>JAESFH010000006.1_pt1 | contig 323644 bp, 277 predicted proteins | sample 9269381 | NCBI WGS metagenome assembly JAESFH01 (sample SAMN14504062, study PRJNA617094) | algae metagenome | isolation source: Aphanothece sp. CMT-3BRIN-NPC111 and co-occurring heterotrophs from well... | place: USA: Clark Mountains Wilderness, California | collected 2010-04-18
GGCGGGGGTGACGCGAGTGAACGCCGGGCTGGCGCTGCCGGCGGTGTCGCTGACGGTGACGGACAACGGCACGCCTGGACTGACGGGAAGCGACAGCGACACGCCGGTGGTGACGCCGGTGAACGACACCCCGATCGCCACCGCCAGCGGCGGTGCGACCACCTTCACCGAAGGCAACAACGTCACCTCCACGCCGGTGGCCATCGATGCGGGCCTGACGGTGGGCGACGTGGACACCGCCACGCTGGCCAGTGCCACGGTGACGATCACCAACTTCGTGGCCGGCCAGGACGTGCTGGCGTTCACCAACGTGCCGGCCACGATGGGCAACATCGCGGTCACCAGCAATGCGGCTGGCGTGCTGACGCTGACCTCCGCGGGCGGCACGGCCACGCTGGCGCAGTGGCAGGCGGCGCTGCGCTCGGTGACGTACACCAACACGAGCGAGACCCCCACGGGGGGCAACCGCACGGTGCAGTTTGCCGTCAACGACGGCAACAGCACCTCGGCGGCGGCCAGCAAGACGGTGGCGGTCACCCCGGTGAACGACACCCCGATCGCCACCGCCAGCGGCGGTGCGACCACCTTCACCGAAGGCAACAACGTCACCTCCACGCCGGTGGCCATCGATGCGGGCCTGACGGTGGGCGACGTGGACACCGCCACGCTGGCCAGTGCCACGGTGACGATCACCAACTTCGTGGCCGGCCAGGACGTGCTGGCGTTCACCAACGTGCCGGCCACGATGGGCAACATCGCGGTCACCAGCAATGCGGCTGGCGTGCTGACGCTGACCTCCGCGGGCGGCACGGCCACGCTGGCGCAGTGGCAGGCGGCGCTGCGCGCGGTGACGTACACCAACACGAGCGAGACCCCCACGGGGGGCAACCGCACGGTGCAGTTTGCCGTCAACGACGGCAACAGCACCTCGGCGGTGGCCAGCAAGACGGTGGCGGTCACCCCGGTGAACGACACCCCGACCCTGACGGCAAACCCGCTCAATCCGACATTCACGGAAGGCGCGGGCGCCGCGGTGCAGGGCGCGCCCGTGGCCGTGTTCAGCGGTGCTTCGGTCTCCACGATCGAAGCCGGACAAGGCATCCTGGGTGTCACCTTCACGGTCAGCGGGGTCGTCAACGGCAACGATGAGCAAGTGAATGTGGACGGCACCTGGATCTCGCTGGGTGCGAACGGAAGTGGCACGACCGCTAACGGTGCGGCGTTCACCGTGGCCCATGTGGCTGGCGTTGCCACCGTGACGCTCACGGCCCCTGCGGCGGCACCAGCCGCCACGGTGGCCGCCATGCTGGACGCAGTGACCTACCGGAACGTGAACGTCGACCACCCCACGGCGGGGAACCGGGTGTTCACCATCACGCAAGTGCGGGACGACGGAGGGTCCGGCAATGGCGGTTCCGACACCGCCAGCGTCTCGGTGAGCTCGACCATCACCGTGGTCGGGACCAACGATGCGCCAGTGCAGACGGTCCCAGGAGCGCAGAGCGGCACGGAGGAAGGCAGCCGCGTCATCGCGGGGTTGTCGATCAACGATGCGGACGCCGGGAGCGCGGCTGTGACGGTCACGTTGTCCGTGACGAACGGATTGTTGACCGTCGCGACGGTCAGCGGCGGGGCGGCGGTGGCCAACAGCGGCACCGCAGCCGTGACGCTCACCGGCAGCGTCGCCCAGATCAACGCGACGCTGGCCGCACTGAACTCCGTGACGTACCTGCCCACCGCCGACTTCTTCGGCAGCGCCACGCTGACGATGACGACCAATGACGGCGGCAACAGCGGAACCGGGCCCGTGGGGACTGCCAGCAGCACGGTGACGATCAACCTGACCGGCACAGCCGACATCGCGGCCGATGCCGCCAGCACGGACGAGGACACGCCCGTCACCATCAACGTGCTGGCCAACGACTCCTTCGAGAACACGGGCCGGGCCGTCACGGCCATCAACGGAAACGCCATCGCCATCGGCGGCAGCGTGGCCGTCACCAACGGCAGTGTGACGCTCAACGCCAGCGGGAACCTGGTGTTCACCCCGGCGGCCAACTACAACGGCACGGCTTCGTTCACCTACACGGTCACCTCCGGGGGAGCCACCGAGACCGCCTCCGTGAACGTGACGGTCAACGCCGTCAACGACGCCCCGGTGCACAACCTGCCGGCCAGCATCAACGTCACGGAGGACGTGGCCACGGCGCTGACCGGCATCACCATCACCGACGTCGACGCCGGATCCGGCACGATGACCGTGCATCTGTCCGTGCCGGCAGGCCTGCTCCAGGCGACGGCCGGCTCCGGGGTGTCCGTGGCGGGCTCCGGCAGCCAGGCCATGACCCTGACGGGCACCCTGGCGAACATCAACGCCTTCCTGACCGCCGGCGGAGTCAAGTACACCACCGCCGCCAACGCGAGCGGAACGGTGACCCTGGGCATCACCACCAGCGACGGCGGCAGCAGCGGCTCGGGTGGCGTGCTGACCGATGCCGACAGCGTGAGCCTGGTGATCACGCCGGTGAACGACGCGCCGGTGAACATCCTGCCGGGCGCACGCACCGCCACCGAGGACACGCCCCACGCCATCGCCGGACTGGCCATCTCCGACCTTGCCGATGGCAACTCGGGCAGCATGACGGTCACGCTCGCCGTCACCAACGGCGCGCTCACGGTCTCCGGTGGCGGCGCGACGATCCTGGGCAGCGGCACCGGCACGGTCACCCTGACGGGCACGGTGGCACAGATCAACGCCACGCTGGCGGCCAACGTCACCTACGTGCCGGCATTGAACTTCTCCGGCAACGCCCAGCTCACGATGACCACGAGCGACAACGGCAATGTCGGCGGCGGGACGCTGCAGGACAGCGACGTGCTGGCGATCACCGTCAACGCGGCGAACGACGCGCCGGTGAACACCATGGCCGCGTCCTACAGCACCACGGACGACGACGCGGTGGTCCTCGGCGGGCTCGCGGTCACGGACGTGGACGCGGGCACGGGCACGGTCACCGTGAACCTGGCCGTCGCCAGCGGGACGCTGTCGGCGACCTCCGGGTCGGGCGTGTCGGTTGCGGGCTCCGGCTCCGGTTCGATCACCCTCACCGGCACGCTGGCCTCGATCAACGCCTTCCTCGCGTCGAATGCGAGCGCGCCCGTGTTCACGCCGGCAGCCGGGATGACGGGTACGGTGAACCTGACCATGACGACCAGCGATGGTGGGAACACCGGGGGCACTGCGCTGTCGGACATCGACTCGCGGACCATCACCGTCGTGGCAGGAAACGATGCACCGGTGAACACGCTGCCCACGGGGCCCCTCACGGCCTACGAGCAGACGCCCTTGTCGATCGCCGGGCTGTCGATCAGCGACGTGGATGCGGGCTCGGGCAACTTGACGGTCACGCTGACGGTAAGCGCCGGAAGCCTTTCTGTGCTTGGCGGAACCGCCACGGTGAGCGGGAACGGAACCTCAACGGTCACAGTGACCGGCACGCTGTCGCAAATCAACAGCTCGCTCGGGGCAGCGGTCCGCTTCATGCCTGGTGGCGGCGAGCTCTCGTCGAGCCAAGCCGTCACCTTGACGATGCTGACCAATGACCAGGGAAACACGGGAAGTGACGGCCCGAAGACGGACTCTGACACGCTGAACATCCAGGTGCAGCCGGTGAACGATGCGCCGGTCGTCAAGCTCGATGCAAGTTCCAGCGCCGGGAGCTACTCGACCTGGTTCAACACCGATGCCGATACGTGGGTCAACGTTGCGGATACAGATGCAACCATCACCGACGTCGACAGCACGCAAATCAACCAACTCACGATCGACATCGGCGTCGGCCTGGTTTCAGGATCCGATCAACTTCGTGTGAACCCGGCGTACGTGCTGGGGGATGGCACCTTGCCAGGAGGCATCACGGTAGCTGGCTACGACGCGGCCAACGGCGTGCTGACGCTCTCGGGGACGGCAACGCTCGCGCAGTACCAGGACGCATTGAGGAATGTCCAGTTCTTCACCTCCAGCAACACAGACGGCAGCCGGCCCATCCTCGTCACTGCCAGGGATACCGGCGGCGTTTCGGGATCCGCGACAACCACGGTTGTCGTCAACAACGATGGATCGTCGAACACCGGTCCCATTGCCTTCGATTTCGCGACCGAGAAGGGCGAGAGCACCCGGATCGTTGTCGAGTTGCGAGCGGCCGACTATGAGCGAAGCGGTTCCCAGCCGACAGCCGGGATCAATCAGTTCAGCATCCTCATGGCGGATCTTCCTGATCCCGTGACCGAGGGCCGGCTTTACACCGTCGCCAGCGGCGGTACCGCGATCCCGACGAACGCGAACTACACGCAGGCAGTGACCACGGGGACCATGCCCACGCTGCTCCTGTACTTCGAGCCGGTCGCGGGGTACGCCGGACCATTCTCCTTCAACTTCTCCGCGCGTGACACGAACGGGAACTTCGACACCGGAACGGTTACTGTCCAGCTTGGCAGTCCGGCAAACGATGCGCCCGTGCTGACCGTGCCTGGCGCCCAGTCATTCGACGAAGACACAACCCGCGTGTTCACAGGCGCCACCGCCATCAGCGTTTCCGACACGGACGCAACAGGTGATCTCCAGGTCACGGTGTCGGCGCCAAATGGCACGGTGACACTGAGCGGGACGGCAAACCTTACCTTTGTCGAGGGCGCCAACGGCACCGGCCGCTTCACGATCCGCGGCACTGCCGCGGCGATCAACACGGCCTTGAACGGCCTGAGCTTCGCGCCGACCCCGGATTTCAACGGGACGACCACGATCAGCGTCACCGTTGACGACCTCGGTGGAACGGGCAGCGGCGGTGCACTCACCGACACCAAGGTGATCACGCTGAACATCGCGGCGGTCGCGGACATCGTGAACAACACCGGGCTGACCACCGCCGAGGACACGACGCTGATCGTCCCGGTCCTGGCCAACGACAGCTTCGAGAACGCGAGCCGCACGATCACGGCGGTCGACGGGCAGGCCATTGTGGCCGGCGGTGCAGCGATCACGCTGACCAGCGGAGCCGGCACGGTGAGCGTCAATGCATTGAATCAGCTGGTGTTCAGCCCCGCTGCCAACTACAGTGGCGCGGCCAACTTCACCTACACCGTGACCTCAGGCGGAGTGACCGAGACTGCGAACGTGGGCATCACGGTCACGGCAGCCAACGACGCGCCGGTGCTCGACCTGGACGCCAACAACAGCTCGGGCGCGCCCGGCAGCGGCTACATCACCACCTACACAGAGCAGGCACCTGGCGTGCCAGTGGTCGATGACGACGTGTCCATCACCGACGTGGACACCGGCGCCGTCATCACCGGCGCCACGATCACGCTGGGCAATGCGCAACTGGGCGACCTGCTCGCCGCCACCGGGCTGCCCGGGGGGATCACCGCGAGCGCCTACAACGCCTCGACCGGCGTGATCACCCTGTCGGGCAGCGCCAGCCTGGCCAGCTACATGCTGGCGCTGCGCCAGGTGACGTTCGCCAACACGACGGACGCGCCAGGCAATGCGGTCCGGACGGTGACCATCACGGTCACCGACGGCATCGCCGTGAGCGCCCCGGCGGTCACCACGGTGAACGTGGTGCCGGTGAACGACTTCACGCCGACGCTCGACCTGGACACTTCCGCAGCCGGCACCGGGTTCAACACGACCTACACCGAGAACGGCGCACCGATCGCGATCACCGGCGCCAGCCTGTCGGTGCTCGACGGCGACAGCGAACTGCAGATCGCGACGGTGGCGCTCAACGACTGGCAGCCCGGCGACGTGCTCTCGGTCGGGGCCATCCCCTCGGGCATCAGCTACACGATCTCCGGGCCCAACAACAACGTGATCACCTTCAGCGGCGCCGCGACGCCCGAGGCCTACAAGGTGGCCCTGCGGGCGGTCACCTACGCCAACACGAGCGACAACCCCAGCACGACACCGCGCACGCTCGACATCCAGGTGAGCGACGGGTCTGCCACGAGCTCGGCGCGCACCACCATCACGGTGGCGGCGGTGAACGACGCTCCCACGCTGGACCTGGACGCCAGCGCCACCGGCACCGGCTACAACACGTACTTCGTGCGCGCGGGCGCCACCTCCACCGGGGTCCGCGTCGTGGACACCGACGTCGCTGTCGCGGACCTCGACAGCACGACCTTCGCCAAGGCCACGGTCACGCTCACGAACGCGCAGGCCGGAGACGTCCTCGCCGCCGGCACCATGCCGGCCGGCATCACCGCCAGCATCGCCGGGAACGTCGTGACCCTGACGGCTGCCGCCGGGGCGGATGCCGCCAGCTTCCAGGCCGCGCTGCAGGCGGTCACCTTCAACAACCTGGGGGCGGCCGCAAGCACCGCGGCCCGGACGTTCACCGTCCAGATGACCGACATCGACGGCACGACCACCAGCGCACCGGCGACGGCCACGGTCAACGTCGTGACCAACGGCGCACCGATCGCCTCGACTGCCTCGGCAACGGGCCTGGAGGATGCCGTGGGCGGCGTGCCGATCACCCTGAGCGCGGTGGATCCCAACGGCACCGTCGCATCGTTCACGGTGACCAGCGCGCCGGCCAACGGCACCCTGTACACCGACGCGGGCATGACGCAGGCGCTGGCGCTGAACACGCCGGTGGCGGCGGCAGGTGGAAGCGTGACGCTGTACTTCCGACCCGCCACGCACTGGTCCGGATCGTCCGGCTTCAACTTCCATGCGACCGACAGCTCGGGCGACGTGTCGCCGAGCACCACGGCCACGCTGGGGGTGACCGCCGTGGCGGATGTGCCGACCCTGACCGTGACCAACACCATGACACAGGTGTTCAACAGCACCTGGGAATCGGTGGGCAGCCTGACGGCGACCGGCAACGACACCAACAATGCCACGCATGCCAAGGGCACCGGCCCGATCGAGGGCTGGTCCCTGGTGACGAGCATCGGTGCCGCGGACACGTCGGCGGGATCCGGCGGGGCACAGTCGAACCAGTTCTACTTCGCGGCGGACGGCGACCAGCTGCTGAACACCAGCGCCGGCACGCTCTACACCGCGCAGGGCATGCTGGGCAGCGACACCGGCGGCGACGGCCAGCGCGTGTTCCTGCATCTGGACAACGCGTCCAGCACCGGCGGTACGGCTGCCAATCCGAACTACCAGACGCTGGGCATCACACGCACGATCAACGTGACGGACGTCAGCAACGTCTACCAGCTCAGCCTGAACTACGCGCCGGATGCGGCGCCCACCAGCGACACCGGCTTCATCGTGCTGGTCGACGGCGTGGAGGTCGGCCGCTACACCGCAGCCACCGCCCAGACGTCGCTGGCCTGGCAGTCCGTGCGCACTGGATTCAACTTCACCACGACCGGCAACCACACGATCGAGATCCGCACCACGTCGCCGGAAACCGGTCAGGGTGTCGGCGGGTATTTCGACGACATCCGCCTCGTCGAGGCCCAGGGCGCGTTGCAGAACAACTTCAACTCGGTCAGCGGCACGACGCTCAACGGCACCGGCAACACCACGCGCATTTCGCTGGCCGGCAAGATCGGGGCAGCGCTGGTGGACGTGGACGGTTCCGAGTCGCTGACGATCACCATCAACAACATGCCGGGCGGCTCGCGCATCGTCTCCGGCGGGACCACCTACAACCCGATCAACGGCAGCGTGAGCATCCCGGTGGGCGCGCTTGCGGCGGCCTACATGCTCTTCCCGGAAGACTTCAGCGGGCGCATCGACCTCGGTGTCACCGCGACGTCGACCGAAGCATCCAATGGCTCCGCGGCATCGCAGTCCAAGACGGTTTCGTTCCAGATCTTCCAGGGCGGCATGAGCGTGGGCGATCCTCCGACGATGGCCGTGGTGAACGACACGACCATCGTCGAGGGCGATTTCGCGGTGTTCGACATCCGGCTCGGTGCGCAGACCGGCAGCGACGTGACGGTCTCCCTGTCGACCAGCAACGGCACCGCCACCGGCACCGATTTCGGCCCCGGCCTGCAGTACTCGGTGAACGGTGGCACGACCTGGGTCGACTACACCGGCAGCATGGTGATCGAAGCCGGCAAGACCAGCGTGCTGGTGCGCACGCCGACGCACGTGGATGCCAGCATCGAAGGCTCCGAGACCTTCACGCTCACGGCAAACCTGTCCTCCGGGCCGCTGTCGAACTCCACCGCCACGGGCACGGCGACCATCCTCGATCGCAACAGCGCGCCGGTGCTGTCGGTGCGTGCCGTGGGCCAATGGACCTTCGACGAGGGTTTCGGCGTGCCCGCACTCAACGAGTACCGGGACATCCTGGGAACCCTGTCTGACGCCAACACCACGAACGGCAGCGCCTTGCCGCAATGGGTTGCGGGCCGTGTGGGCACCGCACAGACGGCACTGCAGTTCGACGGCAAGGGTGCCTCGCTGGCGGTCGATCCGGTCGAATTGAACCCGATCACGAACTCCGCGACCGTCACTTTCTGGATCCGGACAACGCAGAACGCGACCACGGACGCCGCCCAGTTCGCCGGCACCGACATCGGCTGGAACCGGCCCAGCATCATCGGCTCGGAGCAGAACGGTGCCGTCAACGATGCGCAGTGGGGTTGGCTGAACAACGCCGGCCAGATCGGCATCAACGTCGGGGACACCAATGGCGCCCGCAGCACCACCTCGGTGTCCGACGGCAACTGGCACTTCATCGCGATCACCCGCAACTCGGTGACCGGGACCACGCAGGTCTACGTGGACGGCACGCTGGAGAGCACGGTCACGGCGGCGGGCCTGCAGGGAACCATCACCAACGTGCTGGGCATCGGCTTCACCAACGGTGTGAACCAGGACTTCTCGCGACGCATCGACAACGACAAGTACTTCAACGGCTCGCTGGACGACCTGCGCATCTACAGCAGCGTGCTCAGCACCGAGCAGGTGCAGTCGATCCGGCGGGCCGAGACGGGCCACCACGACGTCGCGATCGCCAACGACGGGATGACGGCGCAGTTCGACATCGCGGCGGAGGTGTTCGACACGCTGGTGATCAGCGGCCTGCAAAACGGCTGGACGTTGAGCGACGCGTCGGGCAACACGGCCACGAGCACCGGAACCGACCTGAAGATCAACATCGCGGCCTGGAACCTCGACCGCCCGCTGGTCATCGGCAACATCGGCGCCGGGCAGACGGCGATGCTGACCATCACCGCCACCAGCGGCGTGCACCAGGTCGACCAGCACCTCAACGTGGTGTCGGTCACCAGCTCGTTCGAGGGCACCACGGGTGCGGACACCGCCACGTCCACCTTTGCGTATGGCTACGGCGGTGCGGATTCCCTGACTGGTACGGCCGGCGACGACCGCCTGGAGGGTGGCGCCGGCAACGACACCCTGACGGGCAACGCCGGCAACGACCTCCTGGTGGGAGGCGCCGGCGACGACGCCATGAACGGCGGCGGCGGCGCCGACGTCTTCGCCTGGCGCCTGAACGACGGCGGCACGACGGCGGCGCCCGCAACGGACACCATCAGCGCTTTCGGGGACGCCTCCCGCGCCGCCGGCGGCGACGTTCTGGACCTGCGCGACCTGCTGGTCGGCGAGACCGCCGGCACGGTCCTGGGCCAGGACAACCTGGCCAATTTCCTGCACTTCGAAAAGTCGGGTGCCAACACGGTGATCCACATCAGCACCACGGGTGGGTTCGGCGCCGATCCGCACGCCGTGGGTGCGCCATCGACCATCGTGACCTCGGCCACCAACCAGAGGATCGTGCTGGCGGGGGTGGACCTGGTCGGCGGCTTCTCCACCGACCAGCAGGTCATCCAGGACCTCCTGAGCAAAGGCAAGTTGAACACCGACTGATCCAGGGACCGGGCGCGGCTGTTGTGCGGCCGCCCCATCCCCAGCCCGGCCGCGGCCGATTGAATGACGGATGAGCTACCATCGAATGAGCAGTCAAGACTCCATGACCCGCAACCGCAACCTGCGCCCGACGCGCCTTGGCCACTGGATCTTCGTGGCACTGGCCTGCAGCCTCGGGTCCGTGCCCGGGGCGGGGCATGCCCAGCCCGCTTCTTCCGCGCCCGGATCCGCAGTGCCCGCGGCGTCCCCAGCGACGACCGGCCCCACTGCCGTCCTGACCTTGCGCGATGCCGCACAGCAGGCCGTCCTGAGCAACCCCGAAGTGCTGGCGCGCTGGCACGCCATCCGCGCCGCGGAAGGTGAGCGCGACGCGGCCCGTGGCGGCCTGTTGCCGCGTGTGGACCTCAGCGTCGGGGCCGGGCCCGAGGACCGCACCGGCCTGGGCAACTACAACCGCCGCTCAGCCTCCATCAGCCTGACCCAGCTGCTCTACGACGGGTTTGCCACCTACAACGAGTTCCAGCGGCTCGACCACGCGACGCGGGTGCGCCTGTTCGAGTTCTTCGAGGTGTCCGAGAGTGTGGCCCTCGAGGCTGCCCGGGCCTACTTCGATGTGGTCCGCTACCGCGACCTGGTGCGCTTGGCGGAAGACAACTTCGTCGAGCACCGCGCCGTGTTTGCGCAGACCGAGAAGCGCGTCAACGCGCGGGTGGCGCGCGGGGTCGACCTCGAACAGGTCACGGGCCGCCTGGCACTGGCCGAAGCGAACCTGCTGACCGAGACGGCCAACCTGCACGACACCACCGCGCGCTTCCAGCGCATCGTCGGCCGCCTGCCCACGGCGCAGATGCCGCTGCCGCCGCACCTGGCGCGCGACCTTCCGACCGACACCACCTCGGCGCTGGTGCAGGCGCAGGTGCGCAATCCCACCCTGCTGGCGGCCATCGAGAGCGTGCGCGCGTCCCAGTCTGCCCTGGACACCCGCGGCGGCGGCTACCGTCCCCGGGTCGACCTGCGCCTGCGGCGCGAGAACGGCACCAACCATCTGGGCTCGATCGGCAACAACGGGATCTCCAGCGCGGAAGTCGTGCTGAACTGGAACCTCTTCAACGGCTTTTCGGACCGGGCCCGGGAGCGCCAGTTCGCCGAGCAGCTGAACGTCGCGCGGGACATCCGCGACAAGACCTGCCGCGACATCCGGCAGACGCTGGTGATCGCCTACAACGACATCGGCAAGCTGCGCGAGCAGCTGGAGTACCTCGTCGCCCACGAGCAGGCCGTCGGGAAGGCGCTGGTGGCGTACCGCCAGCAGTTCGACATCGGGCAGCGCACGCTGCTGGACCTGCTGGACACCGAGAACGAGCTGTTCCAGGCCCGCCGCGCGGTGGTCAACGCCCGCCAGGACCTGAACCTGGCGTACGCCCGCACGCAGGCCGGGCTCGGCACCCTGCTGCGGGCACTCGACCTGGCCTCGCTGCAGACGGGCGGCGAAGCCGACCTCGCGCAGTGGAGCAGCGGCGGCGACGCTGCACGCGCCTGCCCCCCGGAGCCGGTGACCGTCTACAACGTCGACAAGGAGGCGCTGATGCAGCGGGCCATCCAGTCGGCCAACCGCATGGGCACGCTCAACCTGCGCGAGCGGACGCTGCAGGACGCCGCCGTCGCGTCCGTCACGCCGCCCGAACCGTCAGCCGCAACTGCGGCCACGGCGGAGCCGGGCACCGCTGCCAGCCGCACGCCTCCTGCCGCCGGCCAGAAGGAGCAGGCGGTGGCCGAGGCTCTGGAGACCTGGCGCACCGCCTGGGCCAAGCGCGACCTCGACGGTTACCTCGGCAGCTATGCGCCCGGGTTCGTGCCGGCGGCCGGAGCCTCCCGCGAGAGCTGGGAACGTCGCCGGCGTGCGGTCATCGGCCAATCCACCGACGTGCAGATCGAGATCCGCGACGTCGTGACCACGTTCGAGGGCGACGACCGCGCGAGCACCACCTTCCAGCAGCAGTACCGCTCCGCCACCTTCCAGGACCGGGTCACCAAGACGCTGCAGTGGCAGCGGGTCGGGCAGCGCTGGAAGATCGTCGGCGAGACCACCTCCACCGCGAAGTGACGCACGTCGGCGCGGGCCTCAGGCCTGCCGCAGCTTGAACCGCTGCAGCTTGCCGGTTTCGGTGCGCGGCAGGCTGGCGACGAATTCGACCTCGCGCGGATACTTGTACGGCGCGATGCTGGCTTTCACATGGTCCTGCAGGGCGCGGACCATCTCGGGCCCGGGCGCATGCCCGGGCTTGAGCACGCAGAACGCCTTGACGATCATGCCCCGCTCGTCGTCGGGCTTTCCGATCACGCCGCATTCGGCCACCGCAGGATGCCGCAGCAGGGCGTCTTCCACCTCCGGTCCGCCGACGTTGTAGCCGGCCGTGATGATCATGTCGTCCGCCCGGGCCTGGTAGAAGAAGTAGCCGTCCGCGTCCTGCACGAAGGCGTCGCCGGGGTAGTTCCAGCCGCCCCGCACGTAGCTCGTCTGCCGCGGCTCGTCCAGGTAGCGGCAGCCGGTCGGGCCGATCACGGCCAGCTTGCCGATGGTGCCGCGCGGCACCTCGCGCCCCTCGTCGTCCACCACCCGCGCCTGGTAGCCCGGCACCACGGTGCCGATGGCGCCGGGGCGCACGTGTTCCGGTGCCGACGAGATGAAGATGTGGAACATCTCGGTCGCACCGATGCCGTCGAGCATCTCGATGCCGCTGGCCTGCTTCCACAGCTGGCGCGTCGCATCCGGCAAGCCTTCGCCGGCGCTGACGCAAGTGCGCAGCCGGCCGACGCCCAGCTCGCGTGCGAATGGGGCCATCTGCCGGTAGAAGGTGGGCGCCGTGTAGCAGATGGTCGCGCCGGCTTCGACGATGGTGCGCACCAGGGTCTCGGGCGTGTACGGCGCCTCGGCGAAGTACACGCTGGCGCCGGCCCACATGGGGAAGACCAGCAGCCCGCCCAGGCCGAAGGTGAAGGCCAGCGGCGGCGAGCCCACCACCACGTCGTCCGGCGTGGCCCGCAGCACGTGGCGTGGCCACGCCTCGCAGGCCGCGAGCACGTCGCGGTGGGTGTGCACGGCAGCCTTGGGCTTGCCCGTGGTCCCCGACGTGAACGCCATCAGGGCGATGTCGTCCGCGGCGGTCGGACAGGCTTGGTAGTCGCCCGGCTTGCCCGCCGCCAGCACGGCCAGGGAGCCGGGTGCATCCATGAGGTTGAACGGCACCACCCGCTCGATCACGGGGCGGCCCGCGCGGGCGATCTCCAGTTCCTCCAGCAGGCGTCCATCGCACAGCGCCACGCGCGGTTGGGCCTTGTCGATGATGTCGCCCAGCTCGCGTGCGCGCAGCAGCGGCATGGTGGCCACTGCCACCAGGCCGGCCTTGACGACCGCCAGCCACGCGAGTGCCAGGCCGATCGAATTGCCGCCCCGCAGCAACACGCGGTTGCCTGGCACGAGCCCGAGGTCTTCCACCAGCACGCGGGCGATGCGGTCCACCCGCTCGCGCACGTCGGCATAGGTCAGGGTGATGCGCGCCGACCGCAGCAACGGCCGGCCGGCCCAGCCGCGGGACGCCGCCTGGTCGAGCAGCACCTCAACCAGGTTGAGCCGGTCGGGCAGCTGCAGCTCCGGCAGGTCGTAGCGCAGGTGCGGCCACTGCGCGCGGGGCGGCAGCCGGTCATGGACGAAGCGGTCTTTTTGGGCGGACATGGACGCTCCCGTGTCAGGCTGGTTGCTGCCCGGCGTCCAGCGCGCGTTCCTTCACCTTGCCCAGCAGCCGGTGCAGGGTGGCGAGGTCGCGCGCCGAGAGCGCGGCGAAGGCATCGACGATCCAGGCTTCGTGTTCCTGGGCCATGTCGTGGAACTGCTTGCGGCCGCGCGGCGTGAGGCGCACGCGGTAGGCCCGGCGGTCGCCTTCCACGTCGACGCGATCGACCAGGCCTTCAGCCACCAGCTGGTCGGTGATGCCCGTGACGTTGCCACCGGTGACCATCATGCGGCGCGACAGCTCGTTCATCTTCAGCCCGTCGGGCGCCCGCTCCAGCTGCGCGAGCAGGTCGAACCGGGGGAGCGTGGTGTCGAAGCGCTCCCGCAGCCGTGTGCGCAGGCGCTTTTCCACCAGCTGCGTGCAGGTGAGCATGCGCAGCCACAGGCGCAGCGCCTCGGGATGCTCGCTGTGCGCGCGCGCTTCCATGTCCATGGTTGGCCTGCCCGTCGGGAGTGGAAAGACCTAAATAGTTTAAGCCTCAACTAAACGCTGTCAACGCAGGCCTGGAAAAGCGAAACCTCCTACAGCTCAGCAATTGACGACGGGCGTGCGGCGTCGCAAGATTTTGCGCATGGACGCTTCGGTGCGACAGCTGGCATCCCGTCTCTCGGCATTGCCGGTGCCGGTGGCGCTGTGCCTGCCCGGCGGCCAGCGCATCGGGGGCGCGCATGCGTCCGTGGTGCTCACGTTCCGGCAGTGGTCCAGCGTGGCGGTGCTGGCGGCCGGCCAGATCGGCCGGCTCGCGGAAGACATCGTCGAGGGGCGGGTGGTGCTGGAAGGCTCGATGCGCGACGTGATGTCGGCGGCCACACAGCTGCTTCCCGGCAACCCGGTGGGCAGCGACACCGGCTGGTGGACGCAGATGCTGCGTCGTGCACGCTCGCTTGCGGCGCATGCCACACCGCAGAAGGACGCGGAACAGGTCCAGTTCCACTACGACGTGAGCGACGACTTCTATGCGCTGTGGCTCGACCCGCGCCGTGTCTACTCCTGCGCGTACTTCCGCGATGGCGGGATGTCGCTGGCCCAGGCGCAGGAATCCAAGCTCGACCACATCTGCCGCAAGCTCATGCTGCGACCGGGCGAGCGCTTCCTGGACATCGGGGCCGGGTGGGGCGGCTTGCTGCTCTGGGCCGCGGAGCACTACGGCGTCGATGCGACGGGCATCACGCTGTCCAGGAACCAGCACGCGCACGTCACCCGCCTGATCGCACAGCGGGCCCTGGCCGGTCGCGTGCGCATGGAACTGCGCAACTACCGCGAGCTCGACGAGGAGCAGGGCTACGACAAGATCGCTTCCGTGGGCATGTTCGAGCACGTGGGGCAGGCCAACATGCCGCTGTACTTCGCCAAGATCCAGCGCCTGCTCAAGCCCGGCGGCCTGGCGATGAACCACGGCATCACGGCGGGCGGCGTGTCGAACCACCAGCTGGGTGCCGGCATGGGCGATTTCATCGACAAGTACATCTTCCCCGGCGGCGAACTGCTGCACGTGAGCCAGGTGCTGCGGGAGCTTGCGCTGGCCGGGCTGGAGATGCTGGACACCGAGAACCTGCGCCCGCATTACGCGCGCACCCTGTGGGCCTGGTCCGATGCCCTGGAAGCACGGCTCGACCAGGCGCGCCAGGTGCTGGAGACGACCGCGAGTGCCCGGGATGCGGGCAAGGTGCTGCGGGCGTACCGGCTCTACCTGGCCGGGTGCGCGATGAGTTTCGAGCAGGGCTGGCTGGCCCTGCACCAGGTGCTCGCGTCCCGGCCGGACGGCCGCATGGAAAGCGGCAGCCTGCAGGGCGCACAATCGGCCTACCCCTTCACACGCGACCACGTCTACCGCTGATGCTGTACAAATTCAAGAGCAAGGCCGCCGGCGACCTGATCATGCTGGAGCCGAACGGCCGCCGCGTGCTCGAGATCATCGGCAAGGATCCCGGTGCCAAGGGCATCATCGAGCCGGCGCAGATGCCCGCCGCGCTGCAGGCGCTGGAGACCGCGATCGCGCGGGAAGAAGCCGAGCACCAGGCGGCCATCGACGAAGCCAAGGCCAAGGGGCAGGTGCCGCCGCGCTTCGACTCCGTGTCGCTGCGGCAGCGGGCCGTCCCCTTCATCGAGATGCTGCGCCGCTGCGAGAAGGCCGGCAAGGAGATCGTCTGGGGCGTCTGACGCCCCGGATGCTCAGTCCACCTTGGCGCCGGAAGCGCGCACCACCGGCTGCCACTTCTTCAGCTCGGCGTCGATGTGCCGCGCGAACTCGGCCGGGGCCATGCCGCTCGGGATGGCGCCCTGGGCTTCCAGTTTCTCCTTCATGCTGGGCGCCCCCAGGGCCTTGGCGACTTCCTGCTGGATGCGGTTGGCGATCTCCGGCGGCAGGCCCGCAGGCCCGAGCAGGCCGAACCACGAGCTCGCCTCGAAGCCCTTGAGGCCCCCGGCCTGCTCCACGGTGGGCACGTCGGGCAGCGCCGTGGACGGCTTGGCGCTCGTCACCGCCAGCGCCTTCAGCTTGCCCGACTTGATCAGCTGCATCGACGAGGGGAGGTTGTCGAACATCACGTCCATGTCGCCGCTCACCAGGCTGAGGAGCGCCGGTCCCGAACCGGTGAAGGGGAAGTGGGTCATGTAGGTGCCGGTCATGGACTTGAACAGCTCGCCGGCCAGGTGGATCGAGGTGCCATTGCCGCTCGAGGCCATGTTCAGCTTGCCGGGGTTGGCCTTGGCATAGCGGATGAAGTCGGCCACCGTGTTGATGTTGTTGGCGCGCGCCTTCTCCACCGGCACGACCATCACGTTGGGAACGCCGGCCACCATGGTGATGGGGGTGAAGTCCTTCTGGGGGTCGAAGGGCATGCGCGTGTAGAGCCACTTGTTGATGCTCTGCGTGCCCACGGTTCCCATCAGCAGCGTGTAGCCGTCCGGCGCCGCCTTGGCCACCAGGTCGGCGCCGATGTTGCCGCCCGCGCCGGGCCTGTTGTCCACCACGAACTGCTGGTTGAAGGCCTTGCTCAATTCGGATGCCGTGGCCCGCGCGAGGATGTCGGTGGTGCCGCCGGGTGCGAACGGCACCACGATGCGCACCGGGCGCGTGGGCCAGTTCGACTGGCCCCAGGCCGGGGCCGCCAGCGCTGCGGAAGCGGCCAGCGCCAGGACGGCGCGACGATGGATGGAATGGCTCATGTGGGTCTCCTGGAGTGTTCTTGCAGGTGTTCGATGGCTTCGCGGCATGGCTGCCCTGCCCGCAGGCCCAGCGCGGCCGCAGCCGGATTGAGCCGTTGGATGATGCCATCGGCCAGCGTGCTGCGCGCGTCGCCGATGCGCGCGCTGGCATGCGAGACGGCGCACGCAGCCAGCCCGGCCTCCTGCAGCAGCGCCAGCCCCGCCGTGCCGGCGTCGTCACGGCCGCCGCCGGCATCGTTGAAGACGCTGAGCAGCGGGCGGGCCGCAATGGCATAGCGGGCCGAGCTGGTTCCGCCATGCGAGCCGCTCACCGCCAGGCAACCGGCGTCGTGCGGTCCGAGCTCGGTGATCGAGTCCACGATGCGCAGGCTCGGCGTCATGGGCGCGGCGCGGCGGGGGCGCCCCGCCAAGCAAAAGGCCGCCCGAGGGCGGCCACTTGCGGCAGGGTGCCGGACATCAGTCCGCGTAGACGCCGGCGGCCTTGATGACCGGGCTCCACTTGGCGATCTCGCTAGCCACGAACTTCTTGTGGTCGGCGGGATTGACGCGGTTGTCGGTGACGACCACGGCGCCCAGGCCTTCCTGCTTCTTGATGAAGTCGGGATCCTTCAGGGCGACCTTCAGCGCGTCATTGAGCTTCTGCAGCACCGGTGCCGGCGTGCCCTTGGGTGCGTACAGGCCGTGCCAGATGGTGACCTGGAAGTCCTTGAGCCCGGACTCCTGCAGCGTCGGCAGGTCCTTCAGCGAGGCCGGTGCCAGGCGCTTCGCCGTGGTCACCGCGTAGGCCTTGACCTTCTTGCCCTCGATCTGGCTGGTGGTGTTGGTGGTCTGATCGCACATCAGGTCGATCTGGCCGCCGATCAGGTCGGTGATGGCGGGGGCGGTGCCCTTGTACGGCACGGTGGTCATGTCGACCTGCATCGCGTTCTGGAACAACAGGCCGCACAGGTGCGATGCCGAGCCCACGCCGGCGTTGCCCAGGTTGATCTTGCCCTTGTTCTGGCCGATCCAGGTGGCCAGTTCCTTGTAGTTGTTCGGCGCCAGGGTGGGGCGGCCGATGACGGTCATCGGCACGTCGTTGACCATGCCCAGGTACTCGAAGTCGCTGTCGACCTTGAACGGAATGTTCCGAACCAAGGTGGGCATCGTGGCCATGCCGATGTGGTGCAGCAGCAGCGTGTGGCCGTCCGGAGCCGCCTTGGCGACCTTGTTGGCGCCGATGGAGCCGCCGGCGCCGGCCGAGTTGTCGACCACGACGGCCACGCCACCCAGCGGCTTGCGCATGGCCTCGGCCAGGTCGCGCGCGACGCGGTCGGTGGGGCCGCCCGCGGTGAACGGCACGACGATCGTGATCGGCTTGTCGCCGGGGAAGTTCTGCGCGTGCGCGCCGAGGGCGGCAACTGCCAGCAGCGTGGCCGGCACGAGGGTCTTGATCAGCTGGTGCATGAAGTCTCCTTGGAACACTGGCGCCGATGGTAGGGCGCCGGCACGCGCGGCGGCATCGCGGAAATTACGTAGCGCCGGAGGGGAATACCCTGAGGAACTACTTGTAGCTGCGGGCGTCCTCGATCACCTTGCCATCGTTGGGCAGGGTGCCTGGCGCCAGCAGCTCGACCGTGCCGCGCAGTTTCGTCACGTCGCGGATGGCCTCGCCGATCCGCGCGTCCAGCCCCTGGGGCGGGTTGGCGGCTTCCACCTTGAGCGTCATGCTGTCGTTCGCCATTTCGCCGCTCACGACGAGACGGGCCCGCACCACCTCCGGGAAACGCCGCGCGATGTCGGCCACCTGGGCCGGATGCACGAACATGCCGCGGATCTTGGTGGTCTGGTCGGCCCGTCCCATCCAGCCCTTGATGCGGCCGTTGGTGCGGCCGGTCGGGCACGGGCCCGGCAGCAGCGCGGACAGGTCGCCGGTGCCGAACCGCACCAGCGGGTACGCCGGGTTGAGCGCCGTCACCACGATCTCGCCGACCTCCCCTTCCGGCACCGGATCGCCGGTGCCGGGTCGCACGATCTCCACGATGACGCCTTCGTCCAGCACCAAGCCTTCGCGTGCGGACGTCTCGTAGGCCACCAACCCCAGGTCGGCGGTCGCGTAGCTCTGGTACACGTCCAGGCCCCGTTCGGCGAACCAGTCGCGCAGGCTGGGCGGCAGTGCCTCGCCGCCGGTGAGCGCCTTGCGCAGGCTGCCGATTGCCGCGCCGGTCTCCTCCGCCTTCTCCAGCAGGATGCGCAGGAAGCTGGGCGTGCCGGTGTACGCGTCCGGCCGCAACTGGGCGATGGCGTGCAGCTGCTGCTCGGTCTGCCCCACGCCGGCCGGGAACACCGTGCAGCCCAGGGCATGGGCGCCCGATTCCATGATGAACGCACCGGGCGTCATGTGGTAGCTGAAAGCGTTGTGCACCAGGTCCCCGCGGCGAAAGCCCGCCGCGAACAGCGCACGTGCCGAGCGCCAATGGTCGGCGTCGTTGCTCTCCGGCTCGTAGATCGGTCCGGGCGACGCAAAGACCCGGGGCACGCCGGGTCCCCGCACCGCCGCCGCGAAGCCGCCGAAGGGGTCCGGCGCGTCCGCCGCGCGCTGACGTTCCAGGAGCTCGTGCTTGCGCAGCACGGGCAGGCGGGCGAGGGCGGCGCGGCTGGTCACCGCTGCGGCGTCCACACCCGCCAGCAGGGCGGCCATGGCCGGCGCGGCACGCTGCGCGTGGGCCACCTGCCGGGACAGGGCCTGCATCAGCTGCGCTTCACGCTCCCCGGGGTCGCGCGTTTCCAGCGCGTCGTAGTGTTCGCTCACGGCGTGCCTTTCGGGATCAGGCGAGCCAGCGCTTGCGGCGCTTGTAGCTCTTGACGTCGCGGAAGCTCTTGCGCTCGCCGCCGCCCACGCCCAGGTAGAACTCCTTGACGTCCTCGTTGTTGGCTAGGTCGGCCGCCGGTCCGTCCATCACGATGCGGCCGCTCTCCATGATGTAGCCGTAGCTGGAGTAGCGCAGCGCCATGTTGGTGTTCTGCTCGGCCAGCAGGAAGGTCACCCGCTCCTTGGCGTTCAAGTCCTTCACGATCTCGAACACCTCCTCGACGATCTGCGGAGCCAGGCCCATGGAAGGCTCGTCCAGCAGCACCATGCTCGGGCTGGCCATCAGCGCGCGGCCGATCGCGCACATCTGCTGCTCGCCGCCGGAGGTGTAGGCCGCCTGCGAGGTGCGGCGCAGCTTCAGGCGCGGGAAGTAGGCGTACACCTTCTCCAGGTTGGCCTGCACCTCGGACTTGCTCGACCGCGTGTAGGCGCCCGTGAGCAGGTTCTCCTCGATCGTGAGGTGGGCGAAGCAGTGGCGGCCCTCCATGACCTGCACCACGCCGCGGTGCACCAGCTCGGACGGGGTCAGGTTCTCGATGCGTTCGCCGCGCAGCTCGATCGAGCCCTTGGTGACCTCGCCGCGCTCGCCCTTGAGCAGGTTGGACACGGCCCGCAGCGTGGTGGTCTTGCCAGCGCCGTTGCCGCCGAGCAGGGCCACGATGCCGCCTTCGGGCACCTGCAGCGACACGCCCTTGAGCACCAGGATCACGTGGTTGTAGATGACCTCGATGCCGTTGACGTTGAGAACGATTTTCTGGGGGTCCATGCGGGATCCGTTGTCGCCAAACGCAAGGGGAACCGCCCCTTGCGTTTGGCGCCTCCAGCGGGAGGCGCAGGTCCGGCTGTGCCGCAGCGCGCCCCCGAGCCTTCCGGGGGAGCGGCGGCAGCCGGCGTCAGGACTGGCAGTCGGCCGGCGTGCGCGGCGTCAGCTTCTTCTCGGCCGCGTAGCGGCTGGCGGTGGTCTTCACCAGCGGCTTGATGATCTGCTGGTCGGCCTCGATCCAGTCGCTGGTGAACTCCCACTTGGTGCCGTCCCAGGTGTGGATGCGGGCGGCGCTGGCGCCCACGTGGTCGGCGCACGAGGTGCTGATGGGCTTGAGCACGCCCTTGAAGCCCAGCGCATCGAGCTTGGCCTGGGTCAGGTTCAGGTTCTCCAGGCCCCAGCGGACCTGCTCGCCCGTCATGACCTTGCCCTTGCCGAAGCGCTCCTGCGCTGCGCGGATGCCCTCGACGCCCATCGCCGCGCTCACCACGCCGCGCAGGTACAGGGTCTCGCCCACTTCATCCTTGGGGCCCGTGCCCTGGCCCTTGCCGTGCACCTTCTCCAGGATCTCCTTGACGATGGGCGCGTTCTTGTCGGTGCCGTGCTGCAGCGTGACCGCGTTGTAGCCCTTGGCGCCCTGGCCGACGTCGCGCACGTCCGGCTCGGCACCGGACCACCACACGCCGTACATCTTCTCGCGGGGGTAGCCGGTGGCCTGCGCTTCCTTGAGCGCGGTGGAGTTCATCACGCCCCAGCCCCACAGCAGCGTGTAGTCGGGACGGCTCTGGCGCACCTGCAGCCAGGTGGCCTTCTGCTCCACGCCCGGTGCGGTCACCGGCAGCAGCTGGAGTTCGAAGCCGTGCATGCGCGAGCGCTCCTGCAGCAGCGGGATCGGCTCCTTGCCGAACGGGCTGTCGTGGTAGACCAGGGCGATCTTCTTGCCCTTGAGCTTGTCCATGCCGCCTTCCTTCTTGCCGATGGCCTGCACGATGGCGTCGGCGGCCACCCAGTAGGTGCCCAGCAGGGGGAAGTTCCACTTGAAGATGGTGCCGTCCGCGCTCTCGCTGCGGCCGTAGCCGGTGGTGATCAGCGGGATCTTGTCGGTAGGCGCCTTCTCGGTCATGGCGAAGGTGGCGCCGGTCGACCAGGGGTGGAAGAGCGTGGCGCCGCCGTTCTTGCCCTTCATGCGCTCATAGCACTCCACGCTGCGTGCCGTGTCGTAGCCGGTCTCGCATTCCTCGAACAGGATCTTCACGCCGTTGATGCCGCCGCGGGCGTTGACGAGCTTGTAGTAGTCGACGATGCCGTTGGCCGTCGGCGTGCCGTTGGGCGCGTATGGACCGGTGCGGTACGACAGCACCGGCAGGTACTGCTCCTTGGCTTGCGCCTGGGCGGCGACGGGCGCCAGCGTGGCGCCACCGGCGGCGATGGCGGCCGCGGCCAGGACGAGAGTGCGAAGCTTCATGGGGTTGTCTCCTGTGGAAGGTGAATCGCTCAGTGAGGTGAGATCTGCAGTGGACGGCGGAATGGCGTGGTCGGTCATCGGTGTTTCCGAGCAATGCCGTCAGTGCGGGAATGGCCACAGGCGCAGCTTCTGCTTGCCGATGGCCCACAGCCGGGCCAGCCCGTGCGGCTCGACGATGAGGAACCAGACGATCAGCGCACCGAAGACGATCAGCTCCGCGTGCGAGACGGCGGTCGTGGTGATGGCGATGCCCAGCAGGCCGGCCACGAAGGGCAGGAACTGGTTCAGCGCGATCGGCAGGATCACGATAAAGGCGGCGCCGAAGAAGCTGCCCATGATGGAGCCGAGGCCGCCGATGATCACCATGAACAGCAGGCGGAACGAGTAGTCCACCGAGAACGCCGACGGTTCCCAGGCGCCCAGGTAGATGAAGGCCCAGAGCGCACCGGCCACGCCGATGATGAAGGAGCTGACCGCGAAGGCGCTGAGCTTGGCGTACATCGGCCGGATGCCGATCACCGCGGCGGCCACGTCCATGTCGCGGATGGCCATCCACTCGCGGCCGATGGCGCTGCGCACCAGGTTCTTGGCCATGAGGGCGAAGACGGTCAGGATGCACAGGCAGAAGAGGTACTTGCTGACCGCGCTCTCGATCGGCATGCCGAACACCTGCAGGTTCGACACCGCCACCGAACCCGAGGGGGTGTCCATGGTGAACCACTTGATCCGCAGGAACATCCAGTCGGCGAAGAACTGGGCCGCCAGCGTCGCCACCGCCAGGTACAGGCCCCGCACGCGCAGGCTGGGCAGCCCGAACAGGATGCCGAAGGCCATGGCGCACAGCCCCCCCAGGATCAGCGCCGGGATCAGCGGCAGCTCGGGGATGCGCACGAAGAAGTTGTAGGCGCCGTACGCGCCCACCGCCATGAAGGCGCCCGAGCCCAGCGAGATCTGCCCGCAGTAGCCCACCAGGATGTTCACGCCGATGGCGGCGAGCGAGAAGATGAGGAAGGGGATGAGGATGGCGCGCAGCAGGTAGTCGCTGGACAGCACCGGGACGGCGAAGAACGCCACGGCGAGCAGCAGCAACACCGCGATGCGGTCCTGCAGGATCGGCAGGATCTGCTGGTCCGCGCGGTAGGACGTCTTGAACTGGCCGTTTTCTCTGTAAAGCATGCGGGCTCCCGGTTCAGACGCGGTCGATGATCTTCTCGCCGAACAGCCCTTGCGGCCGGAACAGCAGGAACACGAGGGCCAGGACGTAGGCGAACCAGATCTCGATGCCGCCGCCGACCATGGGGCCGAGGTACACCTCCGAGAGCTTCTCGCCGACGCCGATGATCAGGCCGCCGATGATGGCGCCGGGCACCGAGGTGAGCCCGCCGAGGATCACCACCGGCAGGGCCCGCAGCGCCACCGTGGCCAGCGAGAACTGCACGCCGAGCTTGCTGCCCCAGATCATCCCCGCCACCAGGGCCACGGCACCGGCCACGCACCAGACGATCACCCAGATGCGCGCCAGCGGGATGCCGATGGACTGCGCCGCCTGGTGGTCGTCGGCCACCGCGCGCAGGGCGCGGCCGGTCGAGGTCTTCTGGAAGAACAGGCTCAGCAGGATCACCAGCCCGGTGGCGATGGCCGCCGCATAGAGGTCTTCCTTGTTGATCAGGATGCCGCCCTGGAACACCGACTCGAAGGCGATCACGGGGTCCTTGGGCATGCCGATGTCGATCTTGTAGACGTTGCTCCCGAAGATCGTCTGGCCGACGCCGTCGACGAAGTAGGTGATGCCCAGCGTGGCCATCAGCAGCGTGGCGCCCTCCTGGTTGACCAGGTGACGCAGCACCAGCCGCTCGACCAGCCACGCCAGCACGAACATCAGCGCGCCGGCCAGCAGGAAGGCAACCACGTTTGCGAACAGGCGGCTCTCGATGCCGGTCCACTGCGGCACCCATTCGGAAAAGCGCGCCATCGCCAGCGCCGCGAACAGCACCATGGCGCCCTGCGCGAAGTTGAAGACGCCGGAAGCCTTGAAGATCAGCACGAAGCCGAGCGCCACCAGCGCGTAGAGCATGCCGACCATCAGGCCGCCCAGGAGGGTTTCGAGAAAGAATCCCATGTCAGTGCGAGGTTCCGAGGTAGGCCTTGATCACGTCCGGGTTGTTGCGCACCTCCTGCGGCGTGCCGTCCCCGATCTTCTTGCCGTAGTCCAGCACCACGACGCGGTCGCTGATGTCCATCACCACGCCCATGTCGTGCTCGATCAGCACCACGGTCGTGCCGAACTCGTCGTTGACGTCGAGCACGAAGCGGCACATGTCCTGCTTTTCCTCGACGTTCATGCCCGCCATGGGCTCGTCGAGCAGCAGCACCTGCGGCTCCATGGCCAGCGCCCGGCCCAGGTCCACGCGCTTTTGCAGGCCGTAGGGCAGCTGCCCCACGGGAGTCTTGCGGTAGGCCTGGATCTCCAGGAAATCGATGATCCGCTCGACGTACTCGCGCTGCGCGATCTCCTCGCGCTCGGCCGGGCCGATGCGCAGCGCCTGCAGCAGGATGTTGCTGCGGATGCGCAGGTTGCGGCCGGTCATGATGTTGTCCAGCACGCTCATGCCCTTGAAGAGGGCCAGGTTCTGGAAGGTGCGGGCGATGCCCATTTCCGCCACCTGGCGGCTCTTCATGTGGTGGAAGCTCTTGCCGCGGAAGTTGATGGTGCCCTGCTGCGGCTGGTACACGCCGTTGATGCAGTTGAGCATCGAGCTCTTGCCGGCGCCGTTGGGGCCGATGATCGCGCGAATCTCGTGCTCGCGGACGTCGAAGGAGATGTCGGTCAGCGCCTTCACGCCGCCGAAGGCCAGCGAGATGTTCTGCACGTCCAGGATCACCTCGCCGATGCGGCGTCCGCCGGCGGTGCGTTCCTGGGACTGCTGCGCCAGCACGGCGGCGTCGCTCATCATGTTCATGCTGCCGCCTTCACCGGCGGAAACGTCCGCGCATCCTGGATGCGCAGCGTCGCGGACACCTTGCCGGTGCGGCCGTCCTCGAATTTCACCTGGGTCTCCACGTACTGCTCCGTCTTGCCGCCGTACAGGGCGTCCACCAGCACCTGGTACTTTTCGGCGATGTAGCCGCGGCGGACCTTGTTGGTGCGGGTCAGCTCGCCGTCGTCGGCATCCAGTTCCTTGTGCAGCACCAGGAAGCGGCTGACCTGCGAGCCCGCCAGCTTCTCGTCGGCGGCCAGGTCGGCATTGACCTTCTCGACGCACTCGCGCACCAGCTCGTACACCTCGGGCTTCTGGGCCAGGTCGGTGTAGCCGGCGTAGGGCAGGTTGCGCCGCTCGGCCCAGTTGCCCACCGCGTCGAAGTCGATGTTGATCAGCACGCAGACCTTCTCGCGGCCGTCGCCGTACGCCACCACTTCCTTGATGTGCGGGAAGAACTTGAGCTTGTTCTCCACGTACTTGGGCGCGAACATCGCGCCGTCGTTGGCACCGCCGGCGATGCGCCCGACGTCCTTGACCCGGTCGATGATCTTCAGGTGCCCCTGCGCGTCGATGAAGCCGGCGTCGCTGGTGTGGTACCAGCCGTCGGCCGTGAGCACTTCGGCGGTGGCCTGCGGGTTCTTGTAATAGCCCTTGAGCAGGCCGGGCGAGCGCACCAGGATCTCGCCGTTCTCGGCGACCTTGATCTCCACGCCCTGGATCGGCACGCCCACGGTGTCGGCGCGCGCCTGGTCGTCAGGCTGCAGGCAGACGAACACCGCGGTCTCGGTCGAGCCGTACAGCTGCTTGAGGTTGATGCCGATCGAGCGGTAGAAGGTGAAGAGGTCCGGCCCGATCGCCTCGCCCGCCGTGTAGGCCACGCGCACGCGCGAGAAGCCCAGGTTGTTGCGCAGCGGCCCGTACACCACCAGGTCGCCCAGCCGGTACGCCAGCCGGTCCAGCAGGCCGACGGGCTGGCGGTCCATGAGGGCGGGGCCGACACGGCGCGCCAGCTGCATGAAACCGTGGAAGATGCCGCGCTTGATGGCGCTGGCGTCCTCCATCCGGATCATGACGGTGGTGAGCAGGCCCTCGAACACCCGTGGCGGCGCGAAGTAGTAGCTGGGCCCGATCTCCTTGAGGTCGATCATCACTGTGCCGCTCGACTCGGGACAGTTCACCACGTAGCCGCAGGCCAGCCACTGCGCGTAGCTGAAGATGTTCTGCCCGATCCAGGCGGGCGGCAGGTAGGCCAGAACCTCCTCGCGCTCAGTGAGCCGGTCGAAGTCGGCGCCGGCACGGGCCCGGTCCAGCAGCGTGCGGTGGCTGTGCACCACGCCCTTGGCGTTGCCGGTCGTGCCGGAGGTGAAGAACATGGCCGCCACGTCGTCGGGCGCGGCGCGCTCCACCTCGTCGCGGAACAAGGTCGGCGCGGCCTGGGCCACGGCGCGCCCGGCCTCGGCCAGGCTGTCCAGCGACGCCAGGCCCGGCTCGCTGTAGTTGCGCAGACCGCGCGGGTCGTCGAACCAGATGCGCGCGAGCTGGGGGCACTGGGCGCGCACTTCCAGCAGCTTGTCCACCTGCTCCTGGTCCTCCGCGAAGGCGAACCGCACCTCGGCGTTGTTGATCGGAAAGACGCACTCGGCGGCCACCGCGTCCTGGTACAGCGGCACGGGGATCGCACCGAGCGACTGCACCGCCAGCATGGTGGCGTACAGGCGCGGCCGGTTGGTGCCGACCACCACCATGTGCTCGCCACGGCGCAGGCCGGCCTGGTGCAGGCCGCAGGCGAGGTGTTCGACCAGCTGTGCAAGTTCATCCCAGCGCAGCGTCTGCCAGATGCCGTATTCCTTCTCGCGCATGGCCGCCGCGGCCGGGCGGCGCGCCGCATGCTCGAGCATCAGGCGGGGGAAGGTGCTGTCCATCCGTGTCCTTGGGTCCGGCAGGGGCCGGGAGGTGGAGCGCATGGTAGGAGTCACTTTGACGCCAACTTGTCTTTGCAACGACAATCTCGGGGAATTCCCTGCCACGGACTTACCCGGATGCAGCCCGCCCGTCCCCCGCTCCCACTGCACCAGCGACGCCGGTCCGCCACGCCGGCCGAGCTGGCGGGCATCCCGTGGATGCGCCTGCTCACGCCGGCGGAGCGGGACCGCGCGGTGGCCGACATCCACGTCGGCGACGCCAACCCGGGCGACTTCGTGTGCCGGGTCGGCCGCCCGGTCACCTACTGGTTCGGCGTGATCGAAGGCCTGCTCAAGATGAGCACGGACAGTGCGCAGGGACAAACCATGACCTTCACCGGCGTGCCGCCGGGCGGTTGGTTCGGCGAGGGCACGGCGCTCAAGCGCGAGGTCTACCGCTACAACATCCAGCCGCTGCGCAACAGCGTGGTGGCCGGGCTGCCGGTGGACACCTTCCACTGGCTGCTGGACCACTCGATCGGCTTCAACCGCTTCGTGATGAACCAGCTGAACGAGCGGCTGGCGCAGTTCATCGCGGCGCGCGAGATCGACCGCATGAACAATCCCGACGTGCGCGTCGCGCGCAGCCTGGCCGCCTTGTTCAATCCGGTCCTCTACCCCGGCGTCGGCGAGGTCCTGCGGATCACGCAGCAGGAGCTGGCCTACTTGGTCGGCCTGTCGCGCCAGCGGGTGAACGAGGCACTGGCCGCGCTGGAAACGCAGGGCGCGATCGAGGTGGAGTACGGCGGCCTGCGGGTGCTGGACCTGGCGGCGCTGCGCAGCAGCGGCCAGCGGGCGGCGGCCTGAGCGACGCCTCGCACCACATGCAAAATCGCCCTCCAGCCCGCGCCCGATCCGGGGCGGGTGCTATCAAAACAGTAGCGATCAAGATGACCGACATGCCATCCCCGACCACCCGGCTGAACAAGCGCATGGCCGAGCTCGGCCTGTGTTCGCGCCGCGAGGCGGACGACTGGATCGCCCGCGGCTGGGTGCGGGTCGACGGCCAGGTGGCGGCCATGGGGCTGCAGGTGGCGCCCACCGCGCGCATCGAGGTGGACCGCCGGGCGCACGGCCAGCAGCAGCAGCAGGTGACCATCCTGCTGCACAAGCCGGTGGGCTACGTCAGCGGGCAGGCCGAGGATGGCCACCAGCCCGCCGTGACGCTCGTGCAGGAGCGCAACCACTGGAGCGGCGACACCTCGCGCCTGCGGTTCGCGGCCGCGCAGCTGCGCGGGCTGGCGCCGGCGGGCCGTCTGGACATCGATTCCACCGGGCTGCTGGTGCTGACCCAGGACGGCCGGGTGGCCCGGCAGCTGATCGGCGAGGACTCCGGCATGGAAAAGGAGTACCTGGTGCGGGTGACGCTCGGCGAAGTGGCGCAAGACGTGCAGGCCGCGTTTCCCCCGGCGCAGCTCGCCCGGCTGCGGCACGGCCTGGCGCTCGACGGCAAGCCGCTCAAGCCGGCACGGGTGGACTGGCAGAACCCCGAGCAGTTGCGCTTCGTGCTGACCGAGGGCAAGAAGCGCCAGATCCGGCGGATGTGCGAGGCGGTCGGACTGCGGGTGGTCGGGCTCAAGCGGGTGCGCATCGGCCGCGTGGCACTCGGTCAGTTGCCCCAGGGCCAGTGGCGTTACCTCGCGCCGCACGAGTCCTTCTAGAGGCCCCCGGTCATCCCGCGCGATGCGGTGCGGCGTCCGCCGGCCGCCCTGGACGGCGCCTAGCGGTCCCGCACCACGCCCAGGTCCTGCACGGTGGTGGACCGCAGGCGCACCTCGAGGCGGGCGGCCTCCGTGCGCGGCGTCCATGGCAGCGGCAGGTTGTCCGCCACCAGGGCCAGGGCGTGCTCGCCGGGTCCCACGGCGGCGAAGTCGAACCGGCCCTGTGCATCCGTGCGTGTGACCCAGCGTCCGTCCAGCACCACCGCGATCTCCGGAATGCCGGACTCGCCGGGGTCGCGGCGGCCGTTGCCGTCGAGGTCGAAGTAGACGCTCCCCGCGACGCGGCCGGAGCCGCCGCCCGGGGTGCCGCCCAGCGCGGCCGAAGCCGTGCCGGCACGCTCCTCGTAGCGCAGCGTCAGCTGCAGGCGCTCGTGCCGTTGTGCGGCCCATGGGGCCGCGCCCGGGGTCGCGAGCGCGGAGGACAGCAGCAGCCCGGGCTGGAACTGCGCCTGCGAGCGCGTCGCCGTGTACTGCAGGGCGAGGCTCCAGCCCGGGGCCACCGGCCACGCCAGGGCGAGGTTGCCGCTGGCCTGGCGTTGCGCCGCTCCGCGCACCGCCAGCAGGTTCGCGTCCAGGCGCGCATCGCCCAGCGCGAGGGAGCCGACGAGGCCCGCCTGCAGCAGCCGGGTGGGACGCGCTGCACCGGCCGGCTGCGCACGCTCCAGGCCCAGCGACAGCGCCAGCGGGCTGCCGTCCCCCGGAGCGAACGCATGGTCCACCCCGATGCGCCGCACCGACTGGGACGCGCCCTCCAGCGCGTCGAGCCGCAGCTGCGTCTGGCCCCAGGCGTTGCTGTTGCCCACACCCAGCTGGCCGCTGCGGCCCGCGCCGTCCCCGGTGCGGGTGGCGGCCGAGGCCCAGGCCGCGTTGCGCGTGTCGAGCCGGTACCGCGCCGTGCCGGTCGCGTAGACGCTGCCCGCACCGGTGGAGATGCGCTCCGTGGCATCCAGCGCGGCACTCCACTGCCACTGCCGCGCGGCCAGGTCCGCCTGCCACCAGGCACCGCGCAGGTCGGAGGCCGGCTGCTCGCCGCCCCAGCGAAGCCCTGGCGCGAGGACGAGCACGCCGGCCTGCTGCTGCACCCCGCCCGAGGCCCAGCCCAGGTCGAGCCAGGCCCCGCGCGCCGTGGCGGGATCCACGGGCCCTGGTGGGCCCTCGCGCCGGCTGGTCAGCACGTGCGCCTGCCATCGCAGCCCGCTGCGCGGCCGGCCCGCCGCATCCGACGGACGCCAGCCGGCCGACACCCACACACCGGAGACCGATTCGGTGGCGTGCGGCGTCCAGCGGTCCGCCAGCCCATGGCCGTCGACTGCCTGCACGCCGGCGATGGCGTCGCCAGCGCCCAGACGCCAGGCGTGCTGCGCGCCGAGGGTGGCCAGGCGGCCGGCGTGCGGCGAGAAGCCATCGATCCCGGCACCGCCGTACCACCCCGGCCGTCCGAGCGCCGCGACCAGCTGGGTGTGGGCGCCGCGCAGGTACTGCGCGGTGAAGCCTTCCACCGCGGTGGTGGGCAGGCCCACGCGCCCGCCTGGCCGGGCCAGGGGCAGCACCGGCGCCGTCAGGATGCCCGCGCCGTGGTGGGCGAACCATCCGCCGTCCAGTGGCATGGCGCGCTGCTCCAGGCGCCACAGCGACAGCGCGTCAGTCGCCCCGCCGGTGCCCGTGCCCGAGCGCGTGGTGCTGACGCTGCCCGACAGCGATCCGAAGTTGGCCGTGTCGACGAAGCCGGACAAGCCGAGCCCGGCACCCCGTTCCCGCCGGCCGCCACTGCTCCCCCGCAGCGCGCTGACCTCCGAACGCCATCCGCGCGGCAGGCCGTGGGCGCGGTCGGCGTGGTCGGCATCGTCGGGCGCATGGGGTTGTGGCCCCTCGTCCAGCACGCGGTCCAGGTAGGGCTGGGCGAAGGCGGACGCACACGATAGGCACGCCAGGGCCGCCGGCAGCAGCCACCGGCGCGGCAAGGACGGGCTCATGGCGCGAGCAGGACGTCCAATGCGGTGCCGTGGGCGCCCAGCTCCAGCCGGCCGGTCACGCGCAGCGGCCACGCGGGCGTGACCGGTTCGTCCGGCAGGCCGGGGCGGGCGACCAGCAGGGGCACCGCGCGGGTCTCGCCCGGCAGCACGGGACCGTTGCCCACGCCCACCTCGAAGACCTCGCCGCGCGCGTCGGTGCCCCGCAGCAGTCCATCGAGCCGGCCGTGCGCCGTGCCGTCGTTGCGCACCCGCAGGACGGGCGTGGGCCGGCCCTGCTGCGGCACCACGGCGTGTCCGGCCAGCTGCAGCAGCGGCGCTGCACCCCGCACCGCGACGTACACGATCACGCCGATCCGCCCGACCAGCGGCAAGGCCTGGCCCGGGCCGGCCAGCGTGGGCTCGCGGCCCTCGACCATCAGCGCGAAGCGGCACTCGCCGACGGGCGCATCCGGGGGCACGGTGATCTCGAACCGGTAGCGGTGGGGCCTGCCCGGCGCCAGCAGCACCTCCCGCCGCTCGATCGCCACCCAGGGCCGGCAACTTCCAGGCTGGAGCTCGTCGAAGAAGTCGACGGTGGGATCGTCCGGGCGCAGCCGCCAGTCGGCGGTGCGCAGGTGCACCGCACTCGCGCGCAAGGCGCTGCTGGTGAGCTCCAGGACCTGCCGCACGCGTTCGCCCGGCTGCGCGCGCAATTCGAAGCGCGGCGGCGTCACCAGCACCGCGAACTCGGCGCGCACCGGACCGGCCGCGCCTGCCGTCGCCAGCAGCAGCAACGCCCATGCAGGCAGGCTGCGCGGCATCACGGCAGCAGCTCCAGTTCGAAGGAGAACTGCAGGTCCTGCACCTGGGTCAGCCGCGTGCCGTCGGCTTCCAGCGTCAGGGCCAGCGATTCGGTGAACACGGCGGGCGCCGCCGGGCCTTCGTAGACCACCACGCGCTCCCCGCTGCGGACGTTGGCGGGCAGCAGCCGGCCCTGGGTGGTCCAGCGGGCCCGCACCGGCGTCTGCGTCGCGGGAGCCATGGCCAGGTACAGGCGGGCGCGCCGGTGCAGCCACGGGGCGAGGTCCAGCCGCACGTCCACCCGCACGGTGGCCTCTACCGTGTGGTCGGGCTGGCGGCCCGGCACCAGCTGCCGCCACTGCGTGCGGGCCACCGGCTGGCTCACGACCGTGCCGGTGTCGTCGACGGGGAAGGTGCGCGCCTGGCTCGCGCCGGCCAGCGGCAGGACGGCCAGCAAGCCGGCGGCGAGCGCGGACCGCAGGCTCATGGCGTGGTGAGGGTGTAGGTGGCCCGCCCCGTGTAGGTGCCGGGCAGGGGAAACGCGGTGTTGGCGTACGAGAACCGCAGGCAGTTCTCCACCCAGCTGTTGCGCGGGAAGACGACGAGGAACTGGTTGGCGCCGGTGAACGCGCCCGATGGGATGTTGAGCGAGCTGGTCCGGTTGCCGCCAGACACCCAGGAGATGCTGCCGAACGGCAGGGTGGCGCCGGCGCCGTTCTGCAGCGTGGGCGGCGTGGACACGCTGAGCGTGGCATTCGCACCGGCGTTCGGTCGGCGGAAGAAGCCGCCGATGTACACCTGGTCGGGCGGCCCGCAGAAGGCGAAGCCGTCGAAGGGGCTGGCCGCGGCGGCGCTGTCGCTGGTCATGGCGAGGGTTCCCGCCCCCAGCGACGCGGCAGGCACGTTGATGGACACGACGTTGATGGTGGCGTTGTCGAGCGGGGTGCCGCCAGCCGAGTAGGTGCCCAGGAACGACCCGGTGCCCACCTGCAGGAAGGCCGCGGGTGGGCCCGGCGTGATCGCGATGCGCCAGGCCGCGGCACCCGGTGCGGCAAGGGAGAGGCACAAGGCCGCGGGAAGGACGCGCAGCACGGCAGGCCCGGGCATGGCGGCTCAGGGCATGCTGGCGGTGTAGGTCAGCCGGCCGTTGTTGGCGTTGGTTCCGTACGTGCCCGGCAGGTACAGCGCGCTGTTGTTGTACGCGAAGACCCACTGCGCTTCCTGGCGCAGCGTGGTGTTGGCGGCGCCGAGGTTGACCGCCGAGCCGACGCCGGCCGCGGTGAGCGACGGGTGGGCGATGCCGGCCGGCGGCTGCGTCCAGCCGGGGGTGGTGCCGGCCACCAGGGGCTGCGCGGTGATGCCGATCTCGGTCCAAGGCATCGTGCCGCCGGCGCCGTTGCCCATCTGCCCGCCTGCGGCAGCGTTGAGCTGGATGATCCCGTTGTTGCCGGCGACCCGCACGATCACCGTGCCGTTGGCGCTGGCGGCCACGGCGCCGCCGCCGATCAGTTCTGCCGCCGTGGGCGTGAAGGTGACCGTGTCGATGGTGCCGATGTTCGACCCCAGCGTTCCGCTGCCGACCTGCAGGAACAGCACCCGGGGAATCGTGACGGAGAAATCGAGACGGGCGACGGCGTTCCCGGCGCCGCCGACGATGTTGGATTCGGACCAGGCGGCGCCGGCGGTGGCGACCAGCAAGGCGGCGAGGGACAAGCGGGACAACTTCATGAAAGACCTCCAGTGCGTGACCACCGCCCGGATGGGCAGCTGGGGCACCGACCTTAGAATTTGTAACTGGCTGATACAAGTGTCGATCGTCATCGGTTCCGCATGACGTCGTGCGACTCTGGTTCGCAGCACGCCGTCCTTGCGGCTAACAGCCGCCTAACTGATCCCCGCTAGCCTTGCGCAGCCACTTTTCGAAAGTCCGCCATGTCCGACACCGCCTCCCGCGCCGCCGCCGCTGCCCTGGTCCTCGCAGGGCTGGCCACGCTTGCCCTGTTCGCGGCCGGCCCGCAGGCGGCGGCACTGGGTGACCGGCACGTGCAGCTCATGACGCTCGGAACGGGGCTGCTGCTGGTGGCCGCGGGCCCGTGGCCGGGCATGCGCTGGGCCGCCGTGGTGGCCGGGCTCCTGGCCAAAGGCGGCTTCCTGGCCGCGTGGACCACCTCGCTGCCCCAGCCGGGCGCAGCCACCTGGGTGGTGGCGGTCGAAGCGGCCCTGTTGGCGCTGGTGCTGGCTGCGGCAGCCGTGCTAGGGTGGCAGGCGCACCGCGACGCCCGCTGGGAAGGCGGCCGCGGCGCATGGACCGGAGGGTGACAACATGCGCGTGCTGCTGGTGGAAGACGACGAGATGATCGGCCAGAGCCTGCACAAGGCCCTGGAGGCCAACGGCTGGTCGGTCGACTGGGTCAAGGAAGGCGAACTCGCCCAGAGCGCCATGGCCGACGGCGGCTACGCCTGCGTGCTGCTCGACCTGGGCCTGCCGCGCCGCGACGGCATCGAAGTGCTGCGCATGGCCCGCGCCCAGGGCGACCGCACGCCGGTGCTGGTGCTCACCGCCCGCGACGGCGTGGACGAGCGCATCACGGGGCTGGACGTCGGCGCCGACGACTACCTGGTCAAGCCCTACGAATTCCGCGAGCTGCTGGCCCGCATGCGTGCCGTCATCCGGCGGCGGGACGGTGCCGCCCACTCCGTGATCGGCCACGAGGCGCTGGGTCTGGACCTCACCACGCGCGAGGTGCTGGTGCACGGCGAGCGCTCACAGCTGTCGGCACGCGAGTTCGCGCTGCTGCACGCCCTGCTGGAGCGCCCCGGCGCCATCCTCTCGCGCGACCAGCTGGAGAGCCGCATCTACGGCTGGGGCGAAGAGGTGAGCAGCAACGCGGTGGACGTCCTGATCCACGGCATGCGCCGCAAGCTGGGCGCCGATGCCATCCGCAACGTGCGCGGCCTGGGCTGGCGCATCGCCGCCCAGCCCGTGGCCGGCACGGCGGAGAACGCCTGATGCACATCCTCTCCGCCGGACCGGTCTGCTCCCTGCGGCGCGCGCTGCTGTTCTGGCTGGTCCCGCTGTTTCTGCTGGTGGGCGCGGCCTCCGCGGCGTTCTCCTACTGGACCTACAGCCGCATGGTGGCCTCGTTCATGGACGAGCAGATGCAGCAGCTGGGCGAGTCGGTGGCGGCGCACGGCGACCGCGCCGCGCTGCCATCAGTCACGCCCGAGCGGGCGCACAAGTGGGGCAGCTACGTGGTGCAGGTCTGGGGCCAGGACGGCCGCATCGACAACGCGTCGATGCCGGTGGGCGCCACGCTGGCCGGGCAGGCGGGCTTCCACGACGTGGTGGCCGACGGCAAGGGCTGGCGCGCCTACGTGACCGAGGCTGCGCCGGGATCCGGCACGCGCGTGCAGGTGCTCCAGAGCGGGCAGTTCCGCCGGCACCTCGCAGTGGAGAGGGCCGGCGCGGCGTTGGCGCCCGTGATGATCCTGCTGCCGCTGGCCATCTTCATCCTCTGGGGCGTGGCGGCCACGCTGTCGCGCGAGGTGCAGGCGATCGGCCGGCAGGCCGCGCAGCAGGACGAGAACAGCATCAGCGAGCTGTCGATGACCCGCGTGCCGCGCGAGATCGCGCCGCTGGTGGAATCCTTCAACAGCCTGCTGGCCCGCCTGCGCGACGCGTTCGCCACGCAGCGCCGCTTCGTTCAGGACGCCGCCCACGAGCTGCGCACGCCCATCACCGCGGTGGCCCTGCAGCTGGAGAACGTGCGCCGCGAGCTGCCCTCCGATGCCTGCCAGGAAAGCTTCGCCCAGCTGCAGGCCGGTGTGAGCCGCGCGCAGCGCCTGGTGGACCAGCTCCTCAAGCTCTCGCGCAACGAGGTCAAGGCCGCGCAGGAACCCGTGGTGGTGGTCGACCTGCAGACGCAGGTGCACCAATCGATCGATGGACTCATCGCGCTGGCGGACCAGCGCCGCATCGACCTCGGCATGGTCGTCGACCAGCCCGCGGCGGCCACCCTGATGCTGCGCTGCGCCGCCGGCGACCTGCGCAGCGTGCTGGACAACCTGGTCGAGAACGCGTTGCGCTACACGCCCGAGGGCGGCGTGGTGGACGTGCGGCTGTCCTGGTCCGGCCATGGCCCGGTGATCGAGGTGGTGGACACCGGCCCCGGCATCCCCGAGGACCAGATCGGGCGCGTCTTCGACCGCTTCTTCCGCGTGCCCGGCAACGGCACGCGGGGCAGCGGCCTGGGCCTGTCGATCGCACAGACGGCAGCCCACCGCTGCGGACTGCGCGTGGTGCTGCGCAACCGCGAGGACCGCAGCGGCCTCATCGCCCGCATCGAGCCGATTGCGCCGCACGCCACCGCGGCGGCCGCGCCGCTGGCGGGTCCGCTCACCGCGGCGACGGCGTCCTAATCGCCAGCTAAGCGAACCCTAAGGGCCGCCTCAGAGTGGGCTCCTACAGTGAAGACACGGTGAAAGCGGCGCTCGACGAAGACGCCGCCGACACCGGAAAGAAGCAACCCCATCGTCCATCACTGAAAGGAAACCACCATGAAATCCAATGCCCTCTACGCCGTCGCCGCACTCGCCGCCGCCTTTGCCGGTGGTGCCAGCGCCAACGAAGCGGCCGACTCCCAGTACGCGCTGAAGTTCGAAGGCAACCGCACCCGCGCCGAAGTGCGTGCCGAGGGCGTCGAAGCCGCGCGCACCCGCAACTTCGAGACCACCAGCGCCAAGGTCATCGCGCCGCTGCAGTCGCGCGTGGACGTCCAGGCGCTGCGCGCCGAGGCGGCCAAGGCCGTGCGCCTGGGCCAGATCCCGCAAGGCGACACCAGCCGCATCTGAGCGCAGCCCGCGCCCCAGGCCGACGCCCCGCCCCGCGGGGCGTTTCGCTTTTTGCGTTCCATGCGCGGCGTGGCCACATCACTCCCAGCTAAGGAAGTCCTAAGCGTCGCCTCAGAGTGGGCTCCTACAGTGAAGACACGGTGAAAGCGGCGCTCGACGAAGACGCCGCCGACACCGGAAAGAAGCAACCCCATCGTCCATCACTGAAAGGAAACCACCATGAAATCCAATGCCCTCTACGCCGTCGCCGCACTCGCCGCCGCCTTTGCCGGTGGTGCCAGCGCCAACGAAGCGGCCGACTCCCAGTACGCGCTGAAGTTCGAAGGCAACCGCACCCGCGCCGAAGTGCGTGCCGAGGGCGTCGAAGCCGCGCGCACCCGCAACTTCGAGACCACCAGCGCCAAGGTCATCGCGCCGCTGCAGTCGCGCGTGGACGTCCAGGCGCTGCGCGCCGAAGCGGCCAAGGCCGTGCGCCTGGGCCAGATCCCGCAAGGCGACACCAGCCGCATCTGACGCGCTGCACCGTCCGGAACGAACAACGCCCCGCGCTGCGGGGCGTTTTCATTTGCGCCCCCCTCGCGGGGCGCCTGTCATTGGGCGTCGAACGGACGCAGGGGGAAGGTGCAGGTCAGCACGTCGGCTGCGCCGCTGCGGACACGGTGTGTGATGCAGGCGCCCGCGGTCGTGCGGTCCTTGCGGTCCTTGCGGCGAGCGTCCGCCTGCGCCCGGTCCCTGGCGGCCAGGGGGGGCATGGTCAGGCACTGTCCGGTCTCATCGAGATCGGAGCCGGGCGTTGCGCGGCTGCTGGCGCCGTCGGGCGGAAGCTGGATGAACATGGGCCTGAAACGTGGGAGCTGGCCGCACTGTAACAAGTTGTGGCGCGGCGGTGCGTCCAGGCTCGGCAGCAAGTCGAACCGAGTGCCGAGTTTTTCACGCCCGCGGCTGGCGCACTGTTGCGTTGCCGTGCGCCGTGCGTGTGCCGAACCGCTCTTGAAACGCGGCCGGCTGCCCCCACACTGGCACCCGTTCCCACGCTTCCAAGAACCATGTCCGACACCCAGAAGAAAACCCACGCGTTCCAGGCCGAAGTCTCGCAACTGCTCCACCTGGTCACCCACTCGCTGTATTCCAACCCGGAGATCTTCCTGCGCGAGCTGGTCTCCAATGCCTCGGACGCCTGCGACAAGCTGCGCTACGAAGCGCTGAACCAGCCCGCCCTGTACGAGGACGCGCCCAACCTGCAGGTGCGCGTGTCCTTCGACCGCGAGGCGCGCACCCTGACCATCGCCGACAACGGCATCGGGCTGTCGCAGCAGGAAGCCATCGACAACCTGGGCACCATCGCCAAGAGCGGCACGCGCGAGTTCATGGGCCGCCTGTCGGGCGACCAGAAGGCGGACGCGCAGCTGATCGGCCAGTTCGGCGTCGGCTTCTACTCGGGCTTCATCGTGGCCGAGCGCATCACCGTGGAGTCGCGCCGCGCGGGGCTGGCCGCGGGCGAGGGCGTCCGCTGGACCAGTGCGGGCGCAGGCGATTTCGAGGTGGAGACGATCGAGCGCGCGCAGCGCGGCACCAGCGTGATCCTGCACCTGCGGGACGACGCCACCGAGTACCTCTCGACCTGGAAGCTCAAGTCCATCGTCGCCAAGTACTCCGACCACATCTCGCTGCCGATCCTGATGCGCAAGGAGGAATGGAAGGAAGGCGAGGAGGGCAAGGGCGGCGAGATGGTGCTCACCGACGAATGGGAGACGGTGAACCAGGCCAGCGCGCTCTGGACGCGGGCCAAGAAGGACATCACCGCCGAGCAGTACCAGTCGTTCTACCAGCAGATCAGCCACGACCCCGAGCCGCCGCTGGCCTGGGCGCACAACCGGGTGGAGGGCTCCACCGAGTACACCCAGCTGCTGTACATCCCCGGCCGGGCGCCGTTCGACCTGTGGAACCGCGATAAGGGCGCCGGCGTGAAGCTGTACGTCAAGCGCGTCTTCATCATGGACGACGCCGAGGCGCTGATGCCGGTCTACCTGCGCTTCGTGCGGGGCGTGATCGACTCGTCCGACCTGCCGCTCAACGTCAGCCGCGAGTTGCTGCAGGAAAGCCGCGACGTCAAGGCGATCCGCGATGGCAGCACCAAGCGCGTGCTCTCGATGCTGGAGGAGCTGGCGCGCGCGGAGACCGACGAGTCCGCGTCCGACGAAGACAAGGGCAAGTACGCCAGGTTCTACGCCGAATTCGGGGCGGTGCTGAAGGAAGGACTGGGCGAGGACTTCGGCAACCGCGAGCGCCTGGCGCGGCTGCTGCGGTTCGCCTCCACGCAGTCCGACAGCGCCAGCGTGTCGCTGGCCGCCTACAAGGCCCGCATGAAGGAAGGCCAGGACGCCATCTACTACATCACCGCCGACACCCTGGCCGCGGCGAAGAACAGCCCGCAGCTGGAAGTGTTCCGCAAGAAGGGCATCGAGGTGCTGCTCATGACCGACCGGGTCGACGAGTGGGCCCTGAACTACCTGCACGAGTTCGACGGTACGCCGCTGCAGTCGGTCGCCAAGGGCGCGGTCGACCTGGGCAAGCTGCAAGACGAAGCCGAGAAGAAGGCGGCCGAGGAGGCGGCCGAGGCGTTCAAGCCGGTGCTGGCGCGCCTGAAGGAAGCGCTCAAGGACAAGGCCGAGGACGTCCGCGTCACCTCGCGGCTGGTCGACTCGCCGGCGTGCCTGGTGGTGAGCGACGGCGGCATGAGCATGCAGCTGGCCCGCATGCTCAAGCAGGCCGGGCAGAAGGTGCCCGAGACCCGTCCGGTGCTGGAGGTCAACCCCGAGCACGCCCTGGTGCGCAAGCTCGAGGGCTCGGTGCACTTCCACGACCTGGCCCAGATCCTGTTCGACCAGGCGCTGCTGGCCGAGGGCGGCCTGCCCGACGACCCGGCGGCTTACGTCAAGCGGGTGAACGCGCTGCTGGCCTGAGCGGTGCCGGGCGGGGAGCCGCCAACTGGCTCCCCGCCCGCGCGGCAAGCGCGGAGCCGAACCATGAATTCCTCCCGTGAACAAACTTGCGGGAGCTGCTTTGTCATGCATTCGGCATGACCTTCGCAACGGTTGGCGGCGACCGCCCGTCGGTACGGTCAAGGCCTCCCAACCACGAAGGACGTGTCATGAACTCTCGATCTCCTGCCGCCGCGCGGCTTCCCCTGGTGCTCGCCGCGACCGCGCTCGCATGCAGCCTGGCGCATGCCCAGGTGCAACCGCCGACCCGTTCGGCACCCGCATCGGTTTCCCCATCGGTCGGCAAGCCCTCGGCCCCGGGGGTGCTGGCCCCGCAGTTCGAGCTGAAGCCGGAGCCGCCCCGCGCGGACCTGCGCTTGGCCCCCATGTGGCTGCCTGGCGGCACCGAAGGCGCGCCCTACTCCGGCGTCTGCGCCACCGGCGACCAGCACGGCCCCTCCAAGCAGCTGTGGGTCCACATGAAGAACCAGGGCGCCGTGGCCTCGGGACCGTTCACCATGAAGGTCCGTTATGCCAATGGCCAGGAGGTGGTCGAGTTCCAGCCCGCGGGGCTGGCCGCCGGGCAGATGGTGCTGTGGAAGCCGAACCTGCCGCCCTTCGGATCGGGGCCCCAGATGGGCTTCCAGGTCACCATCGACGCGACCAACACCGTGATCGAGTCGAGCGAGGGCAACAACACCCTGGTGGGCTTCTGCCTCAACCCGGGGAACTGAGCGGCGTGGGCGGCCCGGGCGGGCCGCCCGCAAGCTGCTACTCGACCTTGCCCATCTTCTTCACCACGTCGGCCATGCGGCGCGTGTCCGCCTGCACGTAGCGCTCGAAATCCGGCGTGTCCTGGTACAGGATGGGGCTGCCGGCGTTGCCGATCACCTCACGCACTTTCGCATCCGCAGCGGCCATGCGGGCCGCGGCACGCAGCCGCTGCGCCACCGGTTCCGGCACGCCCGCCGGCACGAACAGGCCCGACCACTGCGCGTACTCGGCCGCGTAGCCGGCGTCTTTGAGCGCCGGCACCTCCGGCAGCGCCTCCAGCTTGCCGTTGCCCCAGTGGCCCAGCACGCGCAGCTTGCCCGCCTTCACGTGCTGCAGCACGGTGGCCGGGCCGGACGACACGGCGTCGATCTGGCCGCCGAGCAGCGCCACCACCGCCGGCCCGGCACCGGTGAAGGGCACGTGCGTGAGCTTGATGCCGGCGTTCTGCGCCAGGATCTCCATCGGCACATGCATCGTCCCGTAGTTGCCCGAGGAGCCGTAGTTGATCGCGCCCGGGCGCTTCCTGGCGTCGTCCACGAACTCCTTCACCGTCTTCCAGGGCGCCTCCGCGCGCACCGCCAGAACCGTCGGGTCGGCCGTGAAGCGGGCGATCGGCCGCAGTGCGCTGAAGCTGTACATGGGCGCGCGGCCGAGGATCGCGTCGGCCTCGGGCAGGACGCTGTACGAGGACAGCGCCATGAGCACCGTGTAGCCGTCGGCCGGCGCCTTGGCGGCCAGGCCCATGCCGATGCCGCCGCCGGCGCCCCCCTTGTTCTCGATCACCACCGGTTGCCCCAGGTCGCGCGACATCGCCTCGGCCACCGGCCGCGCGACGATGTCGGCCAGCCCGCCCGGCGGGAAGGGCACGATCATGGTGATGGGCTTGGTGGGGTAGGCAGCCGGTGCCTGCGCCTGGGCGGCGGCGGTGACGGCCAGCAGGGCGGCCAGTGCGATGCGACGGTGCATGGGTTCTCCTTCGATCGCGTTAGCATGCTACGTTGGACCAGCCCACCGGAGAGAGTTTTCCCCATGAAGATCGCTGCCTACCTCGACCGTGGACGCCCCGGCGTCGGCATCGTCTCCTCGGACCTGCAGAGCGTGCTGCCGCTCGACCTGCCGCAGGCCGAGAGCCTGCGCGGCGCGCTGCCCGTGGTCGAGCTGCTGGCCGCCGGCGGGGCACTTCCGGCCACCGGCGCCCCGCTGGCGCTGGACGCGGTCCAGCTGCTCGCGCCGCTGCCGCGGCCGCGCCGCAACATCTTCTGCGTGGGCAAGAACTACCACGCCCATGCCCGCGAGTTCGCCGGCAGCGGGTTCGACAGCAGCGCCAAATCGGGCGGCGACATCCCGGCAGAACCCATCCTCTTCAGCAAGGTGCCCGAATCGGTGATCGCCACGGGCGAGGCGATCGTGGTGCCGCAGGCGGTGTCCACGGCCATCGACTACGAGGCCGAGCTCGCCGTGGTGATCGGCCGTGGCGGCAAGGGGATCCGCAAGGCCGACGCATTGCAGCACGTGTGGGGCTACACCATCGTCAACGACGTGACCGCGCGCGACTGGCAGAGCCGCCACCAGCAGTGGCACATGGGCAAGTCCTTCGACACCTTCTGCCCGATGGGCCCCTGGCTCGTCAGCGCCGACGAGTGCGACGGCACCCGCACCCGGGTGCGCTGCTGGGTCAACGGCGAGGAGCGCCAGAACGCGTCCACCACCGACCTGATCTTCGACATCCCGACCCTGATCGAGACGCTCTCGGCCGGCATCACCCTCTACCCGGGCGACGTGATCGCCACCGGCACCCCGGTCGGCGTGGGCATCGGATTCAAGCCGCCGCGCTACCTGCAGCCGGGCGACGTAGTGCGGATCGCGATCGACGGCATCGGCGTGCTGGAGAACCCCGTCCGCTGAATCCCCGCCGCGTCCGCCGGATGAAGCATCCCGACACACCGCGCCACCGCAGCCCGGCGGACAATGCCGGCATGGACACCAACCTGCGCATCCCCGCCGTGCTGCTGGGCGCCATCCTCCTGGCCGGCTGCGGCACCCCCGGCGTCGGGGTGGGGCTGAGCGTGCCCGTGGGGCCGGTGTCCATCGGCATCGGCGGCGGCAGCGGCGGGCTCAACGTCGGTGTCGGGACCGGCGTGGGTCCGGTCGGGGTCGGGGTCGGCGTGAACCAGCGCGGGCAGGTCACCGGCGGCGTCGGCGTGGGCGCCAGCGTCCCGATCGGCAACAGCCCGGTGCGGGCCGGCGTCGGGGTCGGAACCGGAACGGTGCTGTACGACCCGGCCAACCGTCTCGACAGTCCGCAGTAACCACCAACTCTCGCGCTCGCCGGCGTTGGGTGCGGGCTCACGCCACGAGTGGCGGCTCCTCCATCTGCTCCAGCTGCTCGTCCAGCATCTGGATCTGGCCTTTCCAGTAGTCGCTGCTGCCGAACCACGGAAAGGTGGCCGGAAACGCCGGGTCGTCCCAGCGGCGCGCCAGCCAGGCGCTGTAGTGGATGAGGCGCAGCGTGCGCAAGGGCTCGATGAGCGCGAGTTCACGGCGGTCGAAATCCCGCACCTGCTCGTAGCCGTCGAGCAGGGCGCCCAGTTGCCGCTGCCGCTGCACGCGCTCGCCGGACAGCAGCATCCAGAGGTCCTGCACGGCCGGGCCGGTGCGGGCGTCGTCCAGGTCCACGAAGTGCGGTCCGCCGTCCGGCGTCCACAGGATGTTGCCGGGGTGGCAGTCGCCGTGCAGCCGCAGCAAGCCGATGCCGGCGGCATCGCCGCCGTCGGTGCCCTGCAGCCCGCGTTCCACGGCCGCCAGCGCGGCATCGCATGCGGTCCGCCATTCCGCCTCCACGTCCAGCGGCACCATGCGGTGTGCCAGCAGCCAGTCGCGCGAAGCCGTCCCGAAGCTGTGCAGGTCGAGCCTGGGGCGCCGCGTGAACGGCCGCGCCGCGCCGACGGTGTGCAGGCGCGCCAGCAGGCGGCCGATCCATTCGAGCACCTCGACGTCGTCCAGCTCGGGGCTGCGGCCGCCGCGGCGGGGGCTCACGCTGAAGGCGAAGCCGGCATGGTGGTGCAGGGTGCGCCCGCCGGGCGCCAGCGGCGCGACCATCGGCACCTCTGCCGCCGCGAGCTCGGCGGCGAAGGCATGCTCTTCGGCGATCGCCTCGTCGCTCCAGCGCCCCGGCCGGTAGAACTTCGCCACCACCTGCGCATGCCCATCGACGGGATCTTCCAGCTGCACCTGGTAGACCCGGTTTTCGTAGGAGCTCAGCGCCAGCAGCCGTCCATCCCCGTGCAGGCCGACGCCGGCCAGGGCATCGAGCACGACGTAGGGCGTGAGCTGGGCGTAGGGATGCGCGTCGGACATGCGCCTGATTGTCCGCGCAGCCCGCCTCAGGCGATGCGCAGCACCTGCCCGATGCGCGGGTCCGTGCGGCCGCCGAGCACCTCGGCATACGCCGCCAGCGCCGCCGCGCCGCCGTCCGCGCGGCGCGCCTGCAGCCAGGGCACGCCGGGAGCCTGCACCTGCTGCAGGAAGGCATTCCAGGCCTCGACGATGCGCTGCTGCAGCTGCGCCGCGCCCCACTCCGACTGCCGCTTCTTGGCCTGCGCCGGTGCGAAGAACAGCACCGGGCGGGGCCCGGGCAGCCCCCCGCCGCCACCCAGCTGGTCGACGTGCGTGCCGCCCACGGCGCAGCTGTAGCGCAGCTGGTCCGCGAGGCGGGTGTGCAGCGTGCGTCGCAGGCCGGCGTTGCCCGCGAAGTCGATGTAGACGGTGGCGGCGTCGGCCGGCCAGGTCTCCACCTCGTCGTAGCCGACCACTTCGGCATAGCACCCCAGCGAGGCGCAGAAGCCACGGTTGGCGGCAGACGTGAGGCCGGTCACCCGGACGCCGCGCTGGGCCAGCAGCCACGCCGTGGCGTAGGCCGTCTTGCTCGAGGCGCTGGACAGCACGCAGCGGGCGGCGCCGAAGTCGCCGTTGTCCGCCAGGAAGTCGTCGATCAGCCAGGCCGTGGTGAAGAGCGGGCGCAGCAGCACCTGCAGGTCCTCGGTCTCGGCCCGCCAGAACGGGTCGGCGCTGCAGCGCAGGTACTGGTTGTAGATGGCGTGCAGTCCGCTGCGGTGCGCAGCGCCGTCGCGCCAACCCTCGGGTGACAGCCGGTCGGGCGCCAGCACGGCCGACGACGCCATCGGCCAGTAGCCGTACAGGCGTTCCCCGACGGCCACGCCCGGGTGCAGCGACTGCACCACGTGCCCGAACCCCCACACCGGCACGATGCCCCAGCCTTCCTCGCCGCTGGGGAAGAAGCGCCAGTAGTCCATGGCCTCGCCGAAGGCGGCGTAGGTGATGTTGTTGGCGGTGAGCGCCAGGAGGTCGAGCCCGACGCGCACCTGGCCGTCGGCCAGCGGGGGGTCGGCGTCCGTGCGCAGGCGGGCATCGGCGATGCGGTCCTTGCGGACCAGGAGCGTGGTGCAGGTCATCCCCGCACCGTAGGGGAAGGGCGCGGTAGCCGCAAGCCCGCCTGACCCCAAGGCGACGCGGCGGCCAGACCCGCACAGGAAAAAGGGCCGGGGGACGCCCGGCCTTCTTCAGGGGCGCGTGGCGCCCCGGTGCCGCTCAGACCAGGTTGACCTGCACGTCGATGTTGCCGCGCGTGGCGTTGGAGTACGGGCACACCTGGTGCGCCGTGTCCACCAGCTGGCGCGCCTGTGCCGGGTCCATGCCGGGCAGGGCGACGTTCAGGCGCGCCGCGATGCCGTAGGCCTGGCCGACCGGGCCCAGGTCGACTTCGGCGTCCACGGCCAAGCCGTCGGGCAGCGTCAGCTTCTGCTTGGCGGCGACGGCCTTCATGGCGCCGATGAAGCAGGCCGAGTAGCCCGCCGCGAACAACTGCTCCGGGTTCGTGCCCTGGCCGGCGCCGCCCGGGGAGGTGAGCTTGACGTCGAGCCGGCCGTCGTCGGTGCGGGACTGGCCCTCGCGGCCGCCGGTGGTGTGGGCGCGGGCGGTGTACAGCACTTTGTCGAGCTTGTTCATGGGGTTGCCTTTCGGTCGTGGTGGAAGAAAACGGAAAAGAAAAGGGCTGCGTGGCGTGGAGCGGTCAGCGGGGCAGCCGGTCGCGCAGGGCCTGCACCTGACGCGTGAGCTGCACCAGCTCGGCCAGCGTGCACTGGCTGGCTTCGAGCACGCAGCCGGGCACCTTCTCGGCGCGGGTGCGCAGACGCCGCCCGGCGCCCGTGAGCGTGATGTGGACCCGGCGCTCGTCCTCGACGGCGCGCAGCCGCGCCACCAGGCCCGCGGCTTCCAGGCGCTTGAGCAGGGGCGTGAGCGTGCCGGAGTCGAGCCGCAGCCGCTCGCCCAGCTGGGACACGGACAGGCCGTCTTCCTCCCACAGGGCCAGCATGGCGAGGTATTGGGGGTAGGTGAGGCCCAGTGCATCCAGCAGCGGCTTGTACAGCTTGGTCATGGCCAGCGACGCCGAATACAGGGCAAAGCACAGCTGGTTGTCCAGCTGCAGGGCCTGTGCGCGGGTCGGGGCGTGCGGTTGCATGGCCAAAGTATAGCGCCAAATTCAATTGCGTGCAATTGATCAGCAGGAGGTGCGTCGGGGCGGCAGCGATCGCGGCGGGACGGCCGACCTGCACCGTGCGGCATTTCACGTCCTTTCGCGGCTTAAGGTTTGCATAAGGATTCCTTAGGCATTTCTTCAGAACGTGGCCTGCCGGCGCTTCCTAGACTCGCGGCGCGGTGGACGACGCGCGTCCGCCGACGCACAACGCACAACGCATCCATCCAAGGACCACCATGAAGATCGATTCCCGAGAACTCGAACGCCTCGCCGCCGCCCAGCCCCGGCTGGACCTGTACGGCGGCATCCACAAGGCCGTGCGCGCCTGCATGGCCGACGCGCTGCTCGCACTCGGCCGCGCCGACCTGGACGACGACGGCGCGCTGGCCGACGCCAGCGGCCGCGTCATCGGCCTGCTGGACCTGTGCACCGGTCACCTGCAGCACGAGAACGACTTCGTGCACCGGGCGATCGAGGAGCGGGCCGCGGGCGCCAGCGCCGCGGTGGAGCGCGACCACGTCGAGCATGGCGAGCACATCGCGCAGCTGCGCGCCGCCACGCAGGCGCTGCAGGCGGCGCCTGCCGGCGCGCGTTCGGCACTCGGCCAGCTGCTCTACCGGGAGCTGTCCGTCTTCATGGCCGAGAACCTGCGCCACATGCATGTGGAAGAAACCGCGCACAACGCCGTGCTGTGGGCCCGCTACACCGATGCCGAACTGGCGGCCATCCACGATGCGCTGGTGGCCTCGATCCCGCCGCAGGAGATGATGGCCATCGCCCGCTGGCTCGTGCCCTCGCTGAACCCGGCCGAACGCTTGGCCCTGTTGGCGGACATGCGGGCCAAGGCGCCGCCCGAGGCGTTCGAGGCCATGCTGGAGGGCGTGCGCCCGCACCTGCAGGCGCACGAGTGGGCCCGCCTCGCACGCGAACTGGGACGGCCGGTGGTGCCCGGCCTGGTCGACTGACCGCCGTCAGCCGTCGGCCAGCTGGAGCGGCCGGCCAGCCACCAGGCGGAACCGCCCGCGGCCCGTCTTCTCGATGCGCAGGTGCGGGCCGTGCTCCTGCAGCCGCCGCTGCAGCAGCAGCAGCCGGGCCTCCAGGTTGTCGCAGACCTCGGGCAGGCCCAGCGCCGGATCGAGCCGCAGCTCGCGGTTGGTGAAGTCGGTGCGGCCGTGCGCCACATGGTCACGCACCAGCTTCCACAGGATGGCCCCGGCCACGCCCTTGATCAGGTACTCCCCGTCCAGGAAGATGCTCTCGTTGGCGGCGAAGCGCCGCACCTGCAGCGCGGCGCCCGGCGCGGCAGTGGCCACCGTTCCGGGTGCCGGCAGGACGGCGTCGGCGTCCACGCCGGCCTGCAGCAGGCCGATGGCCGATCCGAGGTGGCCCGCCAGCACGACCAGTGCGTCCTCGTCCTCGAAGCCGAACTGCATCTCGCGCGGGCTCTCCACGAAGACCACGCCCAGCAGCTGCCCGGCCGACTGGATCGGCACGGCCAGCTGGCTGTGCGGTTGCGCGAGCCCCGGATAGGGAATCTCCAGGTCCAGCGGCGCTGCGCCGGCGTCCTGTCCGAAGCTGCTGCGCACCGCCTGGGAGTACGAGGCGGCATGGGTCATGTGCGAGATCCGCACCGGCGTGCGGCTGCCCGCCGCCACGCCGATCACGCCCTGGCCCACCCGCACCTCGGAGCCGACACCCGACCTGGCATAACCGCAGCTGGCCACGGTGTACAGCCGGCCCTGGGCCGCGTCGTGCATCAGCACCATGGCGTGGGGCATGCCGAGGCCATCGCCGAGCGTGGTGAGCACCGTGTTGAGCGCCTCGTCCAGCGCGGTGCAGCGCGCCAGCCGCTCGCTGCAGGCCCGCAGCGCCGCCAGGCGGCCCCCCGTCGCCGGCGGCGCGGGCAGCGGATCGCCCGGCACGGACTCGATGGCTTCCACCTCGTAGATGTCCGAGCCGAGCAGGCGGAACACGCCTTCCATGCCGCTGTGCGAGGCGATGCCCGCCAGCTGCGCCTTCATGCTCTCGAAGGTGGCACCTTCCGACTCCGTGCGCAGGTAGCGCAGCTGCAGGCGGTAGAACGCGGCGGTCTGCGGGTGCAGCAGCAGCGCGGTGGCGTGCGGATTCGCCAAAATGTTCTGGCGGGTCTTGTTGAAGAACTGGAACGACAGCGCGACGTGCCGCTCGTCCACGTAGAACACCTGCGAGATGTAGGCCACGTTGGGCCAGCCGTCGTGGCCGCAGGTGGACAGCACGGCCGGGATGGCCCCTTCCAGGCAGGCCCGGATGTCGGCCAGGGTCACCGGCTTCACGGCGCGGGCCCCAGGGCGCTTCCCGCGCGGGGGCCGGGGGTCTGGTCGAAGGCGAGCTCGGGGACGAACTCCACCGCGACCACGTCGTCCAGGCGGTGCGCCAGCATGGCGCGGGTCATCTCGGGCGGGTAGCCGACGCGCTGGACCTCGTGCTCCATCGACGCGAGGTAGCGTGCCAGCACGGGCCGGTCGGATTCCTGCGCCGGGCGGATCGCGGCTGCGGCCGACTTCAGCTGCACCGTGCGGTGGGTCGCCGGCTCGCTGAACACCACGGCCAGGTGGCCGGTGGCGGCGATGTCCTGCAGGAGCTGGCGCGACTGCTCGCGCGCCAGGTACACGGTGACGCGGCCGCCCTCGGCCGACACCGCGCTGCCCACCGCGCGCATCACGCTGGGCCGAAAGCGGGCGTCGCGCGAGCCGACGATGGTGGACACGCCGCGCGCCATCATCGCGAGCAGGTCGGCGGGAAGGTGCACGCCGGCGCCCACCGCTCAACCCCCGAAGCGGCGCCGCGTGAGCGCCAGCGCGATCCAGAAGCCGCCCACGGCGTAGACCACCAGCACCAGCACGCTTCGCAGGGGGTACGAGGGCCACTGGTCGAGGAAGAGCGGGCGCACCAGCTCCACCGCGTTGGTCAGTGGCAGCCAGTCCGAGACGACCCGCACCGGGCCGGGCAGCTGGTCGCGCGGGAAGAACACGCCCGAGAGGAACATCATGGGCGTGAGGAACAGCGTGAAGTAGTAGGTGAAGAAGTCGTAGCCCTTGGCCAGGGCGTTGAAGATGAGGGCGATGCAAGAGAAGGTGATGCCGGCACCCAGCAGGATCGGCCAGGCCACCAGGAGCTTGGGGCTGTGGCTGATGCCCAGCACCAGCATCACCACCAGGATGGCGGTGACGGTGAAGAGCGACTTGAAGCCCGCCCACAGCATCTCGGCGACCAGCACGTTGTCCAGGCTGACCGGCGCGTTCATGATGCCGTCCCAGGTCTTCTGCACGTGCATGCGGGAGAAGGCCGAGTACAGCGCCTCGAACGAGGCGGCGTTCATCGCGCTCATGCAGATCGAGCCGCTGGCCAGGAACAGGAGGTACGGCACGGCGCGCCCCTCGACCTGCACCTGGCCGACCAGTGCACCCATGCCGTAGCCGAAGGCCACCAGCCACATCAGCGGCTCGGCGATGTTGCCCAGCAGGCTGGGCACCGCCAGCTTGCGCCACACCAGGAGGTGGCGGCGGAACACCGGCCACCAGCGCAGGGACAGGTCGGGGGTGCGCCAGATGCTGCGGGCCATGCTCATCCTTCCTCGCGGATCTGGCGGCCGGTGAGCTTGAGGAACAGGTCCTCCAGGTTCGCGGGCCGGTGCAGCGTGCGCAGGCCCGGATGGGCGGACAGGGCCGCCAGCAGGGGCTTGGCGTCATGGGTGTAGAAGAACACCGTCTCGCCGCTGACCTCCACCCGGGCGGCCAGCGCGCGCGCCGGCGACTCGGCCAGCGCCAGCGCTCCGTTGCCGTAGGCCTCCACCACGTCGGGCTCCAGGTGCTGGCCGATGAGCTCGCGCGGCAGGCCTTCGGCGATCTTGCGGCCGTGGTCCAGCACCAGCAGGCGCGAGCACAGGCGCTCGGCTTCGTCCATGAAGTGCGTGGTGAGCAGGATCGACTTGCCCTGCTGCAGCAGCAGTTGCAGCCGCTCCCACATCAGGTGGCGCGCCTGCGGGTCGAGTCCGGTGGTGGGTTCGTCCAGCAGCAGGAGGCGCGGATCGTTCACCAGGGCGCGTGCCAGCGACAGGCGACGGCGCATCCCGCCGGACAGTTCCACCGGCCGCGCGTCGGCCTTGTGCGAGAGCGAGGCGAACTCCAGCAGGCGCGGGATGCGCTCGCGAATCACCGCATCGGCGATGCCGAAGTAGCGGCCGTAGACCAGCAGGTTCTCGGCGCAGGTGAAATCGGGGTCGAGCGAGTCGAACTGGCTCACCACCCCCAGTTGCGCCTTGATCGCCAGCGCGTCCTGCGGCATCGACAGGCCCAGGGCGACGATCTCGCCGGCGTCGGGGACCGCGAGGCCCAGGCACATCCGGATGGTGGTGGTCTTGCCCGCGCCGTTGGGGCCGATCACGCCCAGGCACTCGCCGGGCCCGATGCGGAAGGACAGGTCGTCCACCACGGTGGTGTCGCCGTAGCGCTTGCGAAGGTGGCGGGCGTCGAACAGCGGAAGGGTCATCTGCGGGGACATTGTGTCGCAGCGCCGGGCCGCCCGTTCGCCGCTTAGAATTTTCGACCGACCCGCCCCGGAGCCCCCGCTTGTTTCCACCCCTTGCCATCCAGCAGCAGTACCTGCTGCCCAAGAAGCTGCTCACCATCCTCATGGGCAGGCTCGCCGGCCTGCGGGGCGGGGCGCTGACGCACGCGCTGGTGCGGCGCTTCGTGGCGCACTACAAGGTGGACATGGCCGAGGCCGCCGACCCGCGCATCGAGAGCTACGCCAGCTTCAACGACTTCTTCACCCGCCCGCTGCGGCCGGGGGCCCGGCCGATCGCCGACTCGGCCTTCGTGTGCCCGGTGGATGCGGCGATCAGCCAGTACGGCCCGATCGAGCACGACCAGATCTTCCAGGCCAAGGGGCACAGCTACTCCACCACCGCGCTCCTCGGAGGCGATGCGGCGCTGGCCCGCCGGTTCGACCATGGCCACTTCGCCACGCTGTACCTGGCGCCCAAGGACTACCACCGCATCCACATGCCGTGCGACGGCACGCTGGTGCGCATGGTCTACGTGCCGGGGGACCTGTTCTCGGTGAATCCGCTCACCGCGCGGCACGTGCCGGGACTGTTCGCCCGCAACGAGCGGGTGGTCTGCGTCTTCGACACGCCGCACGGCCCGTTTGTCAACGTGCTGGTCGGCGCCACCATCGTCGGCAGCGTCGCGACCGTGTGGCACGGCGTGGTGAACCCGCCGCGCACCAGCGGCATCCGCACCTGGGACTACGCCGGCCGCGGCATCACCTTGCGCAAGGGCGAGGAGATGGGCCGCTTCCTGCTCGGCTCGACCGTGGTCATGCTGTTCCCGTCCAACGTGATCACCTTCACGCCCGACTGGGCGCCCACCCGGCCGGTGCGCCTGGGCCAGCCGATGGGGACGTCGCTGCGATAGAAATCGGCCTCCGGCCCGCTCCACGTCCGGGCGAGGCGCTACCAAATCAATAGCAATTCACTGGAAGGCGACTTCGTCGAAGCTGCGCAGCTTGCGGCTGTGCAGGCGCTGGCTGCTGCCGGCGCGCAGGATCTCGATGGCGCGCATGCCGATGCGCAGGTGCTGGTCGACCCGCTCGCGGTAGAAGTGGTTGGCCATGCCGGGCAGCTTGATCTCGCCGTGCAGCGGCTTGTCGCTCACGCACAGCAGGGTGCCGTAGGGAACGCGGAATCGGAAGCCGTTGGCCGCGATGGTCGCGCTCTCCATGTCCAGCGCGATGGCGCGGCTCTGGCTGAAGCGCCGCTGCGGCTCGTTGCCGGGCAGCAGTTCCCAATTGCGGTTGTCGGTGCTGGCCACCGTGCCGGTGCGCATGATCCGCTTGAGTTCGGCACCCTGGCACTGCGTCACGTCGGCCACCGCCTTCTCCAGCGCCAGCTGCACTTCGGCCAGCGCCGGGATCGGCACCCACAGCGGCAGTTCCTCGTCGAGCACGTGGTCCTCGCGGACGTAGGCGTGGGCCAGCACGTAGTCGCCCAGTTGCTGGCTGCTGCGCAGCCCGGCGCAGTGCCCGAGCATCATCCAGCAGTGCGGCCGCAGCACGGCAATGTGGTCGGTGATGGTCTTGGCGTTGGCCGGCCCGACGCCGATGTTCACCATGGTGATGCCGCCGTGGTTGGGCCGCATCAGGTGGTAGGCCGGCATCTGCGGCAGCCGCGGAGGCGCCGCGCCCCAGCTGCCATCGGGGGGCGTGCCCGGTGCGCCCGAGCCCAGGCCGCTGCGCCGCGTGACGACGTTGCCGGGTTCGACGAAGGCGGTGTAGTCGCTGTCCGCGCGCGCCATCTCCTCGTGCCCGAGGCGCACGAACTCGTCGATGTAGAACTGGTAGTTGGTGAACAGGACGAAGTTCTGGAACCAGTCGGGTGCGGTGCCGGTGTAGTGCCGCAGCCGGTGCAGCGAATAGTCCACCCGCGCGGCGGTGAAGAGCGACAGCGGTTGCGGCTCGCCGGTGCGCGGCTGCCAGGTGCCGTTGGCGATGCCGTCGTCCATGGCACCCAGGTCGGGCAGGTCGAACAGGTCGCGCAGCATGGCGCGGCGCGCCGGCGTCAGCGTGCCTTCGATGTGGTCGTTCTCGGCGAAGGAGAAGTGCACCGGGATCGGCTGGGTGCTGGTGCCCACCTCGAGTTCCACGCCGTGGTGCTGCCGCAAGAGCCGGAACTGCTCCAGGTAGTAATTGCCGTAAAGATCGGGGCGGGTCAACGTGGTCTCGAAGCGCCCCGCGCCCGCCACGAAGCCGTAGCTGAGGCCCAGGTTCTCCAGCACGTCCTGCGGCACCGCCGTCTCGGTCTGGATGCGCACGAACGGGTAGCAGGCGCGCACATGCCCCGGCATGGTCTCGCCGGCCACGAAGCGATGCATGGCGTCGCGCAGGTGGTTGATCTGCTGCGCGTAGATGGCCCTCACCTGGGCCAGCGCGCTCTCGGGTTCGGTGTGGCGCGTGGGGGCGATGAAAGGCGGCATGAAAGGCATGCGGGCTATTGTGCAGCGCGGCCCTGCAAGGCCTCCGCGGCGGTGCGAAAGCGTCCTACAAGGTGTAACGAACTCACCTGACGTTACAAACTAGGCCCAGCGGCGACAGTCTGACCACCCCGAAAACGACCCATAACTTGAATCAGGAGTGAGTTCATGACGACAGCAGCGTTGGCCAATCCTTTCGCACTCATGATGGATCCGGCCGCCGTGCGGGAGATGATCGACAAGTCCGAGCAGCTCTCCAAACTGAGCCAGCGCCAGTGCCATCCGCTCGATCGGGCCGTGATCCGCAGCGCCAGCGCAGAACTCGCCGCCTACGACTCCAAGATCGACCGCACCACGATCTACCTGCCGCCGGAAGACGACAGCAAGTCCACGCCCCTGACCCGCGCCTACGGACGCCCCTACAACTGAGGCCGCGCACCGCGCCCTCTATTCGATTCGCCGCGCCGGCACCTTCGGGTGACCGGCGCTTTTCTTTGGCGGGACCTCAGCGCACGGGCTCGCGCATGGTGACGAACTCCTCGGCGATGGTCGGGTGGATGCCCAGTGTGGCGTCGAAGTCCGCCTTCGTCGCGCCGGCGCGCATCGCCACCGCGAATCCCTGCACGACCTCGCCCGCGTCGGGGCCGACCATGTGCAGACCCACCACCCGGTCAGTGGCAGCGTCCACCACGAGCTTCATGAGGCAGCGCTCGCCACTGCCGCTCATCGTGTGCCGCAGCGGCTTGAACTCGCTGCGGAACACGCGGATGGCGCCCAGCCGCTCGCGCGCCTGCAGCTCGGTCATGCCCACGGTCCCGATGTTGGGATGCGTGAAGACCGCCGTGGGCACCAGGTCGTAGTCCATGCGGCGCTTGCCGTCGGCGAACAGGTGGTCCACCACCGCCATCGCCTCCGCCAGGGCCACCGGCGTCAGCTGCACGCGCGCGGTCACGTCGCCGATCGCGTGCACCGAAGGCACCGAGGTGCGGTGGTGCGCATCCACCTCGATGGCGCCCTGCCGGCCCTGGCGCACGCCCGCGGCTTCGAGGCCCAGGCCGTTGACGTTCGGCACGCGCCCGGTCGCGAACAGCACCGTGTCGGCGACCAGCCGCGCGCCGTCCTGCAGCCGCACCTCGGAGCCGCCGCCGGCGGTGGCCGAGAGCGACACCACGTCGGTCCCCAGGCGCAGGTCGATCCCCGTGCGCAGCATCTCGCCGGCGATGAAGTGCCGGATCTCGTCGTCGAAGCCGCGCAGCACCTGCTCGCCCCGGTACAGCAGCGTCACCTCGGCACCCAGACCGCGGAAGATCGACGCGAACTCGCAGGCGATGTAGCCGCCGCCCACCACCACCAGCCGCGCCGGGAACGGCTCCAGGTCGAACATGTGGTCCGAGCTGACGCCCCGCTCGACGCCGTCCACCGCCGGGAGGCTGGGGGTGCCGCCGGTGGCGATCAACACATGCCGCGCGGTGTGGTGGCGGGGCCCGGTCGCGGTTTCCACCAGCACGGTCTGGGCGTCCTGCAGCTGGGCCCAGCCGCGCACCAGCTGCACGCCGGCGGTGGCGAGCAGCTGCTCGTAGACCGTGTTGAGGCGCGAGATCTCGCGCGCCCGGTTGGCCTTCAGGCGCGGCCAGTCGAGCCGGGGCGCCGCCATCTCCCAGCCGAAGCCTTCGGCCTCGCGGAAGTCGTGCGCATAGTGCGCCGCATAGCTGTACAGCTTCTTGGGAATGCAGCCGACGTTGACGCAGGTGCCGCCCAGCGCGGCGGCCTCGGCCAGGGCGACGCGGGCGCCGCGCTGCGCCGCCATGCGGGCCGCGCGCACGCCGCCGCTGCCGCCGCCGATGATGAACAGGTCGAACTCGTGCTGGTGTGCCATGGGGCGTTCCCTTGTGCGCTATGCGCTGAAGGCCGTGAGGTCCTGCCGCGCCCATTCGATGAAGGCCCGCGTGCGCGCGGGCAGCAGCCGCGCATGCGGGTAGACCAGGCTGATCGGCCGCGCGGGCTGCTCGAAGGATTGCAGCACGATCTTCAGGTGCCCGCCGGCGACCAGGGGCTCGACCTGGTACGAGAAGAACATGCCGACACCCGCGCCGTCGGCGCAGGCCTGCACGGCGGGAAAGACGTGGTTGAACTCCAGGTTGCCGCGCACGGCGACCTTCAGCGCCCGGCCGTGGTCCTGGAACCCGCCCCAGTCGGCGGGGCCGCCCAGCACCCGCACGCAGTTGTGCGCGGACAGCTCGCGCGGGTGGCGCGGCGTGCCGTGGCGGCGAAGGTAGGCCGGGCTGGCCACGACCACGCGCCGGATCGAGCCCAGCGGCTGCGACACGAGCGAGGAGTCCTGCAGCAGGCCGATGCGCACGCCGACGTCGATGCCTTCCTCCAGCAGGTTCACCACGCGGTCCAGCAGCAGCACCGAGCAGCGCAGCTGCGGATGGCGGGCCACGAAGCGGGTGACCGAGGGTGCGACGTAGAGCTGGCCGAACAGCACGGGTGCCGTGATCGTCAGGTGGCCGGCCGGCTCCGCGGCGCCGCTGGCGAGCGCGGCTTCGGCGGCGCGCAGCCGTTCCATGACCTCGCGGCAGTTGGCCAGGTGCAAGCGCCCCTCCTCGGTGAGGCTCACGCGGCGCGTGGTGCGGTTGAACAGCCGCACGCGCAGGGAGGCTTCGTAGGCGGCAAGCGTTCGCACCACCGCAGGCAGCGAGGCCTCCAGCGCCCGTGCCGCGGCCGTCAGGCTGCCGTGCTCGGCGATGGCGAGGAAGACCTCCATGGCGCGGAACCGGTCCATGGCGCAATTGAACCAGAAAACGCAGCAGTCTTCTCCGATTCACGGCATTGATCCGAAGGGCGCAGCAAAATCACAATGCGCGCTCCCTACTCACTGCGAACACCGATGCCCGCACCGAACCGTCCCATCCGCCTGCACCGCCTGGCGCTCTCCGGCCATTCGCACCGGGTGGAGCTGATGCTCTCGCTGCTGGGGCTGCCGCACACCTGCGTGGACGTGGACTTCGCGCGCGCCGAGCACAAGTCCCCCGCCTTCCTCGCCATGAATGCCTTCGGGCAGGTCCCCGTCATCGAGGACGGGGACCTGACGCTGGCGGACTCGAATGCCATCCTGCTGTACCTGGATGCCCGCTACGCGCCGGGACAGTGGATGCCGCGCGACGCCGCTGGCGCCGCCCGCGTGCAGCGCTGGCTCTCCGCCGCCGCGGGTCCGCTGGCCTTCGGCCCGGCCGCGGCGCGCGTGATCCACCTGTTCAAGCGGCCGGAGGACCCCGCACCGGCGCAGCAGCGCGCGGCGGCCCTGTTCGCGGTGGTGGAGCAGGAGCTCGGGGCCACCGGCTGGCTGGCAGGTGCCAACCGGACGCTGGCGGATGTCGCGTTCTACAGCTACACCGCCACCGCGCCGGAGGGCGGCGTCTCGCTTGCGCCCTATCCGCGCATCCGCGGCTGGCTGGCTCGCGTGGAGGCCCTGCCCGGATTCGTGCCGATGCCGCGCAGCCCGGCGGGGCTGGCTGCATGAGCGTCGCCGCCAGCGGGTTCCACGAGGGCGAGCAGCGCCTGCAGGCCCGGCTGGGCGTGGCCGAGCGCCTGGCACAGGCCGGACCGCGCGTGCTGCGCGACCACATGCCGCAGCAGCACCGCGACTTCTTCGCGCAGCTGCCGTTCCTGGTCGCCGGCCTGCTGGGAGCGGACGGCCAACCCTGGGCCGGCGTGCTGTCCGGGGCGCCGGGCTTCGCGTGGTCGCCGCACGACCGCCTGTTGCGCGTGGACGCGCGGCTTTCCGGCCACGACCCGCTGGTCGCGTGGCTGCGTCCCGGCGCCCCGCTCGGGCTGCTCGGGCTGGAGCCGCACACCCGGCGCCGCAACCGGCTGAACGGCTGGCTGCAGGACGTGGACGGGAAGGGGTTCTCCGTTGCCGTCGGCCAGAGCTTCGGCAACTGCCCCAAGTACATCCAGGCCCGTCATGCCACGCACGATGCGGCTGCGGCCCGGGCCGGGCCGGTCGAGGCGGGCATCGCACTGGACGCGCCGGCGCGCCGGATGCTGCGCGAGGCGGACACCTTCTTCATCGCCACCGCGCACCCGCAGGCCGCGGCCGCGCGCGATCCCGCACACGGCGTGGATGTGGCGCACCGCGGCGGGCCGCCGGGCTTCATCGAGGTGGACGGCGACGCGCTGGTCGTGCCCGACTACGCGGGCAACGCCTTCTTCAACACCTTCGGCAACCTCGCGCTGGAGCCGCGTTGCGGGCTGGTGCTGATCGACTTCCCCAGTGGAGACACCCTGTGGCTCACGGCGCGGGCCGCGGTGGATTGGGATGCGGAGCAGGCGGGGCTGCGTCCGGGCGCGCAACGCTTGCTGCGGCTGGAGGTGACCGGCTGGCGGCGGGTCGCATGCGCGCAGCCGCTGCGCTGGGGTCCAGCGGCCAGCGCACCGGAGTTCACGCGCTTCTGACCACCGGCGCGCCGCTATCATCAGCGCATGACCCCGGCCACCCCACGGACGGCACGCCCCGGCTTCACGATCGTCGGACAGCTGCGCTGGCTCGTGAGCTGGTGGGAGGTGGTGTTGTTCGGCGCGGTGCTGATGGTGCTGGCCCTGTCGCCGGCCAGCTACCGCGATCCGCGCACCCGTGCCGCCCTGGCCCGGCACCTGTGGCTGGACACCGCGCCCATCCTGCTGGGCTTTTCCATCCTCTGTGCGCTGCTCACGGTCGTGCTCACGCGGATCGTCGTCGTCACCGCACAGAGCTACGGCCTGTCGCAGTACGCCCTGGAAATGGTGATCCGCGTGCTGGTGCTGGAGTTGATCCCGCTCACCGCCGCCCTCTTCGTGGCGCTGCGCTGCACGATCCCGAACGGCGCCGCGCTGGCCGAGTTGCGGCGCACCGGCCACTACGAGCGCCTGCGCCGCGCCGGTCACGATCCCGTGGTGCGCGAGGTGCTGCCCCGCATGCTCGCCGGCGCCTACGCCACCGTGACCCTGGCGGCCCTCAGCTGCTTCGTGGCCATGGTGCTGGCCTACCTCGCCGTGTACGGGCTCACCGCCGCCGGTCTGCCTGCCTACACCCGCATGTTCGGCCACGTGTTCAACCCGTCGGTGTCGCTCATCTTCGTGCTCAAGACGCTGCTGTTCGCGCTGGCGGTGGCCGTGATCCCGATGGCGTCCGGCGCGCACGACATCGCCAGCCCCAGCTCGCGCGAGAGCGCGGCGCTGCAGGGCCTGGTGCGCATGTTCGCCGTGCTGCTGCTGCTGGAAGCCCTGTCCCTGGTGGGCAACTACTACTAGGAAGCAGGACACCATGGCCGAGACCCCGCTGCAAGACTCCGAGCCGGCGGCCGCGCCCGCGGTGCCGCACCTGGCCGCCAAGGCCCGCCTGCTGCTGCTGTTCACCGTGCTGCTGATCGGCAGCGCGGTGGTGTACCTGCTCTATGCCCGGGGCGCCTTCGAGGCGACGCAGACCCTGGTGCTCACCACCGACGACTCGGAAGGCGTGGGCGTCGGCATGGACATGACGTTCTCGGGCTTCCCGATCGGCCGCGTGCGCCGGGTCGAACTCGGCCGCAGCGGTGACGTGCGCATCGTGATCAGCGTCGCGCGCAAGGACGCGCACTGGCTGCGCACCAGCAGCGTCTTCACGCTCGTGCGAGGACTGGTGGGCGGCACCACCATCCGCGCGTTCACCGGCGTGCTGACCGACCCGCCGCTGCCCGACGGTGCCGAGCGCCCGGTGCTGCGCGGCGATGCCACCGCGGAGCTGCCGCGCGTGATCGCCTCGGCGCGGGAGGTGCTGGAGAACCTCACCGCGATGACCGCACAGGACGCCGCGTTGCGCACCAGCCTGGCCAACGTGCAGGCCGTCACCGAGAAGCTCAAGGGCCCCCAGGGTGCGCTGGGCGTCATGTTCGGCAACGAGGCCGACGCCCGCAAGCTGCTGGCGGCACTGGACCGCACCAACGCGCTGCTGGCGCGCGTCGACGGCCTTGCCGCCAAGGCCGACACGCAGGTGTTCGGATCCGAAGGCGTGGTGCGCGAGGCGCGGGCCACGGTCATCCAGCTCAACGGCCTGCTGTCGGACACGCGGGCCAGCCTGAAGAAGGTGGACGCGGTGCTGGCGGAGGCGCAGGCGGTCGGCGCCAACGTGCGCGGCGCCACCGAGGACCTGGGCACGCTGCGCGGCGAGGTCGAGGCCAACCTGCGCCGGGTGGACACCCTGCTCAACGAGATCAACCGCAAGTGGCCGTTCGCCCGCGACACGGAGATCAAGCTGCCATGAGGCGCGTTCCGTGGCCCGCGGCCGTGCTGGTGGCGCTCCTGGCGGCGGGTTGCGGCAGCAAGCCCCAGGCGCCCGACTGGCAGGTGGGTGCGCACGGCGCGCTGGAGCGCTACCAGCAGGCCTTCCTGGCCGGCGACCTGCGCGCGGCAGACAGCGAGTTCGCGCGCGCGCGCCGGGAGCTCGCGGCCACCGGCCAGCCGGCGCTGGTCGCGCGGGCCGAGCTCACGCGCTGCGCGCTCCAGGTGGCCAGCCTGGCTTTCGAGCCTTGCACCGGCTTCGAGCCGCTGCGGGTGGATGCGCAGGCGGCCGAGCGCGCCTATGCCGACTACCTGGAAGGACGCACCGTGCCGGCCGACCAGTTGCCGGCGCAGCACCGCGCCGTGGCGGCCGGCGGCCCCGCCGCGGTGTCGACGGTCCAGGACCCGGTGGCCCGGCTGGTGGCGGCGGGCGTGCAGGTGCGCGCGGGCCGCGGCACGCCGCAGCTGCTGCAGGTGGGCGCCGACACCGCATCGGCCCAGGGCTGGCGGCGGCCGCTCCTCGCCTGGCTGGGCGCGCAGTTGCGCCTGGCCGAGCAGGGCGGCGCGGTCGAGGAGGCGGCTCGCCTGCGGCGGCGCATCGACCTGGTCGCACCCACGCCGCTCAGCGACGGCGCGAAGGCGTCCGGAAGGTGATCGAGTAGCGCAGCGCCTGCGTCGGGGCAATGCTGTGCTGCCAGTCCCAGCGCGCCGCCCCCCGCAGGAGGTAGATGGACCGCGGCGCCAGGACCAGGCGCAGCACGTCCGCCCGGCGCGGCGTGCGCGGCGTGCGCGGCGGATACGGGCGCAGGCGCATCACGGCCGGGGCCGCCAGCGAGATGCCCACGACGTCCTCGAAGTCGGGCACGTCGCGGTGCCAGCCGAGCGGCGTGCCCGGCGCGTATTCGGCCACCAGTGCCTGCGTGAAGCGCTCGGGCGCCATGCCGAGCCAGGCAGCGGCCTTGGCCCGCAGCGGCTGCAGCCATGCGGGGATCGGCTCGGCGTCCTCGAGCCGCTGCGCGCTGAAGTCGTAGCGCCCGCCATAGCTCACCACGCGGCGCAGGGCCAGGAACCCCTGGTAGCGCATCCGCTCCAGCGGCAGCGCCGCCACCTGCGCGACCAGCGCCGACTCCTCGGCCGCATCCAGGAAGCCTTCGGCGAGCACCATGCCGTCGGGCAGCGTGGGCGCCGTTGGTGCGGGCGCGCCGAAGAGGTCGGCCTGCGCGTCGGAGGCGGTGGGGGTGGTGGTCCGGGCCATGCGCCGAGTCTGTGGGGGCACGCGCGAAGCGTGCGCGGGCGGATGCCGCGGCCCGGTGCAGGCGCAGCCGCACGCGGCCGGCGCGATGCTGAATGGGCGCCCCAAAGAAAAAGCCGGGCGGATGCCCGGCTGGGAGTGCTGAACGAACACCGGGGACGCGGATGCGTCGCCCGGTGAGCGTCCTCAGGGCTTGGAAGCCGTGGGGAAAGGCCAGGCGGCCTGCGGGTTCAGCGTGGTCTGCGCTGCAGGAGCCGCAGCCGGCGCCGCAGCGGCCGGCTTGGCAGCAGGGGCTTTGGCGGCCTTTTTCGCAGGCGCTTTCTTCGCGGCTTTTTTCGCAGGCGCTTTCGCGGCCTTTTTCGCAGGGGCCTTTTTCGCGGCCTTCTTGGCGCCGCCCTTTTTCGCGGCGGCCTTCTTCGCCGGCGACTTCTTCGCAGCGGCCTTCTTCGCAGGCGCCTTCTTGGCAGCGGCCTTCTTCGCCGGTGCCTTCTTCGCAGCAGCCTTCTTGGCCGGGGCCTTCTTGGCCGCAACCTTCTTGGCAGGCGCCTTCTTGGCGGCGGCCTTCTTGGCCGGTGCCTTCTTGGCGGCCGGCTTCTTCGCTGCGGCCTTCTTCGCCGGCGCCTTCTTGGCGGCCGATTTCTTCGCCGGGGCTTTCTTCGCGGCGGCTTTCTTTGCAGTTGCCATTTCAATTCTCCTGTTCAAGTTGATCAACATCAACGAAAGAAGCACTCAACGCCTGTTGGTGGCGCCAAGCGATCCATGCGGTTGGGCCGTGGCCCAGCCGCATGAACACCGTAACCCGCGCGGCGCCGGCTCTTGTGGCCGGTCGCCTGGCGGGTGAATCTCACGAACCCAAACGCTCGCAGTTGCCTTCAATCCCAGGAAAGCGCGCCACCCGACTGGTACTCGATCACGCGGGTTTCGAAGAAATTGCGCTCTTTCTTCAGATCAATCATTTCGCTCATCCACGGGAAGGGGTTCTCCTCATTGGGGAACAGCGCTTCCAGGCCGATCTGCGTGGCACGCCGGTTGGCGATGTAGCGCAGGTAGCCCTTGAACATGGATGCATTGAGGCCCAGCACGCCACGCGGCATGGTGTCCTCGGCATAGCGGTATTCGAGTTCGACGGCCTTCTGGAACAGGCTGCGGATCTCGGCCTTGAACTCGGCCGTCCACAGGTGCGGGTTCTCCAGCTTCAGCTGGTTGATCAGGTCGATGCCGAAGTTGCAGTGCATCGACTCGTCCCGCAGGATGTACTGGTACTGCTCGGCAGCACCGGTCATCTTGTTCTGCCGGCCCAGCGCCAGGATCTGGGTGAAGCCGACGTAGAAGAACAGGCCCTCCATCAGGCAGGCGAAGACGATCAGGCTCTTCAGCAGCGTCTGGTCGTTCTCGGGCGTGCCGGTGTGGAAGTTGGGGTCCATGATCGCCTCGATGAAGGGGATCAGGAACTGGTCCTTGTCGCGGATGGACTGGACCTCGTTGTACGCGTTGAAGATCTCCGCCTCGTCCAGGCCGAGCGACTCCACGATGTACTGGTAGGCGTGCGTGTGGATCGCTTCCTCGAAGGCCTGGCGCAGCAGGAACTGCCGGCACTCGGGCGCCGTGATGTGGCGGTAGGTGCCCAGCACGATGTTGTTGGCGGCCAGCGAGTCGGCGGTGACGAAGAAGCCGAGGTTGCGCTTGATGATGCGGCGCTCGTCCTCGGTCAGACCGTTGGGGTCCTTCCACAGGGCGATGTCGCGGTTCATGTTCACTTCCTGCGGCATCCAGTGGTTGGCGCAGGTGGCCAGGTACTTCTCCCAGGCCCACTTGTACTTGAACGGCACCAGCTGGTTAACGTCGGTCTGGCCGTTGATGATGCGCTTGTCGGCGGCGGCCACGCGGCGGCGGATCGGCTCGACGGCGGCGGACACGGATGCCGCTGCGCGCGGCGTCGCCGGCACGGTGGCACCGTCGTCGAGGGTGCGAAGGGCCGGTTGGGGATGGGATGCGACGGACTCCACGTCCCGTGCTGCCGTCGGCAGGGGTGAAAGGTTCACCTCGCGGTTCGGATGCGAACCGCTGCTCAGGGGATTTGGCGATGCGGGCTTGACTTCGTCGTCCCAGGTCAGCATGTGTTTTCCAGTGCTCGGATTATCCGGGCAGTGATGTGTATTGAAAAGTGTCCATTCACATCACGCCGCGATTTTGTTGCTCGTTTGCATCGGCGTGCTGTCGGAGAACGCCGATACCTCTTCATCGTTCGACTACTGGCATGCCTCGCACGTCGGGTCGTCGATCGCGCAGAACTTGATGTCGGTGGCCGGCGTCGCATTCATCTGCGCCTGCGCGGCGGCCGCTGCCGCATCGAGTGCGGACATGCCGCCACCCGCACCGGACGACACCGCGTTCAGGCGGCCCGACTGCACCGTGGACTTCTCGGCGTGCGTGGCGCTGATCGTGCGCAGGTAGTAGGTGGTCTTCAGGCCGCGCGTCCATGCCAGCTTGTAGGTGTCGTCCAGCTTCTTGCCCGAGGCGCCGGCCATGTAGATGTTCAGCGACTGCGCCTGGTCGATCCACTTCTGGCGCCGCGCCGCGGCTTCCACCAGCCACACCGGCTCGACCTCGAAGGCGGTGGCGTAGAGCGCCTTGACCTCCTGCGGCACCCGGTCGATCGGCCGCAGCGAACCGTCGAAGTGCTTCAGGTCCATGACCATCACGTCGTCCCACAGACCCAGGCGCTTGAGGTCACGCACCAGGTAGTGGTTGATGACCGTGAACTCGCCGGACAGGTTGGACTTGACCGACAGGTTGCCGAAGCACGGCTCGATGGAGGCGTCCACGCCGATGATGTTGGAGATGGTCGCGGTCGGGGCGATGGCCACGCAGTTGGAATTGCGCATGCCGTCGGCGGCGATCTTGCGGCGCAGCGCGTCCCAGTCCAGGGTGGCCGAGCGGTCGACCTCGACATAGCCGCCGCGGGCCTTGGCCAGCAGGTCCAGCGTGTCCAGCGGCAGGATGCCCTGGTCCCACAGCGAGCCCTTGTAGCTGGAGTAGCGGCCGCGCTCGCGGGCCAGTTCGGTGGACGCCCAGTAGGCGTGGTAGCAGACGGCTTCCATGGAGCGGTCGGCGAAGTCGACGGCTTCCTGCGAGGCGTACGGGATGCGCAGCTCGTACAGCGCGTCCTGGAAGCCCATGACGCCCAGCCCGACCGGGCGGTGGCGCAAGTTGGAGTCGCGCGCCTTCTTCACCGCGTAGTAGTTGATGTCGATCACGTTGTCGAGCATCCGCATCGCGGTGGAGATCGTCTTCTTCAGCTTGTCGTGGTCGATCGCACCGTCCTTCAGGTGCTGCAGCAGGTTCACCGAGCCCAGGTTGCAGACGGCGGTTTCGGCATCGCTGGTGTTCAGCGTGATCTCGGTGCACAGGTTGGACGAGTGCACCACGCCGGCGTGCTGCTGGGGCGAGCGGACGTTGCACGCATCCTTGAAGGTGATCCAGGGATGTCCGGTCTCGAACAGCATCGAGAGCATCTTGCGCCACATGTCCGTGGCCGGCACCGTCTTGCTGGGCTTGATCTCGCCGCGCCTGGCCTTCTCCTCGTAGGCCACGTAGGCCTTCTCGAAGGCGTCGCCGAACAGGTCGTGCAGGTCGGGCACCGAGGAGGGCGAGAACAGCGTCCACTCGCCCTTTTCCATCACGCGGCGCATGAACAGGTCGGGGATCCAGTTGGCCGTGTTCATGTCGTGCGTGCGGCGGCGGTCGTCGCCGGTGTTCTTGCGCAGCTCCAGGAACTCCTCGATGTCCAGGTGCCAGGTCTCCAGGTAGGTGCAGACCGCGCCCTTGCGCTTGCCGCCCTGGTTCACCGCCACCGCGGTGTCGTTGACCACCTTCAGGAACGGCACGACGCCCTGCGACTCGCCGTTGGTGCCCTTGATGTGGGAGCCGAGCGCCCGCACGCGGGTCCAGTCGTTGCCTAGGCCGCCGGCGAACTTGGACAGCAGCGCGTTCTCCTTGATCGACTCGTAGATGCCGTCCAGGTCGTCCGGCACCGTGGTCAGGTAGCAGGACGACAGCTGCGAGCGCAGGGTGCCGCTGTTGAACAGCGTGGGGGTGGACGACATGAAGTCGAAGCTGGACAGCACCTCGTAGAACTCGATGGCGCGGGCCTCGCGGTCGATCTCGTTGAGCGCCAGGCCCATGGCCACGCGCATGAAGAAGGCCTGCGGCAGCTCGATGCGGGTCTTGCGCACGTGCAGGAAGTAGCGGTCGTACAGCGTCTGCAGGCCCAGGTAGTCGAACTTCTGGTCGCGCTCGGACTTCAGCGCCGCGCCCAGGCGCTTGAGGTCGTACTGCAGCAGCTCGGGGTTGAGCAGCTCGGCCTCGACGCCCTGCTTGATGAAGCCGGGGAAGTAGTCGGCATAGACTTCCTGGGCGGCTGCCGGCTGGACGTCGCGGCCCAGCACCTCCTTGAAGATGGTGTGCAGCAGCAGGCGGGCGGTGGCGTAGGTGTAGTCCGGATCCTTCTCGATCAGGGTGCGCGCCGCCAGGATGGATGCCTTGTAGACCTCGTCGATCGGCACGCCGTCGTACAGGTTGCGCATCGTCTCGGCCACGATCGGGTCGGGCTTGACGTCGGCCGACAGGCCGCGGCAGGCGTTCTCGATCAGCGCCTGCAGCTGCGACAGGTCGAGCGCCACGCGGCGGCCGCCGTCCATCACGTGCAGCGTGGGGGCCTTGGGCGCCTCGGTGGCGCCCTGGCGCGCGCGCTCCTGCGCGCGGCGGTCGCGGTACAGCACGTACGCGCGGGCGATGTCGTGGTGGCCACCGCGCATGAGGCCGAGCTCGACCTGGTCCTGCACGTCCTCGATGTGGAAGGTGCCGCCGCCCGGACGCGAACGCACCAGCGCGCGGATCACGGCTTGCGTGAGGCTGTCGACGGTCTCGCGCACGCTGGCGGAGGCGGCGCCCTGAGTGCCGTGCACCGCCAGGAAGGCCTTCATCATGGCGATGGCGATCTTGTTCGGCTCGAACGGGACGACGGCGCCGTTGCGGCGGATGATCTGGTAATGCGCGAGCGGATTGGGCGCTGCCGCGTCGGTGCCGGCGGAGGCCGGATGGGCGAGGGAGGTGGCGGGAGAGCTGGTCACGCTCAGGGCAGATTGCATGCTGTCGGTCCTCGTGCTGCAGTTGTTCTTGGGAGCGCGGAGTCTAATCGCTCCACAGGGCCCACCCACTATATATAGGGCCCGACGGCAGATCAAGCACTATAGGTAGTGGTTCACCCGTGGGAAGCCGGTGAAGATGCTGTGGACAGGGTGTGGGTTTCGAAGGCCGGGCGCCGCGCGTCCCAGCGAAGCGCACCGAAGATGTTCACCCACCCAGTCGTGATGCGCTTTGCAGCCCGATTTGACCCGCAAGCCCGCGTCGTTTCTGGATGCCGGCCGCACGCGCCGCGTTGTGCATGGGTCGCGCGCCGGCCTGCGGATTGAACTCAGCCGTCAGCACGTGCGAACCTCGCGAAAGCGTGCATGCGTCACGCCGTGTGGCGCGCGCGCCGCGGACCTTGCGTGGAATGGCGCCGCGGCGCCGCGCACCTCACGCGGCGCCGCGCGTGGCAGGCGGAAAGGCGGCGTCGGCCCAGCCCAGGCTGCGCTGCAGCAGGCGCCAGTCGAAGCCCAGGCCCGGGTCGAGCTTGCGGCCCGGCGCGATGTGCTCGTGGCCGGCGATGTGCCGCACCGGATAGCGCTGCGCCAGCGCGGCGCACAGGCCGGCGAGTGCCTCGTACTGCGGCGCGGTGAACGTGTCGCCCTCCAGGCCTTCCAGCTCGATGCCGACCGAGTCGTCGTTGCAATTGTCCCGGCCGCGCCAGGACGAGGTGCCCGCATGCCAGGCGCGGTCGTCGCAGCTGACGAACTGCCACAGCTGCCCGTCCCTGCGCACATAGAAGTGCGAGGAGACCTGCAGGCCCTCGATCTGGCGGAAGTACGGGTGCGCGCTCCAGTCGAGCCGGTTGGTGAAGAGGTCCTGGACTTCCTGGCCGCCGTAGATGCCCGGTGGCAGGCTGATCGAATGCACCACCAGCAGGTCGACCTGCGCGCCGGCCGGGCGCGGCCCAAAGTTGGGGGAGTCCAGGCGGCGCGCGAAGCGGTACCAGCCGCGGGCCCACAGCAGGCCGCCGCCCGCCGGGGCGTCGGCCTCAGGCGGCGGCGTTGTCACCGGGGTCCTCGCCGCCGGGCACCGCGATCGCCAGCCGCGCGATGCGGTAGCGGATCTGCCGCAGGCTCAGGCCCAGCCGCTGGGCGGCCGCCGTGCGGTTGAAGCCGGTGTCCTGCAGCGCGCGCACCAGGATCTCGCGCTCCTGCTCGTCCAGGAAGGCCTGCAGGTCGCTCGGGATCGCGGGCGGCGCGGCCGGCATGCCGGCGGCCGGCCCGGCTGCGGAGGCGGCGGCCGCCGGGCCCGGTGCGGACGCCGGCGCCACCGCGCAGATGGTGTCGACCTGCAGCGCGTCGCCGTCGGACAGCGCCACCGCACGGTGCAGCAGGTTTTCCAGTTCGCGCACGTTGCCGGGCAGGGGGTGGGCGGCCAGCTGCTGCAGCACCGCGGGCGACAGCACCGGCACCGGCATCCCGGAGTCGGCGGCGATGCGCGCCAGCAGCGCCTCGCACAGCGCGGGCAGGTCGTCGCGCCGCTCGCGCAGCGGCGGCACCACGATCTCGATGACGTTGAGGCGGTAGTACAGGTCCTGGCGGAACCGGCCGGCCGTCACGTCGCCTGCCAGGTCGCGGTGCGTGGCACTGACGATGCGCACGTCCACCGCGTCCTCCTGGGTGGAGCCGATCGCGCGGACGTGGCGCTCCTGGATCGCCCGCAGCAGCTTGGACTGCATGGGCAGCGGCAGGTCGCCGATCTCGTCCAGGAACAGCGTGCCGCCGGCCGCCGCCTGGAAGTAGCCTTCGCGGTCGGCCACGGCGCCGGTGTAGGAGCCCTTGCGGGCGCCGAAGAACTCGGCCTCCAGCAGGGCCTCGGGTATGGCGCCGCAGTTGACGGCGACGAACGGGCCGTCGCTGCGGTGGCTGCAGGCGTGCAGTGCGCGGGCCACCAGCTCCTTGCCGGTACCCGATTCGCCGCGCACCAGCACCGGCGCCATGCTGCGGGCGACCTTGGCCACCCGTTCCTTGACCTGCTGCATCGGTGCCGAAGGCCCCACCAGGCGGTCCAGCGCGGCCTGGCCGGCGGCGGGCGCGCGGTCGGCCCGCGGCCCGGCCGATGCCCGCGGCTTGCCGGCGCCTTGCCGGTCCTGGATGGCCGAGGCCACGACGCTGCGGAACTGCTTGAGGTCGACCGGCTTGGTGAGGTAGTCGAAGGCCCCCGCCTTCAGCGCCTCCACCGCGTTCTCGGCGGAGCCGTAGGCCGTCATCACGATGCAGCGCTCGCTGCGCTGCTGCACCAGCATGCGCTGCAGCAGCTCCAGTCCCAGCCCGTCGGGCAGACGCATGTCGGTGATCACCGCATCGAAGCGGCGCGTCTCCAGGTGCTGCCAGGCGTCGGCCAGCGTCGCCGCGGAGTCGACGCGGTAGCCCTCGCGCAGCAGCGTCAGCTCGTAGAGCGTGCGCAGGTCCGGCTCGTCGTCGACGACCAGGACCTGGGCGGTGGGGGCGGCGGACTGCGCGGTCACGCCACTATTGTGTCAAACGGCATCCGGGTGTCCAACGCGCCTGCCGTGCGGAATGCCACGAAAAACGCGTTGCCCTCGCGGCCGGTGCCATCGGGCGCGCGGCCGCGCCGGTAGCCGATGCGGGCGCCGTGCCGCTCGCACAGCTCGCGGCAGATGTACAGGCCCAGTCCGCTGGAGCGGCTCTCGGACGAGAAGAAGGGCTCGAACAGGTGGCGCTCCACGCCGGGTTCCAGGGCCGGACCGTCGCTCCACACCGTGAGCAGCGCGCCGCGACGGGCGCTCGTCGCGACCTGGATCGCATCCGGCGCGTGCGACGCATAGCGCAGCGCGTTGTCCATCAGGTTCACCAGGATGCGCCGCAGGTGGTCCGGATCGAAGGCGACCCGTGCCTGGGACGCCGCCAGGGCCACCTGCAGCCGGTCGCGGCAGCGGTTCTGCGCCGACCAGTCCTCGCAGTGGCTGCGCACCGCGGCGTCCAGCTCGAGTTCGGCCGCGGCCGCCTCCGAGCCCTGGTGCTGGACGCGGGCCACGTCCAGGATCTCCTCCACGATGCGCCCCAGGCGCTGGGCGTTCTGGCGGACGAGTCCGCTCAGCTGGCGCTGCCCCGGCTCGCGCAACTCCTCGTCCAGCAGTTCGTTGGCCTGCGAGATGGCGGCCAGCGGGTTGCGGATCTCGTGGGCCACCGCCGTCGACATGCGGCCCATGGCGGCCAGCTTCTCGGTGCGCAGGCGCGCCTCGAGCTCGCGCAGGTCCTGCAGGAAGAACACGCACAGGCGCTCGTCCGAGGGCTGCGGTCCGGCGGCCGCCAGCCGGGTGCGGGCGTACACGCGGCGCGCCGGCAGGCCGACCTGCTCCAGCGCCACGTCGGCCACCTGCGCGCGCTGGTCGGCGAAGGTGCGGCGCGCCATCTCCTGCAGCGGCTCCCAGGCCGCGTCGCTGTCCAGCCGCAGCGCGGCACCGTCCTCGGACGGCGGCGGTGCGCCCAGCAGGTGCCGCGCGGCCGGGTTGACCGCCTGCACCTGGCCGTCGGCGCCGACCACCAGCACGCCTTCGGACAGCGTTTCGATGACCAGCTGGTTCACCTGCTCCTGCATGCGCGCCGCCTGCCGGCTCTCCCGGGCCGCGCTTTCCTCCCGGGCCAGCCGCAGCGCGAGCTGGTGCGCGAGGAACGCGAGGGCGAAGAAGCCGATGCCGGTGAGCCCGGCCTGCACGAAGCGCTGCGTCACGTCGCCGGCCGCCTGCAGGGCGAGCACCCAGGCCTCGGCCAGCAGCAGCAGGGCCACCGCCGCCGCGGTCGCGAAGGCCAGCAGCGTCGACCCCAGCACCGAGGCCATCAGCACCGGCACCGCGAACAGCGGGGCGTAGTAGATGCCGCCGGCCTGCAGGAACTGCAGCGTGGCGAAGGCGACCAGGTCGACCCCGATGCTGGACACCCAGTGTGGATCGAAGGTGGCCCCTGGCCTTGGCGGCTGCATCAGCAGGCGCACCGCCAGCGCCGCGGCCAGGTAGGTCGCACACAGGCCCAGGAGCCACTCCGACACCGGGGCGGGCCCGAGGAACATCGCACCGGCCAGCAGCAGCAGCACGGCGATGCCGACCCCCACCCGCGCGGTCGCGAAGCCGAGCCAGAGGCGCACGAAGGCGGAATCGGTGGCCACCGCGCCGGGGGCAGGGGTCGCCATCGTGCCCGGCGCCACCATCCTCAGTTGCCTCCCGAGCGGCGGTGCTCCTGGCTGCAGTAGAAGCGGCCGCTGTCGCCCGGCAGGGCGTCCGGCCGCGGCAGGTGCAGCGCGCACACGGTGCAGCGCACCATCTCCTCCTGCGGCAGCGCGGTCGGCTGGGGCGGCGGCGCGTTCTCGGCACGCTCCTCGCGCGCCCTTGCCGAGCGCCAGATGCCGTAGGCGATCACCAGCACCAGCACCAGCAGCAGGTACTTCATGCCAGCCGCCCCAGCACCACTTCGAGCACGAAGCGGGAGCCCACGTAGGCCAGCAGCAGGAGGATGGAGCCGGTGTAGAGCACCCGCACCGCGGTGCGGCCGCGCCAGCCGAAGCGGGCCCGCCCGAGCAGCAGCAGCGCGAAGGCACCCCAGGCCAGCACCGAGAACACCGTCTTGTGCTCCCAGCGCCACGCCCGCCCGTAGAAGTAGTCGCTGAACAGCGTGCCGGCCAGCAGCGTGGCCGACAGCAGCACGAACCCGGCGAACGCGAACCGGAAGGTGAGGCGCTCCAGCGTGAGCAGCGGCAGGCCGCCCTGGGGCGCACTGGCCTGGCGCATCGCGTGCTCGCTGCGGCGCAGGAGCCAGGCGTGCAGCACCGCGGCGGCGAACAGCCCGTAGGACGCGATGCCCAGGGCCCAGTGCAGCGGCAGCAGCGGCGAGGCGGCCGCATGCAGCGGGGTGCCCGGGAACGCCAGCGCGAGCAGGACGGCTGCGGCCCCGGCGACCGCCAGCACGCGGCGGAACTGCAGCTGCGGGAACAGCTCGCGCTCCACCGCATAGACCGTCAGCACCAGCCAGGCGGTGACCGACAGCGCGGGCGCGAAGCCGAAGCGGGGCGTGTCCCCCAGCAGCATCCAGGCCAGCGCGGCGGCATGCAGCAGCCAGGCCACGATGGCGCAGGCGGCACGCGCCCGGTGGCCCAGCCGTTCGCCGACGGCCGCGGGCCCCAGGTAGGCCGCCGCGGCACTGGCCGACAGCACGATGTCGGGACCGGTGGCGCTGGCTAAAATCATGGGCCGCAGTTTAGTCCCTGCTTCCCGGGCATCCCGGCCCGCGCAGCGAAGCACCTCCAGGACCCCGCCCATGGCCTCCGCACTTTCCGACAAACTCTCCCGCCTGGTCAAGGAAATGCGCGGCCAGGCCCGCATCACCGATGCCAACGTGCAGGACATGCTGCGCGAGGTCCGCATGGCCCTGCTCGAGGCCGACGTGGCGCTGCCCGTGGTGCGCGACTTCGTGGCCCGGGTCAAGGACAAGGCGCTCGGCCAGGAGGTGGTGGGCTCGCTCAACCCCGGCCAGGCGCTGGTGGGCATCGTCAACCGCGAGCTGGTCGCCACCATGGGCGAGGGCGTGTCCGACATCAACCTGGCAGCCCAGCCGCCGGCCGTGATCCTGATGGCGGGACTGCAGGGCGCGGGCAAGACCACCACCACGGCCAAGCTGGCCAAGCACCTGATCGACAAGCGCAGGAAGAAGGTGCTCACCGTCTCGGGCGACGTCTACCGCCCGGCGGCCATCGAGCAGCTCAAGACGGTGACGAAGCAGGCGGGCGCCGAGTGGTTCCCCAGCTCGCCCGACCAGAAGCCGCTGGACATCGCCCGCGCCGCGCTGGACTTCGCGCGCAAGCAGTACTTCGACGTGCTGCTGGTCGACACCGCCGGCCGGCTGGCCATCGACGAGGCGCTGATGCGCGAGATCCGCGAGTTGCACGCCGCGCTCAACCCGGTGGAGACCCTGTTCGTCGTGGACGCCATGCAGGGCCAGGACGCGGTGAACACCGCCAAGGCGTTCAAGGAAGCGCTGCCGCTCACCGGCATCGTGCTGACCAAGATGGACGGCGACTCGCGCGGCGGCGCGGCCCTGTCGGTGCGGCAGATCACGGGCGCGCCGATCAAGTTCGCGGGGGTGTCCGAGAAGATCGACGGCCTGGAGGTGTTCGACGCCGAGCGGCACGCCGGCCGCATCCTGGGCATGGGCGACATCGTGGCCCTGGTCGAGCAGGTCACGGCCGGCGTCGACATGCAGGCCGCGCAGAAGCTGGCCGCCAAGGTCAAGAGCGGCGAGGGCTTCGACCTCAACGACTTCCTCTCGCAGATCCAGCAGATGAAGCAGATGGGCGGACTGTCCCAGCTGATGGACAAGCTGCCGGCGCAGATGCAGGCCAAGGCCGGCCAGGTCGACATGGACAAGGCCGAGCGCGACATCCGCCGCAAGGAAGGGATCATCTGCAGCATGACGCCGCTGGAGCGCCGCAAGCCCGACCTGATCAAGGCCACCCGCAAGCGCCGCATCGCCGCCGGTGCCGGCGTCCACGTCCAGGAAGTCAACCGCCTGCTCAACGAGTTCGAGCAGATGCAGGGCATGATGAAGAAGATGAAGGGCGGCGGCCTCATGAAGATGATGAAGCGCATGGGCGGCAAGGGCGGAATGCCCCGCATGCCGTTCTGAGAAGGCGGACAGCCGGACGCAGAGGACGCGGAGCAAGCGCAGAGGACGCAGAAGGAGTGCCACCTCCTGTTGCCTTGCCTTCCTTTTGCGTCCTCTGCGGAACCTTTGCGTCCTCTGCGTCCGGCTGCCCGCTTTCCTCCCCGCTCCTATACTGAGGAAGTCGTTGGAGGACCCCATGCAGCTCGTCGACAGCTTCGCCGACATCTCCCGCTTCGTCACGCTGCGCCGTGACATCCATGCCCACCCCGAGCTCGGCTTCGAGGAGCACCGCACCTCGAAGATCGTCGCTGACCTGCTGCGAGAGTGGAGCATCGAGGTGCACACCGGCATCGCCGGCACCGGCGTGGTCGGGGTGCTGCGCTGCGGCGACGGCCGCCGGGCGATCGGGCTGCGGGCCGACATGGACGCGCTGCCCCTGCAGGAAGAAAACCGGTTCGCGCACCGCTCCCGGCACGACGGCCGCATGCACGCCTGCGGCCACGACGGCCACACCACCATGCTGCTGGCGGCGGCGTGGCACCTGTCCCGGGCCCGGGACTTCAGCGGCACGGTGAACTTCATCTTCCAGCCGGCCGAGGAGATGGGCAAGGCCGGCGCGCTGAAGATGATCGAGGACGGCCTCTTCGAGCGCTTCCCCTGCGACGCGGTGTTCGCGCTGCACAACTTCCCGATCGGCAACGTGGGCGGCTTCGCGCTCAACCATGGCGCGCTGATGGCGTCGAGCAACACCTGGAAGGTCACGCTCACCGGCCGCGGCACGCACGCCTCGATGCCGCACACCGGCATCGACCCGGTCGGTGCCACGATCGACCTGGCGCAGCAGCTGCAGGCGCTGGTGCCGCGGGTGGTCAGTTCGACCGAACGCGCGCTGCTGGCCGTGACACAGCTGCAAGGCTCGGACGCGCCGAACGTGATCCCGGACAAGGCGTCGGTGGGCGGCACGGTGCGCACCTTCTCCGTGGATGCGCTCGACCGCATCGAGGAAGGCCTGCGGCGGCTCGCCACCGGCGTGGCGCAGGCGCACGGATGCACCGCGGAGGTGATGTTCCGGCGCGCGTCGCCGCCGGTGGTCAACCATCCGGCCGAGGCCGCCTTCGCCGCCGGCGTGATGCGCCAGGTGGTCGGCGACGCCCAGGTCGACGCCCAGTATCCGGCCGTGATGGGCGCGGAGGACTTCGCCCACATGCTGCGGGTCAAGCCCGGCTGCTATGCCTTCATCGGCAACGGCGACGGCGGCCACCGCCTCCCCGACCACGGGCCCGGTCCTTGCATCATCCACAACACGTCGTTCGACTTCAACGACGAGATCATCCCCATCGGCGCCAGTTACTTCGTGCGGCTGGCCCAACACTGGCTGGCCCAGCCCTGAAGGAGCATCCGCATGCAACGTCGCACCACCGTCCGCGCGCTCGCCGCGCTCACCACCGCCCTCGTGGCCGCCGCCGCGGTGCCCTCCGCGCTGGCGCAGCAGCGCGTCATCCGCATCGTCGTGCCGTTCGGCCCGGGCGCGGTGCAGGACACCGTGGCCCGCACCTTCAACGCCGAACTCGGCGCGCTGCTGGGTGCCTCGGTGGTGGTCGAGAACCGGCCGGGCGCGGGCGGCAGCATCGGCACGGCCCAGGTGGCCAAGGCGCCGCCGGACGGCAACACGCTGGTGCTGGCCGCGGCCAGCCACACGCTGGCCGGGCACCTGTACAGCAAGCTGCCGTACGACCCGGTCAAGGACTTCACCGGCGTCGCCTACATCGGCAACTCTGGCTACGTGATTGCCGCACCAGGCAACCTGGGCGTGAACTCGCTGGCCGAGTACGTGAAGCTGGCCAAGTCCAGGCCAGGCACGATGAACTACGCGTCCGCCGGCAACGGCAGTGCCACGCACATGGGCATGGCGTACTTCTTGGCCAAGGCAGGTGTCGAGATGCAGCACGTGCCGATGAAATCGACCGGGGACGCCGTCAACGAGGTGCTGGCCGGCCGGGTGCAGGGCGTCACCTCGTCGCTGATCGGCATCGTGCCGTTCAAGCAGGACCCGCGGGTCAAGCTGCTGGCCTACACCGGCAACCAGCGCTCGCGCTTCCTGCCCGAGCTGCCCACCGTGGCCGAGGCCGGTGTGCCCGGCTACAAGTTCGATTCCTGGATCGGCCTGCTCGCGCCCGCCGGGCTGCCCAAGGCGGAGCTGGACAAGCTCAACGCCGCGATGCAGAAGGTGCTGGCCGACCCCGCCGTGCAGCAGCGCCTGACCAGCCTGGGCGTGGAGGTCGGCGGCCACCCGGCGCCGGAGCAGTTCCAGAAGCTCCTGCGCGAGGACTACGAGAGCGCGGGCGTGCTGGTGAAGGCCTCCGGCGCGCGCATCGAGTAACCCGCCGCTCCGAGCCGAATTGGCCGGTGGCCCGCTTCCAAAGCGGGCAATGTGCTATTAATTCAATAGCGTCAGGCCGCGCGCAGGGCCCGCGCGGCCCGTCCGGCATGCAGGCGCGCCCGGCGCAGCACGGTGGGCGAACCCGCCTCCTCCGGCACCAGCAGCAGGCCCTGGGCCCGCATCCACGCGCCGATCTCGACGTGGCTGGTGAGCACCGCCAGCGGCACGGACAGCAGCAGCGGCAGGGCCACCGGCAGCAGCGACCAGACGGCGCCCATGTCCAGCAGGCCGACCGCACCGGCCAGCATCCCGACCACTGCCGTCAGCGGCAGCAGCTGCACCGCCGCATCGGACCAGCGCAGGGCCGCCGCCTCGCGCGGCGGGGAGGTCCACTGCAGCTTCAGGCCGGTCAGCGCCACGGCGACGAAGAGGGTGTGCGCCAGCATGCGCACCGGTGCCTGCAGCAGTGCCAGCAGCGTCTCCAGCACGGCGCTGGCCAGCAGCCGCGGCGTGCCGCCGAAGGCCGCTTGCTCGCGCCGCATCAGGACTGCCGCCAGGCCCAGCACGCGGGGCAGGAAGAGCATGCACAGCGTCCAGGCCCACAGCCCCAGCAGTTCGGCCGGCGCGGCCTGCCAGTCGGCGAGCACCTGCGCGCCCGACATCCAGAGGCTGGTGCCGAACACCAGGAAGGCCAGCCAGAGCGGTGCCGACAGGTACGACATGGCGCCGATGGCGAACATGGAACGGTGCACGCGGTGGATGCCGGGCTCGGCGATCAGGCGCGCGTTCTGCAGGTTGCCCTGGCACCAGCGGCGGTCGCGCTGCAGCTCGGACAGCAGGTCCGGCGGCTGCTGCTCGTAGCTGCCGCCCAGGTCGGTCACCAGCCAGACGTGCCACCCGGCGCGGCGCATCAGGGCCGCTTCCACGAAGTCGTGCGAGAGGATGCTGCCGGACAGGCCGCCCTGGCCCGGCAGGGTGGCCAGGCCGCAGTGGGCCATGAAGGGCGCCACCCGCAGGATGGCGTTGTGGCCCCAGTAGTGCGACTCGCCCAGCTGCCAGTACTGCAGGCCCAGCGTGAAGAGCCGCCCCGTCACGCGGGAGGCGAACTGCTGTGCGCGCGCGTGCAGCGTGACGTGCCCGACTGGCTGCGTCGCGGTCTGCAGGATGCCGGCCGTGGGATTCGCCTCCATCAGCTTGGCAAGCGTGACCAGGCAGTCGCCGCTCATCACGCTGTCGGCGTCCAGCACCACCATGTAGCGGTAGTCGCGGCCCCAGCGGCGGCAGAAGTCGGCCACGTTGCCGGCCTTGCGGTGCGTGCGGCGCTTGCGGTGGCGCAGGTACACCTCGACCTGGGGGCCGTCGGGCTGCTCGGCCAGCGCGGTGCGCAAGCCTTCCCACGCGGCGCGCTCGGCGGCGAGGGTGGCGGGCTCGCGGCTGTCCGACAGGATGAAGACGTCGAACTGCTTGCCGTGGCCGGTGGCGGCCAGCGACTCGCAGGTGGCCCGCAGGCCGGCGAACACGGTGGGCACGTGCTCCTCGCAGATCGGCATGATCACCGCGGTGCGCACGCCCGCATCGAGCGCCTGGCCCTGCACCGAACGCGCCGAGATGCCGTGCGCGTCGCCGCGCAGCATCACCCAGAAGCCCATGAGCGCCGTGGCAAAGCCGGTCACCACCCAGGCCGACAGGGCAGCGAAGAGCGCCACCTGGGCGTAGAGCAGCCACGGGTTGTCGTAGTGGGGCTGGGCCGACGCGAAGAGCACGGTGGCGATGGCACTGCTCAGCACCGCGATCGAGGCGAAGGCGGCGCGACGGCGCTCGGCCGCGCGCTCCCAGGGCTGCAGCCGCACCGGCGCCGGGACCGGGCCGCCGGCCAGCCGCTGCAGGCGGGTGAGCACGGCCAGCGCGATGCTGTTGCGAAAGCCCCGCCACGGCACGACCGGCATCGAGCCGCGGTGGATCGGCGGCGCCGTCACGGCGTTGGGATGGCGCTCGGAGCGCAGCATGCTGCGCCGCGTGCGGTTGGCGGTGGCGGCGCTGCCGCCGTCGGCCAGCCCGGCTTGTTTCAGCGGGCGTCGGGTAGCACGAGGGTGGTCCATGTTTCGCTCAGGGTGTCGTTGCCGTGTTGGAGGAAGGCGCGCAGCTCGACCGGCCGGGCCGGGTCGATGCGGCGCACCCGCAAGGTCATGCGCCACTGGCGGGTGGCGGGGTTGAAGTAGGCGAGCTGCTGCTCGATGCGGCCGTTGGCGTCGCTGCTCGCGACCGCCCGCACCGGCGCCTGCGGCGGCAGCGCGTCCAGCGCCGGCCCGGCGAAATCGACCACGTACTGGACCTGGTCGGCCAGCTCAGGCAACTGCTCCGTGCGCACGTAGCCGAAGCCGCGGCGCGACTGCACGGTCCAGGCGCCCGGCGGGCGCTGCGGTGCATCGCCCTGCCAGTGCAGCGCGTACGCGAAATCGATGGCCTCGCCCGGCGCCGGCAACCGGGCCGGCACCCAGTAGGCGGCGATGTTGTCGTGCGTCTCGTCCGGGGTGGGCAACTGCAGCAGCTCGACCCGACCCGGGCCCCAGTCGCCCAGCGGCTGCACCCACGCGCTGGGCCGCCGCTCGTAGCGGGCCTCGGCGTCCTCGTAGCTGGCGAAGGCGCGGTCGCGCTGCATCAGTCCGAAGCCGCGCAGGCCGGGCAGGACGAAGCTGTTGACCACCGGCTGGCGTGGGTTCTGCAGCGGGCGCCAGAGCCACTCGCCGGTGGCGCTTTCCACCAGCAGCCCGTCGGAGTCGTGCACCTCCGGGCGGAAGTCGGCGGCGCGCGGCTGGTTCTCGCCGGCCAGGAACATGCTGGTCAGGGGCGCGATGCCGAGCGTCGTGATGGGTTGGACGACGCCCGCGCGCAGGTGCACCCGTGCGGCCACCTCGACCACGGTCGTGGCGCCCGGCCGCACCGTGAACCGGTAGCCGCCGGTCGCGCGCGGCGACTCGAGCAGTGCATACAGCACGAGCTCGCGGTCGCCGGGTCCGGGCCGCTGGATCCAGAACTCGGAGAAGCGGGGGAATTCCTCGGGGCCGGCGGCGCCCGCCGTGTCGATGGCCAGGCCGCGGGCCGACAGCCCGTACTGCTGCCCGGCACCGAGCGCGCGGAAGTAGCTCGCGCCCAGGAAGACGATCAGCTCGTCCTTGTAGCTGTCCGTGTTGAGCGGGTAGTGCACGCGCAGGCCCGCATGCCCCAGCTCGGGCCAGGCCTGGGGCGCCACCGTGTTGCGGCCGTAGTCGTAGTCGCCGGCGCGCCAGGGCACGGGGCGCACCTCGCCGTTGTCCAGGACCTCGTGCACGCGCACCGGCTGCGGGTGGTAGCGGCCGCGGTGGAAGAGCATGGCTTCGAAGGGCAGCCCGGCGTCGCGCCACAGCGCCCGGTCGGTGCGGAACCGGATGTCGCGCAGGCCGTCGTAGTCCAGCGCAGCGAGGTCGGGGGGCAGCTCGGACGCCGGGGCCTGCCAGGGCTGTGCCGCCCGCTGGCGGGCGAGTTCAGCCACCTGCTCCAGGCCGAACGCCTGCGCCACCGCCGCCGACGCGAGGAGCAGCCAGCAGCCGGCCACCGCCAGGCGGCGGGTCCAGGACCACGGGAGCAGACGCACGGGACGCATGCCCCTCTAGTGCAAACCCTAGGCCAGGTCAAAAGTCCTTTGTTGACAAGGACTTGCGGAGGGTTTTTACGGTTGGGCTCGGCCGGTGGCCTAAGGGAAGCGGAAACAGGCTGTTTTTGTCGCCGGGCAGCGACAGCCCGGCAGGCTCTACCGGTCCTTGGCCTTGGGCGCTGCGGCCGGCGGCTTGTCGTCGTCCGGCGACACGGGGCTGCCGTCCCCCTTGAACAGCCCGGGCGTGAGGGCGTTCTTCTGCAGTAGCCGGTAGAACTCGGTGCGGTTGCGACCGGCCAGGCGCGCGGCATCGGCGACGTTGCCGTCGGTCATCTTGAGCAGCCCGACCAGGTACTCGCGCTCGAAGCGCTGCTTGGCCTCCGCGTAGCTGAGCACCTCGACGCCGGGCACGCGCAGGGCGCGTTGCACCAGTGCCAGCGGCACGAGCGCCGTGGTGCACAGGGCGCAGACCTGCTCGACCACGTTGTAGAGCTGGCGCACGTTGCCCGGCCACGGTGCGCCGGCCAGGGCCTTGAGCGCCTCCGGGGCAAAGCCGGAGACCCGCTTGCCGTACTTGTCGGCCAGCTTATGCAGGAAGTGGTTGGCCAGCAGCGGGATGTCCTCGCGCCGCTCGCCCAGCGTGGGCAGGGTCAGGGTGACGACGTTGAGCCGGTAGTAAAGGTCCTGGCGGAACTGGCCGGTGGCCATGGCGCTTTCCAGGTCGCGGTGGGTGGCCGAGACGATTCGGACGTCCACTGCGATCGACTGGCTCGAGCCCAGCGGCCGGACCGCGCGCTCCTGCAGCACGCGCAGCAGCTTGACCTGCAGGGCGGGCGGCATGTCGCCGATCTCGTCGAGCAGCAGGGTGCCGCCGTCGGCCGCCTGGAAGAGGCCCTTGTGGTTGGCCACCGCATCGGTGAACGCGCCCTTCATGTGGCCGAACAGTTCCGACTCCAGCAGCGCCTCGGGAATGGCCCCGCAGTTGACGGCGACGAACGGCCGCCGTGCACGTGGGCTGGCCTTGTGGATGGCCCGGGCGAGCAGTTCCTTGCCGCTGCCGCTGTCGCCGCGCAGCAGCACCGAGGCGTCGGAGCGGGCCACCATGCGGGCCTCGGCCAGGAGCTCGGCCATGCGGCTGGAGCGGCTGACGATCTCCTCGCGCCAGCGCTCGTCGCCGCCCTCGGGCGTGGAGGGCGTCACGCCCAGGGCCAGCGCCTGGGCGATCTTGTCGAGCAGTTCGCGCGCGTCGTAGGGCTTGGTGAGGTAGCCGAACACCCCGCGGGCGGTGGCCTCGACCGCGTCGGGAATGGTGCCGTGGGCGGTGAGCAGGATCACCGGCAGGGAGGGGTGGCGCTGGCGCACCTCGTCGAAGAGCGCCAGGCCGTCGCGGCCCGGCAGGCGCACGTCGCTGAGCACCAGCTGGGGGCGCTCGACCGCCAGCTGGGCCAGCGCGGCCTCGGCGGACGCGACGGCGCTCACCTGGTAGCCGGCGGCGTGCAGCCGCATCGACAGCAGCCGCAGCATGTCGGCGTCGTCGTCGACGACCAGGATGCGGGGACCTGCGGAGCTCATGGCAGCGCCGGCCGCGCCGGCCGGGCGCGTTCGATGGCACGCAGGGCATCCAGCCGGTCCTGCAGCAGCTCGGCGCGGCGCTGCGCGTCGCGCAACTGCTGGCCCTGGCGGTCCAGCTGCTCCTCCAGCCGCCGCTGGTCCGCCGCCTGGGCGGCCATCTGGCGCACCAGGGGCCCCAGCACCCGGACGTCGCGGTGGTCCTGGGCCTGCACGCGTTGGAGCAGCTGCAGTGCGCGCGCGGTGTCGCCGGGCCCCCGCGCGTGCAGCAGGAAGATGGCGGTCTGCACCAGGTGCACCGGGGTCGGCTCCAGGGCGGCCAGGCGGGCCAGTTCGGCCGCGCCGTCGCCGGGCGCCAGCCCGCGCACCCGCTCGGCGTAGGCCAGCACGGTGGCCAGCGGCGCGGCGGGCTCGGCCGCCGGTGCGGCAGGCGGGACGGGCGCCGGCGCGGGGGTGGGCGCCGCCACCGGCGTGGGCGGCACGGGCAGGGGCGCCGGCGCGGGGCCCGGGGCGCCCGTGGCGCAACCCAGTGTCAGCGCGGCCGTCGCCAGCAGCGCTGCGGCCAGGCGCAGCGGAACGGAAGGATCAGGGAGCATGGGGCAGTTCGATGCGGAAGTGGGCGCCGTCGGCGCGGGGCAGCAGGACCACCCGGCCGCCATGGGCTGCAATGTATTCCTGGACGATGGACAGGCCGATGCCGGTGCCGGGCGGCGCGTCCACCGGCTGGCGCTCGCCGCGGTAGAACGGCTCGAAGACGCGGTCGCGGTCGGCCTCGGCCACGCCCGGGCCCTCGTCCTGCACGTCGATCTCGACGGCGGCGGGCAGCCGGCGCAGCTGCAGCAGGACCCGTCCACGCGGCGGCGAGAAGCGGATCGCGTTGGTCAGCAGGTTGCCGAGCGCGGCGGCCAGCTTGTCCGGGTCCACCGGCTCCACCACGCTGTCGCCTTCCACGTTCACGGCGAGCTCCTTGGCATGCCACTGCAGGCGCTGCGCCTCCACCTGGTCCTGCAGCAAGGCCAGCAGGTCGGTCGGGCGGCGGCGCAGCTGGCGCGCCTCGAATGCCGCCGCATTGAAGCGCAGCAGGGCCTCGATGCGCTCCTGCAGCACGGCGGCGTTGTGCTGCAGGATGCGCACCACTTCCTGCTGGCGGCTGCCCAGTTCACCCGCGACGCCTTCCTGCAGCAGCGACACGCCCTCGCGCAGCGCGGCCAGCGGCGTCTTGAGCTCGTGCGACACGTGGCGCAGGAACCGGGCCTTGTCGGCATCCAGCTCGGTCAGTCGCAGCCGCAGCCACTCCAGCTGCCGGGCCAGCCGCCGCACGTCGGCCGGGCCGGCGATCTCCACCGGCTCCTCCAGGCGGTTCTGCCCCAGCCCCGCGATCGCGGCTTCCATGCGCTTGAAGGGCCGCGACAGCCAGATGCCGAGGCCGGCGATCAGCAGCGATGCGAGGCCGAGCGTGACCACCACCTGCTGCATCAGGCGCGAGCGCGTCTGCTCCAGGCGCTCGCGCAGGTTGCGGTTGCGCTCCTCGATGAGCTGCTGCACCTGCCGGGCAATCGCGGTGTTGCTGCGGTCGAACTCGCGAAAGCGCTGCGCCACCAGCCGCTCGCGGTCGAGCGCCGTCTCGGCCGGCCCGCGCAGCAGGACTTCGATCTCGGCCGCATGGGATTGCCACTCCTGGACCGCCGGCGCGGGCAGGCCTTGGTCGGACAGGCGCCGCAGGGCGGCCCGGGCGCGCCCCGTCTCCTCGTCGAAGCGGCGCCGCAGCACGGTGTCGCCGAGGATGAGTGACTGGCGCGCGGCACGCTCCATGTCCACGGTGCGCTCGGCCAGGGCCTGGGCGCTCTCGCTGAGGTCGAGCGCGGCCGAGCTGGCGCTGCCGCTTTGCGCCATCAGCCGGTCGAGCACGGCGACGGCGCGCAGCGCGGTGCCGCCCAGCAGCGCCCCCACGAGCATGAACGCGACCAGCAGCAGCTGGCGGAACGACAGGTGGAACCGCGTCCCGCCCATGCGCGGGATCAGGCCGCGACCAGCGCGACCTCGCCGCGCAGGGAATGGGGAAGCGCCTCGGTGATGGTGATGTCCACCATCTGGCCCACCAGGCGGCCCGGGCCGGGGAAGTTGACGATCCGGTTGCACGCGGTGCGGCCCATCAGCTCCTGCGGGTCCTTGCGGGACGGGCCTTCCACCAGCACCGGCTGCACCGTGCCGACGCGGCTGGCGCTGATGCGCCGCACGTTCTCCTCCAGGAGCGCCTGCAGGCGCTGCAGGCGCTGGAGCTTGAGGGGCTGCGGAGTGTCGTCGTGCAGGGCGGCGGCGGGCGTTCCCGGCCGCGGGCTGAAGACGAAGCTGAAGCTGCTGTCGTAGCCCACGTCCTCGACCAGCTTCACCATGCGGGCGAAGTCGTCTTCCGTCTCGCCCGGGAACCCGACGATGAAGTCGCTGGACAGCGACAGGTCGGGGCGCACCGCGCGCAGCTTGCGCACGGTGCTCTTGTATTCCATGGCCGTGTAGCCGCGCTTCATCGCCATGAGGATGCGGTCGCTGCCGTGCTGCACCGGCAGGTGCACGTGGCTCACCAGCTGGGGCACCTTGCCATAGGCCTCGATCAGCCGCGGGGTGAACTCGTTGGGGTGGCTGGTGGTGTAGCGGATGCGCACGATGCCGGGGATCTCGGCCACGTACTCCAGCAGCAGGGCGAAGTCGGCGATCTCGGCGGTGTCGCCCATGCGGCCGCGCCAGGCGTTCACGTTCTGGCCGAGCAGGGTCACCTCGCGCACGCCCTGGCCGGCCAGTTCCGCCACTTCCGCCAGCACGTCGTCCAGCGGCCGCGAGACTTCCTCGCCACGGGTGTAGGGCACCACGCAGTAGCTGCAGTACTTGCTGCAGCCTTCCATGATGCTGACGAATGCGGTCGGGCCATCCACGCGCGCCGGGGGCAGGTGGTCGAACTTCTCGATCTCGGGAAAGCGGATGTCCACCTGCGGGCGGTCCTGGCGCTCGCGCGCCGCCAGCAGCTCGGGCAGGCGGTGCAGGGTCTGGGGCCCGAAGACCACGTCCACGTAAGGCGCCCGCTCGATGATGGCGGCGCCTTCCTGGCTGGCCACGCAGCCGCCCACGCCGATGCGCACGCCCTTGGCCTTCAGGTGCTTGACGCGGCCCAGGTCGGAAAACACCTTCTCCTGCGCCTTCTCCCGCACGCTGCAGGTGTTGAAGAGGATGAGGTCGGCCTGCTCGACGTCCTGCGTCGGCTCGTAGCCCTGCGCGGCCTGCAGCACGTCGGCCATCTTGTCCGAGTCGTACTCGTTCATCTGGCAGCCGAAGGTCTTGATGAAGACTTTCTTCATCGCGCGCTCACTTGCGGTTGCCGAACACCACGCTGAGCAGCTCGGCGAACTTCTTCGGTCCGTCCTGGGGCGCTGCGTAGGCCGGCGCCACCTTCGCGTACTCCTCGGGCGTGAGCATCCAGACCTCGTGCACCAGCCCGCTCGGGTCGCGGCGGTAGACGCTGTGCACCGTCTTGGTGGCCAGCCCGCCACTGAGCACGAGCAGGTTGTTGTGGTCGCGGATCCGGGCACCGGGCGAGAGGCGGTCCGGCTTGCCGTCCACCGTGATCACCGGCGGCGTGGCGCTGACGACGATGATGCCGGGGCGCACGTCGCGGGGCGCCTCGCGCACGAAGCCCTGCGCCACGGCGGCACCGGCCGCCAGCAGCCCGGCGAGGGCAAGGGGAAGGAAGGTCCAGCGTTTCATGGTGTAGATCCAGAGGCTGAAAGGGTGGAACACGCGCGCGGCACGGGCCGCGCAAAAAGCAAAGGCACTGTACTCGACAGTGCCTTTGCGTGGTGTCTGGTGGCGCTTCACGGATTCGAACCGCGGACCTGTGGATTATGATTCCATCGCTCTAACCGACTGAGCTAAAGCGCCATTCCGGAGCCTGCCCCGGAGCCCGCAATTATAGCCAAATGCGCTTCAAGGAGCGGGCTGCAGCCGCCCGAGTTCGTCGGTGACCAGGCGAACGATCAGCCGGTCCAGCGTCTCCACCGAATAGTTGCGCACGTCGTGCGCGGTTTCGCGGCCGGGCCCGGCTCCGGGCCGCCGCGGATCGGCATAGGTCAGGAACACGAATCGCCCGCCGGTGTACTGCGCCAGCTGCCGCTGGATGTACTCGCCCTGCCGGTCCAACCCGCTGGCGCCCACGCCGAAGAGCTTGATCCCCTTGCCGAGCGCCGCCAGCATGTCCTCGTCGTAGTGCGGCCCGCCGCGGTTCAGCTGCGGCGGCGCGTCGGCCAGCAGCACCACCATGCGCGTCGTGCCCTCGCCACGCCAGGCCAGCGCATGCACCGTCTCGTGCAACGCCTCGGCCATGGCTTCCGGGTAGTCGCCGCCGCCTGCGGCCCGCAGCGGCACCAGCGCGTCGCGCAGGAAGTGCTGCACGTCGTCGGTGAAACCGTGGCTGCGCACCACGAAGGCGTCGCCGTGGTCGCGGTAGGCCACCAGGCCCAGGCAGAGGTCGGGCCGGCTCGGCAGGCGCGCGATCTGCTCGGTGATGCTGGTGAGGCTGGCCTTCAGCTTGTCGATCTCGTCGGCCATGGAACCGGTCGCATCGACCAGGAACACCAGGTCGAGGCGGGCCCGGGTTGCGGCCGCGGGCACGTCCAGCACCACGTCCACCGCGCTCTTCTGCCCGCGCACCAGCCGTCCCGTGGCAAGGCGGCCGTCCTTGCGCACGGCGATCTCGTAGTGGCCCGAGCGCGACGGATCGAATGCGTCGGGGTGGATCCAGGCGCGTCCGGCGGCGTCCGTGCGGGCCCACATCGCGTGGCCGGACGCCGCCTGCACGGCGACCTCGGCGTCGGCGACGCCGCGGCCACTGCGGTCCTGCACCTGCAGCAGGTGGCGCTGCCGCACGTCCCGCGGCCGATGGTCGACTCGCGTGCGCTGCCGGAAAGCGAGGTAGCCGTCGAAGTCGGCGTTGTCGTCGACCATGCCGGCGGTGACCGGCGCCCCTGCCGGCTGTGCCTGGACGTGGGGCTGCGGGGCAGGCGGGGCGAACTGGGGCGCAGCCGCCGCGAGCGCGGAGCCCGACGCGGCTGGCGGGCCGCTCCGCGTCGGCCAGGGGCGCCGCTTCCAGTCGATCGGTGGCCGCTGCTGCGGGAGCTGGGGCGTGCCGGCTGGAGGGCGACGCCGTCGCCCCCGTGTCGGCGGCGGATCGGCCCGGGCTGCCGCGGCCGGCGTGCGCCGCGTCCTGCGAGCCCGCGTGCGGGGTGCCCGGTTGCTCGCGCACGACCATCCGCCGCTGGCAGTGCGTGGCGGAAGGCGCGGAGAAGTTCGGCAGCACGCGCAGCGCCGGGCCGTTCGGTTCGTTGGGTCCGCTCCCGCCTTCGGCCCAACGCGCGACGGCGGGTGGGCGCCGGCGGTGCAGGCGGACAGCGAGAGCGTGGCGGCCAGCAGTGCGGCCAGGGGGGAGTGCGCGGGGCGCATGGCGGACCTCGTGTGGTGGTGGATGCCCTCCTGATACGGTCCGGGCGCCCCGCCGGGGTGACGCAGCCGTGCCGGGTTTAACCCCGATGCAGGGCGCCGGCCGTACCACGTGGTGTGAGAATCCCGTCGATGCCCCACCCGATCCGCACGCGCCGGACGACCAGCTGATGCTGGCGTATGCGGCAGGCAACGCGGCGGCGTTCGAGGTGCTGTACCGCCGCCACGAGCAGTCGCTCTACCGCTTCGTGCGGCGGCTCCTCGGGGCCCCGCTGGCGGCGCAGGCGGACGAGGTGTTCCAGGACACCTGGATGCGCATCGTGGCCGCGCGCGCCAGTTTCGTGCCGCAAGGCGCCCGCTGGAAGACGTGGGCCTTCACGATCGCCCACAACCTGGCCATGGACCGGCTGCGGGTCGGCGGCCGGGAAGCGCCGCTGCCCCAGGCATCCGAGGCGGACGGTGGGGATGGCCTCGACTGGCTGGCCCACGCACTCGGCGCCCAGCATCCGTCGAGCGAGGACGAGGCGCACTGGCGCGCCGCCGGACGGCAACTGCTCCAATGCCTGGAGCACCTGCCCGCGCCGCAACGCGCAGCCTTCCTGCTGCACCACGAGGACGGCGCGACGGTCGAAGAACTCGCCCAGTCGCTCGGCCTGCAGTTCGAGACGGCCAAGAGCCGGCTGCGCTATGCCTTGCGCAAGCTGCGCACGTGCATGGCCGCCTACCTGGAGCCCTGGGAGCGCGCCGCATGAGCAGCCTGCGCGACGCCCGGCTCGAACGCGCACTGCAATCCGCGCCGGACGGCGGGCTGGTGCCGCCGGAGCCGGTGCGCGCCGCCGTTCTGCACGCGGCCGCCCAGGCCGTGCGTCAACCGTCCCGGGCGCCGTCCGGCTGGTGGCAGCGCCTGCGGACGGCCGGTGCGCGGCCGTCTGGCTGGCAGGGCGCGTTCGCCAGCACCGTGCTCGCGGTCGGCGTGGTGCTGCTGTGGCGGGTGCAGCAGGTGCCGCTGCCTGCACCCGAACCCGCGCCTTTGTCGGTCGTGGCGCAGGCAACCGTCCCGTCGTCGCCCACGCCGGGCGACGTCGCCAGGAGCGCGCCGGCACCCGGGCCTGCCACTGCGGCACCACCGGCTGCTGCCGCACGGCCCCGTGCCGGTGGCGACGCGGGCGCGCCGTCCGCCGTGCCGTCGCGTGCGGGCCCGGGGCCGCACGTGCCACCCGCACCCGCACCTGCACCTGCGATGGCCGTCGAGCGCGCTCCCGTGTTGGAAGCGGCTGCGCCGCCGCCTGTCGTGGCAGCGGCGGCAGCACCCGCACCCGCACCCGCACCCCCGCCCGCCGCGCGGCGCGACGCCAGCGCGCTGGCCGACCGGACGTCCCGTGCGCCCGCCGGGTCTGCCAGGACGGCGCCGAACCCGGACGACGTGCAGCCGAACGGCCAGCCCCGGCTGCGGTCGGTGGACGACTGGGAGGTGCTCACCGTGTCGAGAGGCGGTCGCACCGCGTCCGGCACGCGTGCCGCGCTCGGCCCCCTGCACCGGCTGCTGCGCGACGCGGTCGCCGCGGCGACGACCGCACCACCGGGCGAACCGGTGGAACCGGAGTGGCGCATCCGCCTGCTGCAGGGCGGTCAGGAGATCGGGACCCTGGAGCTGGCGGCCGACCGCGTGCGCTGGTTGCCGGTGGCCGGGCCGGTGTCCGCCGGGCGGCTGGACGCCGCCGCGATGGCCGCACTGCGGTCCCGACTGGCGGAACTGCTGCCGCCCTGAGGCGCGTCAGCGGTGCAGGAAGGCGGGCTTGCGCTTGCCGAGGAAGGCATCCATGCCCTCCTTCTGGTCGGCGGTGGCGAACATGGAGTGGAAGAGGCGACGCTCGAACATCACGCCGTCGGCCAAGGTGCCTTCGTAGGCGCGGTTGACGGCTTCCTTGGCCGCCAGCACGGCCAGGCGGGGCATCTCGGCGATGACCAGCGCCGCGCCGAGCGCCTCGTCCATCAGCTTGTCGAACGGCACGACCCGGCTGACCAGCCCCGAACGCTCGGCTTCGGTGGCGTCCATCATGCGCGCGGTGAGGACCAGGTCCATCGCCTTGGACTTGCCGATGGCCCGCGGCAGGCGCTGCGTGCCGCCGGCGCCCGGGATGATGCCCAGCTTGATCTCGGGCTGCCCGAACCTGGCGTTGTCGGCGGCGATGATGAAGTCGCACATCATGGCCAGCTCGCAGCCGCCGCCCAGCGCGAAGCCGCTGACCGCCGCGATCACCGGCTTGCGCACGCTGCGGATGGTCTCCCAGTTGCGCGTGATGAAGTCGCGGCCGTACACGTCGGCGTAGTCGTACTTGGCCATGGCGGAGATGTCGGCGCCGGCGGCAAACGCCTTCTCGCTGCCGGTCACCACCATGCAGCCGATCGCGTCGTCCGCGTCGAAGGCCCGCAGCGCGGCACCGAGCTCGTCCATGAGCTGGTCGTTCAGCGCGTTGAGCTGCTTCGTGCGGTTGAGCGTCACGATGCCGACCTTGCCGGCTTCGGTGCGCACTTCGATCGTTTCGTAGGCCATGGCGTCTCCTGGGAGCGGCCACTATACCCAAGCGAGAGCGCTTGGCCGACCGAGCGGTCGGCGAATGATAGAGTCGCCGGCAGGAGACCCGCATGAGCGAATCGACCGTCCTGTATGAGACCCGCGGCGCCGTGGCCCTGGTCACGCTGAACCGCCCGCAGTCGCTGAACAGCTTCACCCGCGCGATGCACCACGCGCTGTGGGAGGCACTCGACCGGATCGAGGCCGACCGGTCGATCCGGGCCGCGGTGATCACCGGCGCCGGACGCGGCTTCTGCGCCGGTGCCGATCTGGCGGAATTCGACTTCGCGGCCGGGCCGGACCTCGTCCGGCGCGCCGATCCCGGGCCCATCATCGACCAGGCCTTCAACCCCACGGTGCGCCGCCTCGTCGGCCTGCGCGTGCCCACGGTGGCGGCGGTGAACGGCGTCGCGGCGGGTGCCGGGGCTTCCCTGGCGATGACCTGCGACCTCGCCGTCGCCGCACCCGGCGCCAGCTTCATCCAGGCCTTCAGCAAAATCGGCCTGATCCCGGATGCGGGCGGCACTTGGTTCCTGGTCAAGAAGCTCGGGCTGGCGCGGGCGATGGGTTGCGCCATGCTGGGCGACAAGCTTTCCGCCGCCGACGCCAAGGACGCGGGCCTCATCTGGGATGTGGCGCCCGACGGGCAGGATTGCGTCGACGCCGCCCTGGCCCTGGCGCAGCGGCTCGCGACACTGCCCACGCGCGCGCTGGTGGAGACGCGACGCGTGCTGCGTGCGGCCGCCACCAACGAACTGGACGCGCAGCTCGACCTGGAGCGCGACACGCAGTCGGCGCTGGGCAAGACGCACGACTACATCGAGGGCGTGTCCGCCTTCCTGCAGAAGCGGCCGCCGCAGTTCAAGGGCGAATGATGCAGGCCGACGAACTGGCCCGCCGGGTCGGCGAGACGATGTTCGCCGCCGACCGCGCGTCGAAGGACACGATGGGCATGGAGCTCGTGAGCTGCGCGCCCGGCCGGGCCGTGCTTCGCATGAAGGTGGACGAGCGGCACCTGAACGGCCACCGCATCTGCCATGGCGGCTTCATCTTCACCCTGGCCGACTCGACCTTCGCGTTCGCCTGCAACAGCCACAACCGGGTCACCGTTGCGGCCGGCTGCAGCATCGAGTTCCTCAAGCCCGGGCAGCTGGGGGACGTGCTCACCTGCGAGGGTGTGGAGCAGGTGCTGCAGGGGCGGCACGGCGTGTACGACATGAAGGTGACCAACCAGCGGGCCGAGGTGGTCGCGGTCTTCCGCGGCAAGAGCGCGCAGATCCCCGGCACCGTCCTTCCGGAGGCGTGATGGACAGCTTTGCACTCGAGCCGATCGAGAAGGCCAGCGTGGATGAACTGCGTGGCCTGCAGCTCAAGCGACTGCAGTCCACGCTGGCCCATGCGTATGCCAACTCCCCGGTGTACGGGGCCAAGTTCGACGCGGCCGGCGTCCACCCCTCCGATTGCCGCAGCCTGGCGGACCTGGCGAAGTTCCCGTTCACCACCAAGCACGACCTGCGCGACAGCTACCCCTTCGGCATGTTCGCGGTGCCGCGGGGGCAGTGCGTGCGCATCCACGCCTCCAGCGGCACCACGGGCAAGCCGACCGTCGTGGGCTACACCCGCAACGACATCGAGACCTGGGCGCACGTGATGGCGCGCAGCATCCGCGCGGCGGGTGCGCGTCCGGGCGACCTGGTGCACGTGAGCTACGGGTACGGGCTGTTCACCGGCGGGCTGGGCGCGCACTACGGCGCGGAGCGCCTGGGACTGACGGTCGTGCCCTTCGGCGGCGGCCAGACCGAGCGCCAGGTGCAGCTGATCACCGACTTCCGCCCCGACATCATCATGGTCACCCCCAGCTACATGCTGGCGATCGCCGACGAGTTCGAGCGCCAGGGGCTGGATCCGCGCGAGAGCAGCCTGCGGCTGGGCATCTTCGGGGCCGAACCTTGGACCAACGACATGCGCGCCGCCATCGAGCAGCGCATGGGCATCGACGCCGTGGACATCTACGGCCTGTCCGAGGTGATGGGGCCGGGGGTGGCGAACGAGTGCGTCGAGACCAAGGATGGACCGACCATCTGGGAGGACCATTTCTACCCCGAGATCATCGACCCCGAGTCCGGGGCCCCCGTGCCCGACGGCGAGCTGGGCGAACTGGTGTTCACCAGCCTCACCAAGGAGGCGCTGCCCATCATCCGCTACCGCACGCGCGACCTCACCCGGCTGCTGCCGGGCACCGCCCGGACGATGCGGCGCATGGAAAAGATCACCGGCCGCAGCGACGACATGATGATCGTGCGCGGAGTCAACGTGTTCCCCACGCAGATCGAGGAGCTGATCTGCAAGCGGCCGGAGCTGGCGCCCCACTACCTGTGCATCCTGACCCGCGACGGGCCGCTCGACTGCCTGACGGTGGCGGTGGAGGCACGCCAGGGGCTCTCGCACGAGAGCCCCGAAGCCCGGGCCGCCGCCGAGCGACTGTCGCACGAGATCAAGACCTTCGTCGGCACCACCGCGCGGATCGAATTGCGGGCCGAGGGCGGCGTCGAGCGCAGCCTGGGCAAGGCCAAGCGCGTCCTCGACCAGCGGCCGCGCTGAGCGGGCCGGCTAGCGCTGCTCGATCGACTCGACCAGCAGGTCCACGAAGGCCTCGTCCCCCATGTTCACGCGGATGCGCACCGGCAGGTGCTGCAGCGCGGGCGCGAACCACATCTCCGCGGTGATGTTGCCCCGCGGGTTGGCCAGCGGGCGGGGCTTCAGGTGGAAGGCCTCCACCTCGCCCAGCGCCGTGCGCAGGGTCTCGCGCGTCACCACGTCGTAGGTCCAGCGGTCCACCGCGCCCGGCCGCGCCATCCAGAAGCTGACCGCCCGGCCGACCTCCAGCCGCTCCCGGCCGCTGGCGAAGCGGTGGCTCAGCTCCACGAACTGGCTCGCCGTGTCCTGCAGACCCGGCGGGCGGCGCAGCACGTCGCCGTTGGCCAGCATCACCTCGCGCTCGCCGATGCGCAGGCCGCGCGCCCGCCCGCCGCGCTGCTCCTCGTAGACCTCGGGCGCCAGACCCTCCGGCGTGACCTGCCCCTGGCTGGTCATCGTCTGGCGCGGCGCGAGGCTCACGTTGACTTCCACCCGCACCTGGTAGCGGGCGCCTTCGCGCTGCCACAGCACCTGGGCGTTGCCGTACAGGTCACCGCGGAACCTGCCGGTGACCTGGTAGCGCAGCCGCGTGTCGGTGGGCCAGCTGTCCAGGCCGCTGGGTGCGGCGGCGGTGGCGCTTGTCGCGGGCGCGCCGGCCTCCGGCGCCGCGGGCACGGGTGCCGACGCCGCGGCCTCGGCAGGCAGGGCCGCTGCGGCGGGCTCGGCGGACGCGGGTTCGGTGGCGGCGACCGGCTCGGAGGGCGTCGGGGGCGGTTCGGCCTTCGCCGCGGCCGGCTTCGACGCGGCGGGCCGTGGCTTGCGCGCCGCCAGCACGCCCGGCGTCGCCGGCGCCGTGGGGGCCACGGCCGCAGCCGCGGGGGCCGCCGGCGGCGCCTGCGGCTGCAGCACGCGCGTGTACATCGGGGCCACCATCGGCTGGAGCACGCTCGGCACCTGCCAGCGGGAGAAGGCCTCGAGCGCGACGCCGTGCGCCAGGAGCACGCCTGCGCCCAGCGCCAGCAGGCGGAAGCGCGTGCTGCGGATCAGGCCGGGGCGGAGAGCCATGGCTGGGCCAGCGCCGCATCGCGCAGCACCAGCCGCCAGGTGGTGGCGGCGGCCGGCAGGTGCAGCTCGAGGCGCAGGATGCGGCGGTCGCGCGCCACCAGCGCGATCACGCGCCGGTGCGAACCGGCGTAGAGCAGCAGGTCGTCCAGCTTGGCCAGGCGCCAGGCGCTGCCGCCCACCTCGACGCCGATCCATTCGTCGTTGGCGGCCATGCCGGCCTGCTCGGCGGCGCCGCCCCGCAGCACCGTCTTGAGCTTGATGGCGCCGCCGCTCTCCTCGCTGCGGATCCCGAGGCGCTGCTGCAACTGCGCCGGCTCGTCCAGCGCGAAGATGCCCTGTTTCTGCAGCAGGTCGGCCAGCGGCAGCTCGCGCGTGCCGTGCACCCAGGCGGCCAGCTCGCGCGCGAAGCTGCGTCCGCCGAGTTCGCGCAGCACCGCGGTGAAGTCGGCTTCGGCCATCGGCCCGCCCTTGCAACGCTGCCAGAGGGCACGCATCACGTCGTCGAGGGTGGTGCGGCCCTCGGCGCGCAGGGTGAGGTCGAAGCACAGCGCCACCAGGGCGCCCTTGGTGTAGTAGCTGACGGTGGCGTTCGGGGTGTTCTCGTCCTGCCGGTAGTACTTGACCCAGGCGTCGAAGCTGGCCTGCGCGACCGACTGCAGCTCGCGACCGGGCGTCTGCAGCACCTGGTTGATCGTCTTGTTCAGGAGGCGCACATACGTGGCGTCGTCGATCAGCCCGGCGCGGCGCAGCAGCAGGTCGTCGTAGTAGCTGGTGAAACCCTCGAAGAACCAGAGCAGCGGCGTGTAGTTCTCGCCCGTGTAGTCGTAGCGCGCGAGCTCGGCGGGCCGCAGCTGCTTGACGTTCCAGGTGTGGAAATACTCGTGGCTGATCAGCCCCAGGAGCGTGGTGTAGCCGTCGCCGGTGCGCGCGTCCCCCACCCGCGGCAGGTCGCGCCGCGACGCGATCAGCGCGGTCGAGTTGCGGTGCTCCAGGCCCCCGTAGCCATCATCGACGGCATTGAGCATGAAGACGTAGTGCTTGTGCGGCGGGCGCTTGCGGTCGTGCCAGAAGCGGATCTCGGTCTCGCAGATCTTCTGCACGTCGGCCGCCAGCCGGGCGCCGTCGAAGGAGTCGGCGGCACCGGCCACCACCAGCCGGTGCGGCACGCCGCCGGCCTTGAATTCGGTGCTCCAGAACGTGCCCATCTCCACCGGGCAGTCGACCAGCTCGTCGTAGTCGGACGCCAGGTAGAGGCCGAAGCCGCGCTTGCCGACCCGCAGCGGGGACAGGCCGGTGGCCGCTTCCCAGCCCGGGCGCGGGGAGGCGAGTTCGAGGGCGTGGGGCCGAGATTCCTGGCCGTGCACCCGCAGGCACAGGCTGGTGCCGTTGAAGAAGCCGCGGTCGGCGTCCAGCCAGGCGGCGCGGACCGAGGCGTCGTAGGCATAGACCTCGTAGGCCACCACCAGCGGGCTGCTGGGCACGCAATCGGCCTGCCAGCTGCACTTGTCCAGTTGCTGCAGCGGCACCGGCCGCCCGTCCTGGCGGGCCACCAGCTTTTGCAGGTGGCGCGAGAACTCGCGCACCAGGTAGCTGCCGGGGATCCAGACCGGCAAGGACAGCTTCTGCCCGGCAACCGGCGCCTCGATGGTCAGGGTGACGTGGTACAGGTGGGCGTGCAGGTCCGCCGCTTCCACCCGGTAGTGCACGCCCCAGGCCGGGCCTGCATGCGCGCGGGGACTCACTTGGCTTCGGTCAGCAGCTTTTCCACCTGCGCCACGCCGATGGCGCCGGGCACGCGGTTGCCGTCGGCGAAGACCAGGGTCGGCGTGCCGGTGATCTGGTGCTTGCGACCGAAGTCGCGGTTGCGCTCGAGCGCGCTGGCGTCGCAGCCGGGCGCGGGTGCGGCCGGCGCGGCCACGTCGCGCACCATCCAGTCCTGCCAGGCGCGCGCCTTGTCCTTGGCGCACCAGATGTTGCGCGACTTGTCGACCGAATCGGGCCCCAGCACCGGGTACAGGAACATGTAGATCGTGACGTTGTCGACCTTCTGCAGGTCGCGCTCGAACTTCTTGCAGTAGCCGCAGTTCGGGTCCTGGAACACGGCCAGCTTGCGCTTGCCGGTGCCACGGGTGACCACGAACGCGTCCTTGACCGGAAGGTCGTCGAAGGCGATGGCCATCAGCTTGTTCTTGCGCTCCTCGGTGAGGTTGCGCTTTTGCCGCAGGTCGAGCACGTCCCCGTTGACCAGGTAGTCGCCTGCAGGATCGGTGTAGTAGACGCTGGTGCCCACGCGCACCTCGAACAGGCCGGGGATGGGCGCCTTGGTGACCTCGTCGATCTTGCCCAGTTGCGGCAGGCGCTCGGCCAGGTTCTTGCGGATGGCGGCTTCCTGCGCGGCTGCGCCGGCCGCGGCACAGAGGCCGGCGGCCAGAAGGGTGGCAGCCAGGACGATGCGGTTGCGTGTCATGTTGGTTCCAGTGTTCGTCGGGTCAGAGGCGTCCGGCGGCCTGCCGGACGACCCAGTCCTTCAAGGGGCCGCTCGCGTCGAATCCGCGCATGCCCCAGTTGCGCAGCGCCGCCCAGACCGGATGGTTCCGGGCGAAGAGCTGCTGCAGTCCATCGGTGGTGGCGCCCATGGCCAGGACGTCGGCCTTGCGCGAACGCTCGTAGCGGCGCAGCAGCTTCAGGTCCCCCGGCGTGCGCCAGTATTCCCGCTCGTGCATGACCTGCGCCAGCGCCCGGGCATCGGCCAGGCCGAGGTTCAGCCCCTGTCCGGCCAAGGGGTGCACGCTGTGGGCGGCGTCGCCTGCCAGCGCCCAGCCGGGTCCGCACCAGCGGTCGGCCCGCGCCAGCTGCAGCGGCCAGGCGGCGCGCTCGCCCGTCAGGGACATGGCCCCGAGGGCGTCCCCGCAGGCCGACTGCACGGCGGCCGCGAACGCGGCGGCATCGCTGGCCAGCAGCGCCGCGCTGCGCTCCGGAGTGACCGACCACACCAGCGCCACCTCATGGCCGCCCGCCGGAGGGACGTCGCCGCCGAGCGGCAGCAGTGCCAGGACCTCCCCGTTGCCGAACCACTGGCGGGCCACCTGGCCGTGCGGATGCGCGCAGGCCAGCCGCGCGGCGACCGCGTGCTGCCCGTACGGCTGCACCTCGTACTGGACCCCGAACTCGGCGCGCGTGGCACTGGCGCGGCCTTCGCACACGACGGTGAGCGGCGCCGCCGCCGGAGCGTGGAGGGGGGTGACCAGGGCCTGGTAGCGCAGGGCGTCCGCCAGCCGCTGCTCGAGCGCGGGGACGTCCACGATCCATGCCAGGGCGGCACCGGGGCTGGCATCGAAGCGCACGAGCCCGCCTTCGTCGCCGTGCACCTCCATGCCGGCCACCGGCGTCGCGTGCCCGGCGTCGGGCCAGGCCCGCACCGAATCGAGCAGCTCGCGGGATGCGGCATTGAGTGCATAGGCCCGGACGTCCGGGCCGCGGCCGGGCGGTGGCGCTTCTTCGACCAGGCCGACCCGCAGGCGCTCGCGCGCCAGCAGCAGCGCCAGCGTGCGGCCGACGACGCCGGCGCCACGGATGCAGACGTCGAGCATCGGAGTCATCGGGGCATTCTAGGCGGCAGGACCGGCGGGCCCGCCCGGCACGCGGGCACAATTCGCCCGTCGCGTTCCGAGAACCCCATGTCCGCCGAAAACGAACTGTCCGCGCGCATCGCGCGCCTGTCGATCTATCCCGTCAAGTCCTGTGCCGGCGTCGACCTCGACGAGGCCGTGCTGACCCCCGCCGGGCTCGACCTCGACCGCGCCTGGATGGTGGTGGACGCGCAGGGCGAGGGCATGACCCAGCGCGAGCTGCCGCGCCTGGCGCTGGTGCGCACCCAGCTCAAGCACCACGAGGTGGTGCTGCGGGCCCCCGGGATGCTCGCCTTGCACCTGGCCATCGACGCCGTGGAGCAACCGGTGCGCGTGCGCGTGTGGGACGACGAGGTGGCGGCCTACGACATGGGCGACGTGGCCGCCCAGTGGTTCACCGACTTCCTGGGCACGCGCCTGCGGCTGGTGCGCTTCGACCCGGAGCACCGCCGCCTGTCCAGCCTGAAATGGACCGGCGGGGTCGAGGCGCCCAACCTCTTCAGCGACGGATTCCCGGTGCTGGTGGCGAGCGAGGCATCGCTCGCGGGGCTGAACGCCCGGCTGGCACGCGCCGGCCGTGCACCAGTCGGCATGGAACGCTTCCGGCCGAACATCGTGCTGTCGGGCATCGAGGCGCACGACGAGGACCGCGTGCGCGAACTGCGGGTGGCGGCCGAGGGACCCGTGCTGCTCCGTCTGGTCAAGCCGTGCGGGCGCTGCCCCATTCCCAACATCGATCCCGCCACCGGCACCAGCGATCCGGCGGTCGGCGACGCGCTGCAGGCCTACCGGCAGGACCCCCGGCTGAACGGAGCCGTCACCTTCGGCATGAACGCGATCGTGGTCGCGGGCGAAGACCAGGTGCTGCGCGTCGGCCAGGCGGTCGCCGGCGACTGGAGCTTCGACTGACCCCGCGGCGGCGGTCCGGCTAGCGAGCCGTCAGCGCCGGCGCCTCCTCGGGCAGTTCGCTGTCGGGGCCGGCGCTCGCGGCGTCGGCGCCCAGCGGGGCCGGCTGGGTGTCCTCGGCCTGCAGGAAGCGGATCGGGCGGCGGGTGCGGGGCGACATCGAGGCCAGCAGCTGCTCGAGCAGGCCCGGCAGTTCGGCGGCCTCGACCATGCGTTCGCGCAGCAGCACGGCCGCGATGTGGAACTGCAGGGTGACGTCGGGCTTGAGGCCCTGCAACGGCATCAGGCCCGCCGCGATCAGACGTGCGGCACGGTCGGTCACCACCGCACGCGAGTGCACGCCTTCCATGATCAGGCCGAAGCGGGCTTCGCCGACGCGGGCCACGGTGTCGACGTCGCGCACCAGGCGGCGCAGCTTGATCACGCTGCGCAGCAGGCTCTGCTCGGCCACGGCGGAGCCGTGGTGGGCCTGGATGCGTCCGTGGTTGACCAGCTGGATGAACACGATCGCGGCATCCTCCCGGTCGCGCTTGAACCGCGAGACCACCTGCTGCAGCCGGTCGCGGAAGAGGTGGGGCGCCAGCAGCCCGGTGAGCGCGTCCTGGCTGGACAGCGCCTGTTCGCGGATCTCGGCGCCGTGCCGGTCGCGCGACCGGATGGACAGCGCCACCAGCAGCAGCGGCACTTCCATGGCCATGGCGACGACGACCGCGTACTGGGTGGCGAACGAGACCGGCAGCAGGCCGAACAGGCGCACCAGCGCCAGCACCACCGACAGCGTGAGCGGCAGGTACGCGACCAGGACCCAGAAGCCCACCACGTCGCCGCGCCGCCAGGACAGCCAGGCCACGGTCATGTTGACGGCCGCCGCCATCAGGACATAGGCGGACAGCAGCGTGATGGCGGGTTGCCGCTGCAGCAGCGGGTAGGCCAGGGCCAGCGCCAGCCCGATCCAGCCGCCGACCTGCGCCAGCCGCTCCAGGTGCACGTGCCGGGCGGAGATGCCGGTCAGGCTGCGCACGAACAGCATGGCCGCGCCGGCGGCCAGCAGCGCCAGGCTGCCCTGCGAACTGTCGGCCCAGGCGCCGGAGAAGGGCCAGAGCAGGTGGGCGGCCACGCCGGTGTAGGCCATCACGCCCAGCGTGCTGATCGTGGCGTAGAGCGCGTACCAGAGGTAGACCCGGTCGCGGTAGGCCCAGCTTTGCGCCAGGCAGGCGGCAATCAGCAGCAGCAGCGTGCCGAAGGCCATGCCGAGGCCCAGGTACTCGAGCTGGGCCTGCTCCACGTGCGCCGCGTCCGGCGCCAGGCGCAACGGCACGCTCGTGGGCGTGAGGCTGCGCACCCGGACGAGGACGTCCCGCGGCTGGCCGGGCGGAAGGTCGAGCCGGAACACCGGATAGCGCCCGGACTCCGGCCAGTCGCGCACCGCGACGGTGTCGCCGGCGGTGGCGCTGTGCCAGCGGCCGCGCTCGTCCTGCTGCCAGACCGTCACATGGTCCAGCACGGGGTTGGTGAAGGCCAGCAACCACTGTCGCGGGTCGTCCTCGGCCCGCACCAGCCGCAGCCGCATCCACAGCGCCGCGCCGCCGCCCAGACGGTGCACGGCATCGGGGTCGGCCGGTCCGAAGCGCGATGCCGCCTGGAGTGCGTCCTGCAGCGTGGCGGTGCCGCGGTCGTCCAGCCAGACCTGCGTGGCCGGCGCGCTGTCGGCGGTCCGGACGTCGGCGGCCAGGACGGTCGCGCCCCGCGTGGACGGGGACGCCGGGTGGGCGGCGGCGCCCCAGGCTGGCAGCCCGACCAGGCAGGCGAGGACGAGGAGCAAGCCCCAGCGCGACACCGGCGCGGCGCAGGGCGCAAGCGGTCCGGCCGCGGGGCATGGCATACACTTTCCTGCTTGTCTGTCTGGAATCGCCATGAGCTTGAAGTGCGGCATCGTGGGTCTGCCCAATGTGGGCAAATCGACCCTGTTCAATGCCCTGACCAAGGCGGGGATCGCCGCCGAAAACTACCCGTTCTGCACCATCGAGCCCAACGTGGGCATCGTGGAGCTGCCTGACCCGCGCCTGCAGCAGCTGGCCGGCATCGTGAAGCCGGAGCGCATCGTACCGGCCATTGTCGAGTTCGTCGACATTGCCGGCCTGGTGGCGGGCGCGAGCAAGGGCGAGGGCTTGGGCAACCAGTTCCTGGCGCACATCCGCGAGACCGACGCCATCGTGAACGTGGTGCGCTGCTTCGACGATGCGAACATCATCCACGTGTCCGGCAAGGTCGACCCGGTGTCCGACATCGAGGTGATCCAGACCGAGCTGTGCCTGGCCGACCTGGGCACCGTGGACAAGAGCCTTGCGCGCTACACCAAGGCCGCCAAGTCCGGCAACGACAAGGAGGCGGCCAAGCTGGTGCAGGTGCTCACGCGCGTGCAGGCGGCGCTGAACGAGGGCCAGCCGGTGCGCACGCTGTCCTTCAGCGACGAGGAGCAGGCGCTCCTCAAGCAGCTGTTCCTCATCACGGCCAAACCGGCGATGTTCGTCGGCAACGTCGACGAAGCGGGCTTCGAGAACAACCCCTACCTGGACCGCCTGCGCGAGTACGCGGCCCGGCAGGGCGCGCCGGTGGTGGTGATCTGCGCCAAGATGGAAGCCGAGATGGCGGACATGGAGGACGAGGACAAGAAGATGTTCCTGGCCGAGATCGGGCAGGAGGAGCCCGGCCTGAACCGCCTGATCCGCGCCGCCTTCAAGCTGCTCGGGCTGCAGACGTACTTCACCGCGGGCGAGAAGGAAGTGCGCGCCTGGACCGTGCGCATCGGCGCCACCGCGCCGCAGGCGGCCGGCGTGATCCACACCGACTTCGAGCGCGGCTTCATCCGGGCCCAGACCATCGCCTTCGACGACTACCTGCAGTTCAAGGGCGAGCAGGGCGCCAAGGACGCGGGCAGGATGCGCAGCGAAGGCAAGGAGTACGTCGTCAAGGACGGCGACGTCATGAACTTCCTCTTCAACGTCTGAGCCAATCGGCGGCGCGCAGCCGCCACCCTTTGACGCGCCGTCACGCCCCGCCGAAGCCGGGGATGCCGCCCGGGAAGAAGTGCAGCAGCAGCGTGGTCATCACCACGTAGCGCAGGAACTTGCCCACCAGCATCCAGGCGGCGCAGGGCCAGAACGGCAGCCGCAGCCAGCCCGCCACCGCGCAGAGCGGGTCCCCCACCAGCGGCAGGAACGACAGCACGCAGGCCCGTGGACCCAGGCGCTCGAGCCATTCGATCGCCTTGACGTGGGAGCGCGAGTGCCCCCACTTGTCGACGACCTTGTGGGCGCCGTACCCCATCCACCAGTCGACCATGCCGCCCAGCGTGTTGCCCGCGGTGGCGACCAGGATCGCGCTCCAGAACAGTTCGGGGTTGAGCTTCAGGAGCCCGAAGAGGGCAGGCTCCGAACCCAACGGCAGCAGCGTGGCCGATGCGAACGAGATGATGAAGAGCGTGGACAGCCCGAAGCGGGGAAGCGCCAGCAGCGCCAACAGGGACTCGAGCCACTCTTGCATGCGCGCGCATGTTACGGCAGTCAAGGCCCGCGAACCTGTAAGCGCGTACGCATTTCCCGCCGGCCGGGGCGGCCCGGGCCGGCGCATACAATCGTGCCTCATTTTTCAGCAGACCCGCCCCTCGCCTTTCCATGCACATCGGCCCGCACACCCTGGCGAACAACCTGTTCGTCGCGCCGATGGCAGGCGTGACGGATCGGCCCTTCCGCCAGTTGTGCCGCAGCCTGGGCGCGGGCTACGCGGTCAGCGAGATGGTGACCTCGCGGCGCGACCTGTGGAACAGCCTCAAGACCTCGCGCCGTGCCAACCACGATGGCGAGGGCGGGCCGATCGCGGTGCAGATCGCCGGGACCGACGCAGCCATGATGGCGGAGGCCGCCGTCTACAACATCGAGCGCGGTGCCCAGATCATCGACATCAACATGGGTTGCCCGGCCAAGAAGGTGTGCAACAAGTGGGCGGGCTCCGCGCTGATGCAGGACGAGCCGCTGGCGCTGGGAATCGCGCAGGCGGTGGTGGACGCGTGCGCGCCGCACGGCGTGCCGGTGACCCTCAAGATGCGCACGGGCTGGTGCGCCGCCCACCGCAACGCGGTGCAGCTGGCGCGCGGATTCGAGGCTGCCGGCATCCGGATGCTGACCGTGCACGGACGCACGCGCGAGCAGGGCTACCGGGGCCAGGCCGAGTACGAGACCGTGGCGGCCGTCAAGGCGGCGGTCCGCATCCCGGTGGTGGCCAATGGCGACATCGATTCGCCGGCCAAGGCACGGGCCGTGCTGCAGGCCACGGGCGCCGACGCGGTCATGATCGGCCGGGCGGCGCAGGGGCGGCCGTGGATCTTCCGGGAAGTGGCCCATTTCCTCGCGACCGGCGAGCTGCTGGCGCCGCCGCTGGTGGCCGAGGTGCGCCGGCTCCTGCTGGCGCACCTGGAGGACCACTACGGCCTGTACGGCAGCTTCACGGGCGTTCGCACCGCGCGCAAGCACATCGGCTGGTACGTGCGCAGCCTGCCCGGCGGCGATGACTTCCGCGCTGCGATGAACGCGATCGAGGACACCGCAGCCCAGCTGCGTGCCGTGGCAGCCTTCTTCGATGCGCTGGGCCAGCAGGGCGACCGGCTGCCGGCGGCGATCCGGGACGACAACAACCAAGAAGAAGTGGCGGCAGAGGACGCATGAGCAAGAAACACATCGAGGAGTGCGTGCGGACGAGCCTGGAGGGCTACTTCCGCGACCTGCGCGGCACCGAGCCGGACGGCATGTACGACATGCTGGTGAAGGTGGTGGAAAAGCCGCTGCTGGAGGTGGTGATGGCCAAGGCCGACCAGAACCAGTCGAAGGCCGCCGAGTGGCTGGGCCTGAACCGCAACACGCTGCGCAAGAAGCTGGTCGAGCACAAGCTGCTCAAGGGCTAGGCCGCTCCTTCCGGCGGCGCGCCGCCATCCCTTTCCTTCCTTTCCCACCCTCCCCATGAACGCACTCCTTTCCGTCTCGGACAAGACCGGGATCGTCGAGCTCGCACGCGGCCTGAACGCGCTGGGCATCCGCCTGCTCTCCACCGGCGGCACCGCGCAGCTGCTCGCGCGCGAGGGCTTGCCGGTCACCGAGGTGGCCGACGTCACGGGTTTCCCGGAGATGCTGGACGGCCGCGTGAAGACGCTGCATCCGAAGGTGCACGGCGGCCTGCTGGCGCGGCGCGACCTGCCCGGGCACATGGCGGCCTTGAAGGCGCACGGCATCGACACCATCGACCTGCTGGTGGTGAACCTGTACCCGTTCGAGGCCACGGTGGCCAAGCCGGGCTGCACCCTGGACGACGCGATCGAGAACATCGACATCGGCGGACCGGCCATGGTGCGCAGCGCCGCCAAGAACTGGAAGGACGTCGGCGTGCTGACCGACGCCTCGCAGTACCCGGCGGTGCTCGAGGAGCTGCGCACGGCGGGCAAGCTGTCGGACAAGACGCGCTTTGCGCTCTCGGTGGCGGCCTTCAACCGGATCAGCAACTACGACGGCGCGATCAGCGACTGGCTCTCGCGCATCCAGGACGGCCCGGTGGAGGGCGGCGGCGCCGTGCCGCTGGCCCTGTTCGGCGACCAGGCGAACGGCCGCTTCGTGAAGGTGCAGGACCTGCGCTACGGCGAGAACCCGCACCAGCAGGCGGCCTTCTACCGCGACCTGCATCCGGCGCCCGGCTCTCTGGTCACCGCCCGGCAGCTGCAGGGCAAGGAACTCTCGTACAACAACATCGCCGATGCCGACGCCGCCTGGGAGTGCGTCAAGAGCTTCGACGGCCCGGCTTGCGTGATCGTCAAGCACGCCAACCCCTGCGGCGTGGCACTCGGCGCGCACCCGCTGGAGGCCTACGAGAAGGCGTTCCAGACCGACCCGACCTCCGCCTTCGGCGGGATCATCGCCTTCAACCGTCCGCTGGACGGCGCGGCTGCGCAGGCGGTGAGCAAGCAGTTCGTCGAGGTCCTGATGGCGCCGGGCTACACGCCCGAGGCCCTGGAGGTGTTCCGGGCCAAGGCCAACGTGCGGGTGCTGGAGATCGCACTGCCGCCGGGCGGCCCGACCGCCTGGGACCAGGGACGCAACCTGATGGACGTCAAGCGGGTCGGCTCCGGGCTGCTGATGCAGACCGCCGACAACCGCGAACTCACGCTGGGCGAGCTGAAGGTGGTGACGAAGGTGCAGCCCAGCGCCGCCGAACTGCAGGACCTGCTGTTCGCCTGGACGGTGGCCAAGTACGTGAAGTCCAACGCGATCGTGTTCTGCAAGGACGGCATGACCTTCGGTGTCGGTGCCGGCCAGATGAGCCGGCTGGACTCGGCCCGCATCGCCAGCATCAAGGCGCAGCATGCGGGGCTGTCCCTGCAGGGGACGGTGGTCGCGAGCGACGCGTTCTTCCCCTTCCGGGACGGATTGGACGTCGTGGTGGATGCCGGCGCGCGCTGCGTCATCCAGCCCGGCGGCAGCATGCGCGACGCGGAAGTGATCGCCGCAGCCGACGAGCGCGGCGTGGCGATGGTGTTCTCCGGCGTGCGGCACTTCCGCCACTGATCCGCAGCAAGATCGGCCTCCAGCCCGCCACGGATGCGGGCGGACTGCTATTCTTTCGATAGCAAGCGGAAGACCTCACGGGCCGCGGCAACCGTGTCGTCGATGTCCTGGTTGCTGTGCGCGGCGCTCACGAACCCTGCTTCGTAGAGCGCCGGCGCGATGTACACGCCGCGCTCCAGCAGGCCATGGAACAGGCGGTTGAAGCGCGTGCCGTCGGTCTTCATCACCTGCCCGTAGTTCACGGGCAGTTGCGGCAGCAGGAAGAAGCCGAACATGCCGCCTTCGCTGTCGCCGCAGAAGGGCACGCCTTCGGCCTGGGCGGCAGCCGCCAGGCCCTGCACCAGGGCGCGCGTGGTCTGTCCGAGCGCGTCGTAGAAGCCGGGACGCGACACCTCGCGCAGGGTCGCCAGGCCGCAGGCCGTCGCCACCGGATTGCCGGAGAGGGTGCCCGCCTGGTAGACGGGCCCCAGCGGCGCCAGCTGCTCCATCACGGCGCGCGGGCCGCCGAAGGCCGCCAGAGGCATGCCGCCGCCGATCACCTTGCCCAGCACCACCAGGTCGGCCCGGAAGCCGGGGAGGTGCTGCGCGTAATGCGCCTGCGCGCCGCCCAGGCCCACGCGGAAGCCCGTCATCACCTCGTCGAAGACCAGCAGCGCGCCGTGGCGGGTGCACAGCTCGCGGCAGCGCCGCATGAAGTCGATCCCTGCGCGCACGAAGTTCATGTTGCCGGCGATCGGCTCGATCATCAGGCAGGCGATGTCGTCGCCATGCAGCGCGAACGCCTCCTCGAGCTGCGCGAGGTGGTTGTACTCCAGCACCAGCGTGTGCTTGACCACGTCGGCCGGCACGCCGGCGCTGGTGGGGTTGCCGAAGGTCGCCAGGCCGGAGCCGGCCTTCACCAGCAGGGCGTCGGCGTGTCCGTGGTAGCAGCCTTCGAACTTGATGATCTTGTTGCGGCCGGTGGCGCCGCGCGCCAGGCGGATGGCGCTCATGGCGGCCTCCGTGCCCGAGCTCACCAGGCGCACCATCTCCAGCCCCGGGACCGCGGCCGCGATCGCCTCGGCCAGCTCGATCTCGCGTTCGGTGGGCGCGCCGAAGGAGAAGCCGTCCATCACCGCCTTCTGCACGGCCTCGACGACGGCGGGGTGGCCGTGCCCGAGGATCATCGGTCCCCAGGAGCCGATGTAGTCGATGTGCCGGCGGCCGTCGGCGTCCCAGAAGTACGCGCCTTGGGCGCGCTGCACGAAGCGCGGAGTGCCGCCGACCGCCCGGAAGGCGCGCACGGGCGAGTTGACACCGCCCGGGATGATGCGGCGGGCACGTTCGAAGAGTTGTTCGTTGCGGTCCATGGAGCAGGGCAGGCGTTGGTCGGATCGGGCCCGAGGGCGGCCGCGAACCCGGAGGAAGCTTCAGTGCTTGGTGTCGGGCGCCGGCATGTCCAGCACCTGCAGGGCCTGGACTTCCTCCCGGGTCAGTTCCTCGCCGTCGTCCGCTTCGGGCTGGGCCCAGAAGAGGCGGTCGGGAACCACGTTGCCCATGCCGGGGCGAAAGCCCGCGTCGAGGCAGCGATCCAGGTAGGCCAGTGCCTCGGTGGTCGCGGCCGTGAGGTCGCTGCCGCTGGCCACCAGGGCCGCCAGCGCGGCCGAGAGCGTGTCGCCGGCGCCGGAGAACACCGCCTCGAAGCGCTCGAACTTCTCGCTTCCCACCACCGACTGTGGCGTGGCCAGCACGTTGTCGAGGTATTGGTCGGGCAGGGGAATCCCCGTCACCAAGGTGTAGGACACGCCCATCTCCGCGGCCGCCTTGGCGATGTCACGCGCCGTGGGGCTGCGGTCGCTGCTCCAGTCCGGCAGGAGCCAGCGCCAGAGCGTGCTGTGGTTGCCCACCAGCACCGTCGTCTGCGGCAGCATCAGTTCGCGGAAGGCGTCCAGGTACAGGTCGATCTGCGACTCGTCCCACCAGGACAGGTTGGGCATGTAGGCGATGACCGGAACGTCGGCGTAGTCCGCCGCGATCTCGGCCACCGCGCTCACCGCTTCGGGGCTGCCGACGAAGCCGACCTTGAACACCTGTGCCGGCGTGTCTTCCAGGATGGCACGGGCCTGCTCGGTGACGGCTTCCTCGTCAAACGCGAAGTGGTCGATGATTTCCGCGGTGTCGCGGGCGTAGGCGCCGGTCACGACGGGAAGGGCGTGGGCGCCGACCGATGCGATGGCGGTGACATCCGCCGACAGCCCGCCGGCGCCGCTCGGGTCACTGGCGTTGAACACCATCACGCAGGCCGGGCTCGCGTCGTCGGTGTCGTCCTCGGCGTCGGCCATGCTGGAGGGGTTCGGGTTTGTCATAGGCCTGAATCATCCAGGCGTCGGCACCGTGATGTTTCTCCGCAGGTGCCCTCGATACAATCGTTGCATTCTATTCGAAGGCCCTTTAAGCTGTGACTGAAGAAGCGAAAACCTGGATGTGTCTGATCTGCGGGTGGATCTATGACGAGGCCGCCGGCGCACCGGACCACGGCCTTGCACCGGGCACCCCCTGGGACCAGGTCCCCATGAATTGGACCTGTCCCGAGTGCGGTGCACGCAAGGAAGACTTCGAGATGGTGCAGATTTAAGGGCCGCTTCGTTGTTACATCGCGGATGTCGATGCAGCCCCCAGGCAGTTACAAAATGAGGAGCGGCGTCAAGTGAGCACGACGGGATTCAAGGTGCTGGTGATCGACGACAGCAACACGATCCGGCGCAGTGCAGAAATCTTCCTGAAGCAGGGCGGCCACGAGGTCATGCTGGCCGAGGATGGCTTCGATGCGCTGGCCAAGGTCAACGACTACCAGCCCAATCTGATCTTCTGCGACATCCTGATGCCGCGGCTGGATGGATACCAGACCTGCGCGATCATCAAGCGCAACGCACGGTTCGCCTCGGTGCCCGTGGTGATGCTGTCCTCCAAGGATGGCGTGTTCGACAAGGCCCGCGGCCGCATGGTCGGCTCGCAGGACTACCTCACCAAGCCATTCACGAAAGACCAGCTGCTGCAGACGGTGCAGCAGTTCGGCGCAGCGGCGCAGCAGGCGCAATAAAAATACAGGAGTGATGCGATGCCCATCCAGAAAGTGCTCGTCGTCGACGATTCGAAGACCGAGCTGATGTTCATGACGGACCTGCTGCAAAAAAGCGGCTTCGCGGTGAAGACGGCGGAGAACGCGGAAGACGCCTTCCGCCGCCTGGCCGAGGAAAAGCCCGACCTGATCCTGATGGACGTGGTCATGCCGGGCCAGAACGGTTTCCAGCTCACCCGCGCGATCACGCGCGATCCGCTCTATGCGGACGTGCCCATCATCATGTGCACGAGCAAGAACCAGGAGACCGACCGGGTGTGGGGCATGCGCCAGGGCGCGCGCGACTACATCACCAAGCCGGTCGACGCCGACGAGCTGATGGCCAAGATCAAGGCGCTGGGCTGAAGCCGCATGCGTCCTGTGCTGCATTCCACGTGCCGAGCTGCACGCGCCGGCGCCTGCCGGGCGCCGGCCACGGCCGCTTCCTGATCCCGGGTTAGACGATGGCCAACCGCGAAGCGCTGCGCGAACTCCAGACCCGGCTGGCGAACCGGCTGCAGGCCGCCCGCGCCGAGGGCGTGCAGGCCTCCTGGCTCGCGGTCGAAGCGGCCGGTGGCCGCTACCTGTTCCCGCTGGCCCAGTCCGGCGAAATCTTCCCGTACGCGAACGCCCAGCACGTTCCGTACACGCAGCCCTGGTTCCTCGGCGTGGCCAACCTGCGCGGCGGCCTCTACGGCGTGGTGGACCTCGGCTGCTTCGTCGCGGGGCGCCCGCCCCAGGCGCACAGCGAGACCGGCCGCGACGAGTCGCGGCTGATCGCGCTCAACGCGATGCTCGAGGTGAACTGCGCACTGCTGATCGACCGCCTGGCCGGCCTGCGCAACCTGGACGCGTTCACCTCCTCGAGCGAGCCGCCCGACGGCTCGCCCTCGTATTTCGGCAGCGGCTACACCGATGCCAACGGTGCCTACTGGCAGGAAATCAACCTGCAGGCCCTTTCCCAGCAACCCCAGTTCCTGAGCATCAGCGCTTGAAGCATCCCCGGAAGGCTTTGCAACCATGTCCGTCGTCGACCAACTGAAAAACCTCTTCTCCAAGAAGCCCTCCGACGGCGAGCCCAGCGGCGAGCTGAGCCTCGCGGCGCCCGACGGTTCCCTGGACCCCATGGCCACCAACACCATCGAGCTGGGCGGCGCCAACCATGCGCTGTCGGCGGCGGGTTCCCCCGAGAGCATCGATGACCAGGACTCCATCGCCGCGATGGACCAGGCCGCCGAAGGCGAGCTGGTGTCGATCCCGCTGCTGGGGCGCCGGACCATCGTGGCCCACCAGCGGATCCTGTTCATCCTGCTGGCGATGTCGCTGGTGGTGCTGGGCTCCGTGGCGGTGTTCGCGGTGAACCAGGCGGACAAGGTTGCACAGCAGGTGAAGAACACCGGTGACTCGCTGATGCAGTCGCAGCGGCTGGCCAAGTCGGTGTCGCAGGCACTGGTGGGCAGCGCACAGGCGTTTCCCGACGTGAAGGACAGCGCCGACGTGCTGGCGCGTTCGGTGCGCGGCCTCAAGGCCGGCGACGACCAGCTGCGCGTGCAGCCGGTGGACGTGCAGTACCAGGAAGACGTGGACAAGATCGTCCCCATGATGGAGCGCGCCGAGAAGAACGCCTCCACCGTGATGAGCCAGCAGAAGATCCTGACGCAGGTGGGCGCTGCGCTGCGCACCATCAACCGCCAGTCGTCCGACCTGCTGGAGATCGCGGAGACCGTGTCGTCGCTCAAGCTGCAGCAGAACGCGCCGCCGGCCGAGATCTCCGCCGCCGGCCAGCTGGTGATGCTGACCCAGCGCATCGGCAAGTCGGCCAACGAGTTCCTGACGATGGAAGGCGTGTCCCCCGAGGCCGTGTTCCTGCTCGGCAAGGACCTGAACTCCTTCAAGGAGATCGCGCAGGGCCTGCTGGACGGCAGCCCCGAGCTGCGCCTGGCCGGCTCCAAGGACGCCCAGACCCGCGAGCGCCTGGAAGCGCTGCTCAAGGTCTACGAAGAGACCCGCACGCAGGCCGGCGCCATCCTGGGCAACCTGCAGGGCCTGGTGTCCGCCCGTGAAGCGCAGTCCGCGATCATTGCCGACTCCGAGCCGCTGCGCCGTGCGATGGAAGACCTGCAGGGCAAGCTGTCCGCGCAGACCGGCCTGGGTGTCGGCGCGCTGGTGGCACTGGGCATCGCTGCGCTGTTCGCCATCGCCTGTTCGATCGGCCTGGCCTTCGTGCAGCTGCAGGACAGCCGCAAGCGGCAGGAAATGTCGGACCAGCAGCGCCTGGAAGCGGAGCGCCAGGAGCAGGAAGCCAAGCGCGTGAACGATGCCAACCAGGCGGCCATTTTGCGGCTGATGAACGAACTGCAGACGGTGGCCGAAGGCGACCTGACGCAGGAAGCCACCGTGACCGAGGACATCACCGGCGCCATCGCCGACTCGGTGAACTACACGGTGGAAGAGCTGCGCCAGCTGGTGGGCAGCGTGCAGAGCACGGCCACGAAGGTGGCGGCCACGACGGCGCAGGTGGAGAGCACCTCCACCGAGCTGCTGGCCGCATCCACCGAGCAGCTGCGCGAGATCCGCGAGACCGGCCAGTCCGTGCTCGACATGGCCGGCCGAATCAACCAGGTGTCCGGTCAGGCGCAGGAATCGGCCCAGGTGGCGCGCCAGTCGCTGCAAGCCGCCGAGTCCGGCCTGGCGGCGGTGCAGAACGCCATCGGCGGCATGAACGCCATCCGCGACCAGATCCAGGAAACCTCCAAGCGGATCAAGCGGCTGGGCGAGTCCTCGCAGGAGATCGGCGAAATCACCGAACTGATCTCGGACATCACGGAACAGACGAACGTGCTGGCCCTGAACGCCGCCATCCAGGCCGCGTCGGCCGGTGAAGCCGGACGGGGCTTCTCGGTGGTGGCGGAAGAAGTGCAGCGCCTGGCGGAACGCTCCGCTGACGCCACGCGCCAGATCTCGGCGCTGGTGAAGGCCATTCAGACCGACACCCAGGACGCCGTGGCCGCCATGGAACGCTCCACGCAGGGTGTGGTGGAAGGGGCCAAGCTGTCCGACAACGCGGGCACGGCGCTGACCGAGATCGACCAGGTGTCGCGCCGCCTCGCCGAGCTGATCGAGCAGATCTCGGCCTCCGCCTCCAAGGAAGCCGAGTCCGCCAACGTCGTGGCCGGCAACATCCAGCACATCTTCGCCGTGACCGAGCAGACCGGCGAGGGCACGCGCTCCACGGCCCAGCAGGTGCGCGAGCTCTCCCGCATGGCGGAGGAGCTGCGCCAGTCGGTCAGCCGATTCAAGATCGCCTGACGCACCGCGCGCCTGCCGCCGCGTCGTCCAGCCAGAGTTCCTTCATGCAAGCCAACGAATCCGACATTGATCTGGCGACCAACGACCTGGGCCCCCTGGCCTGGGTGCTGGACGAACTGCGCAAATCCCTGGAGTCCGCCTCCGGCGCGCTGCGCCGTTTCGTCCGCGATGCGGGCATGGCGCGGGGCTCCGACATGGCGTCGGTGGACGCAGGCCAGCTGCGCATCGCCCGGCAACAGCTGCACCAGGCCGTGGGCGCACTCGAGATGGTGGGGCTCGGTGCCCCGGGGCAGATGCTGCGTGCCATGGAAGGCGCGGTGCAGAAGTTCGTCGAACGGCCCGAGCTGTGCAGCGAAGCTGCTGCCGCCAAGGTCGAACGTGCCGGCTTCGCCCTGACCGAGTACCTCGAGGGCGTGCTCCTGGGCAAACCAGCGAGTTCCGTGGCGCTGTTCCCCCAGTACCGCGACGTGCAGGAGCTCGCCGGCAGCGACCGCATCCATCCGGCCGACCTCTGGTCCTACGACTGGCGCTGGGTCGAGCCCGAGACCCCGGCCGTCGACAAGCCGCTGCCCTACGAACTCGCGCTGCGGTCCCGCATGGATCCGGCGGTGCTGAAGATCGTGAAGTCCGCAGACGCGGCCGCCGCGCGCGAACTCGCCGAGATCAGCCTGGGCCTGGCTGCCGCGCAGTCCGCCGCGCGGCAGCCGCGCATCTTCTGGAAGCTGTGCGCCGGGTACTTCGAAGGCGTGGCCCTGGGCCTGCTTCCCGCCGACCTGTACGTCAAGCGTGCCGCCTCCCGCGTCCTGCTGCAGTACGCCAGCCTGGCCAAGGGCGAGCTCGGCGTGTCCGACCGCCTCGCACAGGACCTGCTGTTCTTCTGCGCCCAGGCAGTGCCTGCGCGCGCCGTCGATGCCCCGGCCCTGGCCAGCGTGCGCACGGCCTACGGCCTGGCGCGCTTCGCGCCGGTGGACTACCAGGTGGCTCATTTCGGCCGCTTCGATCCCGTGCTGCTCACGCAGGCGCGCAAGCGCATCGCCGCCGCCAAGGAGACCTGGTCGGCGCTGTCGGGCGGCGACGCCGCCAAGCTCAAGCCGGTGGGCGAGCAGTTCCACCTGATCAGCGAATCGCTGACGAAGCTGCATCCGCCCAGCGGGCCGCTGGCGCAGAGCCTCAGTGGCGCGGTCGACGCCGTGGTGCGCTCCGGCCAACCGCCTCGCGCGGAGCTGGCGATGGAAGTGGCGACCGCCGTGCTGTACCTGGAAGCCGCGTTCCAGGACCTCGATCCCACCGACGGCCAGCTGGCCGACCGCACCGCGCGCCTGGCCGAGCGCCTGGACCAGGTGCGCCAGGGCGGACAGGCCCAGGCCCTGGAAGCCTGGATGGAGGAGCTGTACCGCCGCGTCAGCGATCGCCAGACGATGGGCAGCGTCGTCGGCGAACTGCGCACCACGCTCAGCGAGCTGGAAAAGGTGCTCGATGCCTTCTTCCGCAACCCGCAGGACAAGGGCCCGCTGAAGAACGCGCCGTCGCACCTGATGCAGATGCGCGGCGTGCTGTCGGTGCTGGGCCTGGACCAGGCGGCGTACGCCGTGGTGCGCATGCGCGAAGCGGTCGAGGAAATCATCCTGACCGAGATCGACGAGGAGCGGGCACGCGCCACCGGCACGTTCGACAAGCTGGGCAACAACCTCGGCGCCCTCGGCTTCCTCATCGACATGCTGAACTACCAGCCCACGCTGGCCAAGAAGCTGTTCGTGTACGACGACGCCCGCGGCGAACTGCGGCCGTTGATGGGCCGGGTGGAAACCACCGCCCCGAGTGGGCCGCACCCCGACGCCCCCGTGGCCGAGCAGGCTCTCGTGGCAGCGCCTGCGGCCGCACCCGTGGCGGCGCCTGCAGCGGCTGCAACCGCTGCCAAGCCGGCGGCGCCGGCCGCGGACGCGCCGGACGACGAAGACGACGAGTTGCTGGACATCTTCCTCGAGGAAGCACGTGAGGTCGTGGGCAACGGCCTGGCCGCCGTGGAGGCGCTGGTTGGCAACCCCGCCGACGTGGGTGAGCTGACCACGCTGCGCCGGGCCTTTCACACGCTCAAGGGCAGTTCGCGCATGGTCGGCCTCACCGAGTTCGGTGAAGCCGGGTGGGCGCTGGAGCAGGTCCTCAACACCTGGCTGGGCGACCAGAAGCCGGCCAGCGACGAATTGCGCGCGTTGGCGAGCTCTGCGCTGCAGGCCTTCGGGCGCTGGGTCGAAGACATCGCGACCCAGACGGATGGCGCCTGGAAGGCCGCCATGTTCCGCGGTCCGGCAGATGCCCTGCGCACCGAGAACCGCCTGGTGCCGGTGACGGGCCCCCAGACGGGTGGCAGCACGGTGGACGATCCCACCGTGGCGCTGGCGGTCCCCGTCAGCGCGGACGCCGCGGTGCAGGCCGCGCCCGCCGCACCGCAGGACGCCGTCGCACCGCAAGACCCCATCGCACCGCAGGTCCACGCCACGGCACCGCTGGAGCCACCCGCACCCGTCGTGGAGTCGGCGCCGGTGCCGCTGGAAGATTTCGACCTGGCCTTCGACGCGCCTGCGGCTGAGCCGCCACCCGCCGCCGAGGCGGTCGAGACCGCAGTGCCCGCCATCGGGGCGGTGGTCGTGGAAGACGCACCCGCCGAACTGGATCTGTCCATGTTCGACCTGCCCGCGGGCCCGGCGTCCGCACCGGCTCCGCTGGCGGCGGCCGAACCCCCCGCGAGCGCCGTGGGCGCAGCCGGCGCTCCGGCGGGGTCCATCGACCCCGAATCGTTCGGCTCCACGCACGTGATCCGCGCGCAGCCGGCCGTGCCCGAAGAAGTGCCGCTGGACGAATTGCCGGCAGACTTCGCCTTCGAGGCGAGTCCGGTCCAGGAACCGCTCGCTGCACCGGTCGCAGACCTGGCGCCGATGCCACAGCTGGAGATCGACTCCATCGATTTCGGCAGCCTGGATGCACTGTCGCAGCCTTCCGGCGCGCACGACGCGCCGCTCGCCGTGGATGCAGTCGAGCTCTCCGCCGACGAGGCGCTGGCCGCGTTCGATGTCGTGCAAGCGCAACCGGCACCGGCGGCGCACGCGTCCCCGGCGTCTGCGGGCGCCGCCTCGCTGGAGGCCACGGACGCCGCATCGTCCGCGGACGAGCAGGTCAAGGTGATCGGTGGCCTGCGCATCGGCATCCCGCTCTACAACGTCTACCTCAACGAGGCGGACGAGTGGTCCCGGCGCCTCGCCACCGAAGTGGGCGAATGGGCGCTCGAGCTGAACCAGCGCGTGCCCGACTCCACCGTGGGCCTGGCCCATGCATTGGCCGGCAGTTCGGCCACGGTCGGATTCCATGCGCTGTCGGAGATCGCGCGGGCGCTGGAGAACGCGCTGCAGCATGCGCAGACGCTCGCCTACGGCACGGCGCAGCATGGCCAGGCCTTCATCCAGGCGGCCGACGAGATCCGCCGCCTGCTGCACCAGTTCGCGGCCGGATTCCTCAAGGAGCCCGATGCGCAGATCGTGCGCACGCTGGCGGCTCTGGACGACCTCGACCTGCCCCGGCGCGCCGAGCTGCGCGACACCGAATCCGATGCACCCGGGGACGTGGCCTTCGACGCGCCCGCCACGGCCACTCCGGCGGCCGAGTCCGGCCCCGCGCAGCCCGCGCTGCGGCCCGCAGCCCAGTTCGTGCCGTTCGAGCCCGTGCCGGCCCCGGCCCAGGCTGCGTCGTCGGTGGTGTCCGCCGTGCTGGACGACAACGATGACGAGGACATCGATGTCCAGGACGCGATCGATCCCGACCTGTTCCCGATCTTCGAGGAAGAAGCGGTCGAGCTGATGCCCCAGCTGGGCACCGCGCTGCGCCAGTGGACGCAGCAGGGCGCCCGGGGAGCCCGCGACGAGGTGCTGCGCGCCCTGCACACGCTCAAGGGCAGTGCCCGGCTGGCCGGTGCCCTGCGCCTGGGCGAGATCGCTCACCGGATGGAGTCGCAGATCGAGGGCCTGGGTGCCGAGAGCACGGCGGCCCAGCTCGAGCCCGTGCTCCAGCGGTTCGACAACCTGCAAGGCAACTTCGACAAGCTGCGCGAAGCGGCTTCGCTGCCGCCCGCCGATGCGAGCCCGGCACCCGCCGTGGCCGCGCCCACGGCAGCCGTGCAGGCGTCGGCGCCCGATGCGGCGGTCAACGATGCCGCCGGCTCCGCCGCGCCGGCGCCGCTGCGGGCTCTGATCGCCCAGCCGGCCTCCACCATGCCGCTGGCACCGCAGCGCGCCGCGTCGAACCAGGCCGTGCGGGTGCGCTCGCAGCTGCTCGACCGCCTGATGAACCAGGCCGGCGAGGTGATGATCACCCGCTCGCGCCTCGAGAACGAGCTGCGTCAGCTGCGCGGTTCGCTGTCCGACCTGAACGGCAACCTGGACCGCCTGCGCACCCAGCTGCGCGACATCGAGCTGCAGGCCGAGACGCAGATGCAATCGCGCCTGGCGCAGGCCAAGGACTCCGCCGGCTTCGACCCGCTCGAGTTCGACCGGTTCACCCGCGTGCAGGAGCTCACGCGCATGATGGCCGAGTCGGTGAACGACGTGGCCACCGTGCAGCGCAACCTGCAGCGCACCGTGGAAGCGACCGAGGACGACTTGATCGCCCAGGCCCGCCAGACCCGCGAGCTGCAGCGTGACCTGCTGCGCACCCGGATGGTGGAGTTCGAGGGCATCTCCGACCGCCTCTACCGGGTGGTGCGGCTGGCCTCGAAGGAAAGCAACAAGCAGGTCAAGCTGGACATCACCGGCGGATCCATCGAGATGGACCGCGGCGTGCTGGACCGCATGACCCCCGCATTCGAACACCTGCTGCGCAACTGCGTGGCGCACGGTGTCGAGGACCCGGCCACGCGCGCCGCCGCCGGCAAGGACCCCGCCGGGACGATCCGCATCGACCTGCGCCAGGAAGGCAACGACGTCTCGGTGGAGTTTCGCGACGACGGTGCCGGACTGAACCTGGCGCGCATCCGCGAGAAGGCCCTGCAGCAGGGCCTGATCGCGCCGACCCAGCAGGTGAGCGACGCCGAGGCGGCCAACCTGATCTTCACGCCCGGCTTTTCCACGGCCGCGCAGGTGACCGAACTGGCCGGCCGTGGCATCGGCATGGACGTGGTGCGTTCGGAGGTGAACGCGCTGGGCGGCCGGATCGAGACCAGCACCGAAGTCGGCCGCGGCACCAGCTTCAAGCTGGTGCTGCCCCTGACCACCGCGGTGACGCAGGTGGTGATGGTGCGCAGCGGCAGCCTCTCCATCGGCGTGCCGGCCAACCTGGTGGAGATCGTGCGCCGCGCACCCGCCAAGGAGATCCAGCAGGCCTACAACGCGGGCAGCTACGAATTCGCCGGCGAGCAGGTGCCATTCTTCTGGTCGGGCGCGTTGCTGCAGTCCTCGCAGCGCAGCAACGAACCGCAAGCCAAGACGCTGCCCGTCGTCATCTTCCGCAGCGCGGCGCAGCGCGTCGCCGTGCACGTGGACGAAGTTCTGGGCAACCAGGAGGTGGTGGTCAAGAACCTCGGACCGCAGCTTGCGCGGCTGCCTGGCCTGGCCGGCATGACCGTGCTGGCATCCGGCGCCGTGGTGCTGATCTACAACCCGGTGGCGCTGTCCTCGGTGTACGGCGAGCAGGCGCGGCAGCTCAGCGCCGACAGCGCGCAGCCCGAGGTGCTGGGCCAGGCCGGTGCCACGGTGCCGGTGGTGCCGGTGCCGGCTGCTGCGCCCCAGATCCCGCTGGTCCTGGTGGTCGACGACTCGATCACCGTGCGACGCGTCACGCAGCGCCTGCTGCAGCGCGAGGGCTACCGCGTGTCCCTGGCGGCCGATGGCCTGCAGGCGCTGGAGCGGCTGGCCGAAGAGACGCCTTCGGTGGTGCTGTCGGACATCGAGATGCCGCGCATGGACGGCTTCGACCTGGCACGCAACATCCGCTCGGACGCACGCTGGGCCGCGCTGCCGATCATCATGATCACCTCGCGCATCGCGGAAAAGCACCGGGAGCACGCGCGCGAGCTGGGCGTGAACCACTACCTGGGCAAGCCGTACTCCGAAGAAGAGCTGCTCAGCCTGGTCAAGCACCACTGCGCCGCGGCCGTCAGCGCCTGAACCCGTGCGCGGTTCAGCCGGACGGTCCGGCGGCGGCCGCGCCGGTCTTCTTCACCACCGCGTAGCGGCGCAGCGTGTCCTCGCGTGCCACGTCGTGCTGAACCACCGGTCGTGGGTAGTCGCGCCCTAGCACGACGCCGGCCGACTCCAGGTCGACCGGGCGCGCGGCCCACGGCGCATGGACGGCGTCGGCCGGCAGGTCTGCCAGTTGGGGCAGGTAGCGCACGATGAAGCGGCCCTCCGGATCGAACTTGCGGCTCTGGCTGACCGGGTTGAAGATGCGGAAGTACGGCTGCGCATCGCAACCCGACGAACTCGCCCACTGCCAGCCGCCATTGTTGGCGGACAGGTCGTAGTCGTTCAGCTGCAGCGCGAAGTAGCGCTCGCCCCAGCGCCAGTCCACGCCCAGGTCCTTGCACAGGAAGCTGGCGGTGACCATGCGCAACCGGTTGTGCATGTAGCCGGTCTGGTTCAGCTGTGCCATGGCCGCATCCACCAGCGGGTAGCCGGTGCGGCCTTCGCACCAGGCGACGAAGAGCGACTTGGCGCGCGCGCCGCGCTCCCAGGCGATGGCGTCGTACTCCCGCCGGAAGCTGTGGCCATTGCCGGCCGCATCCGCCACGTGCGGGAAGTTGGCGAGGATCTGGAAATAGAAGTCGCGCCAGATCAGCTCGCCCAGCCAGGTCGCGGCGCCAGGCACGCCCGCCTGCGCCGCCGCGTGTGCCGCGCGCGCGAGCGTGCGCACGGAGATGGTGCCGAAGCGCAAGTGCACGCTGAGGTAGCTGGGCCCCTTCGTCGCCGGGAAGTCGCGGGTCGCGTGGTAGCGGTCCATGCGCTGCACGAAGTCCTCGAACAGGCGGGCCGCACCCCGGGCGCCGACGGGCACCGGCAACTGCGAAAGATTCGTCATTTCGAAGCCGATTGCGTCCAGGGTGGGCACCGGGCGGCACAGGTCGCCCGGCCGGGGCGCCAGCGCGCCGGCATGCCGCTCCACGGGATAGGCCTTCAGGTAGAACGGGTCCACCTTCGCGAGCCAGGCGTTCTTGTAGGGCGTGAAGACCGAGTAGGGCCTTCCGGCCTGCGTCAGCAGTTCCTGCCGGTCGAAGATGGCCTGGTCCTTGGACGTGTGCAACGCGATGCCCAGGTTGGCCAGGGCGCCGCGCACCTGGGCGTCGCGCGCCAGCGCGCCGGGCTCGTCGTCGTGGTTGGCGAACACCGACTGCACGCCCAGTCGCTGGGCCAGGGCGGGGATCTCCGTGCGGGCGACGCCGTGCAGCACGATGAGGCCGGCGGCCGGATCGCCGCCCGCCAGCGCCCGCAGGTCGGCATCGAGTTCGACCAGCGTCTCGCGGATGAACTCCACCCGGCGGTCCTGCCGCGGCAGCGGATCGAGGATCTCGCTGTCGAAGACGAAGGCGCAGTGCACCTGCCGGCAACTCTTGAGCGCGTGGTACAGGGCCGCCTGGTCCTGCGCGCGCAGGTCCCGGCGAAACCACACCAGTCCGGCGGGATAGGGCTTTTCCATCAGGTTCGCTAAAATTCGATCATGCCCGCCGATGCCTCGACCATCAACCTGACGCATCATTTCCTGATCGCGATGCCCGGGCTGGAGGACGAGTCCTTTGCCCGCAGCGTGGTGTACCTGTGCGAGCACAGCGCCCGCGGCGCCCTGGGACTGGTGATCAACAAGCCCAGCGACATCAAGCTGAAGAATCTCTTCGAGAAGGTCGACCTTCCCCTGGAGCGCGACGACCTCGCGGCCGTGCCGGTGTTCCACGGGGGCCCCGTTCAGACCGAACGTGGTTTCGTCCTGCACGAGGCGGTGGTCGCCGGCGAATCGCCGGACGAATCGGTCTATGCCTCCACCATGACGATCCCGGGCGGCCTGGAGATGACCACGTCCAAGGACGTGCTCGAAGCCCTCTCTACCGGCGCCGGGCCCCGCAAGGTGCTGGTCTCCCTGGGTTATTCGGCCTGGGGCGAGGGCCAATTGGAATCCGAGCTTGCCGAAAACAGCTGGCTGACCGTCGGAGCCGACCCCGCCGTCATCTTCGACACGCCCATCGAGCAGCGCTACGACAAGGCGCTTTCCCTGCTGGGTCTGCAGTCGTGGATGCTGTCGCCGGATGCGGGCCACGCATGAGCCAGGCGCACCTGCCCCACGCCTTCACGCGCGCCGTCGGCGCGTGGCGTCGCTGATGGCCGTGCCGGGCCGCCCCGACGTTCCTCGCCACTTCTCCAGCTTTCTTGCCTTCGACTTCGGTGCGCGGCGCACCGGTGTCGCGGTGGGCAACCGCCTGCTGGGGACCGCCACGCCCCAGCCGACCATCCAGGCGGACGGGCGGGCCCGCCTGCTGGACGCGGCAGCCGAGCGCGTGCGCCAATGGCAGCCCGATGCGCTGGTCGTGGGCGTGCCGTTCCACCCCGACGGCGCCAGCCACGAGAATACCGAGCGCGCGCGCCGCTTCGGCCGCCAGCTCGCCGCCCGCCTGAAGCTGCCGGTGTACGAGGTGGACGAGCGTTACAGCACGACCGAGGCGCTGGCCGCCGGCGCACGCGATGCCGACGCGGCCTCCGCCTGCATCATCCTGGAGCAATTCTTGAGGAGCATCGAATGAGCGCTGCACGTCGCGCGGAGACCCGGTCATGAGCGAGTTGCGCCTGGATGCGGAAGCGCTGCTGCGCGAACTGCAGCGCGGCCTGCCGGCCCTGCTGGGCCAGGGCGGGCGCCTGGTGGGCATCACCTCCGGCGGTGCCTGGCTGGCGCAACGCCTGCAGGGCGAGCTCGGCTTGGCCGGGCAGGCGGGGACCATCTCCTCGGCGATGCACCGGGACGACTTCGCCCAGCGCGGGCTGTCCGCCTCCAGTGCGCAGACCGACCTGCCCTTCGAGGTGGACGGTGCGCACATCGTGCTGCTGGACGACGTTCTCTACACCGGGCGGACCATCCGGGCCGTGCTCAACGAGCTGTTCGACTACGGCCGTCCGGCCAGCGTGAAGCTGGCGGTGCTGGTGGACCGCGGTGGCCGCGAACTGCCGGTGCAGGCCGATTTCGCCGCGGCACGGGTCGTGCTGCCGGACACCCAGTCCCTGGAGCTGGCCCGTGACGACCAGGGCCGCTTCAGCTTCAAGCTCACCTGACGCCATGCTCTACAAGCGCAATCCCCAGCTCAACCAGAACGGCGAACTGATCCACCTGCTGTCGGTGGAAGGCCTGCCGCGCGACATCGTCACCCACATCCTGGACACCGCCGAGCGTTTCGTCGGCGTGAGCGACCGCGAGGTCAAGAAGGTGCCGCTGCTGCGCGGCAAGAGCGTGTTCAACCTGTTCTTCGAGAACAGCACGCGCACCCGCACCACCTTCGAGATCGCCGCCACGCGGCTGTCGGCGGACGTGATCAACCTGGACATCGCGCGCTCGTCCGCGAGCAAGGGCGAATCGCTGCTGGACACCATCGCCAACCTCTCCGCGATGGCGGCCGACCTGTTCGTGGTGCGGCATTCCGAGTCGGGCGCGCCCTACCTGATCGCCCAGCACGTGGCGCCCCACGTGCACGTGATCAACGCGGGCGACGGCCGGCACGCGCACCCCACGCAGGGGCTGCTGGACATGTACACGATCCGCCACTACAAGAAGGACTTCTCCAACCTCACCGTGGCCATCGTGGGCGACGTGCTGCATTCGCGCGTGGCCCGCTCGGACATCCACGCCCTCACCACGCTGGGCTGCGCCGAGGTGCGGGTGGTCGGACCGCGCACGCTGGTGCCGTCCGACATGGCGCAGATGGGGGTGCGGGTGTGCCACACGCTGGAGGAGGGGATCCGCGGCTGCGACGTGGTGATCATGCTGCGCCTGCAGAACGAGCGCATGAGCGGCGCGTTGCTGCCCTCGTCGCAGGAGTTCTTCAAGAGCTTCGGGCTCACCCCCGAGAAGCTGCAGCTGGCCAAGCCCGACGCGATCGTGATGCACCCTGGCCCCATCAACCGCGGCGTGGAGATCGACTCCGCCGTGGTCGACGGCAAGCAGAGCGTGATCCTGCCCCAGGTCACCTTCGGCATCGCGGTGCGCATGGCGGTGATGAGCATCGTCGCCGGCAACGAGGCCTGAAGCACGTCCGGAAGAAGAACATGAAGATCCTGATCAAGAACGGACGGGTGATCGATCCCGCCACCAACCGGGACGAGATCGCCGACGTGGCCATCGGCGCCGGGCGGGTGCTCGGCATCGGCTCCACGCCGGCTGGCTTCACGCCCAGCAAGGTGATCGACGCCAGCGGCTGCGTCGTGGCGCCCGGGCTGGTGGACCTGGCGGCGCGGCTGCGCGAACCCGGGCACGAGCACGAGGGCATGCTCGAGTCGGAGATGGCCGCTGCCGTGGCCGGCGGCGTGACCAGCCTGGTCTGCCCGCCCGACACCGACCCGGTGCTCGACGAGCCCGGCCTGGTCGAGATGCTGAAGATGCGCGCCGAGAAGCTGCACCAGGCGCGCGTGTTCCCGCTGGGCGCCCTCACGCGGGGGCTGGCGGGCGAGGTGCTCACCGAGATGTTCGAGCTCACCGAGGCGGGCTGCGTCGGGTTCAGCCAGGCCGAGGTGCCGCTGGCCAACACGCAGGTCATGCAGCGCGCGCTTCAGTACGCCGCCACCTACGGCTACACCGTGTGGCTGCGGCCGCAGGAGCTGCACCTTGGCAAGGGGGTGGCGGCGAGCGGGCCGCTGGCCACGCGGCTCGGCCTCTCCGGCGTGCCGGTGGCCGCCGAGACCATCGCGCTGCACACCATCTTCGAGCTGGTCAAGTCCACCGGTGCCCGGGTCCACCTGTGCCGCATCAGCAGCGCCGCCGGCCTGGACCTGGTGCGCAGCGCCAAGGACCTGGGCCTGCCGGTCACCTGCGACGTCAGCATCAACTCCCTGCACCTGACCGATGCCGACATCGGCTACTTCGACAGCCGCATGCGCCTGTCGCCGCCGCTGCGCCAGCAGCGCGACCGCGATGCGCTGCGCGACGGCCTGGCGGACGGCACGGTCGACGCGCTGGTGTCCGACCACATGCCGGTGGACGAGGACGCCAAGACGCTGCCCTTCGCGGAGGCCGAACCCGGCGCCACCGGGCTCGAGCTGCTGCTGTCCCTGGCGCTGCGCTGGGGCCAGGAGAGCGGCGTCGGCCTCACCCGTGCGCTGGCGGTGCTCACCAGCGAGCCGGCGCGCGTGCTGGGCGGTGCGCTGGGCACCCTGCAGGCCAGCTGCGGCCAGCTGACCGAGGGCGCGCAGGCCGACCTGTGCGTCTTCGATCCGCAGGCACACTGGACCGTCGAGCCGGCCAGCCTGCGCAGCCAGGGCAAGCACACGCCGTTTTCCGGCTACGAGCTGCCGGGCCGGGTGCGCTGCACGCTCGTCGGCGGCCTGGTCGCCTGGGACGCCGCCGAGCGGCGGGGCGCCTGAACGCCGGCGATGAAGGCGCTGCGCGCGCTGTGGCGGCTGGCGCGCGCGCTGCTGCACGCGCTGGGCGGGCTGGCCACCATCGTCTTCGTCTTCCCCCGGCTGGACGTGCCGCAGCGCAATGCGCGCGTGCAGGCCTGGGCCCGCCGCATGCTCGACCTGCTGGGCATCGGCCTGCGCCTGCACGGCCATCCACCGGTGCACGGCCCCGTGCTGCTGGTGGCCAACCACATCTCCTGGCTGGACATCCTGGTCATGCACGCGGCGCGGCACTGCCGCTTCGTCTCCAAGGCCGACGTGCAGCGCTGGCCGCTGATCGGCGCGCTGGCGACCGGTGCCGGCACGCTCTACATCGCGCGGGAATCGCGCCGCGACGCGATGCGCGTCGTGCACCAGATGGCCGCCAGCCTGCTGGCCGGCGACATCCTCGCAGTGTTTCCGGAGGGCACCACCAGCGACGGCGTGGACCTGTTGCCCTTCCATGCCAACCTGATCCAGGCCGCGGTGGCGGCGCAGGTGCCGGCGCAACCGGTGGCGCTGTCCTTCGTCGACACGGCCACCGGGCAGCGCAGCCTGTCGCCCTGCTACATCGGCGACGACACGCTGGTGGGCTCGCTCTGGCGCACGCTCACCGGACCCGCCATCACCGCGGTGGTGAGCTACGGCACGCCGCAGACCGCGGACGGACGCGACCGCAGGGCCTGGGCCCGCGACCTGCGCCAGGCGGTGCAGGCGCTGCGCGGCTGAAACCCGCCGCTCAGGGGGACATCGGCGGCGCCGATGCGCCCGAGCCGCGCTCGAAGGTCACCACGTGGTCGACCTCGGGCCGGATGCCGATCCACTCGCCGACCTTGTGGTCGTGGTGGCTCGGCACGTGCGCCAGCACGGTCTCGCCCGTGCGCAGCCGCAGCGTGTACAGGAACTCCGAACCGCGGAAGGCCTTGCGCAGGATCTGGGCCTTCACCGGCGCGGCGTCGTCGTGCACGATGTCGTCGGCCCGCAGCAGCACCTCGCACTGGCCGGCCTGGAAGGCCGAGGGCAGCGGGCACTCGGCGATGTCGGTGAGCGCGCCCAGGGGCGTATCGACCACCACCTGGCCCGCCACCTCGCGCACCGTCGCCGGCGCGAAGACCCCGTGGCCGATGAAGTCCGCGACGAAGCGGCTGGCCGGCCGGTGGTAGAGCGTGTACGCGTCGTCCCACTGGTGCAGGCGGCCCTGGTGCATCACGCCGATGGTGTCGCCGATGGCGAAGGCCTCGAGCTGGTCATGCGTGACGAACAGCGCCGTCGCACCCGCAGCCTTCAGGATGCCGCGGATCTCGTGCGCCAGGCGCTCGCGCAGTTCCACGTCCAGGTTGGAGAAGGGCTCGTCCAGCAGCAGCAGCCGGGGACGCGGCGCCAGCGCACGGGCCAGGGCCACGCGCTGCTGCTGCCCGCCCGAGAGCTCGTGCGGCATGCGCGCCTCGGTGCCCGGCAGGCCCACCAGCGCCAGCACTTCGGCCACGCGTGCGTTGCGCTCGCCGCGGGGCAGCCCCGCCAGCCCGAAGCCCACGTTGCGGCCCACGTCCAGGTGCGGGAACAGCGCGTAGTCCTGGAACACCATGCCGATGCGGCGCGACTCGGGCGGCACGTGCGTGCCTTCACCTTCCACGCGTTCGCCCGAGAGCCGCACTTCGCCCGCGCTGGCGCGCTCCAGGCCGGCCACGGCCCGCAGCAGGGTGGTCTTGCCGCAGCCGGAAGGCCCGATCAGCACGCCGATGGCGCCGGCCGGCAGGCCGAACGAGACGTCGTCCACCGCAGCCCGATCCTGGCCGGGGTAGCGGACGCTCAGGCGCTTCAGCTCCACATGCATGGGTCCGATTGTAGATGCGTACAATTCTCATTTGCATCATGTCCCTGACACGGCTCCACGACCTCCTCCTGCTGGCCGTGGCCGCCGTGGTGGTGCTTCCGGTGGCCGCCGTGCTGGCCTCGTGGGGGCAGTGGGACGCGCAAAGCGCCGGCATCCTGCGCGAGATGGCCGCCACCGTCCTTCCGGGCTATGCGCTCACCAGCCTCGGGTTGTGCATCGCCGTGGCGATCGGCGTGGCGGTCGTGGGCACCGTCACCGCCGCGGCGGTCACCCTGTTCGACTTCCCCGGCCGCCGCATCTTCGAGTGGGCCCTGCTGCTGCCGCTGGCGGTGCCCGCGTACGTGGTGGCCTATGCCTACACCGACTTCCTGCAGTTCAGCGGCCCGCTGCAGTCGGCCCTGCGCGGCGCACTGGGGGTCGAGGGCCGGGTGTTCCCCGAGGTGCGCAACGCGACCGGCGCCGCGGTGGTCTTCGTTTTCACGCTCTATCCCTACGTGTACCTGCTGGCCCGGGCGGCGCTGGGCGAGCGCGCATCGCACCTGATGGAGGCCGCCCGCCTGCTGGGCGCGCCGCTGCGCGACCGCGTGCTGCGCGTGGCCGTGCCGCTCGCGCGGCCGGCGGTGGCTGCCGGCGTGGCGCTGGCACTCATGGAGACGCTGGCCGACTTCGGCGTGGCCAGCTACTTCGGCATCCAGACCTTCAGCACCGGCATCTACAAGGCCTGGCTGGCGATGGACAACCGCATCGCGGCGGCGCAGCTGGCGACCACGCTGCTGGCGGTGGTGGCCGTGTTGCTGGCGCTGGAGCATCGCGCGCAGCAGCGGCTGCGGTTCGCGGCCGCGCGGGGCGCGCGGGCCGGTTCCGCCGAGGCCCAGGCCGTGCGGCTGCGCGGGCGCCGGGCGGTGGCCCCCATCGTCGCGTGCGCGGTGCCGGTGCTGCTGGGCTTCGTGCTGCCGGTGCTGTTCATGCTGCGGCCACTGGCGGCCGACTGGTCGGTGCTGCCCTGGAACCGGTTCCTGGAATGGGCCTTCAACAGCGTGCGCCTGGGGGTGCTCACGGCCGCCCTGGCCGTGGCGCTGGCGCTCCTGCTGGCCTCCAGCCTGCGGCGCAGCCGCAGCGCCGTCACCCGCGGCGTGACCCGGCTGGCCGGGCTGGGCTACGCGGTGCCGGGCGCGGTGATCGTGGTGGGCCTGCTGCTGCCGGTGGGCTGGCTGCAGCGGGCGCTGCCCGATTCGCCCACCGTCTACTGGGTCACCGGCACCGTGCTGGGCGTGGTGTGGGCGTACCTGGTGCGCTTCATGTCGGTGGCGTTGCAGTCGGTGCAGAGCGGCTACGCCCGCATCCCGGCGAGCTTCGACGACAGTGCGCGCATGCTGGGCACCGGCCGGCTGGCGCTGCTGTCCCGGGTGCACTGGCCGCTGCTGAGGCGCTCGGCGGCAGCCGCCGGCCTGCTGGTCTTCGTCGACGTGATGAAGGAGCTGCCGGCCACGCTGCTGCTGCGGCCCTTCGACACCGACACCCTCGCGGTGGTCGCCTACCAGCTGGCGCGTGACGAGCGACTGGGCGAGGCGGCCTTGCCGTCGCTGGCACTGGTGCTGGTCGGCTTGCTTCCGGTGGTGCTGCTCAGCCGCACGCTGCGCAGCGCGCCTGAAGCCGGCGGCGGTGCTGCCCGGTTGAAGTGAAATCGGCCCCCAGCCCGCACGGGGCGGGGACAAGCAGCTATCGATTCGATAGCGTCAGTCGTCCGCCCATTCAGCGCGGAAGGTGCTGCGCTTGCGGAACACCACCTCCCCGGTCGGCACGTGGACGACGCGGATCTCCTGGCCACCCGGACGGGTGGTGCTCTTGGCGGCGACCGCGACGGCGAGCGCGCGGTCGCTGACGACGTACTGCTGCTGGGTGCCCGACAGCGGCAGCAGGCGGCTGGCGATCGGGTGGCTGCTCTCGATGCGGTAGTGGGCGGAAGTCATGCGGTCCTCACTGGCGCGGTGTCTGGCCCCTCCGGGATGCGAGGCTCCTGTCGGGCCGTGGGCAGGTCCTGTGGTGGACCTCCTGGCCGAGCCATTCCGGAAGGAAGCACGGCACAGGTTATCGGACAGGGTTGACGCGTCTGTAGGACAAGGGCGCATGGATGGGAACCCGTGCGTACCTCGCCCCGGCGCCGTCCGGCACAAAAAAAAGCGGGGGCGCGCCGGTTCGGCACGCCCCCGCCGGGAGCCGGCGCTAGTTGGCGGCGAAGCAGTAGAAGCGGCCCGAGCCGCCGGTGCGCACCAGGGCTTCCTGGGTGCAGCCGGCCGACTGGTGCGAGAAGTTCCAGGAGCGGGCCCAGTTGTCCGAGGTGGGGCCCACGCGGTCGTGGTGTCCGACCACGGCGGAGCCGTCCGTGCTGCTCGTCCAAGCCTTGCAGGTGGTGTCGGTCTGCGGTGCGAAGGCCGTGCCGTCCGAGCGCGTGCCGGTCAGCATGTCGTGCTCGTTGGGCTGGTCGCCGCGGCCCTTGACCACGTTGCCGCGCTCGTCCAGCGCCGTGTCCTTCCCGATGTTGTTGCCGGTGTGCAGGTGCTCGACGTCCCGCGCGATCAGCACGCCCTTGGCGTTGTACCAGGGGCCCTTGCCGATGCGGTCGCGGGCGTGCACCGCGGCGACGGCAGGCGTCGTGCCGGCGGCGAAGGTCGGCGGCGTGCTGAGGTAGGCCTTCCAGGTGCGGCTGCCCGCGCCGGCGGCCGTCGCCAGGCGCTGGCAGTGCGCATCCGCGCCGGCCAGGCCGCCGAGGTCCCCGCCCTTGCCGCTGCCCACGCTCGTGATGAAAAAGCCCATCGGGCCCTGCCCGGTGGCCATGGGCGACCCCGCCGACGCGGACGGCCCGGTGGACGTGGGCATGGCGCAGGCCGCGAGCAGGGCGGCTGCGGCCGCAGTGGCCAGGAGGGTGCGGGTGGTGCGCATGGTTCTTGTTCCGGAAGTGGTCAGAGCTGGCATTACGCAGCACCTGGCGGAGGGCAGCCACAAGGATTTCCCTAGGCCGTGCCGGCAGGTTCCAGCGCGACCGGAACCGCGGGAGCAGGCGGCGCAGCCTGGCTGAACCGGCCCTGTGCGGACCTCGGGAGGGTTGGCGCCCCCGGCGGGAATCGAACCCACATCTAGCGCTTAGGAGGCGCTCGTTCTATCCATTGAACTACGGCGGCACACCGAGCGCGCCATTGTAGGGCGGGCCCCCCGCGCCTCACTTGGTCAGCAGGCGCATGGCCTCTTCCAGGCCCTTGATGGTCAGCGGGTACATGCGCCCGTTCATCAGCTGCTGCATGACGCTGATGCTCTGGCGGTACTGCCACACGCCCTGCGGCTCAGGGTTGATCCAGGCGAACTTCGGGAACGCGGCCGTCAGGCGCTGGATCCACTCCGCGCCGGCTTCCTCGTTGTTGTATTCGACGCTGCCGCCCGGCTGCAGGATCTCGTAGGGGCTCATGGTCGCGTCGCCGACGAAGATGAGCTTGTAGTCCTTGTTGTACTTGCGGATGATGTCCCAGGTCGCGAACTTCTCGGAGAAGCGGCGCCGGTTGTTCTTCCACATGAAGTCGTAGACGCAGTTGTGGAAGTAGTAGAACTCCAGGTGCTTGAACTCCGCCTTGGCGGCCGAGAACATCTCTTCCACCCGGTGGATGTGCTCGTCCATCGTGCCGCCCACGTCCATCAGCAGCAGCACCTTCACGTTGTTGTGCCGCTCGGGCACCATCTTGATGTCCAGCCAGCCCGCGTTGGCCGCGGTGGAGCGGATGGTGTCGTCCAGGTCCAGTTCTTCCGCCGCACCCTCGCGGGCGAACTTGCGCAGTCGCCGCAAGGCGATCTTGATGTTGCGCGTGCCCAGCTCCTGGGTGTCGTCGTAGTCCTTGTAGGCGCGCTGGTCCCAGACCTTGACGGCGCTCTTGTTGCGCGACTTGTCCTGGCCGATGCGGATGCCCTGCGGGTTGAAGCCGTAGGCGCCGAACGGCGAGGTGCCGCCCGTGCCGATCATCTTGCTGCCGCCCTCGTGCCGCTCCTTCTGCTCATCGAAGCGCTTCTTCAGCGTTTCCATCAGCTCGTCCCAGCCCATCTTCTCGATCTTGGCCTTCTCCTCAGGCGAGAGCTCCAGCTCCAGGTTCTTGCGCAGCCACTCCAGCGGGATGTCCTTGCTGAAGTCGGCGATCATCTCGACGCCCTTGAAGTAGGCGGAGAACGCGCGGTCGAACTTGTCGTAGTGCTTCTCGTCCTTCACCAGCGCGGTGCGGCTGAGGTAGTAGAAGTCGTCGACCGACCAGCCGCCGTCGCTGTGCGGGCCGACCACGCCGGCCTGCACCGCCTCCAGCAGCGTGAGGTATTCCTTGACCGAGACCGGCAGCTTGGCGCAGCGAAGGGTGTAGAAGAAGTCGATCAGCATCGCGGATCTCCCTGCCGTGCCGCTTAGCGCGGGCGGGCCAGCTGGTACTCCAGGTGCGCCTTGACCTCCGGCCACTCGCCGGCCGACAGGCTGTACATCACGGTGTCGCGCACCGTGCCGTCCCGGCGCAGCGCGTGGTGACGCAGCACGCCGTCCTTGCGCGCACCCAGCCGCTCGATGGCGCGCTGGCTCGCGAAGTTGTAGTTGTCGGTGCGCCAGCCCACCAGCTGCGCGCCAAGCGTCTCGAAGGCATGCGCCATCAGCAGGAGCTTGGCGCTCGTGTTCACGTGGCTGCGCTGCACGCGGCGCGCGTACCAGGTGTAGCCGATCTCCAGCCGCTCCACGGCGGGCACGATGTCGTGGTAGCGGGTCGTGCCCAGCACCTCGCCGCTGGCCGCGTCCTGCACCACGAAGGGGAGCATGTGCCCGTCCTGCTGGCCGCGCAGGGCGGCGTCGATGTACGCTGGCGTCTCGCCCGGTGCGGGCACGGAGGTCACGCGCAGGGTCCAGAGTTCGCCGTCGCGGGCCGCGGCATCGAGGCCGGCGGCGTGGTCGCGTTCCATGGGCACGAGGCGCACGCGCCCCCGTTCCAGGACGACCGGCTCCGGCTTGCGCACGCTCAGCGCTCCTTGCGGCGCGAGGCCCGCCAGCGGCGCGCCAGCTGCAGGCCGGCGCCACCGCCGATGCCGGCCAGCACGATGCCGCCGATGGCCGAGCCGTCGTACCCGGGCGCCAGCGGGTCGAATCCGACCAGCCGCCCGAGCGCATAGGCGACCAGGGCGCCGACCAGGAAACCGACGGCGTCGGTGAGACCTTCGAGCAGCAGCGGATGCATCGGCTTGCCTTTCAGCGGTTGTGGCGTTGCATGAACACCAGCTTCTCGAAGAGCGTGACGTCCTGTTCGTTCTTGAGGAGCGCGCCGACCAGCGGTGGCACCGCCACCTTGTCGTCCTTGCTCTGCAGCGCCTCCAGCGGGATGTCCTCGGCCACCAGCAGCTTGAGCCAGTCCAGCAGCTCCGAGGTGCTCGGCTTCTTCTTGAGGCCGGGCAGGTTGCGCACGTCGTAGAAGGTCTTCATCGCCGCGGCGAGCAGCTCCTTCTTCAGGCCGGGGAAGTGCACGTCCACGATCTGCCGCATGGTGTCGGCCTCGGGGAACTTGATGTAGTGGAAGAAGCATCGGCGCAGGAAGGCGTCGGGCAGTTCCTTCTCGTTGTTCGAGGTGATGAAGACCAGCGGGCGGTGCCGCGCCTTGACCAGCTCGCGCGTCTCGTAGACGTAGAACTCCATCCGGTCCAGCTCGCGCAGCAGGTCGTTGGGGAATTCGATGTCGGCCTTGTCGATCTCGTCGATCAGGAGCGCCACCGGCTGGTCGGCCGTGAACGCCTGCCACAGCACGCCCTTGACGATGTAGTTGTGGATGTCCCGGACCTTCTCGCCGCCGTCCAGGTCCTTCAGTTGCGAGTCGCGCAGGCGGCTGACGGCGTCGTATTCGTACAGGCCCTGCTGGGCCTTGGTGGTCGACTTGATGTGCCACTGCAACAGGGGCATGTCCAGCGCCTGGGCCACTTCCTCGGCCAGCATCGTCTTGCCGGTGCCCGGCTCCCCCTTGACCAGCAGCGGGCGCTTGAGGGTGATGGCGGCGTTCACGGCCAGCATCAGGTCCTGGGTGGCGACGTAGTTCTGGGAGCCTTGGAATTTCATCGGGAGGGCGATGGGCCGCGAGCCGCTGAGGTCGGGCCCATATAATCGTGGGTTGATTCGAAAAACGGACGCTCGACGATTGTGCGCGCAAAATGAATAAGTTGTTGACCACGCTTTCGGCCCTGCTTGTCGCTTCTGTGACCAGTGTTGCGTTCGCCCAGGCCGCCCCCGCGGCGGCGCCTGAGCCATCGGCCTCGGCCCGCGCGGCCGCCGCCGTTCCGGCGCCTGCCGGCGGCACGGGTGGCGCCAAGTCGATCGAAGCCAAGGCCGCCATGTGCCTGGGCTGCCACAACATCCCCGGCTACCAGGCCAGCTTCCCCGAGGTCTACAAGGTGCCGATGATCGCGGGCCAGAGCGCCGGCTACATCGCCGCCGCGCTGAACGCGTACAAGACCGGCGACCGCAAGCACCCGACGATGCGCGGCATCGCCGACGCGTTGACCGACCAGGACATCAAGGACCTGTCGGCGTGGTACGCCAAGCAGGGCCAGGGCAACGCCAGCCCGCTGGCCGACAAGCCCAGCCGCGAGCCGAACGCGCAGGTCGCGGCGCTGCTGCAGAAGGCCGCCTGCGTGTCCTGCCACGGCGCCAACTTCTCCAAGCCGATCGACCCGAGCTACCCGAAGGTGGGCGGGCAGCACGCCGACTACCTGTTCGTCGCGCTCAAGGCCTACAAGACCGAGAACAACGCGGCGATCGGCCGCAACAACGGCATCATGGGCGGCATCGCCAAGCAGTTCAGCAACGCCGAGCTCAAGGCCATGTCCAACTACCTCAGCTCGATCGACGGCGACCTCAAGACGGTTCCGGAGAGCCGCTTCATCCGCCGCTGACCTGTCCGCGCCCCCACGACGAAGGCCCGCCCGACGCGGGCCTTTTCGTTGGCGGGGTCAGTCCTGCGTCGCCCGGCGCTGCACGCAGTCGATGTAGGTCTGGCCGTCCGGTGCACGGCCGGCGCGTTGGCTCTCCCACAGCATGGTCCCCAGGCACTCCATCGCCTCGTGGTGCGCGTCGTGCAGCGAACCGCGGCGCGCCGCCAGCAGTTCGACTGCCTGCCGGATGCCGCGCGGCTGGTCGATCGAGCATTGCTCGCTGATCGACAGGTGCATCGACAGGTGCAGGAACGGGTTGGCCTGGCCGCCGCTGCCGTCGTACACCCGAGCCACGGCCGCCTCGGCATCGGCCAGGTGCGGGTCGTACTCGGGATGCTCCAGCAGCCACTGGCTGGCCAGCGTCTCCAGCGCATCGAGCGGCTGTCCGGCACGTGCCCGCGCATGCACGCTGCAGAAGAAGCGGCGGACGTCTTCCTGGGAGGGGTTGAACATGCGCGCGAGCCTACCATCGCCACACGGCCGAGACCGCGCTCGAGCGCGGTGGCGCCACCGGGTCAGCTCATCCGCGCCGCCCGCGGTGTCGCGCGCGGAATTGCCGGACACTGGCCGGATTGCCGATCATGCGGCCTGACACCGGAGCTCCCATGACATCCCACGCCTTCATCTGCGACGCCATCCGCACCCCCTTCGGCCGCTACGGCGGCGCGCTCTCGTCCGTGCGCACCGACGACCTCGGCGCGATCCCGATCCGCGCCCTGATGGACCGCAATCCGGGCGTCGACTGGCAGGCCGTCGCCGACGTTCTGTATGGCTGTGCCAACCAGGCCGGAGAGGACAACCGCAACGTCGCCCGCATGTCGGCGCTGCTGGCCGGCCTGCCGCTGGACGTGCCCGGCGCCACGATCAACCGCCTGTGCGGCTCGGGCCTGGATGCCGTCGGCACCGCCGCCCGGTCGATCCGCGCGGGGGAGGCCGGATTGCTGATCGCCGGGGGCGTGGAGAGCATGAGCCGCGCGCCCTTCGTGATGCCCAAGGCCGAATCCGCGTTCTCGCGCACCAACGCGGTGTACGACACCACGATCGGCTGGCGCTTCGTCAACAAGCGCATGAAGGAGCTGTACGGCACCGACTCGATGCCGGAGACGGCCGAGAACGTGGCGACCGACCACGGCATCGAGCGCGAGGCGCAGGACCGGATGGCACTGGCCTCGCAGCTGAAGGCGGTGGCGGCGCAGAAATCCGGCTTCTTCGACGCCGAGATCGTGCCCGTGACCATCCCGCAGAAGAAGGGCGAGGCCATCGTCGTGCGGCAGGACGAGCATCCGCGGGAAACCTCGCTCGAGGCGCTGGCCAGGCTGAAGGGCGTGGTCCGCCCGGACGGCTCGGTGACGGCGGGCAACGCCAGCGGCGTCAACGACGGTGCCTGCGCGCTGCTGCTCGCCGACGAGGGCACGGCCGCGCGGCACGGGCTCACGCCCCGCGCCCGGGTGGTGGGCATGGCGACGGCGGGCGTCGCGCCACGCGTGATGGGCATCGGTCCGGCACCGGCCACGCAGAAGGTGCTGGCGCTGACCGGCCTGACCCTGGAGCAGATCGACGTGATCGAGCTGAACGAGGCGTTCGCCGCGCAGGGCCTGGCGGTGCTGCGGCAGCTGGGCCTGCGCGACGACGATCCGCGCGTCAACCCGAACGGCGGAGCGATCGCCCTGGGCCACCCCCTGGGCGCGTCCGGTGCGCGGCTGGCCACCACGGCGGTGAACCAGTTGCACCGCACCGGCGGTCGCTACGCGCTGTGCACCATGTGCATCGGCGTGGGGCAGGGCATCGCGGTGGTCCTCGAGCGGGTCTGAACGCCGCGCGGCGGGGTGCCTGCGCGACAATCGGCTCGCCTTGGATTTCCCCCTCATCACCGACCCCGGCTTCTACGCCATCGCCATCCCGGCCGTCCTGCTGCTGGGGATCAGCAAGAGCGGCTTCGGTGCGGGCTTCGGCTCGCTCGCGGTGCCGCTCATGGCGCTGGTGGTCACCGTGCCGCAGGCGGCCGCCATCCTCATGCCGGTGCTGTTCGTGATGGACGTGCTCGGGCTGCATGCGTTCCGGCGGCACATCGACTGGGCCCTGATCCGGTTCCTGCTGCCGTTCGGCCTGCTCGGGACGGTGGTGGGCACCCTGCTGTTCCGGCTGCTCGACACGCAACTGGTCGCCGGCATCGTCGGGATCTTCACCCTGGCATTCCTGGCGCAGCGCCTGGTGTTCCCGCCCCGGGCGGACAGCGCACCGGCGCCACGGTGGGTGGGTGCGCTGCTCACGGTCACGTCCGGCTTCACCAGCTTCGTCTCGCATGCGGGCGGGCCGCCGATCAGCGCCTACCTGGTGCCGATGCGGCTGGCACCGATGGTCTACACCGCCAGCATGGCGGTGTTCTTCTTCGCCATCAACCTGAGCAAGTGGATCCCGTACGGATGGCTCGGGCTGCTGGACCTGCGCAACATGGCCACGTCGGTCGCACTGCTGCCGTTCGCGCCCATCGGCGTGCTCGTCGGCGTGCGCCTGGCGCGGCGCATCCAGCCGCTGCTCTTCTACCGGCTGGTCTACGCCGGCATGCTGCTCACCGGGCTCAAGCTGGTCTGGGACGGATTCTTCGCCGGTTGACGCTCAGGCGCCCAGCTGCTCGCGCAGCGGCACGAGGACGGCGGCCAGCGATGCATCCAAGGCCTCGAGCAGCGCCGGAACGTCGTCGTCGCCGGCACGGGCGATGCCGTGCTCCAGCGCACGCGCGTCGGCGGCGATGGCGTCTGCCCCGAGCACGCCGGCGGTGCCCACCAGGGTGTGCGCCACCCGTTCGGCCAGCTCCCGGTCGCCGGCCTCGAGCGCGGCCGCGATGCGGGCCGGGGCGTCTCCCTGGCCCCGCACGAAGCGGCGCAGCACGTCGAGGTAGAGCGCTTCGCGCCCCAGCACGTTGCGCAGGCCGCGATCCGTGTCCAGCCCCGGCGCCTGCGGCAAGCGCGCGGCTGCCGTTGCGCCTGGGGCGGTCTGTGCCGCCGCGGCCGCGGGTCGCGCGCCGCGTGGCCGGATCCACTGCAGCAGGGCCTGGGTGAGCTGGTCGGGGTCGATCGGCTTGACCAGGAAGTCGTTCATGCCCGCCGCGAGGCACTCGCGGCGGTCCTGTTCCATCGCATTGGCGGTCATGGCCACCACCGGGAGGGTGGCGAGTCGCTCGACCTGCCGCAAGGCCCGGGTGGCAGCCAGGCCGTCCATCCGCGGCATCTGCATGTCCATGAACACCAGGTCGTACGCGGGTCCCTGGAGCTTTTCCAGGGCGACCACGCCGTCCTCGGCCAGGTCGACCACGAGGCCCATGGCCTCCAGGAGCTCGCGGGCGACCTGCTGGTTGATGTCGTTGTCCTCGACCACCAGCACGCGGGCGCCGTGCAGCTGCTCCAGTGCGTCGCCGGCCGCCGGGCGGGGTGCTGCGGCTTGCGGCGCGGCGCGGTCCTCGCCGAGCGCCTGCATGGTGGCGTCGAACAGCGCGGAGGGGCTGACCGGCTTGCTCAGGACCCGGGTGATGCCCGCCTCGCGCGCGGCCTCGTCGGACGCGGCGTCGCGGCCATAGGCGGTCACCATCAGCATCAGCACCGACGGCTGGCGGGCCAGGAGGCGGATCTGCCGCGCGGTCTCCAGGCCGTCCATCTGCGGCATGCGCCAGTCCAGGTACACCAGTTCGTACGGCAGCCCGCGTGCCGCTGCGCGTCCGAGCTCCTCGAGCGCGGCGGCACCGGACGCGGCTTCCGTGACCCGGAATCCCATGTGCTGGAGCATCTCGCCGATCGCCGAGCGGGCCTGCGCGTTGTCGTCGACCACCAGCACCCGCAGGCCACGCAGGTCCGGGCGAGGCTGCGGTGCCTGCCGGGCGTCGCCGGGTGCCAGGCGGGCGGTGAACCAGAAGGTGCTGCCGCGGCCGGGTTCGCTCTCCACGCCCACCTCGCCGCCCATCAGCCCGGCCAGCCGCTTGCAGATCGCAAGCCCGAGGCCGGAGCCGCCATACCGGCGGGTGATGGACGACTCGGCTTGCGAGAAGTTGGTGAAGAGGCGGGCGATCTGCTCGGGCGTCAGGCCGATGCCCGTGTCGCGCACGGCGAAGTGCAGCAGCACCTCGGAGCCCGCCGCCGGCAGGCGCTGCACGGCGACCACCACCTCGCCCGACTCGGTGAACTTCACCGCGTTGTTCGCATAGTTCAGGAGCACCTGCTGCAGGCGCATGGCGTCGCCCAGCAGCACGGGCGGGACGCCCGGCGCGACGTCGAACACGAGCTCCAGCCCCTTGGCGTGGCATTTCTCGCCGAGCACGTGCGCAGTGGACTCCAGCACCTGGTCCAGGGCGAAGGCCTGGCATTCCAGCTCCAGCTTGCCGGCCTCGATCTTGGACAGGTCGAGGATGTCGTCGACCAGGCGCAGCAGGTGCTGCCCGGAGGTCTGGAGCTTGCCCATGTGGTCGCGCTGGCGGGCGTCCAGCTCGCTGCGCAGCAGCAGGGTGGACAGCCCGATGATCGCGTTCAACGGCGTGCGGATCTCGTGGCTCATGTTCGCCAGGAAATCGGACTTCAGCCTGGCGGCCTGCTCGGCCGCTTCCTTGGCCCGCCGGTGGTGGTCCTCCGCGCGCTTGCGCTCGGTGACGTTGCGACACACGCCCAGCAGGCCCTGCGGCTGCGCCTCGCCGTCCCACAGCGGCGACACCACGGTCTCGAAGAGCGCGCGTCGGCCGTCCGGTGAGGTGACCCAGTTCTCGGACGAACGCTTCTGCAGCGACGCCAGCATCGCACGGTCGCGCGCCGCGATCTCGGCCGCCATCTCCGGGGGGAACAGGTCGGCGGCGGTGCGGCCGCGGATGTCGTCCGCCGGCCGGCCGACCAGGGCGCAATAGGACTCGTTGCACCCCAGGTAGCGCCCGTCGCGGTCCTTGTAGAAGATCGGGTCGGGAATCGAGTTGATCAGGGACAGCAGCGTGGCGTCCTGGCGCCGACGCTCCTCCTCGTGCCGCACCACGGCGGTGATGTCCCGGTACGTCACCACGCTGCCGACGCAGCGGCCATGCATGCGCTTGGGCCAGGCCCGGCGCTCCAGGTGCCGGCCATCGCACAGCTCCACCACGCTGAACTCCTCGCAGTCCGGCTGCAGCGCGCGCCGATGCGTGGCCGCGATCAGCGCGTCGGGATCCAGCACCTGCGCCGCCTGGTGCGCAGCCAGCCAGTGCGTGTCGACCTGGCCGAGACGCTCCTCGGGAACGCTCCACATCTCGACGAACCGGATGTTGAAGAACACCGGCGCGCCGGATGCATCCAGCACCAGGATGCCGTCGCTCGTGGCGTCCAGGGTCGAGGTGAGCAGCCCTTCCGACTGACGCAGCGTCGCCAGCTGCGCACGGGCCTGCGCGAGCTCGGCCTCCAGTGGGGACGGGGTGGCCGGCGCGTCGGCGCACGGCTCGGTGAGCTGGCTTGTGAGGGCGTGGGGCGCGCGATCCATGGGCGGCAGACAGGCTGGGAAGGAGGCCCCCATCTCATCAGTCCGCCACCCCGCCGGGTTAAGGCATTGCCCTAAGCGGGCTAGGCCGCTTGCCGCAGGTCAGCGCGGCGCGCCGGCGTCGCGGTCCGCATCCCAGCCGGGCATCCGCTCCGCGCCGCGGGCACGCCGCGCCGCCGCTTCCTCGCGCTCGCGGGCCATCTGCTCCTCCAGCTGCCGCCGGCCCTGCTTGACGGCGGCGATCACCTTGGAGCGGTCCTTGTGGTGGGGGTACATGGACTCGAACAATCCCAGGTTGTGGCGCCGGAAGCGCATGGCTTGCCGGCGCGCCTCGTGCGGGGACTCCCCGAGCAGCTCGAGCACCGTGCGGCCGCTGCGCAGGCTGGACTCGAACAGCTCGCGCTCCACGTGCTGGACGCCGCGGTCGCGCAGTTCGTTCCAGTGCGGGACGTCGCGCGCCCGGGCGACCAGCCGCAGGTGCGGGAAGTGCTCGCGGGCCAGGTCCACGATGGCCAGCGACTGCTGCGGGTCGTCGACCGCGACCACCAGCACCTGGGCGTGGGCCGCGCCGGCGGTGCGCAGCAGGTCCAGCCGGGTGGCATCGCCATAGAACACGGTGTAGCCGAAGGTGCGCACGGCCTCGACCATGTCGGCGTCGTGGTCCAGCACGGTGGCCGTGATGCCCTGCGCGCTGAGCAGGCGCCCGACGATCTGCCCGTAGCGGCCGAAGCCCGCGATGATCACCCGCGCCTCCTGCGGCTCGCTCAGCTCCGGCAGGCGCCGCTTGCCGCCGTCGGCCAGGCGGGCCGACCAGCGGTCGGCCACCAGCAGCATGAGCGGCGTGAGCAGCATCGACAGGGTGATTGCGGCCACCAGCAGCGAGGAGGTGGGCGCGTCCATCAGGCCCGCACCGCCGGCGGTCTGCAGCACCACGAAGCCGACCTCGCCGCCCTGCGCGAGCAGCACGATGAAGAGCGGACGCTCGCCGGCCGGAATGGGCATCAGGCGCGTCATGACCCACAGCACCAGGGCCTTGATGGCCAGGAAGCCGAACACGATGGCCGCGACCAGCGCCGGCTGCCGGACCACGACCGAGAAGTCGATCGTCATCCCGATGGCGATGAAGAACAGTCCCAGCAACAAGCCCTTGAATGGCTCGATGTCGGTCTCCAGTTCGCGCCGGTACTCGCTCTCGGCCAGCAGCACGCCCGCCAGGAAGGCGCCCAGCGCCATCGACAGGCCGACCGAATGCATCAGCGCCGCGGTGGCCACCACCAGCAGCAGTGCGGCGGCGGTGAAGATCTCCGGCGAGTCGCTGCGGGCGATCCAGCGCAGGGCAGGCCGCAACAGCAGCCGGCCCACCAGCACGATGGCGGCGATCACGGCCAGCGCCTTCGCGGCGTCCTGCCAGCCGCCACCCGAGGCCGCACCCACCGCCAGCAGCGGCAGCAGCGCGAGCACCGGGATCGCGGCGACGTCCTGCAGCAGCAGCACGCTGAGCATGCTGCGCCCCGAGGTGGTCGGCATGAGGTTGCGGTCCGCCATGGCACGCAGGCCGGTCGCGGTGGAGGAGTCGGCCAGTGCCAGCGAGGCGGCCAGTGCGATGCGCCAGTCCACCCCGAACGCCACGGCCACGGCCGTCATCAGCGCCGCGGAGCCGAACAACTGCACGCTGCCCCAGCCGAAGATGGGGCGGCGCAGGTTCCACAGCCGCCGCGGCTCCAGCTCCAGGCCGACGAGGAACAGCATCAGCACGACCCCGAACTCGGCGAAGTGCAGGATGTCCTGCACGTTCTGCACCAGCCGCAGGCCCCAGGGGCCGATCGCGATGCCCGCGGCGAGGTAACCCAGGATCGCACCCAGGCCCAGCGCGCGCGACAGCGGCACCGCCAGGACGGCGGCGCCCAGGTAGATCAGGCTGCCGGACAGCCAGCCAGGCAGGTGGTGGTCCATCAGCGGCCGGCCTCGTCGGCGTGCGCGGGCCGGTCGGACTCGGGGACCTCGCAGGCCGGGCAGGCGGGCACGTCCGCGAGTTCGGGCCAGTCCGGATGGCTGCGCAGGCGCTCGGCGAACACGCCGACGTGGGCCTCCACCTCGGACTCGGCGGCACGGTGCGCGCCGTGCAGCACCAGCGGGGGCAGGAAGCGCATGCCGCACAAGGCGGCGGTCTGTTCGTAGGGCGGCAAGAAGGCGTCGAAGAAGTAGCGGTTGTAGCCCTGCGGATGGTAGGACGCCTCGGCGCCGCCCGTGGTGGCGACCAGCCAGAGGTCCTTGCCCTGCAGCGCGGTGCCGCCATGGCCATAGGCCCAGCCATGGGCCAGCACGTCGTCGAGCCAGAGCTTCATCAGCGCCGGCATGGAGTACCACTGGATCGGGTGCAGCAGCACCAGCATCCGCGCGGCGGCGGCGCGCGCCTGTTCCGCGGCCACGTCGACGTCGTAGTCGGGGTAGGCGGCGTACAGGTCCGTCACCTGCACGCCCGGCACCGCACGGGCCGCATCCAGCAGGCGGCGGTTCACCCGCGATTCGCGCCAGTTCGGGTGCGCGGCCAGCAGGTAGGTGCCGGCGGCGGGATCGGGGCGCAACTCATCCATCCCGGTAACATAGCGCATCCGAGGCTGCCCTCCGGGCGGGCGGATGTCTGGAGGTGCTCCATGCCGGTCGTGGTCGTTGCCAATCCCAAGGGTGGAGTCGGAAAGTCGACTGTCGCCACCAACATCGCGGGCTATTTCGCCAGCCGGGGCCATCCGGTCATGCTGGGCGATGCCGACCGCCAGCAATCCAGCCGGCTCTGGCTGGGCCTGCGTCCGGCCGGCGCGCGGCCGATCACGTCCTGGGACATCGGTGAAGGCCAGGTCGCCAAGCCACCCAAGGGCACCACCCACGTGGTGCTGGACACCCCGGCAGGGCTGCACGGCAAGGCGCTGCGCGAACTGCTCCGCCCGGCCACCAAGGTGATCGTGCCCCTCGCGCCAAGCGTGTTCGACATCTTCGCGACCCGCAGCTTCCTGGACGAGCTGGCCGAGCAGCGGAAGGCCTCGGGCCTGCAGGTCGCCATCGTCGGCACGCGGGTGGACAGCCGCACCATCGCCGCCGACCAGCTGCACACCTTCGTCAAGGGCCTGGGGCTGCCGGTGCTGGGCGAATTGCGCCCGACACAGAACTACGTGCACCTGGCCGCGCGCGGCCTGACGGTGTTCGACGTGGCGCCCGGACGGGTCGAGCGCGACCTCCTCCAGTGGGCGCCAATTTGTCGCTGGCTCGACACCTGAGACCAGGCGCGGCCACTACAGTGGCGGCATGAGAACCTTCGCGTCCCCCGCCGAGCTGCAGCCCCTGGTGGGTCAGGAAGTCGCCGTGAGCGACTGGATCACCGTGACGCAGGAACAGGTCAACCTGTTCGCCGACGCCACCCACGACCACCAGTGGATCCACGTGGACGTGGAGCGCGCCAGGGCGGGCCCGTTCCGCGCGCCCATCGCGCACGGCTTCCTCACGCTGTCGCTGCTGCCCCGGTTCTTCGAAACCGCGCTGGCCATCGAGGGCACCCGCATGGGGGTCAACTACGGGCTCAACCGGGTGCGGTTCACCTCGCCGGTTCCGGTGGGCAGCCGCCTGCGGGCCCGCATGGTGCTGCTGGCCAGCGAGCCGATCCCGGACAACGGCGTGCAGATGACGTGGAAGGTCACCGTCGAGCGCGAGGGCGACGACAAGCCGGCCTGCGTGGCCGAGTCGATCACGCGCCGCTACGTCTGAGTCGGACCCTCCGCACCGGCAAAGCCGTTCTGGCGCCAGGCTTCGAACACCGTCACCGCCACGGCGTTCGACAGGTTCAGGCTCCGTTGCCCCGCCCGCATCGGCAGCCGCAGCCGTTGGGATGGCGCAAAGCGCTCGCGCAGCTCGGGTGCGAGGCCCCGGCTCTCCGATCCGAACACCAGCCAGTCGCCCGGCGCGAATCCGACCTCGTGCGCCGGCCGGCTGCCGCGGGTGGTCAGCGCGAACAGGCGGTCGGCGGGCGGCGCCTCGGAGGCGAGCAGCGCCTCCCAGCTCGCGTGCCGCCGGACGTCGGCGTACTCGTGGTAGTCCAGCCCGGCCCGCCGCATGTGCTTGTCGTCCATCGAAAAGCCCAGGGGTTCGACCAGGTGCAGCGTGCAGCCGGTGTTGGCGGCCAGGCGGATCACGTTGCCCGTGTTCGGGGGGATCTCCGGTGCCACCAGCACGATGTGGAACATGGCTAGGCGTCCTCGGTCCGTGCCAGCACCACCGCACTGACCGCCACGGCGCCCGCCGCGCGCAGCACGCCGGCCAGCGCGTAGAGGGAGGCGCCGCTCGTCATCACGTCGTCCACCAGCACCACCGAGGCGCCGCGCACGTCCGCGGCCCGTGCCGGTTCGATCGCGAAGGCGTGGCGCACGTTGGCCTGGCGTGCGGCGCGGTCGAGCGCGGCCTGCGGTGGCGCGTCGCGCAGCCGCAGCAGGATGCCGGCATCGGCACGGTCGGGCGCCAGCCGGCGGGCCAGCTCGTGCGCCTGGTTGAAGCCCCGGACTGCCAGCCGCTCGCGCGACAGCGGCATCGGCAGCACCCAGCGCGCGGCGGCCACGCAGGGCCCGACGCCGGGCCGGGCGGCGAGCAGCCGGGCGAACGTGGCGGCCCAGCCCGCCTCGGCGGAAAACTTGAAGCGGCCGATGAGCTCGGACCATGGGTAGCCATAGGACACGGCCGCATGGCAGGCGTCCAGCGGCGGGGCGGCCTGCAGGCAGCGGCCGCACGCCCGCAGGCCTTCCGGCAGGCGGGCGGCGCAGGTGCAGCAGCGGTTGGCGTGCGCCACGAAGCGGGCCTCGCACGCGCTGCACAGCGGCTGCGCCGGCCAGGCGCGACACACCTCGCAGCGGCCCGGCGTGGCCGCGGTGAGCATCCCCAGGAAGTCCTTCCACATGGCGGCTCAATATACTTTCCTGTGCCCGACGCGACGCCACCCACCCTCGACCCGCTGGCCGCCGCACGCTGGCAGGCGCGCCTGCCGGAGCGCGCGCCCTGGCTGCACGAGGAGGTCGCGCGGCGCATGGCCGACCGGCTGGAGTGGATTCGCCTGGTGCCCGGGCACTGGGTGCATTGGTCCCCGCTGCGCGGGGGGCTGGAGGCGCAATCGCTGATCGAGCAGCGCTACCCGGAGGCTGGCTGCACCCTGGTGGAGCCGCAGGCGGGCGGCGTGCAGGCGGCCCGGTCCGCGCTCGCCGCGCCCTGGTGGCGCCGGTGGGGTTCCGCCGCCCGCCGCAGGTTCGCCTGCGAGCCCGCGGGCGGGCAGGCCCAGATGCTGTGGGCCAACATGGCGCTGCATTTCGAGTCCCATCCCCAGGCGCGCATGGCGCAGTGGCACGCCGCGCTCGCGACCGACGGCTTCCTGATGTTCTCCTGCTTCGGGCCGGACACCGCGCGGGAACTGCACGCGGTGTATGCCGACCTCGGCTGGGGGCCGGCCGGCCCGGCCTTCACCGACATGCACGACTGGGGCGACATGCTGGTGGCCAGCGGCTTCGCCGAGCCGGTGATGGACATGGAGCGCATCACGCTCACCTGGGAGTCGCCGCAGCGGCTGCTGGCCGAGTTGCGCGAACTCGGCGCCAACCTGCACCCGCACCGCTTCCCGGGGCTGCGCGGCCGCGGCTGGCGGCGCCGCCTGGAGACCGAGCTGGCCGCCCGCCTGGCCGGGCCCGACGGCCGGCTCGCGCTCACGTTCGAGATCGTCTATGGGCACGCGCTGCGGCCGGCGCCGCGGCTGCGGATGGGCGGGGAGACCACCGTCTCCGTGGACGACCTGCGCAGCCTGCTGCAGGCGGGTCGCAAGGGGAGCAAATAGTCGGCCATTCGGGTTGAGGAAGGTCAACACCGCTACAATGGCGGGTTGTTTTGTGAGCGTCACCGTCGATGCCGGTTTTTCGTTTCGCGACTGTCCAAGGCCAGGCCATCGTCTGGTTCCTCAAGCGCAACTGCTCGGTCACGCCGGCCCAACTGGGCTGGTTCTACGCCTCGCTGTGCGTCGTTTCCCTGGGCATCGCAGCGTTCTTCTGGCTCCAGGGTGCCACCCTCGTGTTGCCGTTCGCCTGGGTCGAGCTGGGTGCGGTGGGGCTGGCCTTCCTGGCGTACGCACGGCACGCCGCGGACGGCGAACGCATCCTCCTGCAGGGGCGCCGGCTAGTGGTCGAGCTCGAGAGCGCCGGCCACCTGGAGCGCACGGAGTTCGATCCCGACTGGGTCCGGATCGAGCCGCGTACCGGCGGGCGTTCGCTGATCGAGGTGTCCGGGCGGGGGCGTTCGGTCAGCGTGGGCCGCTTCGTGCGGCCCGAGCTGCGGCCGCTGCTGGCGCAGGAGATCCGCAACGCGCTGCGCGAACGGTCCATGGCGCGCTAGTGCCGACGAATTTGTGATTGAGTAGATCGGAACAGGAAAAGATGAAGAGCCTTTCGAACATGGCCCGTCTGCTGCCCCTGCTGGGCGCGCTGGGCGCCGGGGCGGTGCATGCCAACGACCTGCCCGGTGGCCCCGCCGTGCGCCAGCTCAACCTGCACGCAGCGGCCACCCGCATCGCGGTCGAGCAGGCCTGGCTCCACTGGTTCATGCTGATCACCTGCATCGTGATCTTCGTGGCCGTGTTCTCGGTCATGTTCTATTCGATCTGGAAGCACCGCAAGTCGGTGGGCCACAAGCCGGCCAACTTCCACGAGTCGGTGACGGTCGAGGTCATCTGGACCATCATCCCCTTCATCATCGTGATCCTGATGGCGCTGCCGGCCACCAAGGTGCTCGTGGCGGCCAAGGACACCTCCAACGCCGACCTGACCATCAAGGCCACCGGCTACCAGTGGAAGTGGGGCTACGACTACCTCAACGGCGAGGGCTCGGGCGTCTCCTTCCTGTCCACGCTGGACAGCACGCACCGCGAGCTGTCGAACGACGGCGCCAAGGGCACCGTGCCGAACAACTACCTCCTGAAGGTCGACAACCCGCTGGTGGTTCCGGTCAACAAGAAGGTCCGCATCATCACGACCGCCAACGACGTGATCCACGCCTGGGGCGTGCCCGCCTTCGGCGTCAAGCAGGACGCGATCCCCGGCTTCGTGCGCGACACCTGGTTCCGCAGCGAGAAGACCGGCGACTTCTACGGCAACTGCTACGAGCTGTGCGGCAAGGAGCACGCCTACATGCCCATCCACGTCAAGGTGGTGAGCGCGCAGGAGTACACCGCCTGGGTTGGTGACCAGCAAAAGAAGATGGCCGCCAAGCTGGACGACCCCAACAAGGTCTGGACGCTCAACGACATCAATGCCCGCGGCGAAAAGGTCTATGCGGCCAACTGCGCCGCCTGCCACCAGGCCAATGGCAAGGGCGCCGGCCCGATCAAGGCCCTGGACGGCTCGCCCCTCGTGCTGGACGCCGACAAGTCCAAGGAGATCCAGATCCTGCTGAACGGCCGCGGCGCCATGCCCGCGTGGAAGCAGCTCTCCGACACCGACATCGCAGCCGTGATCAGCTACACCAAGAACAGCTGGTCCAACAAGACTGGCCAGATCGTCCAGCCGTCCGAAGTGCTGGCGCAGCGCGGCAAGTAAGCACGAGACACGGAAACCCAAGGAAGCCCCATGAGCGCAGTTCTCGATCCCCACGGCCACACCGACGGCCACGTGCATGGCGAGCCGCATGACCACGCCCCCACCGGATGGCGGCGGTGGGTCTACGCGACCAACCACAAGGACATCGGCACGCTGTACCTGCTGTTCGCGTTCACCATGCTGATGGTCGGCGGCGTGCTCGCCCTGGGCATCCGCGCCGAGCTGTTCCAGCCCGGCCTGCAACTGGTGAACCCCGAGCTGTTCAACCAGCTGACCACCATGCACGGCCTGATCATGGTGTTCGGCGCGATCATGCCGGCCTTCGTGGGCTTCGCGAACTGGATGATCCCGCTGCAGATCGGCGCAGCCGACATGGCCTTCGCCCGCATGAACAACTTCAGCTTCTGGCTGATGGTGCCGGCGGGCCTGATGCTGGTGGGCTCGTTCTTCATGCCCGGTGGCGCCCCGGCCGCCGGCTGGACGCTGTACGCACCGCTCACGCTGCAGATGGGTCCGTCGATGGACGCCGGCATCTTCGCGATGCACATCCTGGGCGCCAGCTCCATCATGGGCTCGATCAACATCATCGTCACCATCCTGAACATGCGCGCGCCTGGCATGACGCTGATGAAGATGCCGATGTTCTGCTGGACCTGGCTGATCACCGCCTACCTGCTGATCGCCGTGATGCCCGTGCTGGCCGGCGCCATCACCATGACGCTGACCGACCGCCACCTCGGCACCACCTTCTTCAACCCCGCGGGCGGCGGCGACCCGGTGATGTACCAGCACATCTTCTGGTTCTTCGGGCATCCCGAGGTCTACATCATGATCCTGCCGGCCTTCGGCATCGTCAGCCAGGTCGTGCCCGCCTTCTCGCGCAAGCGCCTGTTCGGCTATGCCTCCATGGTGTACGCCACCAGCTCGATCGCGATCCTGTCCTTCATCGTGTGGGCGCACCACATGTTCACCACCGGCATGCCGGTGACCGGCCAGCTGTTCTTCATGTACGCGACCATGCTGATCGCGGTGCCCACGGCCGTGAAGATCTTCAACTGGATCGCCACGATGTGGCAGGGCTCGATGACCTTCGAGACCCCGATGCTGTTCGCGGTGGGCTTCATCTTCGTGTTCACGATCGGCGGCTTCACCGGCCTGATCCTGGCCATGGCGCCGATCGACCTGCTGCTGCAGGACACCTACTACGTGGTGGCGCACTTCCACTACGTGCTGGTGGCCGGCTCGCTGTTCGCCATGTTCTCCGGCGCCTACTACTGGCTGCCCAAGTGGACCGGCGTGATGTACAACGAGACGCGCGGCAAGATCCACTTCTGGGCCTCCCTGATCTTCTTCAACATCACGTTCTTCCCGATGCACTTCCTCGGCCTGGCCGGCATGCCCCGCCGCTACGCCGACTACGCGATGCAGTTCGCCGACTTCAACGCGCTGGCCTCGGTGGGCGCCTTCGGCTTCGGCTTCGCGCAGGTGTACTTCTTCTTCGCCGTCGTGCTGCCCTGCATGCGCGGCAAGGGGGAGCCGGCGCCGCAGCGTCCCTGGAACGACGCCGACGGCAAGGGTGCCGAGGGCCTGGAGTGGGAAGTGCCGTCGCCGGCGCCGTTCCACACCTTCGAGACGCCCCCGCGCCTGGACCCCAGCGCGACCCGCGTGCTCGACGCGGTGTCCTCCAGCATCAACCCGAACGCCTCGGCCGGCGCGGTCCCGCACTGACACCTGCCGTCCCCGCCGACATGGCCACCGAAGAGCAGAAGAAAGCCAACCGCCGCCTGGGCCTGATCCTGGCGTCGGTGGCGCTCGTCTTCTTCCTCGGATTCGTGGCCCGTCTGCTGCTGCAGGGAGGCTGACACGATGGGATTGCGCGCCGACAACGCCAGGATGGTGGGCAAGCTGTGCATCGTGGCCGCGGGCATGTTCGCCTTCGGCTATGCGTTGGTGCCGATCTACCAGCACATCTGCGAGGCGCTGGGCATCAACATCCTGGCCATCGGCGAGCAGCAGGTGCCCGGCGGCTCCCGTGCCGCCGCCAACACCCAGGTCGACCGCACCCGCACCATCACCGTGGAGTTCGACGCCAACGCGCGCGGACCCTGGGACTTCAAGCCGGCGCAGCGCTCGGTGCAGGTCCATCCGGGCGAGCTGACCACGGTCATGTACGAGTTCCGCAATGCCCAGGACCGGCGCATGTCGGCGCAGGCGATCCCCAGCTACGCGCCGCGCAACGCAGCCGCCCACTTCAACAAGCTCGAGTGCTTCTGCTTCAACCAGTACACGCTGGAGCCGGGCGAGACCAAGCAGTGGCCGGTGGCGTTCGTGATCGATCCCAAGCTGTCCAAGGACGTCACCACCATCACGCTGTCCTACACCTTCTTCGAGGTCGGCGCCAAGACGCCGCAGCCGCCTGCGGCCGACGGGGTCAAGTCGTGAGCATCCTGCACACCGCCCGGGCCGTGGCCTGGTCGTTCCTGGGCATCCGCAAGGGAAGCGGGCTGCAGGAGGACATGCAGCGCCTCAACCCGCTGCACGTGATTGTGGTCGCCTTGGCCGGCGTGGCGGTGTTCGTGGGCGGGCTGATCGCGCTGGTCAACTGGATCGTGTAGGCATCACCAGAGAATCAAAGAGCAGGAGTCGAGAAGACATGAGTTCAAGCGCAAGCGGCACCACGCCCTACTACTACGTGCCGCATCCCTCGCGGCACCCGGCCTTCGCGGCCTTCGGCCTGTTCTGGGTCATCCTCGGCGCCGGCCAGTGGATCAACGGCGTGGAATGGGGCAAGTGGTCGCTCCTGTTCGGCATGCTGTGGCTGTTCGGCGTGCTGTTCCAGTGGTTCCGCGACGCGATCCGCGAGAGCGAGGCCGGCCAGTACAGCCGCAAGATCGACCTGTCCTTCCGCTGGAGCATGAGCTGGTTCATCTTCTCGGAGGTGATGTTCTTCGGCGCCTTCTTCACGGCGCTGTGGTGGATGCGGTCGCACTCGGTGCCAGCGCTGGGCGGACTGGACAACGCGCTGCTCTGGCCTGACTTCAAGGCCGTGTGGCCGAGCGCGTCCCCGGGCGCCACGGCCTCGCCGGCCGGCATCGTCGAGCCGTTCCAGACCATGACGCCGTTCTGGCTGCCGACGATCAACACCGCGCTGCTGCTGACCTCGGGCGTGACGCTCACCATCGCCCACCACGCGCTGCGCGAAGGCAAGCGGGCACGCACCATCGGGTTCATGTGGCTCACCGTGCTGCTGGGACTGGTCTTCCTCTTCGTTCAGGGCTACGAGTACTTCCACGCGTACTCCGACCTCAACCTCAAGCTGACCTCCGGCGCCTATGGCTCCACCTTCTACATGCTGACGGGCTTCCACGGCTTTCACGTGCTGGTCGGCATGCTGATGCTGCTGTTCATCACGCTGCGGCTGATGGCCGGCCACTTCACCGCCGACCGCCACTTCGGCTTCGAGGGTGCGGCCTGGTACTGGCACTTCGTGGACGTGGTGTGGCTGGGCCTGTACGTGCTGGTCTACTGGCTGTAGCCCGCGGACTGCGCGACGGAATGCAAAAAGGGCCGCGCTTGCGGCCCTTTTCCTTCCCGCGGCGCCCGCTCACTTGCCGGCGGGAATGCCCGTCGGCTGGATGTAGCCCAGCTTCCACGCCACCAGGATGCACACGAACAGCACGATGGAAAAGCCGACACGGAACGCCAGCGCGCGGGCCATGTTGCTCGTCTTCGGCTTGCCGTCCTGGCCGTCACGCATCATGAAGAAGAGCGCGGAGCCGAGGCTTGCGATGATGGCGATGAACGCCAGCAGCACGAGGTATGTCATGCCGGCGATTATGGGCCGCGCCCCGTGACCGGCGCCCGCTTCTGGGTGGTCACCCTGGCTGCCGTGCTGGGCATCGCCGGCACGGCGTCGCTGGGCTTCTGGCAGCTGGGCCGTGCGCACGAGAAGGAGGCGTACGCCGAGGCGATCGCCTCGCGCCGGGGGCTGCCGCCGGTCGGTGCCGACCAGGTGCTCGGCCCCGCGCGCGCGGCGCTGGTGCACCGCCCCGTGCGCCTGCGCGGGCAATGGCTGGCCGATCACACGGTGTTCCTGGACAACCGCCAGATGAGCGGGCGGGTGGGCTTCTACGTGGCCACCCCGCTGCGGCTGGCGGGCAGCGAGCGGGTCATCCTCGTGCAGCGGGGCTGGGCCCCGCGCGACTTCGTGCGGCGTGAGCGGCTGCCCACCGTCGAGACGCCAGCCGGCGAGGTCGAGGTAACCGGCCGCATGGCCCCGCCTCCTGCCAAGCTATACCAGCTGGGCACGGCCGGCGCCGGGCCCATCCGGCAGAATCTCGACCTGGGCGCGTTCGCGTCGGAGCAGGGCCTCGACCTGCTGCCGGACGTCTCCGTGCAGGAGCTGGGGCCGGCCTCGCAGGGGCTGCTGCGCGACTGGTCCGAAGCTGTCGCCCGCGGCCCCGAAACCAATTACGGCTATGCCTTCCAGTGGTGGGCGCTCTCCGGCCTGCTCGCGATCCTCTATGCCTGGTTCCAGTTCATCCAACCCCGCCGCCGCCAAGCCTGACCGCCTGGACGAGCCGCTGGACCTGACCGTCCACGCACTGCCCGGACCGCCGCAGGTGGAGGAGGCGCAGCGCACCGCGCGTGGGCGCTTCAAGATGTTCGTGGTGATGCTGATCTGCGCGGCGCCGATCGTCGCCTCGTACTTCACTTACTACGTGGTGCGCCCGGAAGGCCGCCGCAACTACGGCCAGCTGATCGAGCCCCAGCGCGAGATGCCGGCCGCCGCCGCCACCACGCTGGACGGCAAGCCTGCCGCGCTGCGGGACCTGAAGGGACAGTGGCTGCTGGTCAGCGTGGCCGGCGGCGCGTGCGCGGCCCTGTGCGAGAACCACCTGTACTTCCAGCGGCAGTTGCGGGAGTCGCTCGGCCGCGAGAAGGACCGCCTGGACTGGGTGTGGCTGGTCGACGATGCCCAGCCGGTGCGCCCCGAGCTGCAGCAGGCGCTGGCCCAGGCGACGGTGCTGCGCGTGCCGCGCGCGCAGCTGTCGCAGTGGCTGCAGCCGGCCGACGGCCGCGCCCTCGAAGACCACCTGTACGTGGTCGACCCGATGGGCAACTGGATGCTGCGCTTCCCGCCGGGCCTCGACCGCGCGGGGGCCGCGCGCGCCAAGCGGGACCTCGATCGCCTGCTGCGGGCCTCGTCCAGCTGGGACCAGGCGGGACGCGTGCGATGAACGGCGACCTGGTCGACCTCGGTCCGGCCCTGCAGCTGATGCTGGTCGGCGCGCTGGTGGCGCTCGGGCCCCTGGCCTGGCTGTGGCTGCGCAGCCGCGGCGCTTCGCCGGCACGCCGGCTGTCGATGCTCACCGTGCTGACGCTGTTCCTGACCTTCGACCTCGTGCTGTTCGGCGCCTTCACCCGCCTGAGCGATTCCGGGCTGGGCTGCCCCGACTGGCCCGGCTGCTACGCCAGCGCGACGCCGGCCGGAGCGCACGCGCAGATCAGCGCCGAGCAGGCCCGCATGCCCACCGGCCCCGTCACCCACGCCAAGGCCTGGATCGAGATGGTCCACCGCTACCTGGCCACGGGGGTGGGCGCGCTGATCGTGGTGCTCACCGCCGCCACCTGGATGCTGCGCCGGCGCGCGGCGCTGCCGGTGGGGCCCTGGTGGCCCACCTTCACGCTGGTCTGGGTCTGCGTGCAGGGGGCCTTCGGCGCGCTCACGGTGACCATGAAGCTGTTCCCCGCCATCGTCACGCTGCACCTGCTGGGGGGGCTCGTCCTGCTGGCCCTCCTGTGCCGGCAGGCCGTCACCTACCACCAGGCCGAGACGGGCCGCCCGCCCGTGTCGCTGCCGCCTGCCGTCCATGCCTTGCTGCTCGCCAGCTTCGCGGCGCTGTGGCTGCAGGTCGCCCTGGGCGGCTGGGTCAGTACCAACTACGCGGTGCTGGCCTGCCAGCAGTTCCCCAGCTGCCAGGGCAGCTGGTGGCCGGCCATGGACTTCCGACAGGGGTTCGAGCTGTGGCGTCCGCTGGGCATGACCGCCGCAGGAGAGCCGGTCAGCTTCGCGGCGCTGACGGCCATCCACTACGTGCACCGCCTGGCCGCGTATGTGGTGCTCGCCTTGCTGCTGGCGGCGGCCTGGCGGCTGCGCGGGGCGTTGCCGCGCCAGGCCCGCTGGATCGGTGCGCTCGCGCTGTGGCAGCTGGCGAGCGGGCTGTCCAACGTGGTGCTGGGCTGGCCCCTGCTGGCCGCGTTGGCCCACACCGGCGGGGCGGCGGCCCTGGTGGTGGTGCTCACCTGGGCGCTGCGCGCGAGCCGGCGGGCCGCCCTCGCCCCGGCCGGCGCGCTGCGGGAGCAGACGGCATGAGCCGCGTCGCGCAGTTCTATGCGCTGACCAAGCCCCGCGTGGTGCAGCTGATCGTCTTCTGCGCGGTCATCGGCATGGTGCTGGCGGTCCCCGGCCTGCCGGCCGCGGAGGACCTGCGCATCGCAGCCTTCGCGGCGCTGGGCATCTGGCTCGTGGCGGGCGCGGCGGCGGCCTTCAACTGCCTGATCGAGAAGGGCATCGACGCCAAGATGAAGCGCACCGCCTGGCGGCCGACCGCCAAGGGCGAGTTGTCGGACACCCAGACGCTGGTCTTCTCGGCGCTGCTGTGCGGCCTCGGCTCCGCGGTGCTGTACTTCACCGTGAACGCGCTGACGATGTGGCTCACCTTCGCCACCTTCGTCGGCTACGCGGTGGTCTACACCGTGGTCCTCAAGCCGCGCACCCCGCAGAACATCGTGATCGGCGGCGCATCGGGCGCGATGCCGCCGGTGCTGGGCTGGGCCGCCATGCGCGGCGACGTCGGGCCCGAGGCGCTGGTGCTCTTCCTCATCATCTTCCTGTGGACGCCGCCGCACTTCTGGGCGCTGGCGCTGTACCGGGTGGAGGACTACCGCAAGTCGGGCCTGCCGATGCTGCCGGTCACGCACGGCAGCGAGTTCACCCGGCTGCAGATCCTGCTGTACACGCTGGTGCTCTTCGCGGCCTGCCTGCTGCCGTTCGCCATCGGCATGAGCTCCTGGCTGTACCTGGCGGCGGCGCTGGCGCTGAGCGCGGGCTTCACCTGGTACGGCTTCCGGCTGTGGCGCGACTACTCGGACGCACTCGCCCGCAAGACCTTCCGCTTTTCGCTGATCCACCTGAGCGTGCTGTTCGCCGCGCTGCTGCTGGACCACTACCTGCTCTGAAGGAGTTCCGATGCAACGCCGTTCTGCTATTGAATTGATAGCTGCATTTCCGCTACTGGCGGGGGCTGCAGCCGTCTTGAGTGCCTGTGGCGAGCGCAAGCCGCAGTTCTCGGCGGTCGACCTGACGGGCGCGGACTACGCCAGGGACTTCCAGCTGCCCGACGCCGACGGGCGCATGCGCTCGCTACAGGATTTCCGCGGCAAGGCGGTCATCGTGTTCTTCGGCTTCACCCAGTGCCCCGACGTCTGCCCGACCACGTTGGCCGAGATCGCGCAGGCCAGGACGCTGCTCGGTGCCAAGGGGGAGCAGGTGCAGGGCGTGTTCATCACCGTCGATCCGGAACGCGACACGCCGCAGGTGCTGAAGGCCTACATGGCCAACTTCGGCCCCGGCTTCGTCGCCCTGCGCGGCACGCCGGAGCAGACCGCCGCGGTGGCCAAGGATTTCAAGGTCTACTACAAGAAGGTCGAAGGCAAGGCCCCGGGCACCTACAGCATGGACCACTCGGCGGCCAGCTTCGTCTACGACCCCCAAGGGCGGCTGCGCCTGTACACCCGCTACGGCAGTGGCGCGCAAGCACTGGCCGACGATCTGAAGATCCTGCTGGCCTGAGTCGACCGCAGCCCCGCCGCGCCGCCGGGCCGCCCCAAGGCGGCGGCAGCCCCCTCGGGGGGCAGCGACCCACACGCAGTGGGGGAGCGTGGGGGCCGGCCGCGCCGCCGGGCCGCCCCAAGGCGGCGGCAGCCCCCTCGGGGGGCAGCGACCCACACGCAGTGGGGGAGCGTGGGGGCCGGCCCGCGCCGCCGGGCCGCCCCAAGGCGGCGGCAGCCCCCTCGGGGGGCAGCGACCCACACGCAGTGGGGGAGCGTGGGGGCCGGCCGCGCCGCCGGGCCGCCCCAAGGCGGCGGCAGCCCCCTCGGGGGGCAGCGACCCACACGCAGTGGGGGAGCGTGGGGGCCTTACACCTTCATTCAGCCTTGATGCCGCGCATCGCGATCACGCCACCGAGAAGGGCGGTGTCGGCCTTGATGCGGTTGGCCAGGCCTTCGCTCGACGTGCCCGCCACCTGCCAGCCCTGCTGGAACAGTTTCTGCCGCACTTCGGGCGACCGTGCGATCTCGCTGATCAACGCCGAGAGCTTGGCCACCAGCGGGCGCGGCATCGAGGCGGGCGCCGCCGCCGCCGTCCAGATCTCCAGCTGGAAGCCGCGCGTCACGCCGCCTTCGTCGAGGCTGGGGAACTCCGGCACCAGCGCGCTGCGGCCCTGCGAGGTGACGCCGATCGCCTTGAGCTTGCCGGCGCGGATCTGCGCGGCGGCCAGGCCCGGTGGCAGCAGCGACAGCTGGATCTGCCCGCCGATCATGGCGTTGATCACCTGCGGGTTGCCGGGGTAGGGCACGTGGACCGGGTCGATGTTGGTCCGGGTCTTGAGCAGTTCCATGCCGATGTGGCCCACGGTGCCCACGCCGGGCGTGCCGTAGCTCCACTTGTTGCCGGCATTGCGCGCCGCCAGGAAGAACTCCTGCGCCGTGCTGCCGGGCGCACTGGCCGGCGCGGTGAGCAGCAGCGGTGCGGTGCCGATCAGGCTGATCGGCGCCAGGTCGCGCAGCGGATCGAAGGGCGTCGCCGGGTTCAGCAGCTTGGCGATCGTCATGTTGCCGTTGATCATCACGCCGATGGTGTGGTCGTCCGTCGCCTTGGCCACCAGGTCTGCTGCGATGTTGCCGCCGGCGCCCGGGCGGTTCTCCACCACGACCGGCTGGCCCAGTGCCTTGGACAGCGGCTCGGCGAGCGTGCGCGCCACCAGGTCGGGCGTGGAGCCGCCGGGAAAACCGACCAGCAGCCGCACGGCCTTGGTGGGCCACGGCGCATTGGTCGGACGTCGGGCGGTCTGGGCGAGCAGGGGGCCTGCGGCCGCGGCCAGTGCAAGGGCCAGCGCGCTGCGGCGGTGGAGGGAAGGGGGCATGTCGACCTCGAGTTCTGGTGCTCCACGGCGGAGCGGGGCCGCCATGCTAACCGGAGCGCGCAGCCCCTGGCCGCGTCAGAAGTTGAGGGCGCGGATCGGCTTGCGCGACTCGGGCCGGCCGCCCCCGAGGCCCGCCAGCGCCCACTGCAGGCTGGACGCGGCGTCGGGGTGCTGCGGTTCGGGCAGCGTCGCCATGACCACGTGCAGCCTCAGGGTCATGTCCGGCGGCAGCGCCGGCGCCTGGCGCAGCCCGCTGGCGACCAGTTGCTGTGCGCGCGACACCAGCCCGTCGGCCGTGGTCGGGCCGTCCAGCAGCAGCGCGAACTCGCGCTCGCCGACGCGCGCGGTCAGGTCGATGTCGGTGGCCAGCCGCCGCAGGTGCGACCCGGTGACCACCAGCGCGCGGTCGAGCGTCTCGCGCCCGTACTCCGCCGCGATCGCGTCGTGGTTGACCAGCTGCGCCACCAGCAGGCCACAGGTCTGCTTCTGCCCGCGCGCGCGCTGCAGCGTCGTGTCCATGCGCTGCAGCAGGGTGCGGCGGTCGGCCAGCCCGGTCAGGGCGTCGGTGTGCGGCAGCGCCGAGGCCCGCAGCTCGGACTCGCGCCGGCGTGCGCCCCGGCGGGCGAGCGCGTAGAACAGGATCGGCATCTCCACCGCCGCGCCGATGGCCAGGCCGTAGCGGGTGAGCGGGCTGTTCGGAATCAGGTTCAGGCCGCGGGCCAGCGGGAACAGTGCCATCACCAGCACCGGCACGAAGCCGAGCGCGATCAGGCGGATGTCCGGGTCGTCCCCCTTGCGCCAGACCAGGGCGATCAGCACCACGACCAGCACCAGCCCCGCGACCGTCAGCCCCAGGCGTGCCGCCAGCGCGAGCCGGCTGGGCAGGAAGGTGTCGAGCAGCACCGCGACCAGCAAGCCGACGATCAGCACCCACACCAGCAGGTTCAGCAGGCGAGAGAAGCGGGCCGGCTCGGTGACCACCTGGACGAACCACAGCGCTGCTGCCGCCGACAGCCCGGGCAAGAGGAAGGTGGAGATGGCGTTCCAGTACAGCCAGCGCTCCCACAGGTGCTGCGCGCCCACGCCGATGTAGGCCGCCTGTCCGGCGGTGAAGACGATGAGGTAGACCGCATACGCGGCGAAGTTGCGGTCCCGGTAGCCGGCGGCGTTGGCCAGTCCCACCACCGCCAGCAGCGTCGCGATGCCGAAGTAGGCGCCCAGCAGGAACTGCTCGCGTTCTCGGGCGGCGAGCAGTTGCGACTGGTGGTACAGCATCATCGGGGCGGCGAAGTCCACCCGGTGGTGCTCGACCCGCAGCCAGTAGCGCACCGGCGTGTCGGTGCGGCTGGACAACTCGAAGGTGGGCACGCGGCCCGGCACCGGCCACGCCGACACCGGCCGCGTGTCGCCGGCTTCCTGCTGCACCCAGCGGCCCTGCGCATCGCGGTAGAACAGCTGGGAGCGGTCGACCCCGGAGAACGCGACGGCCAGGTACCAGGGGCCGGTGCCGTGCATGGCCGCATCGAAACGCACCCACAGCGCACGACCGTCGAGCCGGTGCTGCTGCCCGGGCTGCCGCACGGACCAGGGCAGCGCCTCCTGCTGCGCCTCCACCTGCTCGACGTCCATGCGCCCGTCCGCATCGATCCAGAACTGGGCCTGCCGCTCCAGGGGAATGGCGCCGGCACTGGCGGCCAGCGCAATGGGCGTGGGAGAACCAGCCTGCGCCGCAGCCACGCCGGCCACCAGCAGCAGGAGCGTGCCCAACCACCAGCGGAAGACGGTCCAACCCCTCACCGGCGGAATTCTGACACGACTTGTTACATCCGGCCCCGGAAACGACAAGGCCCGGACGAACCGGGCCTTGGAGCGGATGAGCGGCGCCTAGGCGTAGGCGGCCAGGGCCTTGCGCATCTTCTTCATCGCGGCCGACTCGATCTGGCGGATGCGCTCGGCCGACACGCCGTACTCGGCCGCCAGCTCGTGCAGCGTCATGCCGCCGGAGCCGTCGTCGTTCACCTTGAGCCAGCGCTCCTCCACGATGCGGCGGCTGCGGGGGTCGAGTTCCTCCAGCGCGGCCGCGATGCCGTCGGTGGCCATCACGTCGCGCTGCTGCGACTCGAGCACCGCGGCGGGCTCGTGGCTCGCGTCGGCCAGGTAGGCGATCGGGCCGAACGCCTCTTCGCCGTCGTCGCCGGGGGAGGGGTCGAGCAGGACGTCGCCCCCGGCCATCCGGGTTTCCATCTCGATCACTTCCTCGCGCTTGACGTTCAGCTCGCGGGCCATCACGTCGATCTGCGCATCGGTGAGCGTGTCGCGGTGGGTCTGGGCATCCTCGCCGTCCTTGAACCCCTGCTTCATCGACCGCAGGTTGAAGAACAGCTTGCGCTGGGCCTTGGTCGTGGCGACCTTGACCATGCGCCAGTTCTTCAGGATGTACTCGTGGATCTCGGCCTTGATCCAGTGCAGCGCGTAGCTCACCAGCCGCACGCCCTGGTCGGGATCGAACCGCTTGACGGCCTTCATCAGGCCGATGTTGCCTTCCTGGATCAGGTCGCCGTGCGGCAGGCCATAGCCCAGGTACTTGCGGGACACCGACACGACCAGGCGCAGGTGCGACAGCACCAGCTTCCCGGCCGCTTCCAGGTCCTGCTCGTCCTTGAATTTGCGGGCGAAGTCACGCTCCTCCTCGGCGGTCAGCATCGGCAGCCGGTTCACGGCCGAGATGTAGGCGTCCAGGTTGCCCAGCGAAGGAACCACGGCCCAAGGGCTGGCGACGGCCAGCGCGCCGCCGGAGGCTGCAGTCGAGGCTGTCATGGTGGGTGCTCCTTTCATGTCGGGGACGATATTAGCACTCGGTTAGAGGGAGTGCTAATGGGCAAGTTCAATGCGTCCCATAGCGGGAGCTAGCAGTCCCATCTGAAGTGCACAGCCCAGCAGTGGTGCGGGCTAGAGACGGAGTGGGCGCTAACGCAGGTTTGATTCTACCAGCGCACGCCGATCTTGCGGAACAGCAGGGCCAGCACGAACAGGGGTCCGACCCACAGGTACTGCAGGTCCTCGAAGAACGACGGCTTCTTGCCCTCGAGCTTGTGGCCGACGAACTGCCCGATCCAGGCCAGGACGAAGATCGCGGCGGACACCGGCAGCACCCGGTCGCCCATCGCGTGCACGAGCGCCAGGGACACGGCCGACAGGACGGCCATGGCCACCAGGAAGACCGCGGACAGCCGGGCGTAATAGACCATGCTGGCGGCGACGAAGGCGTATGCGGCCCACGGGTGCGCGGCGAAGAGCAGCCCCACCAGGCTCAGCATGATCAGCGGGATGGCCACGCAGTGGATGGCCTCGTTGGTGGGGTGCCGGTGGCTCTCGCCGTAGTGGGCGAGCAGTGCGTCGACCCGGCGGGTGCTGGCGCCGCTGGCGGCGGGCGCGCCTTCGGTGGCGAGGGACATGGTGCGTCTCCTGGAGGCGTTTTCGGACAATCCCGATTTTGGGGACATCCACCATGCCAGACTGTAAAGAAACGGACATTCTCAGCCTCACCACCACCGTCGCGTCCCTGGACGAGGCCGAGCGCCTGGCGGCCCTGCTGGTCGGGCAGCGCGTGGCGGCCTGCGTGCAGCTGGACCCCGAGGTGCGATCGCACTACCGCTGGCAGGGCCAGGTCGCTTGCGACGCGGAAGTGCGCCTCACGGTCAAGACGCTGCCGGAGCGGCTGGAGGCCGTGCAGGCCCTTCTGGCGGCCGAGCATTCCTACGACCTGCCGCAGCTGGCCTGGCAGGTGCAGCACGCGAGCGCGGCCTACGCCGCGTGGGTGCGGGAGGCGGTGGCGCCGGTCAGCGGATGACCAGCCGCGGCGGCGTTCCGGGGCCAGGCAGCACCTCGCCGACCACGGCGGCGTGCGCGAAGCCTTGCGTGCGGAACACGGCCAGCACGTCGTCCACGCAGGCCGGGTCGCACGACACCAGCAGGCCGCCGCTGGTCTGGGGGTCGGTGAGCAGGGCCTGCGCCACCGCGGGAAGGCCGGCCGGCAGGTCCACGTCCGCCCCATAGCCCGCCCAGTTGCGCTGCGAGGCCCCCGTCACGTGGCCGGCGGCGGCGAGGTCGGCCACGCCCTCCAGCAGCGGCACGCGGCGCCAGTCGAGCGCCACCGGCAGCCCGGAGCCGCGGGCGAGCTCGAGCGCGTGTCCGGCCAGCCCGAAGCCGGTGACGTCGGTGATGGCATGCACCCCGTCGAGCGCGGCCAGCGCGGGGCCCGGCGTGTTCAGCTGGGTGGTGGTGGCGACCATGCGCGCATAGCCGGCCGCGTCGAGGAGCTGCTTCTTCAGCGCGGCGGACAGCACGCCCACGCCCAGGGGCTTGCCGAGGACCAGCACGTCGCCGGTGCGCGCGTCCGCGTTGCGACGCACCAGGCGGGGATGCACCAGGCCGAGCGCCACCAGGCCGTAGATGGGTTCGACCGAGTCGATGGTGTGGCCGCCCGCCACCGGAATGCCGGCCTCGCGGCAGACCGACTCGCCGCCGGCCAGGATGCGGCCGATGGTGGCGGTGGACAGCACGCTGACCGGCATGCCCACCAGCGCCAGGGCGAGGATGGGGCGGCCGCCCATGGCGTAGACGTCGGAGATTGCGTTGGTGGCGGCGATGCGGCCGAAGTCGTAGGGGTCGTCCACGATCGGCATGAAGAAGTCCGTTGTCGCGACGAGTGCCTGCGTCTCGTTCAGCTGGTAGACCGCCGCATCGTCGGCGGTCTCGATGCCCACCAGGAGCTGCGGCGGCACGGGGAGGCCCGCCGTGCCGCGCAGGATCTCGCGCAGCACGCCCGGCGCGATCTTGCAGCCACAGCCGCCCCCGTGCGAGAGCGAGGTGAGTCGGGGCTCGGTGGCCGGAAGGGGAGCGTTCATGCGTCAGCCCAGCAGTGCTTGCGCGAACTCGCGTGCGTTGAAGGTTTCCAGGTCTTCGAGCTTCTCGCCGACCCCGATGAAGTACACCGGCACCGGCTTTTCCTGGGCGATCGCCGCCAGCACGCCGCCCTTGGCGGTGCCGTCCAGCTTCGTGACCACCAGGCCGGTGAGCGTCAGTGCCGCGTCGAACGCCTTCACCTGTGCCAGCGCGTTCTGGCCGGTGTTGCCGTCGATCACCAGCAGCACCTCGTGCGGCGCATCGGCCTGCGCCTTCTGCACCACGCGCTTGATCTTGCGCAGCTCCTCCATGAGGTGCAGCTGCGTCGGCAGCCTGCCGGCGGTGTCGACGATCACGACGTCCTTGCCGCGGGCGCGACCGGCGGTCACGGCGTCGAAGCTCACCGCTGCCGGATCGCCGCCTTCCTGGCTCACGATCTCGACGGTGTTGCGGTCGGCCCAGATCGCCAGCTGCTCGCGCGCCGCGGCCCGGAAGGTGTCGGCCGCCGCCAGCAGCACGCTGGCGCCTTCGCCGGCGAGGTGCTTGGTCAGCTTCCCGATCGACGTCGTCTTGCCGGCACCGTTGACGCCGGCGACCATGATCACGGTGGGTTGCCGCTCCCCGATGACCAGCGGCTTTTCCAGGGGCCGCAGCATCTGTACGAGCGCATCGTGCAGGATGTTCTTCACCTGCACGGGGCGGGTGGCGCCGGTCGAGGCGACCTTGCGGCGGACCTCGTCCAGGAGGTGCTGCGTGGCCTTCACGCCGGTGTCGGCCAGGAGCAGGGCGGACTCGAGTTCCTCGTACAGGTTCTCGTCGATCTGCCCACCGGTGAACACCTGCGTGAGGTTGGAGCCGGTCTTGCGCAGGCCGGCGCTGAGCCGGTCGACCCAGCGCTGCCGCTCGGGCGCGATCGGCGCCGGGGTGGGGATCTCCATCGGCCGCACCAGCGCGCTGCCGATGAGGCTGCCGCCGGCGGCGGGTGCGCGCGTGGCCGCAGGCGTAGGCAGTGGTGCCGCCGGCGCGGGAGCCGGAACGGGCACCTGGGGTGCTGCGGCGGGCTGGGCGACGGGCGGGGCGGGGGCGGGTTCGGGCGCAGGTGCGGGCGTGGCGGCCGGCTTTCTGCGAAAGAAACTGAACATTGAGCGGGTTTCTAGAATCCACCCATTCTATGGAACACCCCCTGCAACGCATGGCGGCACGGTGCTGCGCCGTGCTTGGCCTGGCCGCCCTCGCGGCTTGCACCCAGACCCCTCTTGCGACCGTCGCCGTGGACGCGCCACGCACCGCGACGGTGACGGCCGCGTCCGGCGGGCCGGTCGATCCCGTCCAGACGACGCTGCCGAATGGCCTGACGGTCATCGTCAAGCCCGACCGCCGGGCCCCCACCGCGGTCCACATGCTGTGGGTCCGCGTCGGCGCCATGGACGAGGTGGATGGCGCCAGTGGCATCGCCCACCTGCTGGAGCACATGCTCTTCAAGGGCACCAAACAGTTGCAGCCAGGCGAGTTCTCGCGGCGGGTCGCGGCCATCGGCGGCCGCGACAACGCGTTCACGGGACGGGACTACACCGGCTACCACCAGCAGATCCCGGCCGAGCGGCTGGAGGAGGTGATGCGCCTGGAGGCGGACCGCTTCGCCAACAACCAGTGGCCGGACGAAGAGTTCCGGCGCGAGCTGGAGGTCGTCAAGGAAGAGCGGCGCCTGCGCATCGAGGATTCGCCCCGCTCCATGCTGTACGAGGTGATCAGCGGCACGGCCTTCCTCGCGTCGCCCTACCGCCGGCCGATCGTGGGCTGGATGAGCGACCTGGACTCGATGACGCCGGACGACGCCCGTGCGTTCTACCGGCAGTGGTACGTGCCCGCCAACGCGGCCGTCGTGGTGGCGGGCGATGTCGATCCGGCCGAGGTGATCCGGCTGGCGCAGAAGCACTACGGGGGCATCCCGGCCCGCGCGGTGCCGGCCCGCAAGCCGCGCACCGAGCCGGCGCAGGTGGGCGTGCGCCGCGTGGAGCACAAGGCGCCGGCGGAGCAGTCGTATGTTGCGCTCTCGTTCAAGGTGCCGCAGCTGCGCAGCTTCGCGCCCAGTCCCGAAGCCGACGATGCACTCGCGTTGACGGTGCTGGCGGCGGTACTGGACGGTTACAGCGGGGCCCGGCTGGACCGCGGCCTCACGCAGGGAGCGGACCGGGTGGCCGACAGCGCGGGCGCCGGCAACGGCCTGTGGGGCCGCGGGCCGCAGCTGTTCACGCTGGACGGCGTGCCGGCGCCGGGCAAGACGCCCGAGCAGGTCGAGGCTGCGCTGCGCGCGGAAGTCGCCCGCGTGGCGCGCGAGGGAGTGAGCGAGGCCGAACTGCAGCGGGTGAAGACGCGCTGGATCGCGGCCGAGGTCTACAAGCGCGATTCGGTGTTCAGCCAGGCGCGCGAGCTCGGGAGCTTCTGGGCCCAGGGCCTGCCGCTGGACGCGAGCGAGCGGCTGATGGAGCGGCTCAAGGCGGTGACGGCCCGGCAGGTGCAGTCCGTGGCCGCCCGGCACTTCGGTGACGACCAGCTCACGGTGGGCATCCTGCGGCCCCTGCCGCGCGACCCGCAGGCCCGGCCGCGCACGCCGCCGGCCGGAAGCCGCCACTGAAGGACCACCACATGAGCCGCATGACATCCATCGCTTCCAGACTGACCGCCTTGCTGCTCGTCGCAGCGAGCACCGCCGCGGGCGCCGCCCTTCCGATCCAGCACTGGCGCCAGCCGAGTGGGGCGCGCGTCTACCTGGTGGAGAGCCGCGCCATCCCGATGGTCGACGTCCAGATGGACTTCGACGCCGGCGGGCGCCGCGACCCCGCCGCGCAAGCGGGCCTCGCGAGCATGACCGCCGCCATGACGGGCAAGGGCCTGCTGGCCCGCGACGGCGAGCCCGCCATGGACGAGAACCAGCTGGGGGAGGCGTGGGCCGATCTCGGGGCCGGCTTCGGGGGCGACGCCGGCTCCGACCGCATGAGCTTCAGCCTGCGGTCCCTGACCGACCCGCCGCTGCTGGAGCGGGCCGTGCACCTGGCGGCGCGCCAGCTGGGCGAACCGGCATTTCCTGCCGCGATCTGGAGCCGCGACCGCGAGCGCATCTCGGCCTCGATCCGCGAGGCGAACACGCGGCCGGCCACCGTGGCCGCCCGTGCCTACCAGGCCGCGGTGTACGGCGCGCACCCCTACGGCTTCGACACGACCGAGCAATCGCTCGCCGCGATCGGGGTCGAGGACATGCGCCGCTTCTTCCGCACCCATGTCCTGCCCTGCCGGGCCAAGGTCAGCATCGTGGGCGACGTCAGTCGGGAGCAGGCCGATGCGCTGGTGACCCGGCTGCTGGCCCGCCTGCCGGGCGGCGGCGACGCCTGTGCCCCGCTGCCGCCCGTGCCCGAGGTGCAGCCGCTGGCCGCGCCGCGCGTGGAGTCGATCCCGTTCCAGTCGGCGCAGGCCCACGTGCTCATGGGCCAGCCCGGCTACAAGCGCAGCGACCCCGACTTCTTCCCGCTGCTGGTCGGCAACTACATCCTGGGCGGCGGCGGCCTCGTCTCCCGGCTGTCCACAGAGGTCCGCGAGAAGCGCGGGCTGTCGTACGGCGCGTCCAGCTACTTCTCGCCGGGTCTGCATGCCGGCGCCTTCACCGTCGGGCTGCAGACGCGGCCCGACCAGGCGGCACAGGCGGTGCAGGTCGCGCAGGACGTGGTGGCGCGCTTCGTGCGCGAGGGGCCGAGCGCAGCCGAGTTGAAGGCGGCCAAGGACAACCTCATCGGCGGCTTCTCGCTTCGGATCGACAGCAACCGCAAGCTGCTGGACAACGTGGCGTCGATCGCCTGGAACGAGCTGCCGCTCGACTACCTGGACACCTGGACCGAACGGGTGGCGCGGGTCACGGCGCAGGACATCCAGGCCGCGATGGCCCGCAAGCTGCAGCCGGAGCGGATGGTCACCGTCACCGTGGGCGCGGCGGCGCGGTGAGCCCAGCCGGGCCCGGCCCGGGCTGTCAGACCTGACAGGGTGGGCGCCACGGTCGAGCCGGATCCGGCGAACAATGGGGCCGACCTGCTGTCACAGGGACTTTGAGGCCGGCCGACACCGAACCAGAACAGGCCAGTGAGAGGACAACGGCGCGTGCTCCGGCACGTGCCGTTTTTTTTCTGGCGGCTGCCGTAAGCTCGTGGCATGCGCCGTCCCGCACCTGCCCCCCGACCTGCGTCCGCCCGCCGTGCCCTGCACGAATTGCGGATCGTCGGGGGCCAGTGGAAGCGCACGCGGCTGCCGGTGACGGACCGCCCGGGCCTGCGTCCCACGCCGGACCGGGTGCGCGAGACGGTCTTCAACTGGCTCGGCCAGGACCTGTCCGGCTGGCGCTGCGTCGACGCCTTCGCAGGCACGGGAGCACTCGGGCTCGAAGCGGCCTCGCGCGGAGCCGCCCAGGTGCTGCTGGTCGAACAGGACCCGGACCTGGTGGCGGTGCTGCGGCAGGTCAAGGCGCGCCTCGAGGCCGGCATGGTGGAGGTGCGGCGGGCCAACGCGCTGTCGGTCCTGCGGGACCTGGCCGGGTCGGACCAGGACCTGGTGTTCCTCGATCCGCCGTTCGACGCCGACCTGTTCGACAAGGCCGTGGCGGCTGCCGTGCCGGTGCTGGCGGCCGACGGCTGGATCTACCTGGAGTCGCCGACGGCCTGGACCGAAGCACGGTGCGCCGACGCGGGGCTCGTGCTGCACCGGCACCTGAAGGCGGGCGCGGTCCATGCGCACCTGCTGCAGCGGCCCGCGGGCACGGGCCCATAATCCGCAGCGGCTCGTCTCCCCCCAAGGCACTTCAATGGCCCAGGCCCGTCCCGTCGTCGCCGTCTACCCCGGCACCTTCGATCCCATGACTCTGGGCCATGAGGACGTCATCCGGCGCGCGACCCAGCTGTTCGAGAAGGTGATCGTCGCCGTGGCCGCTGGCCACCACAAGAAGGCGATGTTCACGCTGCCCGAGCGCATCGAGATGGCCCGCGACGTGGTGAAGGCCTACCCGCAGGTGGAGGTGGAGAGCTTCTCGGGCCTGCTGCGCGACTTCGTGGTGGCGCGCGGTGGGAAGGCGATGGTGCGCGGCCTGCGGGCGGTCACCGACTTCGATTACGAGTTCCAGCTGGCGGGCATGAACCGCAGCCTGATGCCCGACGTGGAGACCGTGTTCCTCACGCCCAGCGACAAGTACCAGTTCATCAGCAGCACCTTCGTGCGCGAGATCGCGGTGCTGGGCGGCGAAGTCGACAAGTTCGTCTCCGCCGACGTGCAACGCCGCCTGGCCGAGAAGGTCCGCAGCCTCGGCGGGCCCTGAACCCAGCAGGAGGCGGCAGGGCACGGCGCCGGGCGGCGGTCAAGCACCGCGCGCGTGCACCTGCTGCAGCCAACCCAGGAGGAGGGCGTTGACGGCCTCCGGTTGTTCCATGGTGAGCATGTGGCCGCATTGGGGCAGCAGCTCCAGCCGTGCGCCGGGCACCAGCGCGGCGATCTCGGCCGACAGGGACGCAGGCGTGAGCTGGTCGTCCTGGCCGCACGCCACCAGGGTGGGGCAGCGCAGGCCCGGCAGGTGCGCCCGGGCGTCGGGCCGGGCCATCACCGCCCGGTTCTGCCGGATCAACTGTTCGGCGCCGGCTGCCAGCACGAACTCGAGGTAACGCGCGATCAGGGCGTGGTCCGCGGCGCGGCTGGGGTGGAACGCAAACCCGACATTCGGCTCGATGACCTCCCGCAGGCGTCCCTGCGCGAACTGCACGATGGCCTGCTCCCGCACGCGGCGCATGTCGTCGCTCTCCGGCTGGGCGGTGGTGCCCAGGAGCGCCAGGCCCTGCACGCGGTGCGGTGCCTGCCGCGCCGCCTCCATGGCGACCATGCCCCCCATCGAGGCGCCGCACAGCGCCAGCGGACCCGACCAACGCGCGAGGACGGCCGCCGCCATTTCGGTGATGGTGGCGTGGCGCATGTGCACGTCGGCCACCACCGGCTGCCAGCTGGCAAGCGCCTGCAGCTGGTCGCGCCACATCGAGGCATCCCCCGCCAGGCCCGGCAGCAGCACCAGCGTCACCGGAAGTCGCCCGCCACGTCGCCGAGGCCCAGTGCCCGATGCAGTTCGGCCGCCTGCCGCCGCAGCCGGACCGACTCGGGCTGCTGGCGCGCGTGCGGCAGCAGCAGGTTCTGCGCGGCCGCGAGCCGGCCGCTGCGCACCAGGGCGTCCAGGTGGAGCTGGGCGAACAGGTCGCGTTGGGCGTGGCTGCCGCCAACCGCCAGCAGGCGCGGCCCGGCATCCCCCAGGTGCCGGGCGGCCGCGTCGAAGCTGCCACGGGCCCACGCCAGCACGCCCCGTGCGGCGGGAAGGCAGGCCCCGCGCCACGGCCCGTCGGCTGCAGCGCCTTCGCCCGAGGCGCGGTGTTCCAGGTTCTGCATCAGTGCGTCCGCCTCCGGCCGGCCGGCGCGCGCCAGTCCCAGCAGGTAGTGGAGGTCCAGGAAGGGCAGCACGTGGTCGTTCGTGCGGCCGGTGAGATGGCCTGCCACGTCCTGCCAGCGCTCACCGACCGGCACCCCGGCCAGCTCGAGGCGGGCGAGCAGCGACACGGCGTTGACCTGGTCCTGGCTGTAGTCCTTGGCAACCCCCCAGACCCGCGTGTCGAAGAGCTGCAGGGCTTCGTGCCCCTGGTCGAGCTCGATGGCGAACAGCGCCTGGTGCCACCAGTTGTGCGTGACCATGAACGAGTTCAGCCCGACCCAGGTGTCGCTCACCTCCTGCAGGATGGCGTGGCCCTCGCGGATGCGTCCCTGCGTCAGCATCACGTGCGCGAGCGCATGGTGGGCCCAGGGCTCCTTGCGGCGCATGGCGATCGCACGGCGTGCCGCAGCCTCGGCCTGGCCGAGCGCATGGCACTGCTCCCAGGCAAAGGCCAGCAGTCCGTGCAGTTCGGGAACGTCGGCGCAGGCGGGCGCGGCATCCAGCACCATGCGCAGCATGCCGGGTGCGTCGCCGCGGTTGAACAGGTGGTATTGCCCCAGCTTCAGGGACGCGAGGTCGCGCGGGTGCTCGCGCGCCTGCCGCGCATGCAGCGCGATCGCCCGCGGCAGGTCGCCGGCGACCCAGGCCTGCACCGCGTCCACGAAGCCGGCCTCGCGCGGCGTGACGCGGTGCCTTCCTGCGGCAGCGCGCGCGATGAACGGTGCGGCGGCGGCCGGCGCCCCGGGGCTTTCCGCGAACATGTGCAGCGCCGCGATGCAGGCCTGCACCAGCGGGCTGCCATCGTCGGCGGCCGACAGGATGTTGGCGGCGCGCGCCTCGCTCGCCAGGAAGCCTTCGAGGAAGTCGCGCAGTGGTGCCGCCGCCGCGGCGTCGTCGAGCGTGACTGGATTGCCGAAGGGGTCAGTCCACATGGTCGAGCGCTTCCGAGGGTGGCTGCGGCCACGCTGGCGGAGACCCCCGGAGCACTTCGAACGCGCGCGACACCTGCAGCACGCCGAGGTCGTCGAAACGGCGGCCGGCGATCTGCAGCCCGATGGGCCAGCCCTCCGGCGTGCAACCGCAGTGGATCGAGGCAGCCGGCTGCTCGGACATGTTGAAGGGCACGGTGAACCCGATGTGTTCCAGCGGGTGCAGCGGGTCGTTCGTGGGCGAGGGCAGTTCGGCGGGGAACGCCGGTACCGGCGACACGGGGGACAGCACGTAGTCGAACGCCGCGCATGCGGCGACGGTGGCCACGCGGGTGGCGTGGAACTGGCTGGCGGCGCGGTACACGGCCATGCCGTCCAGTTGCGATGCGCTCTCTGCCCAAGCCCGGATGTATGGCAGCACGCGGTCGCGGCGATCGGCCGGCAGGCCCTGCAGGTCGGAGAGCGCGCGCATCCTCCAGAAGCGGTCCATGCCGTCCAGCATCTCCCGCGTGAGAAAGGGTGGCATCGGCCGGACCTCGGCTCCGGCCTGGGTGAACAGCCGTGCCGCCTGCTCGACCGCCGCACGCACCGCGGGCTGCACCGCCAGGCCGCATCCGGCGTCGAGCAGCAGGCCGATGCGCAGCCCGCGCAGCCGATCGAGCCCGCGTTCGATGTCCGACCAATCGGTCTGGTGCGGCGGCAGGCTCATGCTGTCGCGCGGGTCGGGGCGGGCGAGCACCTCCATCAGCAAGGCGGCGTCGGCCACCGTGCGGGTCATCGGACCCGCCGCCCGCCCGGTGTAGGGCGGATCGATCGGGACACGTCCCAGGCTGGGCTTCAAGGTGAAGATGCCGCACCAGCCGGCCGGCAGCCGCAGCGATCCCCCGATGTCGGTGCCGACGTGCAGCGGACCGTAGCCGGCGGCTGCCGCGGCGCCGGCGCCCGCACTCGACCCGCCCGGCGTGCGCGTCAGGTCCCAGGGGTTGCGGGCCAGCGGATGGAAGCTGGACAGGCCGGAGGACAACATGCCGTAGTCGGGCATCGTGGTCTTGGCCAGCAGCACCGCGCCGCTTTCTCGCAAGCGCGCCGCCGGCGGTGCATCCACCGCTGCCGGCACCAGCTCCATGGCCGCGGTTCCGAGCGGGGTGGGATCACCCTGCGTGGCGATGTTGTCCTTGACGGTGGCCGGCACGCCGTCGACCGGACCCAGCGGCGCGCCGCGCAGCCAGCGCGCCTCGCTCGCACGCGCCTGCTCCAGCGCCCGCTCGGGGCGCAGCAGGTACAGCGCCTGGAGGTGCCGCTCCCAGCGCTCCACGTGCCCGAGCACCGCCTGCGTGACCTCGACCGGCGAGAACTCGCGCCGGCGGTAGCCTGCCACGAGCGCCGTGGCGCTCAGCTCGTGCAGGGGCTGCCCCACGTGCGCTCTCCGTTCAGGTCCAGGACAGGGCGGACAGGTCGTTCACGAAGACGGGCATGTCCTTCCAGAGGCCCCGGAGGGACTTGTTGGCCACGGTGATCCACTGCGGCTGGTAGAGGAATGCATGCACCGAGTCCTCGGCGATCAGCCGCTGCGCATCCGCCAGCAGCCGGGACCGGTCGGCCGGCCGCTGCGCCTTCTTCAGGCGATCGTAGATCTCGTTGAACTTCGGGTTCGAGTAGTTCCAGTAGTACTCGGGCTTCGCGAAGTTGCCGAGGTCGAACGGTTCGACGTGCGAGATGATCGTCATGTCGTAGTTCTTGTTGCCGTACGTGCCGGAGAGCCACTGGGCCCACTCCACGTTCTGCAGCTTCGCGTTGATGCCCACCTTGGACAGTTGCGAGGCGATCACCTCGCCGCCCTGGCGCGCGTACGGAGGCGGCGGCAGGGTGATGGTGAGTTCCAGCGGACCGGTGATGCCGGCTTCCTTGAGCAGGGCGCGCGCACGGTCGGGGTTGTAGGGGTTGATTTCCGTGGTGTCCACGTAGCCGAATGCGCCCGGCACGTAGTGGCTGCCGATGGGTGCGCCGTAGCCGTCGCCGGCGCCCTGGATCACCGCCTTGCGGTCGATGGCGGCCGCGATGGCCCGCCGCACGCGCACGTCGTCCAGCGGCTTCTTCTTGTTGTTCATCGCCAGGATGGTCTTGGCACGCGAGCCGCCCACCACCACCTGGAAGCGCGGGTTGTCCTTGAACTGGGCGACGCTGCGGGGCGTGACCCGCGGGAAGAGGTCCACGTCGCCCGCCAGCAGGGCGGCCACCTGCGCGGCGGGATCGGGGATGAAGCGGAAGGTGGCGCGCCGCAGCCGCACGTTGGCCGCGTTGCGGTGCCCATCCCAGCGCGCCAGGGAAACGGAGGAACCGCGCACCCAGTTCTCGAGACGGAAGGGGCCGGTGCCGGTTGGCCGCGTGGCATTGCCGTCCGCGCTCTTGGGCTCCACGATGATGGCCGTGGCCTGTCCCAGCAGGAATGGGAAGTCGGGATCGATCTCCTTGGTCAGCACGACCACGGTGTGCTCGTCGACCACCTGGGTGGTGAGGTTGGCGAAGGTGCGCTTGTCCTTGTTGGTGCTCTTGTCCGAGCCCGCGCGGTCGAAGGAGAACTTGACGGCCTGTGCGTTGAACGGCTCCCCGTTGTGGAACTTCACGCCCTTGCGCAGGCGGAACGTGTAGGTGGTCAGGTCTGGCGAGACCTCCCAGCTCTCCGCCAGCAGCGGGCTGACGCTGCCGTCGCTGTTGATCTTGGTCAGCGTCTCGTAGATGTTGTAGAGCGTCACCTCGCCGATGGAGGAGGCGGCGCCGCCGGTGGGGTCGAGGCCCGGGCTGGGCTCCAGGGCCATGGCCAGCACGAGGGAATCCTTGCGCCCCTGCGCCGACGCGAGTTCGGGCAAGGCCATCGGAAGGCCCGCCAGGGCGGCGGAGGTGAGGACGGTCCGGCGGTTCAGCATGTCTGTGTGCTCCAGTTGGATGCGCGATGGTACGAAAAACCACAAGCCCGCGGCGCCGCGCCAGAACTAGCCGGATGTCGGCGAGGACAGCGGCTAGCTGCGGGCTGGACCGGGGTGGACGGGCGGCACGGCGGCGAGCAAGGCCCGGGTGTACGGGTGCTCGGGTGTCCGGAAGAGGCGTTCCGGCGGGCCCTGTTCCACGATGCGCCCTTGCCAGAGCACCGCGACGTCCTGGCAGAGGTGGCGGACCACGGCCAGGTCGTGGCTGATCAGCACGAAGGTCACGCCGAACGTGGCCTGCAGGTCCTGCATCAGGTTCAGCACCTGCGCCTGCACGGACACGTCCAGCGCGCTCACCGGCTCGTCGGCCACGATGAGCCGGGGTCGCGTGGCCAGGGCCCGCGCGATGGCGATGCGCTGCCGCTGCCCGCCGGAGAACTCGTGCGGGTACTTGCCCAGGTCACTGCCGCGCAGGCCGACCGCCTCCAAGGTTTCGGCTGCCCGGCGGGTCCGTTCGCCAGCGGGCATGTCGGCCAGGGCCGCGAGCGGCTCGGCCACGATGCGGCCGACGGTCAGTCGGGGATCGAGCGAGCCGTAGGGGTCCTGGAACACCATCTGGAAGTCGCGTCGCGCCGCGCGAAGGGATTCGCGCGGCAAGGCATGCAGGTCGCGCCCATCCAGGAGCACGCGTCCGGCGGTCGGCCGGTCCAGTGCCATCACCAGGCGTGCCAGCGTCGACTTGCCGGACCCCGACTCCCCGACGATGCCCAGGCTGCGCCCTGCCTCGACCGAGAAACTCACCCCCTGCAGGGCGTGCACCTGCGGCGCGGGTGCGAACAGGCGTTCGCGGGGCAAGATGAACGTGCGCGCCAGGCCTTCAACGTGCAACAGCGGGGTGTTCACGCCTTCCCTTCCTCGCGAGCCGCCCGCACCGCCTCCAGCCGGATGCACCGCGCGCGGTGCTCCGGCCCCGTCGCGAAAGGCGGCGGGTAGGTCGCATGGCAGTCGGGAATGGTGAAGCCGCAGCGGCCGGCGAACGGGCAGCCGGCGGGCAGGTCCACGAGTTCCGGCACCGTGCCCGGGATGGTGCGCAGGCGGCTGCCGCGGACGGCATCGAGCGCCGGGCGCGCGCCGAACAGCCCGAGGGTGTACGGGTGGGCCGGCGATGCGAACACCGCGCCGACCGGGCCGCTCTCGACCACCGAGCCTCCGTACATGACCAGGACGCGGGACACGTTCTGCGCCACCACGCCGAGGTCGTGCGAGATCAGGATCAGTCCCATGCCGCGCTCGGCGACGAGGCCGCGAACGAGCTCCAGGATCTGCTGCTGGACCGTCACGTCCAGGGCGGTGGTGGGCTCGTCGGCCAGCAGCAGGTCGGGGCCGCAGGCGAGCGCCATGGCGATCGTGATCCGCTGCCGCTGGCCGCCGGAGAACTGGTGCGGATAGGCATCGGCGCGGCGCGCGGCGTCAGGGATGCCGACGCGATCCAGGAGGGCGATGGCTTCCCGCCGCGCGGCCGTGGCGCCCATGCCGCGGTGCAGCCGCAGCGGCTCGGCGACCTGGCGCCCCACGGTGTGCACCGGGTTCAAGGCCGTCATCGGCTCCTGGAAGACCATGCCGATGCGGTTGCCGCGGACGGTGGACCACTGCGCCTCGGAGCCGCCCAGCAGTTCCTGGCCGTCGAAGCGGATGCTGCCGGACACCTCGGCCCGCTCCGGCAGCAGCCCCAGGAGTGCAAGTGCGGTGAGCGACTTGCCGCTGCCGGACTCCCCGACGACGCCGAGCGTCTCGCCACGTTCCAGGCTGAAGCTGACGTCGCGCACCGCGCGTGCCGCGCCGCGCTGCGTCTGCAGCACGATGGTGAGGTCGCGCACATCCAGCAGGGCCATGGGTCAGCGGCGCCGCGCCAGACGCGGGTCGAGCAGGTCGCGCAGCCCGTCACCCAGCAGGTTGAGCCCGAGAACGGCCAGCGCGATCGCCACCCCGGGAAAGACGGCGAGCAGCGGCGCCTGGAACATCAGCGTCTGCGCCTCGCTGAGCATGCGCCCCCAGGAGGGCTGCGGCGGCTGCGTGCCCAGGCCGAGGTAGGAGAGCGCAGCCTCTGCCAGGATGGCGATGGAAAAGCGGATGGTCGCCTGCACGATCAGGGTGGACGCGATGTTGGGCAGCACGTGCTCGAAGGTGATGGCCAGGCGTCCCTTGCCGCAGGCCTGCGCGGCCAGGATGAATTCCCGCGACCAGACCGCATTCGCCGAAGCCCGCGTGATGCGGGCGAACGTCGGGATGTTGTAGATGCCGATGGCGACGATGGCATTGACCATGCCTGGGCCGAAGACGGCGGTGAGCATGATGGCCGACAGGATCGCAGGAAATGCGAAGCCGAAATCAGCCAGCCGCATGATGGCTTCCTCTGTCCAGCCGCGACGTGCCGACGCCAGCAGGCCCAATGCCGTGCCGATCACGAGGCCGATGCCGACCGCCACCACGCCGACCACGATGGACGCGCGCGCACCGACAAGCAGCAGGGAGACCACGTCGCGACCGTACGGGTCGGTGCCGAGCCAGTGCGGGCCGCCGGGGGGCAACAGTCGGGCGCCCATGTCCACTTCGTACGGCGAGTGCGGCGTCCAGGCCAGGGAGATCGCGGCCGCCAACAGGAGCAACAGGCTGAGGACCGCGCCGACCACGAAGCTGCGGTGCCGCAGTGCGCGTGAGGCGAACGACGCGGCAGGAGAAGGCGCTGCTGGCAGGGGCACTGCGCTCATATGTCGCTGGGATTCACGCGCGGGTCGATGGCGGCATAGAGCAGGTCGACCACGAAGTTGACGATGACCACCATTGCCGCAAGCAGCATCACGCAGTTGCGCACCACGATGAGATCGCGGTTGGCAATCGACTGGAAGATCAGCCGTCCCAAGCCAGGCAGGTAGAAGACGCTCTCGACCACGATGGTGCCGGCCAGCAGTTCGGCGAACTGCAGGCCCATGACCGTGATCACCGGGATCATCGCGTTGCGAAGCACGTGCCGCCAGAGCGTGGCCCGCTCGGACACGCCCTTGGCCCGCGCGGTGCGCACGAAGTCTTCCCGCAGCACTTCCAGCACGGCCGAGCGCGTGATGCGCGCCAGGATCGCGGCCTGGACGACCGCCAGCGACACCGCAGGCAGCAGCAGGGCGCGGACGCCGGGCCACACGCCGTCGCTCCAGCCGGGAAAGCCCCCCGCGGAAAACCACCGGAGATGCACCGAGAACAGCAGGATGAGCAGGATGGCGAACCAGAAATTGGGGATTGCGATGCCGACCTGCGACACCGCCATCACGCCCACGTCGCCCAGCCGGTCCTGCCTCGACGCGGCATAGATGCCGGCGGCCAGGGCGATCGCCGCGGTGATGGCCATCGCCAGCACCGCAAGCGGGACCGTGAGGCTCAGCCGCTCGAGCAGCAGCTCGCTCACCGGAACGCTGTAGGCATGGCTGATGCCGAGGTCGCCGGTGAACAGGCCGCGGATCCAGGAGAGGTAGCGCTCCACCGGTGGCCGGTCCAGGCCGAGCTGCACCGCCAGTGCCTGGACGGCTTCGGGCGACGCGTCCGGGCCCATCAGGATCTGCGCAGCGTTCCCGGGCAGGATCTCGAGCACCAGGAAGACCACCATGGAAGCGCCGGCCAGCGTCAGCACCAGCGTCAGGAAGCGTTTGAAGAGGAACAGGCCCATGGATGGTGCGGCAGCTTAGCCGCAAAACCGGACCGCCTGCCGGCATGCGGGGCCATCCAAGTCCACGCCGGCCGCAGGCCTCTCCCGCAAGGGCTGCGGCGCTGCCGCTGCGGCAGGATAATCAGGGCATGGACCGCGCGCCTGCTCCCGGAGACTTCGCATGGCGTTGATGATCACCGACGAGTGCATCAACTGCGACGTCTGCGAGCCCGAGTGCCCGAACGAGGCGATCTTCCTGGGCCCGGAGATCTACCAGATCGATCCGGGCAAGTGCACCGAATGCGTCGGCCACCACGATGAGCCGCAGTGCGTCCAGGTGTGTCCCGTCGCTTGCATTCCGCTGAATCCCGCCTTCCCGGAGGATCGGCAGACCCTGTGGGAGAAGTACCGCCGGCTGACTGGGCAGCCCGCCCATCCGCCGGTCGTGCCAGCAGACGGTGGAACGCTTCCGCCGTCTGCCTAGCTGCGGCTCGCCGGTGCCGGAAGGGTGCCGGGCTGCGGTTTCGGGCCGCCCCCGTCGGCCTCGGGCCGCGCCACGTTCCGCCGCTTGGCTTTGACTTTGGCCTTGTTGGCCGCTTTCGCCGTGCTGCCGGGAGCGGTGGCCGTGAAGACGTCGAGCTTGGGGGTTGCCGACTTCTCGGGTGATCGGCGGGACTGCACGGGCGCCTGCTCGCGCGGTGGCGGGATGTAGACGGATGCGGGCCGCGCCTCTTCACGCAGCCGCTCCTTCTCCATCTGGTCCGCCAGCCGTGCATCGCGTGCCGCGGCTTGGCCCGCCTGGGCGCGGTCGGTCAAGGCCGGCGGTGCGGGTGGTGCCGGCAAGGCCCGCCCCTCTGCGCAGGGCTGCTGGCTGTAGCCGTCCGCGCACCGGTAGATGGCTTGCGCGTGCGTGGCGGCGGATGCGGCCATGGCGGCCACGAGGGCGACAAGGGTGGGCGCGAAACGCGGAAGGATCTGCATGCGGGCTCCGGATGGGACGTCAGGCCTCTGCCGGCCGTGGCGGCTTCGGGCGGGGCGGCTTGCTGGTGTGCACGACGGCCGTGGCCTTGTCCATCTCGCCGTCGAGCAGCGCAGGCACGGCCTGGAGGGTCCGCGCGATGCAGGCCTCCATGGCCTCGCGCTGCTCCGCGGCCGGCTTGCGCAGCACCCATTCGACCACCTCGGACTTGACGCCGGGATGGCCGATCCCCAGCCGCAGGCGCCAGTAGTCTCCGGTGCCCAGTTGGGCATGGATGTCCCGCAGGCCGTTGTGCCCGGCGTGGCTGCCTCCGAACTTCAGCTTGGCCTGCCCGGGCACGACATCGAGCTCGTCGTGCACCACCAGGATCTCCTGCGGTGCGATCTTGTAGAAGCGCGCCAAGGCCGCAACCGACTTGCCGGACAGGTTCATGAAGGTCAGGGGCTCGAGGAGCCAGACCGTGCGGCCTTGCACGTTGCCCCGCGCGACCCGCCCATGGTAGGCGCGGTCGGGTGACAGGCTCATCTTGAACTCGCGTGCCAGCGCGTCCACCCACCAGAACCCCGCGTTGTGGCGCGTGGCCTCGTACTCGGGGCCCGGATTCCCCAGGCCGACGAACAGCTTGATCATCGGGCGATGGTACGGCCAAAAAAAAGCCCGCCGAGGCGGGCTTGTTCCCTCACGTGGGGGGAATCACTTCTTGGCGGCAGCCTTGGCCGGCGCGGCCTTGCCGTCGGCCTTGGCGTCCTTGGCGGGCGCTGCCTTGGCATCCGCAGCCGGTGCGGCTGCCGCAGGCGCGGCTTCCTCGGCCACCGTGGCCACGACGGAGACCAGCACCGGGTTCTTCTTGCCGCCGGTCACGGCCGTCACGCCCTTGGGCAGCGTGATGTCGTTCAGGTGCAGGGACATGCCCTTCTTCAGGCCGGACAGGTCCACCTCGATGAACTCGGGCAGGTCGCCCGGGAAGCAGGAGATGTCCAGCTCGGAGATCACGTGGTTCACCACGCAGTGCTCGAACTTGACCGCCTGCGACTCCTCGGCGTTCACGTAGTGCACCGGCACCTTCATGTGCAGCTTGGTCTTGGCATCGACCCGCTGGAAGTCGATGTGCTGCACCAGTTGCTTGAACGGATGCATCTGCACGTCGCGCAGCAGGACCTTGCTGCTCTTGCCGCCCAGTTCCATCTCGAGGATGGTGGAATGGAACGCTTCCTTCTTCAGGGCGTGCCAGAGGGCGTTGTGGTCCAGCTCGATCAGCTGCGGCTGGCCTTCGCCACCGTAGACGATGCCGGGAGTCTTGCCGGTGTTGCGCAGACGGCGGCTCGCACCCGTTCCCTGCTTGGCGCGCTCGAAAGCGACGAATTTCATAACGTTCTCCGATTGAAAGCCCACCGCGACCAGTGTGGCTTCGGGTTGTGGCGGGCCAGCCCCATGCGGACCCGTCTCTTTCGCCTCAGACCAGGTGTTTGCCGAACCTCAGAAGAGGTTCTCCTGCTCCGAGAACAAACTCATCACCGACTCGCCCTTGGCAATGCGCTGGATCGTCTCGGCGATCAGCGGGGCCACGGTGAGTTGGCGGATCTTTCCGCAGCCGCCGGCACCATCGCTCAGCGGAATCGTGTTGGTCACCACGACCTCGTCGAGGGCCGTGCCCTTGGCGATCCGCTCGATGGCGGGACCCGAGAAAATCGGGTGCGTGCAATAGGCATAGACCTTCTTGGCGCCGCGTGCCTTCAGCACCTCGGCCGCCTTCACGAGGGTTCCCGCGGTGTCGATCATGTCGTCCATGATCACGCAGTTGCGGCCATCGATCTCGCCGATCACGTGCATCACCTCGCTGACGTTGGCCCTCGGGCGGCGCTTGTCGATGATGGCCAGGTCGGTCCCCAGCTGCTTGGCCAGCGCGCGTGCGCGCACCACGCCGCCCACGTCCGGCGACACCACGATCAGGTCCTCGTACTTCTTGGAGCGCACGTCGTGCAGCAGGACCGGCGACGCATAGATGTTGTCCACCGGAATGTCGAAGAAGCCCTGGATCTGGTCGGCGTGCAGGTCCATGGTGAGGACCCGGGAGACGCCCACCGTCTGCAGCAGGTTGGCCACGACTTTCGCGGAGATCGGCACCCGCGACGAACGCGGACGGCGGTCCTGGCGGGCGTAGCCGAAATACGGGATGACGGCGCTGATCCGCTCGGCCGAGGCGCGCTTGAGCGCGTCGACCATGATCAGCAGCTCCATCAGGTTCTCGTTGGTGGGAGCGCACGTGGACTGGACCACGAAGACGTCCCGCGCCCGCACGTTGGTGTTGATCTCCACCGTCACTTCGCCATCGGAGAAGCGGCCGACGCTGGCTGCTCCGAGCGAGATGCCCAGATGCCCCGCAATCTCGGCCGCGAGGCCGGGATTGGCGTTGCCGGTGAACACCATGAAATCGGGAGCGGAAGCGGACTGCATCAGGCGGACCCAGCGATCAGTGAACCAAATGTGCCAATGTAATTTGGCAGGGGAGGAAGGACTCGAACCCTCGCATGCCGGAATCAAAATCCGGTGCCTTAACCAACTTGGCGACTCCCCTACACAGGTTGGCCACTGTCGCCAGCGGCCCACCGATCAATCGTCGCTGGGTGCCCACCCCACCAGGGGATGAACCTCCACATTGCTGCACTCCCGGGCCATCCAGCCCGCCGCCCAGGACGCCGGCGGCGCACGAAGCGCCTGGCCGGCTGCCAGCGGTGCGAACACCGCGCTTCCCGAGCCCGTCATCCGGCCAGAAAGGCCTTGCGACGCCAGCCACTGCAAGGCCTCGCCCACCTGGGGGCAAAGCCGCTGGGCCACGGGCTGCAGGTCGTTGCGACCGAACTGCAGCGGGTTTGCAGCAAAGCCAGAGATTATAGCAGCGTCGGTGTCACGCTGAAGCCCTGCGTCCCGAAAGATGGTTGCGGTGTCCAGCCCGGCGGCGGGCTTGACCACTGCGAACCGGTGGGCCGGCACCGCCAATGGCGTGATCCGTTCCCCGACGCCCTCGACCCACGCGTTGCGGCCGCGCAGGAAGAACGGTACATCCGCACCGAGCGCCAAGCCGATCTGCTCGAGCTGCCGCAGCCCGAGCCCGGTTCTCCAGAGCCGGTTCAGCGCGAGCAGGCAGGATGCGGCATCGGACGACCCGCCGCCCATTCCGGCCTGGACGGGCAGGCGCTTGTCGAGCCAGATCTGCGCGCCCAGTGCAGTGCCGGTCGCGCCTTGCAGGGCGCGTGCAGCGCGCAGGACGAGGTCGTCCGCCGGAACCGGCGCTCCCAGGTCCTCGCGTGCGAGCACGCCATCGGAGCGCAGTTCGAAGTGCAGCAGGTCGTGCCAGTCGATCAGCATGAAGACCGACTGGAGCAGGTGGTAGCCGTCGGAGCGCCGTCCGGTGACGTGCAGGAAGAGGTTCAGCTTGGCCGGTGCGGGAACGTCGTGCAGCGCACGCATGTCAGCGGTCCAGCACCACCCGCAGGTCGGCCTGGGGCGGCGGAGCAAGGCGTTGGGCGCGCAGCATGCCGTCGGCGAGCCGCGAGAGATCCGCCTGCCAGCCCGGCACGGGGGTGTTGGTGCCGCCGAGCCAGTCGAACAAGGCCGCCAGCGGAATCGGTGCGCCGGTCGCCTGTTCGACCATGGCTTCGACCGAGGGGAATTGCTGCGGCGCCCGGCCCGGGATGCTGAGCTGGGCCGTGCCGGGTTGCCACTGCATCAGCGCCAGCGTGCCGCCGATCGGGTTGAAGAGCGTGAGTTCACCGGCGTCGGCGCGTCCGCGCAGTTCGAAGGCGGCGGAGAAGGATTGCGCCGGCTGGTCCGGCACGGACAGCGCCAGGCGGCCGCTGCGGACGGGAGCATCCGGCAGGGCGCTGGAGCGGGGCACCTGGGCACACCCGGCCAGGGCGAGCGCGGCCATCGCGAGGGTGAGCCCGCGCCTCGTGGTCATGGCTTGACGCGCAGTCGCTTCAAGGTGCCCTGGAGCGTCTCGTTCTCGGCATTCAGGAGCAGGCCTTCCTTCCAGATGGCCTGGGCGCGGTCCCGCTGGCCGGCGCTCCAGAGCACTTCGCCCAGGTGCGCGGCGATTTCCGCGTCCGGACGGGCCTTGTAGGCGCCCTCCAGGATGCGAATGGCCTCCGCCTTGTTTCCCATGCGGAATTCGACCCACCCCAGGCTGTCGGTGATGAAGGGGTCGCCAGGCGCGAACTCCAGCGCCTTCTGGATCAACTGGCGGGCCTCCGTCAGGCGCAGGCCCCGATCGGCCAGTGAGTAGCCGAGCGCGTTGTAGGCATGGTGGAAGTCGGGCTTGGTCGCGATCACCTGGCGCAGCAGCCGCTCCATCTCTTCCAGGTTGTTCAGCTTCTCTGCCAGCATAGCCTGGTCGTAGACCAGGTCGACATCACGCGGATCCTTGGCGGCAGCTTGCGCCAGCAGGTCGTACGCAGCCTTGTATTGCTTCTGGTCCCGCAGCAGCTGCACCTCGGCGGTGACCTTCATGCGCGCTTCCGCCGGCGTGCGCTCGGGAAGCGCTCGGATCAGCTTGCGGGCCTCGTCCAGCTTGCCTTGCCCCGCCAGGATCGATGCACGGCGGTTCTGGGCGGCGAGGAGGTCCTGGGCGTTGTCGATGCGGTCCAGCCAGGCGTTGGCACCGGCGAAGTCGCGCCGCTTCTCCGCGATCTGGGCCAGCGCCAGGTAGGCCTGCGCCAGTCCGCGGCTGCGCTCCTCGCCACTGCGCTGGGCTTGTGCCAGCTCGACGAAACGCTTGAGGGACGCCTCCGCGGCGGGCAGCTGGTTCTCCTGTGCCTGCAACGTGCCCTGGGCCAGCCACGCATCGGCCAGGTCCGGTTTCTCGTTCGTCACCAGTTGCAGCTGCTGGCTGGCTTCGGCATAACGCTGGCCATCCAGCAGCGTCCGCGCATAGGCCATGCGGATTTCCGGCAGGGGCTTGCCTTCCAGGTACTTGCGCACGAGCGCTTCTGCCTGGGGCTGGCGTGGATCCATCAGTTCCAGGCCGAGGAGCGCCGGGCTCTCCGCGCGCGGGTTGGCGGCCTGCCCACGCCGGGCTGCGTCCAGCGCCCCGGCGGTGTCTCCCGCGGCGAGGCGCAAGCGGCCCACCGTCGTCCAGGCCGCCGGGGCGGTGGCCGGCTGGGCGAGGTTCTCGGCGAGGGCCTGCTCCACGACGTTGGCCGCCAGCTTCTTGTCGGCCACGCGCGCATAGAGGCGCGGCACGGCGGCGAGGACCGCGGGGCGCTCGCGCGCATCCACCATCGCCAGTTCCGCACGCAGGGGCTCCGCGCTGTCCGCGACGCGGTTCAGGGCCAGCAGGATCTGCAGGACGTAGCGATTCGCCTCCCGGGATGTGGGGTGCGCCTGCTTCCACGCCCGCGCGGCCTGGAGTGCCCCCTCGCCGGAGCGACCCTGGAAGGCGATCTCGACCGCCCGCTGGTACAGGGCCGGATCGTTGGTTCGGCGGGCAGCGTCGAGCACCAGGGAGAAGCCGGCGGCGGGCTCCGCTCCGCGCGCGTTGAGTTCCCCCAGCAGCAATTGGTAGAACAGTTCGGCATCGAGCGCCGTCCCCACGGCGGGCGGCGCTGATTCGGCGCGGCCGGGGGTTTGCGCCAAGCCCGCCTGGGCAAATGGGAGCGACAGCAGGGCGCCCAGGGCCAGGCGAAAGCGGGATTTCATCCAAACCATAATAGTCCAAGCCTCCCTTGCCGCCCGGCCATGCCCGAATTACCCGAAGTCGAGGTCACCCGCCTCAGTTTTGCCGACCGGATCGCGGGTGCCCGCATCGAGCAGGTGCGCCTGGGCAAGCCCTTGCGCTGGCCGCTGGGATGCCAGCCGTCGCAGCTGGAAGGCCGCCGGATCCGCGGGGTGCGGCGACGCGGAAAGTACCTGCTGCTCGATCTCGATCAAGGGCTCCTGCTGCTGCACCTGGGCATGTCCGGCAGCCTCAGCTTCGATGGCGACGCGCTGGCGCCGGGCGCGCACGATCACTTCGATCTCGTCACCAGCCAGGGTGTGTTGCGGCTGAACGATCCGCGCCGCTTCGGCGCCGTCGTGCACGTGCCGGAGGAGCATGCACCCGAGGCGCTGAAGCTCCTGGGGCGCCTGGGCGTCGAGCCCCTCGGCGACGACTTCGACCTGGCGCAGTTCCATGCCGGCCTGCGGCGGCGCAAGGCCGCCGTCAAGCAGGTGCTGCTGGCCGGCGACGTGGTCGTCGGCGTGGGCAACATCTATGCCTCGGAGGCCTTGTTCCTGGCGGGCATCCGGCCGACGGTCAGCGCCGCCCGCATCAGCCGGCCCCGGGCGGCGCGGCTCCATGCCGCGATCCGCGACGTGCTGGCGCGCGCCGTGCAGAAGGGCGGCAGCACCTTGCGTGATTTTTCCAACGCCCAGGGAGAGTCCGGGTACTTCCAGCTGGAAGCCATGGTGTACGGGCGGGAGGGACTGCCCTGCCGGGTGTGCGGCACGGCAGTCCGCTCGATCCGCCAGGGGCAACGGGCGACGTTTTTCTGCCCGGCCTGCCAGAAAACCTGAGGTCGTTCCAGAGGGCGGGTGCTATATTCCCCGCGAGACCGGGGACCGAGTGGGCACTTCCTTCAACGAGCAATTCGACCAGCATGGCGCATGGCGGCGCGAGTTCGCCCTGCGCCTGAAGCTGCTGTCCGAGTGGCTGAAGGACCAGGAGCTCCTGGACGCTGCCGTCGAGGAGCGCCTGCGCCGCCTGGAAACGCAGATGCGCTCGGACAAGGTCATGGTGGCTTTCGTCGCCGAGTTCTCGCGTGGCAAGTCGGAGTTGATCAACGCGATCTTCTTCGCCGGCTACAAGCGCAGGATCATGCCCGCGAGCGCCGGGCGCACGACCATGTGCCCGACCGAACTCGGGTACGACGCCGAGGTGCCGCCCTGCCTGCGGCTGCTGCCCATCGAGACCCGCCTGCAGCCGCAGCCGCTCATGGAGTGGCGGCTGGCACCCGAGAAATGGACCCGGGTGGACCTGGACGTCAACGACCCGGCGCAACTCGCCCAGGCCTTCGAAAAGGTCGCGGAAGTTCGGCAGGTCACCAAGGACGAGGCGCGCGCCCTCGGCTTCTGGCACGACGAGACGCCGGAAGACAACCCGATGGCCGGCCCGGACGGCCTGATCGAGGTGCCCCGCTGGCGCCACGCGCTGATCAACATCGCCCATCCGCTGCTCAAGCAGGGCCTGGTCATCCTGGACACGCCCGGCCTGAACGCGATCGGGGCGGAGCCCGAACTCACGGTCAACCTGATTCCGCAGGCCCACGCAGTGGTCTTCATCCTGGCCGCCGACACCGGCGTGACCAAGTCCGACCTGGCGATCTGGCGCGAGCACCTGATTGCGGAAGACGCCGACACCGATGCGCGGCTGGTGGTGTTGAACAAGATCGACACCATGTGGGATTCCCTCAGCACCCCCTCGCAGGTGCAGGCCCAGATCGATCGCCAGCGTTCCACCTCGGCGGACATCCTCGGCCTGAAGCGCGAGCAGGTGATCCCGGTGTCGGCCCAGAAGGGGCTGGTCGCGAAGGTCAACAACGATGCCGAGCTGCTGGCCGCCAGCCAGCTGCCCGTGCTCGAGCACGCCCTTGCGCACGGGGTCATGGGCCAGCGCCAGAAGATCCTGCGCGGCTCGGTCTCCACCAACATCGCCGAACTGCGCGTCGAGGCTGCACGGGCCCTGAACATCCGCCGGCGCGACCTCGCCGAGCAGATGCTTGAGCTCAAGGGATTGCGTGGCAAGAACACGTCCGTCATCAAGCACATGCGCCTGCGCATCGAGCAGGAGCAGCGCGACTTCGACGTGAGCGGCGCCAAGATCCATGCGGTCCGCTCGGTCCACCTGAAGCTGCTGCGCGACGTCTTCGCGCTGCTCGGCACCGCCTCGCTCAAGACCGAAATGGCCGAGCTCACTAAGGAGCTCCGGCAGCCCGGTATCAAGATCGGCGTGCGTCGTGCATACACGCTCACCTTCGACCGCCTGCGTGAAGGCCTGCGCAAGGCGCAGGTGATCAGCAACGACATCCAGTCCATGCTGAGCGCGACCTTCCGGCAGCTCAATTCGGAGTACGGCTTCTCGCTGCAGCCGCCCAAGGAACCGGAGCTCGCCCGCTACGAACGCGATCTCGAACTGGTCGAGCGCAGCCACCAGCAATACCTCGGGGTCGGCAACGCGCTGCGCCTGGCCCAGCCGGAGTTCGCGGACCGTCTCGTGCGGGCGCTCGCCACCCGGCTGCGGGTGGTCTACGAGTCGGCACTGGGCGAGGTCGAACTGTGGAACAAGGCTGCAGCAGCGCAGCTCGATGCCCAGTTGCGCGAACGCCGCAGGAACTTCAGCCGCCGGATCGAAGCCATCGAGCGCATCCAGCAGGCCGCCACCGGACTGGACGACCGCATCGCCGAGATCGAGGTGCAGGAGCGCGCGGTCTCCGAGCTCGAGGCCAAGCTGACCGAGCTCACCGGCCACCTGCTGGCCACGCCCGCTGTGGCGACCGCGTCCGAGTCCCAGCCCCAACTCCAGCGGGCATGACCGTCGCGCCGGCCGACCTGGCCGAGCGGGTGGTGCGCTGGCAGCGCAGCCACGGCCGCAGCGGCCTTCCCTGGCAGGACACCCAGGATCCATACCGGGTCTGGCTCTCCGAGATCATGCTCCAGCAGACGCAGGTGAAGGCGGCGCTGCCGTACTACCTGCGCTTTCTCGAGCGCTTCCCCGATGTCGACCAGCTGGCGGCAGCGGACCTGGACGACGTGCTGGCCCTGTGGGGCGGCCTGGGCTACTACAGCCGTGCCCGCAATCTCCATCGCTGTGCGCAGGCCGTCGTGCGCAACCACGGCGGCAGGTTTCCGCGCTCGGCGGCGCAACTCGAACAGCTGCCCGGCATCGGGCGGTCCACCGCCGCAGCCATCGCGGCCTTCTGCTTCGGCGAGCGCGCTGCGATCCTGGATGGCAATGTGAAGCGCGTCCTCGCCCGCGCACTGGCATTCGGTGACGACCTGGCGCGTCCCGCGGCGGAGCGCGCGCTGTGGGCACATGCATCGACCCTCCTGCCGACCGACGCGTCCGACATGCCGGCCTACACCCAGGGCTTGATGGACCTGGGCGCGACGGTGTGCCTGCCGCGCAGCGCCAACTGCCTCATCTGCCCTCTGGAGGAGATCTGCCAGGGGCGCCAGGCGAAAGACCCGCTGGCCTACCCGGTCAAGACCCGCACCCTGCGGCGCACCGCGCAAGCGCTCTGGTTGCTGCATGCCCGCACCGAACAGGGCGCCGTCTGGCTCGAGAAGCGCCCCACCCCCGGCGTCTGGGGAGGGCTCTATTGCCTTCCGGTGTTCGAGAGCCGGGAGGCGCTGCAGTCGGCGGTCCCGGCTGGGACTTCCCTCGAAGACGCCACGCCGTTCGTGCATGTGCTCACGCACAAGGACTTGCACCTGCACCCCGTCGACTGCTTGCCGGGCGCGGACCTCGGGGGGCGCCAGGGCGCCTGGTACGGCGCAGCACAGTGGGCCGCGCTGGGTTTGCCGACACCCGTGCGCAAGCTGCTCGCAGATCGGTCCTAGATCCGCTCCAGTTCGCGGTGGCGCTTGAGTGAAGTCCAGCGCGGGCCGAACGCCGCGGCGAGGCGTTCCACGAGGTACACCGAGCGGTGCTGCCCGCCGGTGCATCCGATCGCGACGGTGACGTAGCTGCGGTGATCCTGCGCGAGCGGCTCCAGCCATTGCTGCAGAAACCCCTCGATGGCGAAGAACATCTTGTCCACCCCGGGCTGTGCGCGCAGGAAGTCGATGACCGGGCCGTCCAGCCCGGTGAGGTCGCGCAACGCAGGGTCGTAGTGCGGGTTGGGCAGCATCCGCACATCGAACACGTAGTCCGCATCCACGGGAATGCCGCGCTTGAACGCGAAGGATTCGAACACCAGCGTGAGCTGGTTGGAGGGCACGGACAGCAAGGACTTGACCTGCGCTAGCAGCTGCGCCGGGCGGATGGTGCTGCTGTCGATCACGTGGGCCTGTTCACGAAGGTCGGCCAGCAGCTCGCGCTCGAGTTCGATGGCGTCGACCAGCGCACGCTGGCGCATCAGCGGGTCGTTCTCCACCTCGGTGCTCTGGCGGGACAGTGGGTGGCGGCGGCGTGTCTCCGAGAAGCGCCGAACCAGGGTGTCGGTGGTGGAATCGAGGAACAAGGACCGGATCACGACACCCTGCGCCTGCAGTTCCCGCAACTGTTGCGGCACCAGCGGCAGCGAGGTCGCACTGCGCACGTCGATGGCGATGGCGACCTGCTTGCCCTTGTTGGCGCGCTCCAGTGCGATGAAGGATCCCAGCAGCTCGGGGGGCAGGTTGTCCACGCAGTAGTAGCCGGCGTCTTCCAGGGCCCGCAAGGCCACCGACTTGCCGGACCCGGACATGCCGGTGATGACCACCAGTTCCAGGCTCATGGCGCGGTCAATCCCAGCATCTCCTTGGCGTGCGCCAAGGTGGTTCCGGAGAGTCGCTCGCCGCCGAGCATCCGCGCCACCTCGGCCACGCGCTGTTCGCCATGGACCGGGACGACGCTGCTGCTCGTGCCCTGGCCGTCGCTGTGCTTGGTGACCACCAGGTGGTGATCGGCGCACGCGGCGACCTGCGGCAGGTGCGTCACGGCCAAGACCTGACGGTCGCGTCCCAGCTGTTTCATGAGGCGGCCGACGGTCTCGGCCACCGCGCCGCCCACCCCGGCATCGACCTCGTCGAAGATCAAGGTCTGCGCCGTGCCGAGCTGGCTGGTGGTGACGGCGATCGCCAGGGCGATGCGGGAGAGTTCCCCGCCCGATGCCACCTTGCCGACGGGCCGGGGTGTCGCGCCGGGGTGGCCGGCCACCAGGAAGGCGACCTCGTCCGCGCCGGACATGGACGGCTGCGGGAGCGGTTGGAGCGCGACCTCGAAGCGGCCGCCTTGCATGCCCAGCCCCTGCATGGCCAGGGTGATCGCCTTGGCCAGCCCCGGAGCGGCCTTGCCGCGGGACTTCGTCAGTGCGGCGGCGTGCGTTCGCCAGGCCTTTGCGTGGGTGGCTTCCGCGGCCTCCAGCGCGCCCAGGTCGGCCGCAGCGTCGAGCCGGGCCAGGTCCTGCCTCCAGCCGGCCAGCAGATCTGGCAACTCCGCCGGCGGGCGCTTGTACCGGCGTGCAAGGGACAGCCAGAGCCCCATCCGCTCGTCGAGCTCGGACAGGCGTTGTGGATCGAGGTCGGTCTTGCGCAGGTAGGCGTGCAGCGTGTGGGCTGCATCCTCGGCCTGCGCAAGGCTGGACGAGAGCACCTCGAGCAGGCTGCGGAACTGCGGCTCGACGTGTTCCTGGTCCCGGAGCGCGGCGCCGGCCCGCGCCAGACGCGCCGTGGCCCCGGTGTCCTCGTCCCCTTCCAAAGCCTGCAAGGCTTCGCGCGCCGCATCCAGCAAGGCCTGGGCGTTGGACAAGCGCGAATGGTCCGTGCTGAGGCTGTCCCACTCGCCCGCGGCGGGAGCAAGCTTGTCGACCTCGCCGATCTGCCACGCGAGACGCTCGCGTTCCCGCTGCAGCGTGTCCTGGGCCGCGCGGGCCTCTGCCAGCGTCTTCTGCGCCGTGCGCCAGGCGTGCCACGCTTGTTCGACCGCGTTGGTCGAGGTGCCGGCATAGGCGTCGAGCAGTGCCCGGACAGCGTCCGGGCGGGTCAGGCTTTGCCAGGCGTGCTGGCCGTGGATGTCCACCAGCCGTTCGCCGGCTTCCCGCAACTGGGCGGCCGTGGCCGCACTGCCATTGATCCATGCCCGGCTCTTGCCTTGCGCATCGATGCTGCGGCGCAGGAGCAGCGTTTCGCCTGCCTCGAACCCGCCTTCCTCCAGCCAGCCCGCCAGGTCGGGGCTGGCGTCGAACTCCACGGTGATCTCGGCGCGCGCGGCGCCTTCCCGCACCACGGAGGCTTCGGCGCGTGCTCCGAGCGCCAGCTGCAGCGCGTCGACCAGGATGGACTTGCCGGCTCCAGTTTCCCCCGTCAGGACCGAGAATCCGGGCTCCAGGTCGAGCTCGAGCGAGCGGACGATGACGAAATCGCGCAGCGCGATCCGCTTGAGGCTCACGATCCCCCCTCGTTCCAGTGCAGCTTCTTGCGCAGGGTGTCGTAGTAGCTCCAGCCGCGTGGATGCAGGAAGCGCACCTGGTGCTGCGACCGCTTGACCAGGATGCGGTCGCCGTGCAGCAGCGATGCGAGCGACTGCATGTCGAAATTTGCACTGGCATCCCGGCCGGCGACGAGCTCGATGGCGATCTCGCCGGAATCGGGAATGACGATGGGCCGGTTGGACAGCGTGTGCGGTGCGATCGGCACCAGCACCCAGGCCGGATTGGCGGGATGCAGCAGGGCGCCCCCCGCCGAAAGGGCGTAAGCGGTGGAGCCGGTTGGCGTGGCCACGATCAGCCCGTCGGCCCGCTGATTGGCCACGAAGTGACCGTCCACCTCGACCCGCAGTTCGACCATGCCGGAGGTCGCGCCACGGTTGACCACAACGTCGTTCATGGCTTGCGCCTTGAAGACGCATTGCCCGTCCCGCATGACCTGCGCCAGCATCAGGCTGCGGCGGTCTTCCTCGTGCTCGCCCCGCAGCATGGGCCCGAGCACGCTGCGGTAGCTGTCCAGGCGGATGTCGGTGATGAACCCCAGGCGCCCCTGGTTGATGCCGATCAGGGGCACACCGTAGCGCGCGAGCTGGCGCCCGATGCCCAGCATGGTGCCGTCGCCACCCACCACCAGCCCCAGGTCGCATTGGGCGCCGATCGCCGGCACGTCGAGCACGTTGTAGCCCACAATGCCCGAAGCCGCTGCAGTGTCGTGCTCGATGGCGACCTCGCAGCCCTCGGCGGTGAGAAACTGGGCGATGTCCTCCAGCGCGGCGCGGCCGCCGGCAGCGGCAGCCCCGCCGGCGGCGGCGTTGTACTTGCCGATCAGCGCGACCTGGCGGAACAGGGTCTTCATTGGGGCAAATTACATCATTAAAATTCCAGAGAGGCCTCCGCACCATGCTCGATGACCGTGCCAAGTTGTTGTTGAAAGCGCTGGTCGAGCGCTACATCGCCGAGGGGCAGCCCGTGGGCTCGCGCACCCTCTCGCGGGCATCGGGGCTGGAGCTCTCGCCGGCGACCATCCGCAACGTGATGTCGGACCTGGAGGAGCTGGGCCTGATCGCCAGCCCACACACCTCGGCCGGCCGCGTTCCGACGGCGCGCGGCTACCGGTTGTTCGTGGACACCATGCTCACGGTGCAGCGCGAGCAGTTCAACGCCCCGAGCCTGCCTCCGGACCAGCCGCAACGGGTGATCGCGAATGCAGCGCAGCTGCTCTCCAACCTGTCCCACTTCGTCGGCGTGGTGATGGCGCCCCGGCGGACCTCCGTTTTCCGGCACATCGAATTCCTGAAGCTCTCGGATCGCCGGTACCTGGTGATCATCGTGTCGCCCGAGGGGGATGTGCAGAACCGGGTGGTGTTCACCGAGACGGACTACACGCAGCAGCAACTGGTCGAGGCGGCCAACTACCTCAATGCCCACTATGCGGGACTTGCCATCGAGCAGGTGCGGGAACGGCTCAAGACCGAAGTCGAACAGCTGCGGGGCGAGATCGTGCAGCTGATGCACACGGCGGTGGACGCGAGCTCCGAGGCACTCGACCAGGCTCAGGGTGAAGTCGTGATCTCCGGTGAGCGCAACCTGCTGGCCGTCTCCGATTTCTCCAGCGACATGGGCCAGCTGCGCCGCGCATTCGAGTTGTTCGAGCAGAAGACGCAGCTGATGCGCCTGCTCGACATCTCCAGCCAGGCAGAAGGCGTGCGCATCTACATCGGTGGGGAGAGCCAGGTCGTGCCGTTCGAAGAGCTTTCCGTGGTGAGCGCGCCCTACGAGGTCGACGGGCAGGTGGTCGGCACCTTGGGCGTCATCGGGCCCACCCGGATGCCGTACGACCGCATGATCCAGATCGTCGACATCACCTCGCGGCTGGTGAGCAACGCGCTCAGCCACCAGAAGTGAGCGGCTCCTACAATGCCCGCGGCGGGGCGTTAGCTCAGTTGGTCAGAGCAGGGGACTCATAATCCCTTGGTCGCTGGTTCGAGCCCAGCACGCCCTACCATCCCCGCACCAGAGTACTTCAGTGCGCCTGGCGCCAGCACTCCGGCAATGCGAAGTCGGCTCGGCCCGCCACGTTGGGCTTGTCGAGCGGGTGCGGAAACGTGGTCGCCGGTGCACTCGAGACGATGCGATCTCGACGGATGAGGGTGAACTCCATGACGGGCGGGATACTGAGCCCGTCGAACACCACCGGCAGGCAGCAATTGTTGGGATGGATGTGAACGACCTGAAAATCGTTCAGCAGCTTCGTGAATGCCAAGTTGATGAGCTCGAATCCTTTCGGATCCCACAGATCATCCAGCCCGTGCACTTCCATGACGATGATCCGGAACCTGCGCAAGATTTCGGCAGATGCGTCCAGAACAACGCCGTACTCCGCTCCTTCGATGTCCATCTGCAGGAGGAGTTCGCCATCAGGGGCCATCTTCTGAACCCAGGAATCCAGCCGCATGAAGACGTCTGAGTCCTGGGGGCCCAGAAACTTCTTCTGGAAGTGGAAACGCGGGTTGGAAGTCGGCGGGCCGTCAACAGAATAGTCCGCGAGATAGCACCGCATGCCGCGGGCGGCGAGGTCTTCCTCAAAGGTCGCGGTGTCGGAAACGCCCGGGGAGAAGCAGGCTTCGATGTCCTGGAGATCGTTCGGAACGAGGTAGCCACCGTCCCGGTCGCCCCCGATGCGCAACAGACCGGCTTGCGTTTCGACCGGAGCAACGGACGTCATGAAGCGGCCGACTTTGGCTGGATCCGTTGTTTTGGTCAGACGAAGATGCTTGGAATGCAGCAAGTAGTCTTTGGCCCATTGCTTGAAGCTCGGGATCATTGGCGCTGGGTTCCTCCTGTCGATGCCGGGTCTTGGGAATCATACAGGCGGCTTTCAGCGATCTGCGCCGGACCTCAGTGCCGCGCCGGCCGGAACCCGCCGCCGGCGGCCAAGGTCTGGAACTCCTGGCTCGACATGCGGAACGTGGCGCCACGCGCGTCTGGACTCTTGAACGTCATGCGCAGCACGAAGAAGGGATTGGCTGCGCCGTGGGTTCCCAGGGGCTGCACATCTTCCACGGACCAGCGTCTGCCGGACGCATCGGTGAACTGCTGGCCAACCTCGGGCTGCACGCGATGGATGTCGATGGTGGAGTTCATCGCTGGAGGGTTTCACGGCGCCGACCTGGTGGCGCTGGGAATTCTTCCCAAGCTCATGTAGGAGCGTGCCGAATGCGCCTCCGGTTGTCATGGCGGGGGTCTGGCGCGTTCCTGTTATACTTGCCGGCTTCGCGGCTGTAGCTCAGTTGGATAGAGTACTTGGCTACGAACCAAGGGGTCGTGGGTTCGAATCCTGCCAGCCGCACCATCATGAAAGGCCAGTGCTTCCGAGCACTGGCCTTTTTTCTTGACCGGCGAGTTGTCCTACAAGCCGACCGCCCCTGTTCCGACACGTACCGCTGAGGCAGCTTCCCTACATTGAAGCCGCCTCATGAAAACTTTACTTACGTTTGCCGTCTGGCCCGCGGGCTGCGCAGGCTGCGTGCACTGATGGAACTGCTGCCTTCGCTTGCACCCCTGCAGCGCAGGCTTGCCCGGCCGGTCCTCGGCACAGCCTCCGGCGGACGGTGGGACCGCGGCGGTCTGCTGCACGCGCCGCGCACGCCCAATGACGAGACGGCCAGGCTGCTGGAGTTGCGCCAGTGCGGCGTGCTGGAGCGCGATGCGACCGAGGACGAGGTCGCGCTCGTCGAGTTGGCGGCCCAGCTGTGCGGCACGACCATGGCGGCGCTCACCTGGGTGGACTCCTCCCGACAGCGCTACGGTGTGCGCGTCGGGATTCCGGTTCCTGACGTGGCGCGGGAACGTGGCCTCTGTGCGCACACCATTGCCGGCGAGGGCCTGCTGGAGGTGACGGACACCGCCGATCTGCCTTGGTTCGCGCCGCAGCTGCACGGCCCGTTGGGCCGGCCGGTCCGCTTCTACGCGGGCGTGCCGCTGCGTACCGGCACCGGCAGTGCGATCGGCACCTTGTGCGTCTTCGACAGCGTGCCCCGCACCCTCGGTGCCGCCCAGCGCGCCGCGCTTGAGCGCCTCGCGAGCGCCTTGCGCACGCAGCTGGTCCTGCGCCGCCAGCTGCGGGTGGCGACGCAGACAGACCGCCTCACGGGCTTGCCCAACTGGCTGCATTTCGAAGCGCAGTTCGAAACCAGGCGGCCCCGGCGCGGCGTGGTGTGCTTCGTCCGGCTCAAGGCGCTGAGCCAGATCAGTTCGGCCCATGGCTTCCGGGTGGCCGATGCGCTCGTGCTGCAGACGGCCGACCGGCTGCGGGCCCTGGCGGACGCGGGCGCCTTCATCGGGCGGATCAAGCGAAGCCTGTTCATCCTCTTCTTCCCGGAGATGGAGTCCGAGGTGTTCGCAGCCTCCAAGCTCCCAGCCATCTCCGCCGCCCTGCAGGTGCCCTATGCCGTCCAAGACCTGACCCTGGTCTGCCCGGTCCATGCCGGCTTTGCCGCCTATCCCCAGGATGGTGCGACCCTGGACGCCGTGGTGAACTCCGCCGACGCCGCATTGCAGCTGGCCATCGAGCGCGACGAGCCTGCCGCCTTCTTCGACAAGTCCGTCGACACCACGGTAGGCGCCCACTACCGGCTGGAGCCCCAGCTGCGCGCGGCCCTGGCCCAGGACCAGTTCGTCAACCACTACCAGCCGAAGGTCGATCTCGCCAGCGGACGCATCGTCGGTGTCGAGGCCCTGATCCGCTGGATCCATCCGCAGCGGGGGCTCGTGCCGCCTTCGGAATTCGTGCCGGCGCTGGAAGCCACCGGACTGATCCGGGACGTCGGCCGACGCATCATGGAGCGTGCGGTGGAGGACTGGAAAGGCTGGCGCGATGCCGGCCTCGCAGCGCCGCGTGTCGCGGTCAACGTGGCCGCCGCCCAGCTGCGCGACGGTGCCATCGTGCAACAGCTGCGTGCCGCGCTGGCGGCCGTCGACGGTGACCCCGCCGCGCTCGGCATCGAGGTGACCGAAAGCGTACTCATCGGGAACCTCGAGCGCGCCAACGAGGTGCTGGGCCAGGTGCGCGCCATGGGACTGCCCATCGCCATCGATGACTTCGGCACCGGCTACTCGTCCTTGTCGTACATCGTCACCCTGCCTGTCGACGAGGTGAAGATCGACCGCAGCTTCGTCCACAAGATCGCGAGCGACCCGGCCTACCGCGGCATCGTGGGCACCTGCATCAGCCTGGTGCGCAACCTGCACATGTCGGTGGTCGCCGAAGGGGTGGAGACGCAGGCACAGGCCGAGGAGCTACGTGCACTGCGCTGCGATGTGGTCCAGGGCTACCTGTACGGCGCGCCCATGCCGGCGCACGCCCTGGCCGGATTGCTTCCGCCACGATGAGCGCCCTGGCGGACCGGCGGCTCGCGGGTAGGACCACGCCTACCGCTGTGTCGCGATCCCGGCTCTAACATCGCAGGCCGTCTGTTCCCGTCCCACGCGCATCGATCCATGCACATTCCACTCCCGGCGCACACCGACAGCGTCGTGCAGATGCTGGAGGACGCCGCCTTCATCGGCGTCTGGCGCCAGGACCTCGTGCGTGGCGAACTCACCTGGTCGGACCGCCTCGCCGCCATCCACGGGGCAGAGCCCGGCTATGCGCCCGCGGCCGACGAGATGCTCCGGCATTTCTCGCCCGGATGCCGCACCAAGCTCGAAGCACTGGTGCAAGCCTGCGCGACGGAGGGCACGCCGTTCGACGAGGAGGCCCAGATCGTCACGTTGGACGGCCATCGGGCGTGGGTGCGCGCCATCGGGCAGGCCATCCGCGACCCGGATGGGCGCATCGTCGGCCTCCAGGGTGCGGTCCAGGAGATCGCGCCCCGGGGCCTGCGCCCCGGAACACTGCTGCGGATGGGCGCCGCCCTGGGCAGTGGAGAGGCCTTCGTCACGGTGGACCGGAACGGACACTACACCTACCTGAACGAGCAAGCGGAGCGGGCGCTGGGCAGCAGCAGCGAGCAACTGCTGGGCCGGCGCTTCTGGAATTCGTTCCAAAAAACCGTTCGGCTGCGCATCGAGGAGCAGTACCGCGCGGCCTGTTCCCGAGGCGCGCGGTTCGAATTCGAGGAACTCGACGCACGGCTGTCGCACTGGTTCGAGGTCCGCGGGTTCCCGTTCGGCGGCGGCATGGCCGTGCACCTTCGGGACGTGACCAGCCGTCGCAAGGCACAGGAGCAGTTGCGCCTGCTGGAAGGCAGCATCGCGCGCCTGAATGACATCGTGATCATCACGGAGGCGGGCCCGTTCAGTGAACCCGGGCCGCGCATCGTCTTCGTCAACGAAGCGTTCGAGCGCCGCACCGGCTACAGCCGCGACGAGGTGCTGGGCCGCACGCCGCGCCTGTTGCAAGGGCCGAACACCCAGCGCCGCGCGCTCGACCAGATCCGGGCCGCCCTCGAGGAGTGGCGCCCGGCGCGAGTCGACCTCATCAACTACCGCAAGAACGGTGAGCCGTTCTGGGTGGACCTGGACGTCTCGCCGGTGTGGGACAAGCAGCGCAAGCTCACGCACTGGGTGGCGGTGGGCCGCGACGTGACCGAGCGCAAGCTGGCCGAGGAGAAGATCCAGCACCTGGCCTTCTACGATGCCCTGACCAAGCTGCCCAACCGCCAACTGCTGATGGACCGGCTGCATGCGGCGCTGTCCGATCCCGCGCGCCCGCGGGAGGGCGCCCTGATGTTCATCGACCTCGACAACTTCAAGGTGCTGAACGACACGCTGGGCCACCAGAAGGGCGACATGCTGCTGCAGCTGGTGGCCGAGCGGCTGCGGTCCTGCGTGGCCAAGGGCGACACGGTGGCGCGCCTGGGCGGCGACGAGTTCGTGATCCTGCTGGAGAACCGTGGCGACAAGCCGCTCGATCCGGCCAAGGGCGCACGCGCGGTGGCCGAGCGGATCCTGGCCGCCCTGGGCGAGCCCTACGTGCTGCCCGGCTACCTGCACCACAGCACCTGCAGCATCGGCGTCACGCTCTTCAGCCGCAGCGACCGCACCGTGAGCGAGCTGCTCAAGCAGGCCGACCTCGCGATGTACCAGGCCAAGAATGCCGGCCGCAACACCGTCTGCTTCTTCGATCCCGAGATGCAGGCAGTCGTCAGCGCCAACGCCGCGCTCGCAGCCGACCTGCGCCATGCCTGGCGCGAGAACCAGTTCCAGATCGACTACCAGCCGCAGGTCGGCCCGGACGGGCGGATGACCGGCGTGGAGGCGCTGCTGCGCTGGAGGCACCCCCAGCGCGGCCTGGTGCCGCCGGACGAGTTCATTTCCGCCGCGGAGGAAACCTCTCTCATCATCCCGATCGGTCGCTGGGTGCTCGACACTGCCTGCGCGCAACTCGCGGCCTGGGAGCACCGGCCGGACCGGCAGCACCTGAGCATCGCCGTCAACGTCAGCGTGCGGCAGTTCCGGCACCCGGAGTTCGTCGACGAGGTGATGGCCGCGATCGAGGCGTCCGGGGTGCAACCCCACAAGCTCAAGCTGGAGCTCACGGAAAGCCTGCTGGCCGACGGCATCGACGTGACCATCGCCAAGATGGGGAGCTTGAAGGACATGGGCGTCACGCTCTCGCTCGACGACTTCGGCATCGGCTACTCCTCCCTTTCCTACCTCAAGCGGCTTCCGCTCGACCAGCTCAAGATCGACCGGGAGTTCGTCAAGGACATCCTCACCGATGCGAACGACGCGGCCATTGCGCGCACGGTGATCGACCTGGCCCACAGCCTCAACCTGGACGTGATCGCCGAAGGCGTCGAAACCGAAGAGCAGCGCGAGTTCCTGGCGCGCCAGGGTTGCCATGCCTACCAGGGCTACCTGTTCTGCCGGCCCTTGCCCATCGCCGAGTTGGAGGCCTTCATGGAGCGCCTGCCGCAGCCGCAGGCCCTGCCGGCTTGAGGCCGCTGTTCAGAGCGGCGCGATCTGCAGCGGTGTGGTGGCGACCATCCGCGGCACCCGCATGACGATCTGGTCCTGGGTGCGGAAGAGCTCGATGCCCTCCGCCAGGGCGAGTGCCTGCACATCGGTCCAGTCGAGCGCCCGGTAGCCCGGGTCCGAGGCGATCGCATCGGGGACGACGCCGTCCTCCTGGGGGCGCGGCGTGCATCGGATGGTAAGGACCGCGAAACCCGGCGACACCTCGGCCGTCGCCACCAGGTCGCTCGGCACGCCGGCGCCGTCGGCCAGGGACAGCAACGCGGCGGCCACCAGGTGCCGCACCGCCACCCGGGAGACCTCGAAGTCCGTGTCCTGCACCTCGTTGGCCAGTGTGCAGCCACGGAAATTGAAGCTGCTGCGCAGCAGCGCGACGCACTCGTCCACGCCGTCCCGCAGCCGGACGCTTTCGTCCTCGGACGGGGAGATCCAAGCCGCCACCTTGAGGCAGGCAGCCACGCCGTCCCGCGCCAGGCGGTTCATCTTGGAGATGCTGGCCTCGAACTCGGCCGGAGAGGGCGAGCCGCGCTCCAGCCGTGCGTTCAGCACCTCGGCCATCATGGCCACGGCCTGCAGGTTCACGACCATGTCGTGCTTGAGCGCCGGGCCGAGCCGGCGCAGCACGCCGTAGCGGGCGGCCTCCGCGTTGGTCCGCGGGCGGCGGGCCGATGCGGCGGCCGCGGTGTTCCCGGACACCTGGGTGGCCACGCTCATGACTGAGCCTTGCCTTGGGCGGCCATGGTCGTCCAGACTGGTTGGTTCATCGGCATCGATTGTTCGCAGCGGGACCATTGCGGCGCGTCAGGCGATCACCGCGCCCCCTGTAGGACGGCGCTTGCGTCCGGTGAGGAGGGTCGCAGGCGGCTATCCTTGCCCCATGAGCAAAGCGTTCACCCGCGAGACCGACGTCGCCGAGGACGACGACGAAGGCAGCGCGCCACCCGCCCCGGGCGGGCGCAACTACATCACCCCGCAGGGCTACGAACGGCTGCGGTCGGAGTTGCTGCACCTCATCGACGAGGAGCGGCCCAAGGTGGTGGAGGTGGTGCACTGGGCCGCCAGCAACGGGGACCGGTCCGAGAACGGGGACTACCTGTACGGCAAGAAACGCCTGCGCGAGATCGATCGCCGCATCCGCTTCCTGACCAAGCGGCTGGAGATCGCCGAAGTCACCGATCCGTCGGTCCACCACGGCCGCACGCAGGTGTACTTCGGCGCCACGGTGACCTATGCCGACCCGGCCGGCGACGAGCGGACGGTGACCATCCTGGGAATCGACGAGGCCGACAGCGCACAAGGCCAGGTGAGCTGGATCTCGCCGATCGCACGGGCGTTGCTCAAGGCGCAGGAAGGCGACGTGGTCAAGCTGGTGACGCCTGCCGGCCCGCAGGACATCGAGGTGCTCGAGGTGCGCTACCCAGCGCCCCGTTCAGCCGCCTGAGTGGCCGGCGCGCATGCGCTGCGCCCGCATCACGGACGGCGTGCGCTTGAGCGTGCGCATCACGGCGTCCAGGTGGGGGCGGTCGCGCACCGCGATCAGGAAGCGAAGGTCGGTGGCGTCCTGCGCGCGCTCGTCGTCCATGTCCACGTGCGTGATGTCGGCCTCCACGCTCGCCAGAGCCGATGCCACCCGGGCCAGCACGCCCTTGGTGTTGGCTACGGTCACCAACACCGTGGTCTCGAACGGCCGCACCGGCTCGTCGGACCATTCCACGCCGATGAAGCGCTCGCTGTCCTTGTGCTGCAGCCGACGTGCGACCGCGCAATCGTCCAGGTGCACCACGAGGCCCTCCCCGCGGCCGAGATAGCCCAGGATGGCATCGCCGGGCACGGGGCGGCAGCAGGCGGCGAACTGCACCGAGGCGTTCTCGCTGCCGTCCAGCACCACGCCGCCCTGCGACACGTTCTCGTGCGCGGTGAAGCGCTCCCGCGTGATCAACAGTGCGTTCGGCCGCTCGCCACGCTCGGCCATCAGGGTCATCAGCCGCTTGCCCACGATGCCGGCGATGCGCTTGCCCAGCCCCAGGTCGGTCAGCAGTTCGGCCCGGCTGCGGTTGCCGGTGAAGCGCAGGAGCTTCTCCCAGATTGCGTGGTGCTCCTCGTCGTCGGCAGGCAGCCGCTCGATGCCTTCGGCGCGAAGCGCCTGCGCCAGCAGCTTCTCGCCCAGCTCCTGCGACTCCGCCTGCGCCAGGGATTTCAGGTGGTGGCGGATCTTGGAACGCGCGCGTCCCGTGCGCACGAAGCCCAGCCAGGCCGGGTTGGGCGTGGACACCGGCGCGGTGACCACTTCCACCACGTCGCCGTTCTTCAGCTCGGTGCGCAGCGGCACCTGCACGCCATTGATCTTGGCTGCGACGGTGCGGTCGCCGATGTTGCTGTGGATCGCGTAGGCGAAGTCGACCACCGTCGCGCCGCGCGGCAGCGCCATGATCTGGCTCTTGGGCGTGAAGACGTAGACCGCGTCCGGAAACAGGTCGATCTTGACGTGGTCCCAGAACTCCGCCGCGTCGCGCGTCTCGTGCTGGATGTCCAGCAGCGACTGCAGCCACTTGGTCCCCAGCCGGTCGGCGTTGTCCCCGTCCGGCTGGCTGGCCTTGTACAGCCAGTGCGCCGCCACGCCGGACTCGGCGACCACGTGCATGGCCTCCGTGCGCATCTGGAATTCCACGTTGACCCCGGACGGCCCCACCAGCGTGGTGTGCAGCGACTGGTAGCCGTTCACCTTGGGAATGGCGATGTGGTCCTTGAAGCGCCCGGGCACCGGCTTGTACATCTGGTGCAGCACGCCCATCGCCGTGTAGCAGTCGGTCACCGTGGGCACGATGACGCGGAAGCCGTAGATGTCGGTCACCTGCGCGAAGGACAGGTGCTTCTCGTCCATCTTCTTGTAGATGGAAAAGAGCGTCTTCTCGCGGCCGGCGATGCGCACCTGCATGCCCGCCGCCTCGAAGGCCGCCTCGACCTCGCGCTGCACCTTCTGGATCAGGTCGCGGCGGCGGCTGCGCGCCCGCGACACCGCCTTGTCCAGGACCTTGTGCCGCCACGGCCGCAGGTGCCGGAAGGCCAGCTCCTGCAGCTCGCGGTAGGTCTGGTTCAAACCCAGGCGGTGGGCAATGGGCGCGTAGATGTCCAGGGTCTCGCGGGAGGTGCGGGCCCATTTCTCGCGCGGCACGTCTTCCAGCGTGCGCATGTTGTGGCTGCGGTCGGCCAGCTTGACCAGGATGACGCGCACGTCGCGCGCCATGGCCAGCAGCATCTTGCGGAACGACTCCGCCTGGCCTTCCTCGCGCGTGTTGAACTGCAGCTTGTCCAGCTTGGTCAGCCCGTCCACCAGTTCCGCCACGGCCGCGCCGAAGCGCTCGATCAGCTCGGGCTTGGTGACGCCGCAGTCCTCGATCGCGTCGTGCAGCAGGGCGGCCATGAGGGCCTGCGCGTCCAGCTTCCATTCGGCGCACTGGGCCGCGACCGCGATGGGATGGGTGATGTACGGCTCGCCGCTGGCCCGGATCTGGCCCAGGTGGGCCTCGTCGGCAAAGCGGTAGGCCTGGCGCACCTGCTCGATGTCGGCCGCATCGAGGTAGTCCAGCTTGGCCGTGAGCGCGGCGAAGCTTGCCGCTGCCGCGTTCGCGGCGGCCGGGCTGGGCAGGGACGCGGGAACCTGGCGCTGGCCCTTGCCCGTCGAGGGGAGCACGGCACTCATGGCCTTAATGTAGCCGCCTCGTGGCGGCGGTGCGAGCACCAACAAAAAAGCACCGCGTCGCGGTGCTCCTTTGGGAATGCGCCAGGCGCTTAGCCGGGAACCTTCTTCAGCATCTCCAGGCCCACCTTGCCGTCGGCGATCTCGCGCAGCGCGGTCACGCCCGGCTTGTTCTTGCTCTCGATCTTGGGCGCGTGTCCCTGGCTCAGCATGCGGGCGCGGTAGGTCGCAGCCAACACCAGCTGGAAGCGGTTCGGAATCTTCTCGAGGCAATCTTCGACGGTGATGCGGGCCATGGCGTGTTCTCGCTGCAGTGTGTCAGGGGATGTGGAGGGCCTTGAAGGTCTCGGCCCGGGCGCGGCGCTGGGCGGAATACTTCAGCCGCTGGGCATGGACGATCGCCTTGAGATCGAACAGCGCCCTCTCGAAAAGCTCGTTGATTATAACGAAGTCGAACTCCGGCGCCTTGGCCATCTCCTCGGCGGCGTTGGCCAGCCGCAGGGCGATCACGTCGGGCGCGTCTTCGCCCCGGCGCTCCAGTCGCGAGCGCAGCTCCTCCCAGCTCGGCGGCAGGATGAACACCAGCACCGCGTTGGCGAAGATGCGCTTGATCTGCAGCGCGCCCTGGAAGTCGATTTCCAGGATCACGTCGGCGCCCTGGGCGATGCGCTCCTCGATCGCCCGCTTGGAGGTGCCGTAGCGCCGTCCGTGCACGAAGGCCCATTCGACGAAGCCGTCCGCCAGCACCATCGCGTCGAACTCCTGCTCCGACACGAAGAAGTACTCGCGGCCGTGCTTTTCCTGCCCGCGCGGCGGGCGGGTGGTGTGCGAGACCGAGGGATGGACCTGCGAGTCCAGTTCCAGCAGCGCCTTGACCAGGCTGGACTTGCCGGCCCCGCTGGGAGCCGCCACGACGAAAAGGTTGCCGGGGTAGTCCATGGTCACTCCAGGTTCTGCACCTGCTCGCGCATCTGCTCGATCAGGACCTTCATGTCCACGGAAATCCGGGTGAGTTCCAGGGCCGCCGACTTCGAGCCCAGGGTGTTGGCCTCGCGGTGCAGTTCCTGGATCAGGAAGTCCAGCCGCTTCCCGATCTCGCCGCCCTTGCGGATCAGGCGCTCCAGCTCCTCGAGGTGGGCACCCAGCCGCGTGAGCTCCTCGGCGACGTCGATGCGGATCGCGAAGGCCGTCGCTTCGCTCAGCGCCCGGTCCTGGGCGGCTTCGGGGGACGCCGCGCCGTCGGCCAGGCCCATCGCCTCGTTCCAGCGCTCCAGGAAGCGCGCGCGCTGCTGTTCCACCAGCTTGGGCACCAGCGGACGCGCCTGCTCCGCCAGGGCCGCCAGCTGCTTCAGGTGGCCAAGCAGCATCTCCGCCAGCCGGGCGCCTTCCCGGGCCCGCGCGGCGAGCAGGTCGTCCAGCACCTTGGCGGCCAGCGCCTGCACCGGGCCGGCCAGGTCGGCGGGTGCCGCGTCGTCGGTCGATCCCAGGCGCAGCACGTCCGCCACACTGAGGGCGCGGGCGTCGGGCAGCCAGCTGCGCACCGTGTCCTGCACGGCCGACAGCCGCTGCAGCATGCGGGGGTTGGGTTCGCGCACCGGGTCGGACGAGGTCGATTCGACTCCGGCGCGCAGTTCGACCTTGCCGCGCTTGAGCCGGCCTTGCAGCAGCTCGCGCAGCGCCGGCTCGTGCTGGCGCAGGTCTTCGGACAGCCGGAACGACAGGTCCAGGAACCGGCTGTTGACCGAGCGGATCTCCAGCCCGATGCGGGCGGGGGCGGTGGCCCTGGCGTCCTGACCGGGCGCGGCCTGCGCCATGCTGTGCTGGCCGCTTGCGTAGCCGGTCATGCTGTAAACTGGCATGGACACTGAGGGGGTTGAGGGATACCGAGGATAACTGGGCGCCGAGCGGGGCCCTAAAGTCTGGAAATTATGTCAAAGGTCAAGCCGGCGCCATTGCCTCCAGACACCGTGATCGGCGGCTACCGCGTGGTCCGCAAGCTCTCGGCCGGCGGATTCGGCGTGGTCTACCTGGCAGTCGACAACGAGGGCCAGCAGGTCGCGATCAAGGAGTACCTCCCCGCCTCGCTCGCCACCCGCGCGCCGGGCGAGCTGCTGCCGCAGGTGCAGCCCGAGAAACTCTCGCTCTACCGCCTGGGCCTCAAGAGTTTCTTTGAGGAAGGCCGCTCGCTCGCGCAGATCTCGCACGCCTCCGTGGTGAGCGTGCTGAACTTCTTCCGCGAGAACGAGACCGTCTACATGGTGATGAACTACCTGGAGGGCGGGACCCTGCAGGACTTCATCATCACCGCGCGCGAGCTGAAGAAGCAGAAGGTGTTCCGCGAGTCCACCATCCGCTCGCTCTTCGACGAGATCCTGCGCGGCCTGCGCATCGTGCACCAGCACAAGATGTTGCACCTGGACATCAAGCCCGCCAACATCTTCATCACCGACGACAACAAGGCCGTGATGATCGATTTCGGCGCCGCGCGCGAGGTGCTGTCCAAGGAAGGCAACTTCATCCGGCCGATGTACACGCCAGGCTTCGCGGCACCCGAGATGTACCGGCGCGATTCGTCCATGGGTCCCTGGACCGACATCTACGCCATCGGCGCCTGCATCTACGCCTGCATGCAGGGCTACCCGCCCAACGACGCGCCCCAGCGCCTCGAGAAGGACCGCCTGGCGCTGGCGCTCTCGCGCCTGCGCGGCGTGTATTCGGACAACCTGATCGAGGTGGTGGAATGGTGCATGTCCCTCGATCCGCTGTCGCGGCCGCAGTCGGTGTTCGCGCTGCAGAAGGAGCTCTCGCGCGAGGGCGAACGCCGCTACACCAAGCTGACGGTGGGCGAGAAGATGCGCCTGCAGTTCGACAACATGGTGTCGGACTCCAAGAAGGGCCTGCGCCGCGCCACCAACTTCGGCGGCGTGAAGGCCAAGTGAAGCACCGCCCATGAAGTTCTCCGTCTTCCAGATCAGCCGCCGCGGCGGGCGCGAGAAGAACGAGGACCGCATGGGCTACTGCTACACGCGGGAGTCGGGCCTGTTCGTGCTGGCCGACGGCATGGGCGGCCACCCCGAGGGCGAGGTGGCGGCGCAGCTGGCCTTGCAGACCATCTCGGCGCTGTACCAGCGCGAGGCCCGCCCCATCGTGCGGGACCCCAGCGAGTTCCTGGCCACCGCGCTCATGGCGGCGCACCACCAGATCATCCGCTACGCCAGCGAGAAGGGCATGCTGGACACGCCGCGCACCACGCTCGTGGCGGCCATCCTGCAGGGCACCTCGGCCACCTGGGTCCACTGCGGCGACTCGCGCCTGTACGTGGTGCGCGGCGGCGAGCTCCTCACCCGCACCCGCGACCACTCCTACCTGGAGCAGCACAGCGCCGGCGTGATCACGCTGGAGCGGATCAACCGCAACATCCTCTTCACCTGCCTGGGCTCGCCGACCAAGCCGGTCTTCGACATCAGCGGACCGATCGTGCTGCAGGAGGGCGACAAGATGCTCCTGTGTTCCGACGGCCTCTGGGGCACCGTGGAAGAGCCCGACATCGTGCGCCACCTCAGCGCCCGTCCGGTCGCCGATGCCGTGCCCGAACTGGTCGAGCTGGCCCTGCGCAACGGCGGCGCCACCTGCGACAACGTGACCGTGATCGCACTGGAGTGGGAGACGCCCGACGCGTTCGAGTCCACCCATGGCGTGTCCACGGACAGCATCTCCGACGGCGTGTTCGCCTCCACCATTCAGGCCGGGGTGATGGACACGCTGATCGACGACCTCGACGACGCCGCCATCGAGCGATCCATCGCGGAGATCAACGAGGCGATCAAGCGCTCGGCCGCGCGCAAGGGTTAGCCTTCGTCCATGCGGGCAGCCGGCCGCAAAGGACGCAAAGATTTCGCAGAGGACGCAAAAGGTCGCAAGACCTTGTGATCGGTTTTCTTCTGCGACCTCTGCGTATCCTTCGCGTCCTCTGCGTCCGGATATCCTCTCCAGCCACCATGACCTTCCAACGAACCGCCGGCCGCGCCGCCGACCAGCTCCGCCCCGTGCGCATCACGCGCGGCTTCACCATCCATGCCGAAGGGTCCGTGCTCATCGAGTTCGGGCAGACGCGGGTGCTGTGCACCGCATCGGTCGAGGACAAGGTGCCGCCGCACAAGCGCGGCAGCGGCGAGGGGTGGGTCACCGCCGAGTACGGCATGCTGCCGCGCGCCACGCACACCCGGGGCGACAGGGAGGCCGCGCGCGGCAAGCAGAGCGGGCGCACGCAGGAGATCCAGCGCCTGATCGGCCGCTCGCTGCGGGCGGTGTTCGACCTCAAGGCGCTGGGCGAGCGCACCATCCACCTCGACTGCGACGTGCTGCAGGCCGACGGCGGCACCCGCACCGCCGCCATCACGGGCGCCTTCGTCGCGGCGCAGGATGCCGTGTCCACGCTGCTGGCCTCGGGCAAGCTCACCGCGTCGCCCATCACCGGTCCGGTGGCCGCCATCTCGGTGGGCATCGTGCAGGGCACGCCGCTGCTCGACCTGGAGTACGTGGAAGACGTCGCCTGCGACACCGACATGAACGTGGTGATGACCGGCGCGGGGCATTTCGTGGAAGTGCAGGGCACCGCCGAGGGCGCCGCCTTCACCCGCGCCGAGATGGATCAGCTGCTCGGGCTGGCCGACAAGGGCATCGTGGAACTGGTGCGTCTGCAGCAGCAGGCGCTATCAAAACAATAGCTGGTTGCCCGCTCCCCATGCGGGCTGGAGCCCGATTTGATCACTGAACTGGTGTTGGCGTCGAACAACCGCGGCAAGCTCGGCGAGCTGCAGGCGATGTTCGCGCCGCTGGGCATCCGGCTGCTGGCCCAGGGTGCCTTGGGCGTGCCCGAGGCCGAGGAGCCGTTCCGCACCTTCGTCGAGAACGCGCTGGCCAAGGCCCGCAACGCCGCCGCCCACGCCGGCCGGCCCGCGCTGGCCGACGACGCGGGCCTCTGCGTCGATGCGTTCGGCGGTCAGCCGGGCGTCGACACCGCCCACTACGCCACCCGCTTCGGCTACCCCAAGGGCGACGACCACAACGTGCGGGCACTGCTGGAGCAGATGCAGCACGTGCAGGACCGCCGCGCCGCGCTGGTCAGCACCCTGGTCGCGGTGCGCACGCCCGACGACCCCGAGCCGCTGATCGCGGTGGGGCGGGCGGCCGGCGAGATCACGCGCGCCCCGCTGGGCGAGCATGGCTTCGGCTTCGATCCGGTTATGTTCATCCCGGCATTCGGCCAGACCTTCGCCCAGCTGCCACCCGAAGTGAAGAACGCACACAGCCACCGCGGCCAGGCGGCCCGGCAGATGGTGGCGCTGATGCGGGAGCGCTGGCTGTGATCCCGCTGGTGCCGGCCCCGTCCGCGCGCGCCGACGGCGCGCCGACGCGCGACCTGGCGCACTACATGCGCCCGGGCCTGCTGCAGCTGCCGGCCCTGCCGCCGCTGTCGCTCTACGTGCACATCCCGTGGTGCCTGCGCAAGTGCCCCTATTGCGACTTCAACTCGCACGAGGCACCCGCCGACCTGCCCCGGCAGCGCTACCTCGACGCGCTGATGGCCGACCTGGAATCGGCGCTGCCCTTGGTGTGGGGCCGCACCGTGCACAGCGTCTTCATCGGCGGCGGCACGCCCAGCCTGTGGCCGCCGGATGCCATCGGTGCCCTGGTTGACGGCGTGCGCGCGCGGCTGCGCCTCGCGCCGGGCTGCGAGATCACCATGGAGGCCAATCCCGGCACCTTCGAGACCGACCGCTTCCGCGCCTTCCGCGATGCGGGCATCACCCGACTGTCGATCGGGGTGCAGAGCTTCGACGATGGCCACCTGCAGGCGCTCGGCCGGGTGCACGACCGCGCCCAGGCGATCGCCGCGGCCGAGGAGGCCGCGCGCGCGTTCGAGACCTTCAACCTCGACCTCATGTACGCCCTGCCCGGGCAGGACCTCGCCGGGTTGGAGCGCGACCTCGCGCAGGCCCTCGCGCTGCAGCCGCCCCACCTGTCGGTCTACCACCTGACCATCGAGCCCAACACCGTCTTCGCCAAGTACCCGCCGCCGGTGCCGGACGACGACCTCGCCTACGCCATGCTGGACCGCATCACCGAGCGGACGGCCGCTGCCGGCCTGTCGCGCTACGAGGTGTCCGCGTACGCGCGGCCGCAGCATGCCTGCCAGCACAACGTGAACTACTGGGAGTTCGGCGACTACCTGGGCATCGGGGCCGGGGCGCACGGCAAGCTGAGCTTCGCGCACCGCATCGTGCGCCAGGTGCGCTTCCGGGATCCGCGCCTCTACATGGAGCGGGCGCTGGGCGGCACGCCGGTGGCGCAGGAAGAAGACGTCGCGCGCCGGCAGCTGCCTTTCGAGTTCATGCTCAACGCACTGCGCCTGCGCCAGGGGGTGCCGCTCGCGTCCTTCTTCGAGCGCACGGGGCTGCCACTGTCGTCCATCGCGCCGGCGCTGCAGGAGGCGCGTTCCAATGGATGGCTGGACCCGGACCCGGGGTGGCTGCGGCCCACCGAGCGCGGCTTCGACTTCCTCACCGACCTGCAGAGCCTCTTTCTCGCGGACTGAGCGCGTTGCCCGGGCACAGCATCGGTTCGGCTTCGCGGTGTCAAACCGTAAACGGCCGCGCCAGGCACTGCCGGGGTTAGCACCGTCCTACAGCCGGGGCGGGCCGGGCAGCCCACGATGGACCTTCGTTCACCATGGGAGATGACCATGTCCGATGACAAGACCAAGGTCGGCGGCCAGGACCGGCAGCGCATCAACGTCAACGAAGACTACGAGCTGCGCGACTGGGCCAAAAGCATGAACACCACGCCCGAGCGGATCAAGGAAGCCGTGCAGGCCGTCGGCGACCGGGCCGAGAAGGTGCGCGAGTACCTCGACCGGCCCGGGCGCGACCAGCGCTGAGGCGCAGCCCGTCAGCGGGTAGCGGACCCGCCGGAGCCGCCACGGCTGGCGGGAGCGGTGCGCACCAGGTGCGCCAGCACGCTGGAGGCGCCATGGCCGGAGCGGCCATGCTGGCCGATGGCGCCGAACCATTCGCGGGCCACCGGCTGCACCTGCTGGCCGGAGCGCGGCGCGCTCCAGGCGCGCGACTGCGCCACCAGGACACGGGCTTCCTCCAGCGGAATGCCCCGCACCGCGGCCACGGCCTGCGCTGCCTCGATGGGCGAGGCGCCGCTGCCGCGCAGGAAGTCGAGCGCCCGCTCGAGGGTCAGGCCCTGGTCGAGCGTCGTCTGGAGCAGTTCCTGGTAGTTCACGGGGACCAGCATTGTGCCCGACCATTTCCCGCTCCCCAAGCTCATCCGCGGACCTTTGCCATGGCGAACCTAGAATCCCAGCTCCCGGAGAGTTGGCAGAGCGGTTGAATGCACCGGTCTTGAAAACCGGCGACGTCGCAAGACGTCCGTGAGTTCGAATCTCACACTCTCCGCCAAGATCTTGTTCAACGCGAAGCGTTGGGGGAGCACTCACGTTGCGCAGCAACGTGACGTGATCACCAAAACCGGCGACGTCGCAAGACGTCCGTGAGTTCGAATCTCACACTCTCCGCCAAGGTCTTGTTCAACGCGAAGCGTTGGGGGAGCACTCACGTTGCGCAGCAACGTGACGTGATCACCAAAACCGGCGACGTCGCAAGACGTCCGTGAGTTCGAATCTCACACTCTCCGCCAGGGTGCGCTTCGGCGGCGAGGGAGCACTGGGCGGTTCACCATGGCGAGATGCGCTGACCGCCGGCGGCCACGCGCTGCGCTCCACACCTGGCCCTCAGCGCGCCACGGCTTCCTGGATCCAGGCGACTGCCTGCTCCATCGCCACCGTGGGTGTGGTCACGTGGTTGGCGCCCACTTCCAGGAACGTGGTCTTGGGATGGGCGGGCAGCTTGTCGTGAAAGTAGCTGCGCGCGATCCGGAACAGCGGGTCGGAATCGCCCAGCACCGTGAGCACCGGAACGCCAGCCGGCACGCGCGGCGCCGTCACGCCCATGTCGGCATCCGACGCGGGATCGAAGTAGCTCAGGTAGTCCCTGGCGGGCATCGACACGGACAACACCCGCCCCTGGTTGATGTCCGCAAACCGTCCCTTCTCGCCGCCCTTGCCGGCGGCGACCAGTTCGCGCGCCTCGTCGATGCTCTTGCGCACCGCAGACAGGGCCGGGTAGGTGTAGTACCCGTTCGGGATGTGCCCCGGGGCGAACAGGACCAGCCCGTGGACGTCCTGGTGGCGCGCGGCATAGCTCAGCGCCGCCGGGCAGCCCATGCTGTGCCCCATCAGCACGATCCGGGTCGCACCCTTGTCGCGCAGCGCCGCCACGTGGCGGCCGAGCTCCTGCATCGCGCCGTCCCAGTCGCCTTCGAGGTAGCGGCGCTGGGACCAGGGCATGTCGGGCAGCACGACCAGCATGCCTTCACGCTCCAGCCTGGAGATGTGCGGCCGGAAGTTCGGATCGTTCGCGCTGCCGGGGTTCTTGCCGTGCAGCATCACGACGCCGATCTTGGCAGGCGCCTGCGCCCGGGCAGCGCCGGTGGCCAGTGCCACCAGCGGTGCCAGGGCGGCGGCCATGCTGAATGTTCTTCGCTTCATGTCAGGTGCTCTCCTCGTGGGGCCAGCGGGGTGGGATGCCCCATGCAAGCGGATCATAGGCGGCACGGTTGAGCTGAAGACGGTGACGTCGCCGCCCCGACATCTGCTCAGCTACACAACGCGACAATAAGTCGGACGTGTCCTACACCGCACGGGAGGAGAACGGATGACACTGTAGGACAGCGCCTTCATCGGCATCCCCTGGCACCACCCGCACGCCCCGCGTGCCGATCACGCATGGACCAAGCCGTTCAATCCCCCAAGAAGAAAAGCCGCAAGCCGGCAGCCACCGCCGCCCGCGCGGCCGGGCTGGAGCTCGGCCCGATCCAGACGCGCGAGGCGGGACGCGCGTCCGACGCGCAGTCGCGCCAGATCCTGGCGGCGCTCAAGGCCTTTTCGGCCGGCGAGTTCAAGACCCGGCTGCCGGACACCTGGACTGGGACCGACGGCCGGATCGCGGAGGCTTTCAACCACTGCATCGCCAATGCCGAGCGCATCACCTCGGAGGCCGCGCGCCTGAGCACGGGCGTGGGCAAGGAAGGCCGGCTGACGCAGCGGATCTCCGCTCCGGCGGCGGCCGGCGGCTGGGCCGAGCAGGTGGACTCGCTCAACACGCTGATCGACGACCTGGTGCGGCCCACGACGGACATCGCGCGGACCATCGGCGCCGTGGCCAAGGGCGACCTGGGCCAGTCCATGGAACTGCAGGTCGACGGCCGTGCGCTCAAGGGCGAATTTCTGCGCTCGGCCAAGCTCGTCAACACCATGATCGAGCAGCTGGCGGTGTTCACTTCCGAAGTGACGCGGGTCGCGCGCGAAGTGGGTACCGAGGGCAAGCTCGGTGGCCAGGCGCAGGTGAAGGGCGTGTCGGGTGTGTGGAAGGACCTCACCGACTCGGTGAACCAGATGGCCGGCAACCTCACGGCGCAGGTGCGGAACATCGCCGACGTGACGATCGCCGTGGCCAACGGCGACCTGTCCAAGAAGATCACGGTGGACGTGCGCGGCGAGATCCTGCAGCTGAAGGAAGCCACCAACACCATGGTGGACCAGCTGCGCTCGTTCGCCTCGGAAGTGACGCGGGTGGCGCGCGAGGTGGGCACCGATGGCCGCCTGGGCGGCCAGGCCGTGGTGCCCGGCGTGGCCGGCACGTGGAAGGACCTGACCGACTCGGTCAACTCCATGGCCAACAACCTGACGCTGCAGGTGCGCAACATCGCCACGGTGACGACCGCCGTGGCCCGTGGCGACCTCTCGCGCAAGATCACGGTGGACGTGAAGGGCGAGATCCTGGAGCTGAAGGAAACCATCAACACGATGGTCGACCAGCTGAACGGCTTCTCGTCCGAGGTGACGCGCGTGGCCCGCGAGGTGGGCACGGAGGGCAAGCTGGGCGGCCAGGCCGTGGTGCCCGGCATCGCCGGCACCTGGAAGGACCTGACCGACTCGGTCAACTCGATGGCCTCGAACCTGACGGGCCAGGTCCGCAACATCGCCGGCGTGGCGACCGCCATCGCCAAGGGCGACCTCTCGTCCAAGATCACGGTGGAAGTCAAGGGCGAGATCCTGGCGCTGAAGGAAACCATCAACACGATGGTGGACCAGTTGAACGGCTTCGCGTCCGAAGTGACGCGGGTGGCCCGCGAGGTGGGCACCGAAGGCAAGCTGGGCGGACAGGCGCAGGTGCCCGGCGTGGCCGGCACCTGGAAGGACCTGACCGACAACGTGAACTTCATGGCGTCGAACCTGACGGGCCAGGTCCGCAACATCGCCGAAGTGACCACCGCGGTGGCCAACGGCGACCTCTCCAAGAAGATCACCGTGGACGTGCGCGGCGAGATTCTCGAGCTGAAGAACACCATCAACACGATGGTCGACCAGCTGAACGGCTTCGCGTCCGAAGTGACGCGCGTGGCCCGCGAGGTGGGCACCGAGGGCAAGCTGGGCGGCCAGGCCCAGGTGCCCGGCGTGGCCGGCACGTGGAAGGACCTGACCGACTCCGTGAACTTCATGGCGTCCAACCTCACGGGCCAGGTGCGCAACATCGCCGAGGTGACGACCGCCGTGGCACGGGGTGACCTCTCCAAGAAGATCACCGCCGACGTGCGCGGCGAAATCCTGGAACTGAAGAACACCATCAACACGATGGTCGACCAGTTGAACGGCTTCGCCGGCGAGGTGAGCCGGGTGGCGCGGGAGGTGGGCACCGAAGGCAAGCTGGGCGGCCAGGCGCAGGTGCTCGGCGTGGCCGGCACCTGGAAGGACTTGACCGACAACGTCAACTCGATGGCCTCCAACCTCACGGCGCAGGTGCGGAACATCGCGGACGTTGCGACGGCCGTGGCCAACGGTGACCTGTCCAAGAAGATCACGGTGGACGTGAAGGGCGAGATCCTGGAGCTGAAGAACACGCTCAACACCATGGTGGACCAGCTGAACGGCTTTGCTTCGGAGGTGAGCCGCGTGGCCCGCGAGGTGGGCTCCGAGGGCAAGCTGGGCGGCCAGGCGCAGGTGCGGGGCGTGGCCGGCACCTGGAAGGACCTGACCGACAACGTCAACTCCATGGCCAACAACCTCACGGGCCAGGTGCGCAACATCGCCGACGTGACCACCGCCGTGGCGCGGGGCGACCTCTCGCGCAAGATCACCGTGGAGGTGAAGGGCGAGATCCTGGAACTGAAGAACACCATCAACACGATGGTCGATCAGCTGAACGGCTTCGCGTCCGAAGTGACGCGGGTGGCCCGCGAGGTGGGCACCGAAGGCAAGCTGGGCGGCCAGGCGCAGGTGCCCGGCGTGGCCGGCACCTGGAAGGACCTGACCGACAACGTGAACTTCATGGCGTCGAACCTGACCGGCCAGGTGCGGAACATCGCCGACGTGGCGACGGCCATCGCGCGGGGCGACCTCTCGCGCAAGATCACGGTGGAAGTGCGCGGCGAGATCCTGCAGCTCAAGCAGACCATGAACACCATGGTGGACCAGCTGAACGCCTTCGCCGGCGAGGTGTCGCGCGTGGCGCGCGAGGTGGGCACCGACGGCAAGCTGGGCGGCCAGGCCGCGGTGGAAGGCGTGGCCGGCACCTGGAAGGACCTGACCGACAACGTCAACTCGATGGCGTCCAACCTCACCGGCCAGGTGCGGAACATCGCCGAGGTGACCATCGCGGTGGCCAACGGCGACCTGTCCAAGAAGATCACCGTGGACGTGCGCGGTGAAATTCTCGAGCTGAAGGAGACCATCAACACCATGGTCGACCAGCTGCGCTCCTTCGCGGCAGAAGTGTCGCGGGTGGCGCGCGAGGTGGGCACCGAAGGCAAGCTGGGCGGCCAGGCCGTGGTGCCGGGCGTGGCCGGCACGTGGAAGGACTTGACCGACAACGTCAACTCCATGGCCAACAACCTGACGGGCCAGGTGCGGAACATCGCCGACGTGGCGACCGCCATCGCGCGGGGCGACCTGGGCCGCAAGATCACGGTGGACGTGAAGGGCGAGATCCTCCAGCTCAAGGAAACCATCAACACGATGGTGGACCAGCTCTCGGCCTTCGCCTCCGAGGTGACGCGGGTGGCGCGGGAGGTCGGCTCCGAAGGCAAGCTGGGCGGCCAGGCGGTGGTGCCCGGCGTGGCCGGCACGTGGAAGGACTTGACCGACAACGTCAACTCCATGGCCAACAACCTCACCGGCCAGGTGCGCAACATCGCCGAGGTGACCATCGCGGTGGCCAACGGCGACCTGTCCAAGAAGATCACCGTGGACGTGCGCGGCGAGATTCTCCAGCTGAAGGAAACCATCAACACCATGGTGGAACAGCTGCGCTCCTTCGCCTCCGAGGTGACGCGCGTGGCGCGCGAGGTGGGCACCGAAGGCCGGCTGGGCGTGCAGGCCGTGGTGCCCGGCGTGGCCGGCACCTGGAAGGACTTGACCGACTCGGTCAACACCATGGGCGCCAACCTCACCTCCCAGGTGCGCAACATCGCCGAGGTGACCACGGCCGTGGCCCGCGGCGACCTGAACCGCAAGATCACGGTGGAGGTCAAGGGCGAGATCCTGGAGCTGAAGAACACCATCAACACCATGGTCGACCAGCTCAACGGCTTCGCCGGCGAGGTCACGCGCGTGGCGCGCGAGGTGGGCACCGAGGGCAAGCTGGGCGGCCAGGCCCAGGTGGCCGGCGTGGGCGGCACCTGGAAGGACCTGACCGACAACGTGAACTTCATGGCGTCCAACCTCACCGAGCAGGTGCGCGGCATCGTGAAGGTGGTGACGGCCGTGGCCAACGGCAACCTGACGCAGCGCCTGACGGTGCAGGCCAAGGGCGAGGTGGCGGCGCTGGCCGACACCATCAACGGCATGACGGACACGCTGGCCACGTTCGCGGACCAGGTGACCAACGTGGCGCGCGAGGTGGGTGTGGACGGGCGCCTGGGCGGCCAAGCCAACGTGCCCGGCGCGGCCGGCACCTGGAAGGACCTGACCGGCAACGTGAACCTGCTGGCCGCCAACCTGACGACCCAGGTGCGCGCGATCGCCGAGGTGGCGACGGCGGTGACCAAGGGCGACCTGACCCGGTCGATCCAGGTGGAGGCGCGCGGCGAGGTGTCCGAGCTGAAGGACAACATCAACACGATGATCTCCAACCTGCGCGAGACGACCGAGTCGAACCGCGAGCAGGACTGGCTCAAGACCAACCTGGCGCGCTTCACCGGCATGCTGCAGGGCCAGCGCGAGTTGTCCACCGTGGGCAAGATGCTGCTGTCCGAGCTGGCGCCGCTGGTCAGTGCGCACCAGGGCAGCATCTACCACAACCGTCCGGGCGACGACGGTGGCAGCGAGCTCATGCTGCTGTCCAGTTATGCGCAGTCGGGCAGCGTGCGGCTGTCGCGCACCATCGCCCCGGGCGAGGGCCTGGTCGGCCAGTGCGCGCTGGAGAGCCGGCGCATCCTGCTGACCGACGTGCCGACCGACTTCGTCACCATCAGCTCCAGCCTGGGCGAGGCCCGGCAGGTGTCCGTGGTGGTGCTGCCGGTGCTGTTCGAGAACCAGACCAAGGCGGTGATCGAGCTGGCCTCGCTGCACCCGTTCACCGCGGTGAACCTGAACTTCCTGGACCAGTTGGCGCTGGGCATCGGCGCGGTGTTCAACACCATCGAGGCCACCATGCGGACCGAGGGCCTGCTGACGCAGTCGCAGCAGCTGACCGCCGAACTCCAGTCACGCCAGGCCGAACTGCAGCAGACCAACGAGGAGCTGGGCACCAAGGCCCGCCTGCTCGCGCAGCAGAACGAGGAGGTGGAGCGCAAGAACGCCGAGGTGGAGCAGGCCCGTCGCGCGCTGGAGGAAAAAGCGTCCGAACTGGCGCTCACCTCCAAGTACAAGTCGGAGTTCCTGGCGAACATGTCGCACGAGCTGCGCACGCCGCTCAACTCCATCCTGATCCTGTCGCAGCAGCTGGCCGAGAACGCGCCCGGCACGCTGGCGCCCAAGCAGATCGAGTTCGCGCGGAACATCAACTCCTCGGGCAGCGACCTGCTGAACCTGATCAACGACATCCTGGACCTGTCCAAGATCGAGTCGGGCACGGTGAGCGTGGACGTCGAGGAGATCTCCTTCAACGGGCTGCGCGACAGCATCGACCGCAACTTCCGCCACGTGGCCGAAGCCAAGAACCTGCCGTTCCACATCAGCTTCGCGAACGACCTGCCGCGCTCGATGGACAGCGACCCGAAGCGCCTTCAGCAGATCCTGAAGAACCTGCTGTCCAACGCGGTGAAGTTCACCTCGCACGGGCAGGTGGAGGTGCGCGTCGGGCTGGCGGCCAGCGGCTGGTCGCCCGACCACCCGGTGCTCAGTCAGGCCCAGCACGTGGTCGCCTTCGCGGTGGAGGACACCGGCATCGGCGTGCCGCCGGACAAGCAGCGCCTGATCTTCGAAGCCTTCCAGCAGGCCGACGCCGGCACCTCGCGCAAGTACGGCGGCACCGGCCTGGGCCTCGCGATCAGCCGCGAACTGGCGGTCCTGCTGGGCGGCGAGATCCGCCTGGCCAGCGTGCACGGCAAGGGCAGCACCTTCACGCTGTACCTGCCGCTGCACTACGCCGGCCCGGACCCGGTCAGCGCCACCCGCGACACCAAGGCCGACGGCCCCGCGGTGCCGCTGGTGCTGCCCGCAGCGCGCGACGAGCACATCCCGGACGACCGGGAACAGATCGTCGCCGGCGACCCGGTGCTGCTGGTGATCGAGGACGACCCGCACTACGCCCGCATCCTGCTGGGGCTGGCGCGCGACAAGGGCTTCAAGGGCCTGGTGGCGACCAAGGGCGCGATGGGCCTGTCGCTGGCGCGCCAGTACCAGCCGGCCGCGATCTCGCTGGACATCTTCCTGCCCGACATGCTGGGCTGGACGGTGCTCAACCAGCTCAAGCTCGACCCGGCGCTGCGGCACATCCCGGTGCAGATCATCACGCTCGAGGAAGAGCGGCAGCACGGGTTGTCGCACGGCGCCTTCGCCTACCTGCTCAAGGAGCCGACCACCTCCGGGCTGGAGGCGGCCTTCGACCGCCTCAAGACCTTCACCGCACCGCGCACGAAGCGGCTGCTGGTGGTGGAGGACAACGAGATCGAGCGCAACGCGGTGATCGAGCTGCTCGGTTACGACGACATCGAGATCGTTCCGGCCGGCAGCGGCGCGGACGCGCTCGCGGCCCTGCGCGGGCAGGCGTTCGATTGCGTGGTGCTGGACCTGCGCCTGCCGGACATGACCGGCTTCGAGCTGCTGGAGCAGCTGCAGGCCGACCCGGGCATGGCGGCGGTGCCGGTGGTCGTCTTCACCGGCAAGGACTTGTCGGCGGACGAACAGGCGCGCCTGTCGGCGATGGCCAAGAGCATCGTGCTCAAGGACGTGCGCTCGCCCGAGCGGCTGCTGGACGAGACCGCGCTGTTCCTGCACCGGGTGGTGACGCAGCTGCCGGCCGAGAAGCAGGCCATGCTGGAGCGGCTGCACAACTCCTCGGAGGTGCTGCGCGGACGCAGGGTGCTGGTGGTGGACGACGACGCACGCAACATCTTCGCGCTGACGTCGGTGCTGGAGAACCACGACGTGGAGGTGATCAGCGCCACCAACGGCCGCCAGGCCATCGAGACCATCCAGAGCACGCCCGACCTCGCGATGGTGCTGATGGACATCATGATGCCGGAGATGGACGGCTACGAGACCATGCGCGAGATCCGCAAGGATGCCGCGTTCCGCACGCTGCCGATCCTGGCCCTGACGGCCAAGGCCATGAAGGGCGATCGGGAAAAATGCCTGGATGCAGGCGCCAGCGACTACATTTCCAAACCGGTCAACACGAACCAGTTGCTCTCGCTGATGCGGGTCTGGCTATTCCGCTGATCCCCCACCCGCACACCCCATGACCCGACCGACCCCGCCGCCCGCCACGTCCCTCCCGCCCGAGGTCGTGACCGGGCCGAGCGTCAACATCCTGATCGTGGACGACGAGCCGAAGAACCTGGCCGTCCTCGAGACCGTGCTGGACGACCCCGGCTACCGCCTGGTGCGCGCCACCTCGGGCGACGAGGCGCTGCTGGCGCTGATGGCCGACGAGTTCGCGGTGCTGGTGCTCGACGTGCGCATGCCGGGCATGTCGGGTTTCGAGCTGGCGCAGTTGGTCAAGGAGCGGCGCAAGACCTCGCGCGTGCCGATCATCTTCCTGACCGCCTACTACAACGAGGACCAGCACATCCTCGAAGGCTATGGCAGCGGTGCGGTGGACTACCTGCACAAGCCGGTCAATCCCTCCGTGCTGCGCTCCAAGGTGGCCATCTTCGCGGAGCTGCACCGCAAGGGCCGGGCGCTGGAAGCCTCCAACCGGCTGCTGCTGGGCGAGGTCAGCGAGCGGCGCAATGCCGAGCGGCGCCTGAGCGAGCTGAACGCCTCGCTCGACCAGCGTGTGCGTGAGCGCACCCTGGAACTGGAGAAAAGCGAGGCCCGGCTGCTCGACGCCCACCGCCGCAAGGACGAGTTCCTGGCGACACTGGCGCACGAGTTGCGCAATCCGCTCGCGCCGGTGCGCAACGCCGTGGAGCTGCTCAAGCGCAAGAAGCTGCCGGAAGACAAGCTGGCGTGGGCGGCGGACCTGATCGACCGGCAGGTCAGCTCGCTCGGCCGGTTGATCGACGACCTGATGGACGTCAGCCGCATCAACCAGGGCAAGATCGAGCTGCGCCGCTCCGTGGTGACCCTGAACGACATCCTGGCCGACGCGGTGGAGACCAGCCGGCCGCTGATCGAGGCGTCCGGGCACCACCTGACGGTGCTGCTGCCGGACAAGAAGCTGGTGGTGGACGCGGACCGCACGCGCTTGTCGCAGGCGTTCATGAACCTCTTGAACAACGCGGCCAAGTACACCGACCCCGGCGGCCGCATCGAGGTCGCGGTGACCATCGAGAACGAAGGCGTGATCGTCACCGTGCGCGACAGCGGCATCGGCATCCCGCCCGACAAGCTGGATAGCGTGTTCGAGCTGTTCTCGCAGGTCGAATCCGCGCTCACGCGCTCGCGCGGCGGGCTGGGCATCGGCCTGTCGCTCACGCGCCGGCTGGTCGAGATGCACGGAGGCACCGTGCGCGCCGTGAGCGACGGCCCCGGCCGGGGCAGCCGCTTCCTGGTGCACCTGCCGCTGGCGGCCACGGAAAACCAGGCGCCCGCGGGCACGCCGGCACCGCTGCCGTCGGCCGGCGGCCTGCGCATCCTGGTGGCCGACGACAACGCCGACGCCGCCGAGACCCTGACCGCGCTGCTCGACATGCTGGGCCACCAGGTGGCGTGCGTGCACGACGGGCAAGCCGCCGTGGCGGAGGCCGCGCGCTTCGCGCCCGACCTGGTGCTGCTGGACATCGGCATGCCGGGCATGAACGGCTACGAGGCCTGCCGCCGCATCCGGGCGCAGCGGCGGTCGGATCTGGTGGCCGTGGCCGTGACCGGCTGGGGCCAGCCGCAGGACGTGCAGCAGGCCAGGGACGCCGGGTTCGACCACCACCTGGTCAAGCCCATCGACATGGACGCCCTGTCAGCCATCCTGGCCGACGTGGTCCCCGGCCGCGCGGTCCCGCCCCTGCGCGACGCCGGCACCGAGTAGCGGCCCGGAAACGTCACCGAACGTCTCGTAACTCATCCGTGGCGCCACTGCGGCCATCATGGGCGGATGCGAACCACGATGTTCAGGCTGGTGCGGATCCTCATGGCACTTCCGATCCCGGACCGCGTGAAAGCCCGGGTACTGGACTGGTACGACGGGCGCGGCCGGGACTAGAGGCGCCGCGGGGCCGCGTGGTGGCCCCGTCCGGCGTGCCCTACACTGCTGGGCCATGACCACGCGCAACGCCGCATCCGTCGACGAGATCATCGTGGAGCCGACCCCGGCGGCCAAGCGGCGGCGCGCGGCGGACGAAACGCAGGCGCTGCTCGGCCTGTCGGAGGTGATGGCGCAGGCCCCCGACCGCGCGGTGCAGCGGCTGGTCGAGGCCGCGATGGCCCTCACCGAGTCGGACTCCGCCGGCGTCAGCCTGGAAGACACCCAGGACGGCCAGCCGGTGTACCGCTGGGTGGCCGTGGCAGGCGAGTTCAGCCGCTACCTGCAAGGAGTGATGCCCCGGGATTTCAGCCCCTGCGGCACGGTCGTGACCCGCGGCAAGACCCTGGTGATGCGCGAGCCCGCACGCTTCTTTCCCTACGCGGCGGACTTCCACGTGCCGCTGCACGCTGCGCTGCTCACGCCCTTCGGCCGCGGCGGCCGGCTGGTCGGCACGGTCTGGGTGTTGAGCCATGACGCCCGCAAGACGTTCAGCCGCGAAGACGTGCGCATCGTCGAGCAGTTGACCACCTTCTCGACTTCCATCCTCGACGCCATCCAGAAGCGGCGCGGCAAGGCCAAGCCCGCGCCCACCGATCACGGCGGCAACTGACCTGGCGCGTCCCGGTACCCGGGCACCAGCGTCTGCTCTCCAGTGCGCCGCGACGGCTGGCCAGCCCGGCTCAGGCGCAAGCCCGACCCAGCAGCCCGGCGGCGATCAGCAGCAACGGCAGGTCGCTGCGCTTGGCCTCGCACGGCTCCACGTCGAAGTGGCACAGCGCGCCCCAGGGCCGCCCGTCCTCGTCCTCGATCACCACGCCGCAGTAGCTGACGATCGGGCTGTCCCGCATCCACGGCACGCGGGCATCGGCACGCCCGTCGGCCACGTCCAGCGGCTCGCCCGTGCGCTGCAGGTGGGCGCAGTACGCCTGCTCGACCGGAACGTCGTCGCAGCGGCTCACCGCCGGGTCCCACTTGTCGATCAGCTCGAGGTTGCGCAACAGGTCGCCATCGAAGCGGAAGACGCCGGTGAAGCGGTGGGGCGTGCGCCGGTTGAGGAATGCCAGCGCGGCGCGGGGGCCGCCCGAGTCGATCGAACGCCCGAGTTCGGCCACGTCCGGCGCCAGGGCGTCCAAAGCCCCGCGGATCTCGCTCCCGCTGTCCATCCATGCAATCTGGCGGAGCGAGGGCGCCAACGGTGTAGGTGCGGCGCACGCCCGCGTGCGGGACAAGGGACTCGACGCGCGCCTCAGCCCAGCGTGAAGAACACGGTCGTGCCGACCCCGGGCATGGATTCGGCCCAGACCCGGCCGCCGTGCCGCTGCACGACCTTGTGCACCAGCGCCAGCCCGATGCCGGTGCCCTCGAATTCATTGGCGCGGTGCAGCCGGGCGAAGGGCTTGAACAGCCGGCCGGCCAGGGCCATGTCGAAGCCCGCGCCGTGGTCGCGCACGAACCAGGCGGTGCCGCCTCCCGCATCCGGCTGGCCGCCCACCTCGATGCGCACCACTGGACGGTCGCGCGAAAACTTCCACGCGTTCTCGAGCAGGTTGGTCATCAGCTGCCGCAGCAGGCGCGCATCGCCCAGCGCCAGGAGGGGCGCGTGCACCGTCAACTCCGCGGGCCGCCCGGGCTCCTGCTCCTGCAGGCGGCGCACGTGGGCCCGCGCGATCTCGCCCAGGTCCACCTGGCTGCGCATCAGTTCCTGCCCGGCCTCGCGCGCCAGCGACAGCAGCGCGGAGGTCTGGGCCTGCATCTGCTGCACGTTGGCCAGGATGCGCTGGAGGTAGTGCTGCTCCCGGCCCGCGAGCTTCTCGAGTGCCGGCTCCAGCACCTGGGCGAAACCCGCGATGGCGGTCATCGGCGCCCGCAGGTCGTGCGCGATCGAGTACGCGATCGCCTCCAGTTCGGCGTTGGCCGCCTTCAGTTCGGCGGTCCGGCGCTCCACCTTGTCCTCCAGGGAGCGGTTCAGCTCCGCCAGCGCCTGCCGGGCGTGCCACAGCTCGGTCACGTCGGTCACGAAGCCCTCGATGCAGCGCAGCGAACCGTCCTCGTGGAACACGCCGCAGCCCTGCTCCCAGGCGACCTTTTCGCCCTGCGGCGTGCGCAGCCGGTAGGTGACCTGGAAGCGCTCGCGCCGCTCCAGCGCTGCCGCCAGCCGGGCGCGCATGCCCGGCAGGTCGTCGGGGTGGATCAGGTCGCCGAAGGCCGGCGCACCCGTCATCAGCGCCTGGGCCGGGTGCCCGGTGAGCGCGAGCGCGCCTTCGCTGGCGAAGAGGAAGGGCAGCCCCGGCAGCCCGCGCGCGCGGAACGCCATGCCCGGCAGGTTGGACAGCAGGGCCGCCATGGCGCGCTGGCTCTCGCGCAGCAGCAGTTGCGCCTGCTTGGTGTCGGTGATGTCCTGGACGGCGCCGCGGATGCGCAGCACGTGGCCGGCCTCGTCCCACTCGGGCTCCCCGATCAGGCGCAGCCAGGCCGCGCTGCCATCGGTGCGCACCACGCCCGCCTCCACGTCGAAGGGTGTGCCCTGCAGCAGGCAGGCGTCCAGGTGCGCCTTGAGCATCGCTCGGTCCTGGTGCACCACGCGTTCGAGCACCTGCGACTGGGTCGGCGCGGTGCTCGTGCCGAGCAGGGTCGCGGCTTCGGGCGAGAGCGTGCCGCGCACCGCGCCGGCCTCGTGGGCCCAGGCGCCCATGCGCGCCACGTCGGCCGCCATCTGCAGCAGCGCCTGGGCGTCCGACCAGCGGCGGTCGGCCTCGCGCTGGGCGGTCATGTCCTGCACGATGCTGACGAAGTGCGACGGCTGGCCATCCGCATCGCGCACCAGGGTCGAACTGAAGTCGCCCCACAGCAGGCGCCCGCTCCTGTGCAGGTAGCGCTTGGTCCGGCGGGCGCTGCGCACCTCGCCACGCTGCAGCCGTTCGCGCTCGCGGTTGTCCTCGTCCACCTCATCGGGATGGACCACGGCGCGCAGCGGCAGGGCCAGCAGTTCAGCCTCCGTGTAGCCGAGGAATTCGCAGAACGCGCGGTTGACGCGGATGCGCTTCCAGGTGCGCACGTCCACCACGGAGATGCCGACCGGTGCGTCCTCGAACACGCTGGCGACCTCCAGGGCGGGCGGCCACACCAGGGCTGAGGTGGGCGGGAGGGTCGGGGCCTCCACCGGCGTGGCCGGGCCGTCGGGGTACTGCATGCCGCCAAGGGTAGCGGCGTCTGCCCCGTCCTGGAACGGGGCTAACACCCCCTAGGCCGCGGCGGCGCTGCCGTGTGCCCCCGGCACCACGCTGTCCAGCAGCTGCGTCAAGGCGGCGAGCGCCACCGGCTTGACCAGGTGGTGGTCGAAGCCGGCGGCGGCGGCGTGTTCGCGGTCGCTGTCCTGGCCGTACCCGGTCACCGCCACCAGCATGCAGTCGTCCGGGGGCACCTGCCGGCGGATGCGCCGGGCGACCTCGTAGCCGTCCATCTCGGGCATGCCGATGTCCAGGAGGCAGATGTCGTGCCGCTCGGAGAGCGCGCGCTTCAAGCCGGCCCGGGCACCGGTCTCCACCTGGACGCTGTGCCCCAGCGCCTCCAGGAACATGGCCAGCATGGTGGCGGCGTCCGCGTTGTCGTCCACCACCAGCACGCGCAATGGCCCGCCCGCCACCGCGGCCGTGCGGTGCGGCCCTGCCGCCCCGGTGGCCGCCGTGGCCAGCCGTGGCAGGCACACGGTGAAGGTGCTCCCGCGGCCCGGGCCGCCGCTGCGCGCCGACACGGTGCCGCCATGCAGCTCGGTGAGCATCCTTACCAAGGCCAGGCCGACCCCCAGCCCGCCCTGCGCGCGGTCGGGGGTGCGTTCGGCCTGCGTGAACAGCTCGAAGGCGTCGCGCGTCAGTTCGCCGGACATCCCGATGCCGTCGTCCTCGACCGACAGCACCACCTGGTCGTCACGCACGGCGAGGTCCAGGCACAGGCGGCCGCCGGGCGGGGTGTACTTGGCGGCGTTGTTCAACAGGTTGCCGATCACCTGCACCAGCCGCGTGGCGTCCCCCAGCACCCAAGCCGGGTCCGGGCAGAGGTGCACGCTGAGCTGGTGGCGCTTGGCTTCGATGCCCGGCCGCGCCTGCTCGACGGCGTCGGCGACCACCTTCTTCATGTCCAGGCTGACGCGCTCCAGCGACACCAGGCCCCGGGTCACGCGGGAAACGTCCAGCAGGTCGTCCACCAGGCTGGTCAGGTGCTCCACCTGCCGACCGATCACCGCTCCCGTCTTGTGCACGAGCTCTTGGCCGATCCCGTCCCGCGACAGCAGCTCCGCGGCGGTACGGATCGGTGCCAGCGGGTTGCGCAGCTCGTGCGCCAGCATGGCGAGGAATTCGTCCTTGCGCCGGTCCGCCGCCTTCAGGCGGTCCTGCTGCGTCCGCTCCAGATCCAGCACGCGGGTGAGCGCCGCATGCAGCTGCGGCAGGTCCATCTCCGCGGGGGCGGGCGATCCGCCGGTAACCGACGCGCGCACCGCCGGCGTGCCGTCCCGCAAGTTGTACAGCCCGGTCACGTCGATCGCGTTCTGCGCCACGAACAAGACTTCGCCTGCGGCGTCCAGCACCGGCGTGTGCACCGCGCTCCAGTACTTGTCCAGATAGGCGATGCCGTCCGGTGTCTCGATGGGCACCGCGTAGCGCAGCAGGGCCGAGGTGTGCGGACGGCGGGTGGCGATGGCGCGCTCGATCGAGGTGCGAACCTCGTCCAGGTTGGTGGACGCGGGATCGGCCTCGTTCGCCGGGAACGCCTCGAAGATGTGCTTGCCGACAATGTCAGGCGCGGTGCGACCGGTGGCACGGCAATAGGCGGCGTTGGCGCCGATGATCACGTAGTCCGTGGCGACCAGCAGGTACGGATAGGGCGAAGCCTCGAAGAGGGCGGAAAAATCCGCGACACGCGTGGCCTGCTCGGTCATTGCGGCCACCATACCCGACCGTGCAGTGGCGTGGTGGGATTTCCGAGCGCCGGCCCCGGCATGGACCAGCCGGCAGCCCGCCACGGATGAGCGCCGCGTCGCCGGGCGCAGGTCAGGACAGCGGGCCTCAAGGCCGGGCCAGGAGCGTCGCGGTCACCGCATCGCCCACCCGCTTGAAGATCCCGCCGGCATCCTTCACGTCGTCCATGTCCGCCGCGCAGGTGGCGATGACGATGCCCCTGGCACCCCGGTTCTCGGGGCTCACCACCATCATGTGGCAGGCCCGCCGGTACTGGGTGCCGGTCTTGTGGATCATGAGGAAGGCCTTGGGGATGCCGCCTTCCAGCCGGTAGTCGCCGCGCTGGCCGAACTTCAGGTAGCGGTAGAGCTTCTCGGTGCTGCTTTGCGACAGCAGCTTGCCGCGCACCAGCTGCTCCAGCATGCCGCCATAGCCTTCCAGCGTCGCCGTGTTCAACCGGGATTGGTAGAACTTCTCGTAGGCCTCGCCGATGGAGCGCACCTTCAGCGCCGAGGCCGGCAGGTTCAAGGCCCGGCGCACCGCCTCGAAGCGCTGCGGGCCCATCTCCGCCGCGGCGATCCGCACCAGCGTGTCGTTGGGCAGCTTGCCGGCGTCGGGGTGGATCTGCGCGTACACCTCGCGCCGCACCTGCGTCAGGCTGGTCAGGCGGCCGGCGCCGGGGCCCAGCACCTCCTGCGCCACGGCGTTGAGGGCGTCCTCGCCCACGGTGCGCACCAGCAGGTTGGCCGCCGTGTTGTCGCTCACGCCCAGCATGCGGGTGAGCAGCGAGTCGACCGTGTGGCGCGCGCCGACCTTGCCCCACACCAGTTCGCCCGGGCCGTCGATGCGGTCGGCCTCCTGCACCGCCAGCCGCTGGTCCAGGCGCAGCTTGCCGGCATCGACCTGGCGCAGCACCGCGATGGCGATCGCCACCTTGGCGCTGGAGCCCAGGTACCAAGGGCGGTCGGCGCCGTGGCCCACTGCTTCGTCGGTGTCCAGGCGCTTGACGTAGACGCCGAGCGCGCCGGGCGTCTCTTGGTCGAGGCGCTCGATCCGCTGGCGCAGGGCCGCGCGCCAGTCCGCGCGGGCGGCCTCCGGCGCGTCGGCGCCGGCGCCGCTACTCGCGCGCGCTGCCGGATGCGCCGCCAGCAGCAGCGCCGCCAGCAGCAGCATCGGGGCCGCGCTCCACCTGCGGGGCAGGCGGCACGGCCGGACAAAGGGGTGCATGGAACGTCCTTTCGGCCAACAGTCCGGAGCGGCACAGCGCCTGCCCGACCCCGCGCAGTGCCGCCTCGCCCCGGGTGAGCGTCGCCTGGTCCCCGCGCACGCAGGCCACCACCACCACGCCGGCCGGCGCGGGGCCGTCGCCCGTGCGCACGATGCCCGCATCGCATGTTCGGCGGCGCTGGGTCCCGGTCTTGTGGGCCCAGCGCGCCTCCTGCGGCAGGCCCGCCTTGATGCGCTGCAGCCCGGTGCGCGTGCGCTCCATCAGCGCCAGCAGCCACGCGGTCTGCTCCGGCCCGAGCGCGCGGCCCTGCGCCAGCGCCGCGAGCACCTGGCCGTAGGCATCGAGCCGGCCGGCGTTGAGGCCGGTGCGGTAGTAGCCGGCGTACGCGGCGTCCAGGGTCGGCTGGCGGAAGGCGGACGTCGGCACGCCGGTCAGCTGCGCCAGCACCTGCAGCCGCGCGGCGTCGGTGGGGGCGGCGTGCAGCCGCAGCAGATCGCCACCGCGCAGCGCAGCCGCCTGCGGCGTGAGCTGGCCGTAGACCTGGCGGCGCACGTCGGCCAGCGAGGTGATGCGGCCGATGCCGCCGGCGGGCGCCAGCTGCGCCACCAGCGCGTTCACCGTGTCGAGCCCGACTAGCTCGATCAGCATGTCGGTGGCGGTGTTGTCGCTCAGCGCCATCATCTGCTCGAGCAGGTAGCGCAGGGGAAGCGCAGCGGCCAGCGGCTGCGCGTTGGTCTGGCCCGCGCCGTCCACCCGGTCGTCGGCGCGCAGGCGCAGCGTGGTGTCCAGCGTGAACTGGCCGGCCTCCACGCCCCGCAGCACCGCGATGGCGACCGGCAGCTTGACCATGGACGCGAGGTACCAGCGCTCGTCGGCGCGCAGGTCGACGGTGGCGCCGGAGGCGAGGTCGTGCACGAAGACGCCCAGCTCGACCCCGGGCGGCAGGGGCAACGCCCCCAGGTCGTGCCGCAACTGCACGGCCCAGCCGGGCGGTGTCGCCGGTTGCTGCGGTTTTGATAGCAGTTCGGCCGCAACAGGAGCGGGCTGGAGCCCGATTTCGCTTCGAAACCCGCCGGAACCGGTTGCGGCGCCGCAGGCACCGGCCAGGCACAGCGCCGCGGCGGCCCGGGCGAGCCGGGCGCGCGCGGACGGCCGGCTGCGCGCCGGGGCATGCAGGCGGAGGCAGGCGGTCGGGAACACACCGCCATGCTGGACCGTTGGCCGCCGCCGCGGTGTAGGACAGGGTTGCGGACTGCACGCCGGCACCCGATGGGCTGGGCACCGCCGCGTCCCCGGGCCGGCGCGAGCGGCTAGCATCGGCCCATGCTGCAAGCGACCTACGAGCTTCCGCTCGTCGTCATTTCCGTCCTGGTCGCCATCCTCGCCTCGTACACCGCACTCGCGCTGGCCGAGCGCGTGCGCCACGCGAAAGGCCGCGCGGCCGTGCCCTGGATCGTGGGCGGCGGCTTCGCGATGGGCACCGGCATCTGGGCCATGCACTTCGTCGGCATGCTCGCGCTGCGGCTGCCGATCCCGCTGGGCTACGACCTGGGCCTGACCTTCGGCTCCTGGCTGCTGCCGGTGGTGGTGTCCGCGGCCGCCCTGTGGCAGGTGGCCCTGCCCAACCTGAAGGCGCGGCACCTGGCCGTGTCGGCGGTGCTGCTGGGCGCGGGCATCAACCTCATGCATTACCTCGGCATGGCCGCGATGCGCATGGACCCGCCGATCCAGTGGGACGTGCCGCTGGTGCTGGCCTCGATCGCCATCGCGATCTCGGCCGCCGGGGCGGCGCTGTGGATCGCGGTGCGCCTGCGGGACCGGGACGCGGCCGCCTGGCGGCCACGCGCCCTGGCCGCCGTGGTGATGGGGCTGGCCATCGTGGGCATGCACTACACCGGCATGGCCGCCGCGAACTTCCCCGCCGGCAGCGTGTGCCGGGCGGCGGCCGACGGCTCCTTCACCCTGAGCGGCCTGGCCACCCTGGTGACCCTGGGCACGGCCTCGGTGCTGGCCATTGCGCTGATCACCGCGGTGTTCGACGCGCGGCTGGAGGCCCGCAACGACATCCTGCGCCTGACGCAGCGGGCCGCGCAGGAGCGCGAGGTGCTCCTGCAGCGCGAGCAGGCGGCCCGCGCCGAGGTGGAGCAACTGAGTGCACTCAAGGACCAGTTCCTCGCGACCCTCTCGCACGAGCTGCGCACGCCGCTGCACGCGGTGCTCGGCTGGGTGCAGCTGCTGCGGGTCAAGCACGACGAGGCGGCGCTGGCCAAGGGCCTGCAGACCATCGAGCGCAACGCGCGGCTGCAGTCGCAGCTGATCGACGACCTGCTCGACATGAGCCGCATCGTGACCGGCAAGGTGCGGCTGGACGCCACGCGGGTCGGCCTGGTGCCGCTGGTGCGGGCGGCGCTGGAGACCCTGAGCCCGGCGGCCTATGCCAAGGGCGTGGAGCTGGCCTTCGACGAACCGGCCGGACCGATCGAGGCCTGGGGCGACCCCGGGCGCCTGCAGCAGGTGCTCTCCAACCTGCTGGGCAATGCGCTGAAGTTCACGCCCTCGGGCGGCCGGGTCGCGGTGTCGGCGCGGGTCGAAGGCGGCACCGCCGTGCTGCGCGTGCAGGACACCGGCATCGGCATCGCGCCGGACTTCCTGCCGCACGTGTTCGACCGCTTCCGCCAGGCCGACGGCTCCACCACGCGGCGGCATGGGGGCCTGGGCCTCGGCCTGTCGATCGTGCGTCAGCTGGTCGAGCTGCACGGCGGCACCGTGTCGGCGGCGAGCGAGGGGCCGGGACGCGGCGCCACCTTCACCGTGCGCCTGCCGCTGCTGCAGGGCGCCGCAGCCGGCGGCGGCGCGGCGCGGCCCCCGCTGGCCGAGGCCGGGGTGCCGCTGGCCGACCTGCACGGCTGCGACGTGCTGGTGGTCGACGACGAGCGCGACGCGCTCGTGCTGGCCCAGGAGATGCTGGCCGGCTGCGGGGCCACCGTGCGCCTGGCGGCGGACGCCGTGGAAGCCCAGGCGGCGCTGGAGTTGCGTGTGCCCGACGTGCTGGTCTGCGACATCGGCATGCCGGTGGTCGATGGCCTGGAGCTGATGCGGCGCATCCGCGCCGGTGGCGGTGCGGCCGCGCGCGTGCCGGCCATCGCGCTCACCGCCTTCACCCGCGCGGAGGACGCACAGCGCGCGCGGGCGGCGGGTTTCGATGCCTTCCTGCAAAAGCCGGTGCAGATGCAGCAGCTGGTGACCGGCGTCGCGGCGGCCTGGACCGGGCGCGATCCGCAGCCGCCGGCGCAGGGCTGACCCGGGCTGGCCAGGGTGGACGCGCAGGGCACCGTGCTCGCCAAGGGCAGCGGGCTGGACCTCCAGAGCCTCACCCAGAAGGCCGTCGAGCACGCGCCGGCGCCGGCGCTGCGGCCCGCCACGCAAGAGCATTTTCCGGCTGCAGCCCGCGTGGGGAGCGGGACATCCGCTATCGATTCAGGAGCGAGCGTCAGTGCCGCTGCGGATGCCGTCTTGCCGTGACCAGGTACAGCACCGCGCCCAGCAGCAGCAACCCGGTGGCGATCCAGAGCGACCTGGCAAAGCCGGCCGCCGGCGTCGCGGCACGCGCGACCAGCCCCGCGGCCAGCGGCGGCCCGACGATCTGCCCCAGGCCGTAGGCGGCAGTCAGGAGGCCCATGAAGCTGGTGGCCTGCAGCGGTTGCACCCGCCGCACCTCCTGCATCGCGAAGAACGTGATGGCGGTGAACGGCAGCCCCAGCAGCAGGCTGCCGACGGCGAAGCCCGCGAGGGTGGGGCTCACCAGGCTGGCCGCGACGCCGGCGGCCTGGATGGCATAGCAGCCCGCCAGGCGCAGGCGCAGGTCGCCGCCGGGCCGCATGCGCGAGGCGCCGACGGCGCCCAGCATCACGCCGGTGCCGAACAGCGGCCAGAACAGGTCCAGCCAGTGCGACTGCGGCAACGCCTGCCGCGCGATCACCGGCAGGAAGGTGGCGGTGATGATGTAGCCGATGCCGGCCAGCCCGTAGGCCACGGTGAGCAGCCCCATCTCGGCCCGGCCGGCGGGCGCCTGCGCCGGCGCCAAGCTTGCCGCACCCGGCCCGCTGCCGGCGGCGGCCGCGGCCACGCTGCTGCGGGCATCGAAGATGCGCCACACGGCGGCCGTGAGCAGCGCCGCCAGCACGCCGAAGGTGAGCCAGCCGGCGGCGGCTGGCGCGTGCAGCTGCACCAGCGCGGTGGCGGCCAGGCCGCTGGCCACGATGCCCAGCCCGGGCCCCACGTAGATCAGCGCACCCATGGCGGGCACGCCGCGGCGCGCCAGCTGCTCCAGGCAGAAGCCCGAGGTGTAGAGGAAGACCACCGCGCTGGCCACGCCGGCGGCAAAGCGCAGCAGCGTCCAGGCGGCCGGCTGGTGCAGCGCCATGCCCAGCGTGAGCAGCGCGGTGGCCACCAGCCCGGCGCGCACCAGCTGTGGGCCGTTCACCGCGCGCGTCCAGCCGAGCCGGCGCCAGATCCACGGCTGGAAGGTGCAGGCCAGCGCGCCGACCAGGTAGCCCAGGTAGTTGGCGCTGGCCAGCAGGCTGGCGCCGGGCAGGTCGGTCGAGCCTTCGGCCAGCATCATCGGCAGCAGCGGCGTGAAGGCGAAGCGGCCGATGCCCATCGCCACGCCCAGCGCGACGAGGCCGGCCACGGCGATGGTGGCTGGCGCCACGGTGATGCGGGTTCCCATGTCGGCGCGCAGTGTCGCACGCTGGGCGCGGCGGCTGCCGCGCGGGGAAGGTCAGTCGACCAGCAGGCCCTTGCGCTCGATGAACTGCGCCACCGCCTCGAGCCCCTCGCGGGTCTTGAGGTTGGTCATCACGTAGGGCTTGTCCCGGCGCATGCGCCGCGTGTCCGCCTCCATCACCGCCAGGTCGGCGCCCACGTGCGGCGCCAGGTCGGTCTTGTTGATCACGAACAGGTCGCTCTTGGTGATGCCGGGGCCGCCCTTGCGCGGGATCTTCTCGCCGGCGGCCACGTCGATCACGTAGAGGGTCAGGTCCGACAGCTCCGGGCTGAAGGTGGCGGCCAGGTTGTCGCCGCCGCTCTCGACGAACACGATGTCGGCGTCGGGGAACTGCTCCAGCATGCGGTCGATCGCCTCCAGGTTGATCGATGCGTCCTCGCGGATGGCGGTGTGCGGGCAGCCGCCGGTCTCCACGCCCATGATGCGCTCGGCGGGCAGCGCACCGCTGACGGTGAGCAGGCGCTGGTCTTCCTTGGTGTAGATGTCGTTGGTGATCGCCACCAGGTCCCAGCGCGCGCGCATCGTCTTGCACAGCATCTCCAGCAGCGTGGTCTTGCCGGAGCCCACCGGGCCGCCGATGCCGACGCGCAGCGGGGGCAGCTTCTTGCTGCGGCGGGGGACGTGGTGCAGGGCGGAGGTCGGTGTGGTCATGAGCGGAAGAGGCGGGAGTACTGGGTTTCGTGCTGGGCGGACAGGATGGCGAGCATGGGCGCGAAGGCCTGGCGGTCGTCGTCGCCCAGCGCCAGTGCGCTGTCCACGGCGTCCGGCATCTCGGCGGCCAGCGCCTGCAGCATGCGCTGCCCGGAGGCCTGCCCGAGCGGCACCGCCTTGATGGCCGCCTGCGTCATGGCCTCGGCCCAGCCGAAGGCGAACACCAGGCCCACCTCGCGCGGGCTGCAGTCGATGTCGGCGGCGGCATGGGCGAAGGCCACCGGCCAGGTGTAGCCGGCGCCGGCGCGTCCGACGGACTTCATCCACTCGCCCAGCGAGCGCCCCATCTGCTCGGCCTGCAGGCGCAGCTCGCTGGTCTCGCGGGTGCGCCGCACCCAGTCGTCCAGCTGCCTGACCCGCGCCACGTCGCCGGCGCGGAAGGCGTCGACCGCGGCGCACAGCACCGGCAGGTCGGACGCGGCCAGCACCAGGTGCAACTGCTGCACCAGCCATCCGGCGGCGCTGGCTTCATCGCGGACCAGCCCGGCCTCGACCGCGCTTTCCAGGCCTTCGGAGTACGAGAAGCCGCCCACCGGCAGCGCGGGGGAGGCCAGCCAGACCAGGCGCAGCAGGGCGGTGTCAGTGGCCATGCCCATGGCTGCTGCCGTGCGGCGCTTCGTAGGCCCCGCGGCCCGGCGCCAGCGGCCCCGGACCCCCGTGCGCAGGCGCGCCATGGGCATGCGCGTGTCCGTGCGCGTGCGCATCGCCGCTCCCGTGGACGTGCCCACCGGCGGCGTAGGCGCCACCCTCGGGCTCGAAGGGCTCGACCGCCTCGTGCACGAGCAGGTGCATCCCGCGCAGCATGGCGGCCAGCACGTGGTCGGGCTCGATCTTCAGGTGGTCGGGCTTCAACTCGATGGGCACGTGGCGGTTGCCCAGGTGGTAGGCCGCCCGCGTGAGGTCGAAGGGCGTGCCGTGCTGCGTGCAGTGGGTGATGCGCAGCACCGGCTGCGGTGCCGCGAGCACCCGGACCATCGAGCCGTCCTCGGCCACCAGCACGTCGCCGCCGCGCACCACCGTGCCGCGGGGCAGGAACACGCCCAGGCGCCGCCCCCGCGAGTCGGTGGCCTCGAAGCGGCTCTTCTGTCGGATGTCCCAGTCGAGTTCGACGGTGGCCGCGCGCTTCACCAGCACGGGCGCCAGACCCTGCCCGCCCGGCAGGCATTTGGATGCGGTCAACATGCGCGCCAGCGTACTAGAAGAGGAAGTAGCGCTGCGCCATCGGCAGCACGCTCGCCGGCTCGCAGGTCAGCAGCTGCCCGTCGGCCCGCACCGCGTAGGTCTGCGGATCGATCTCCATCGTGGGCAGGTGGGCGTTGTGCACCATGTGCTGCTTGCGCACGCCGCGGATGCCCTGCACCGCGGACAGCGTCTTGGCCAGCCCGTAGCGCTCGCCCACGCCGGCGTCGAGCGCCGCCTTCGACACGAAGGTGAGCGAGCCGCGCGCGACGGCGCCGCCGAAGGCGCCGAACATGGGCCGGTAATGCACCGGCTGGGGCGTCGGGATCGACGCGTTCGGGTCCCCCATGGCGGCCATCGCGATGCTGCCGCCCTTGAGGATGAGCGCCGGCTTGATGCCGAAGAAGGCGGGCTTCCACACCACCAGGTCGGCCCACTTGCCGGGTTCGATGCTGCCCACTGCGTGCGAGATGCCGTGCGCGATGGCGGGGTTGATCGTGTACTTGGCGACGTAGCGGCGGGCGCGGAAGTTGTCGTTGCGCTGGTCGGCCGCGCACCCCCACCCGGAGGGAGACGGTCCCGGGGCGAGCCAGCCGCGCTGGGCCTTCATCTTGTGCGCCGTCTGCCAGGTGCGCAGGATCACCTCGCCGACCCGGCCCATGGCCTGCGAATCGCTGGACATCATGCTGATGGCGCCCAGGTCGTGCAGGATGTCCTCGGCCGCGATGGTCTCCTTGCGGATGCGGCTCTCGGCGAAGGCCAGGTCTTCCGCGATGCCGGCGTCCAGATGGTGGCACACCATCAGCATGTCCACGTGCTCGTCCAGCGTGTTCACGGTGTACGGCATCGTGGGGTTGGTCGAGGAGGGCAGGAAGTTCGCCTGCCCCACCACGCGCAGGATGTCCGGCGCGTGGCCGCCGCCGGCCCCCTCGGTGTGGAAGGCGCAGATCCCGCGGCCGCGGGTGGCCGCGATGGTGTCCTCCACGAAGCCCGACTCGTTGAGCGTGTCGCTGTGGATCGCCACCTGTGTGTCGGTCTCCTCGGCCACGTCCAGGCAGGTGTCGATGGCCGAGGGCGTGGTGCCCCAGTCCTCGTGCAGCTTGAGGCCGATGGCGCCCGCTTCGATCTGCTCGCGCAGCGGCGCGTGCCGGCTGGCGTTGCCCTTGCCGAGGAAGCCCAGGTTCATGGGGAAGGCGTCGGCCGCCTGCAGCATGCGCTCCAGGTTCCACGGGCCGGGCGTGCAGGTGGTGGCGAAGGTGCCGGTGGCCGGCCCCGTGCCGCCGCCCAGCATGGTGGTGATGCCCGCGGCCAGCGCCTCCTCGATCTGCTGCGGGCAGATGAAGTGGATGTGGCTGTCGATGCCGCCGGCGGTGACGATGTTGCCTTCGCAGCTGATGATCTCGGTCCCCGGCCCGATCACGATGTCCACGCCGGGCTGGGTGTCGGGGTTGCCGGCCTTGCCGATGGCGGCGATGCGGCCGCCCCGGAGGCCGATGTCGGCCTTGACGATGCCCCAGTGGTCCAGGATCAGCGCGTTGGTGAGCACGCAGTCCATGGCGCCGGACCCGGCGGGCCCGGTGCCGGCATTGGTGCGCTGGCTCTGCGCCATGCCGTCGCGGATGGTCTTGCCGCCGCCGAACTTGACCTCCTCGCCGTAGCCGCCGGCGCGCAGCGTGTGGTCGTCCTCGACCTCGATCACCAGTCCCGTGTCGGCCAGGCGCACGCGGTCGCCGGTGGTGGGGCCGAACATCTCGGCATAGGCGCGTCGTCCGATGGTGGCCATGTCAGATCGCCTCCCGCCGGGCCGCCCCAAGGGAGGCGACGGCCCCCTCGGGGGGCAGCGACCACACGGAGTGGGGAGCGTGGGGGCTCATAGCTTCCCCTGGACCTGCGCGCGGAAACCGAACACGGCCCGCTCGCCGTCGTAGTCGACCAGTTCCACCGTGCGCTGCTGGCCCGGCTCGAAGCGCACCGCCGTGCCCGAGGCGATGTGCAGGCGCATGCCGCGCGCCGCGCTCCGGTCGAAGTCCAGCGCGCCGTTGACCTCGGCGAAGTGGTAGTGCGATCCCACCTGGATCGGCCGGTCGCCGGTGTTGCGCACCACCATGGCCAGCGTGCGCCGGCCGGGGTTGAGCACGTGGTCGCCGCCGTCGGTGAACAGCTCGCCAGGGACCATAGGGGACGCAGCGGCCATCACTTGCCGCCGCGCGTCCACCAGACCGCCAGCGTGACCAGGCCGCCCACGACCAGCAGGCCGACGGTGTCGGTCGCGTGCCAGTGCGCGGCGCCGGTCAGGCCGTGGCCTTCGTGCGCCAGCGCACCCGGAAGCCAGCACAGGAGCGGGAGGGCGGTGATTGTCTTGGTCATGGGGGTTCCTTCGGGCGGCAGGGTTCAGACGATCGGCTGGTGCACGGTGACCAGCTTGGTTCCGTCGGGAAAGGTGGCCTCGACCTGGATGTCCGGGATCATCTCGGCGACGCCGTCCATCACGTCGGCACGTCCCAGCACCGTGCGGCCTTCGCTCATGAGCTGGGCCACGGTGCGGCCGTCGCGGGCGCCTTCCATCACGGCGGCGGAGATCAGGGCCACCGCCTCGGGGTAATTGAGGCGCAGTCCCCGGGCCTTGCGGCGCTCGGCCAGCAGGGCGGCGGTGAAGACCAGGAGCTTGTCCTTCTCGCGCGGCGTCAGTTCCATGGCAGGTGGCATTGCAAGGGGCGTGCCGGGCACGGAACCTGCACTTCCGCCGCGTGAGCGAGGTCATTCCCATCCTGCCCGCCGACCCGCCGCAGCGGGTGGTGAAGGTGCGCCGCGACTACAACGCCTGGGTGGCGCGCGAGACGATGGAGGACTACGCGCTGCGCTACACGCCGCAGCGCTTCCGGCGCTGGTCCTCCTTCCGCGTGGCCAACACCGCATTCGGCGCGGCGTCGTTCCTGATCCTCGAGGCGGTGGGCGCCACGCTGCTGGTGCAGTACGGCTTCGCCAACGCGTTCTGGGCGATCCTGGCCACCGGCCTCATCATCTTCGCCGCCGGCCTGCCGGTGAGCGTGTACGCGGCGCGCCACGGGGTCGACATGGACCTGCTCACGCGCGGCGCCGGCTTCGGCTACATCGGCTCCACCGTCACCTCGCTGATCTACGCGTCCTTCACCTTCATCTTCTTCGCGCTGGAGGCCGCCGTGATGGCCTACGCGCTGGAACTGGCGCTGGGCATCCCGCCGAGCTGGGGCTACCTGGTCTGCGCGCTGGTCGTGATCCCGCTGGTGACCCACGGCGTGTCGGCCATCAGCCGCCTGCAGGTGTGGACGCAGCCGATCTGGCTGGTGATGCTGGTGGTGCCGTTCGCCTACGTCATCGCGCGCGATCCTGGTGCGTTCTCCGGCGTCGTGCACTACGCCGGTGAGAAAAGCGGCACGGCCGGCTTCCACCTGCACAGTTTTGGTGCTGCTCTGACCGTGGGCGTGGCGCTGATCACCCAGATGGGTGAGCAGGCCGACTACCTGCGCTTCATGCCGCGCCCCACGCCGGGGCGCCGCACGGGCTGGTGGCTGGGCGTGCTGGCCGGCGGCCCGGGCTGGGTGGTGCTGGGGGTGCTGAAGATGCTGGGCGGGGCGCTGCTGGCCTGGCTGGCGATCCGCCACATGGTGCCGGTGGACCGCGCGGTCGACCCCAACCAGATGTACCTGGCGGCCTACGAGTACGTGTTCCCGCAGTACGGCTGGGCGGTGGCCGCCACCGCGCTGTTCGTGGTGATCTCGCAGCTGAAGATCAACGTCACCAACGCCTATGCGGGGTCGCTGGCCTGGTCCAACTTCTTCTCGCGCGTGACCCACAGCCATCCGGGACGGGTGGTGTGGGTGGTGTTCAACACCCTCATCGCCTTCATGCTGATGGAGATGAACGTCTTCCAGGCCCTGGGCGATGTGCTGGGCCTGTACTCGAACATCGCCATCGCCTGGATCATGGCGGTGGTGGCGGACCTGGTGGTCAACAAGCCGCTGGGCCTGTCGCCCCGCGGCATCGAGTTCAAGCGGGCCTACCTGTACGACGTCAACCCGGTCGGGGTGGGGGCCATGGCCCTGGCCTCGGCCGCCTCCATCGCGGCCTGGCTGGGCGTCTTCGGCCCGCTGGCGCAGGCCTTCTCCGCGCTGATCGCGATGGGCGTGGCCTTCGCCGCCGCGCCCGCCATCGCCTGGTGGACGGGCGGCCGCTACTACCTCGCACGGCCGCAGGACCCCGCGCCGCGCGACCGCATGGCGGTGCAGCGCTGCGTGATCTGCGAGCGCGAGTACGAGGCGCCCGACATGGCGCAGTGCCCGGCCTACCAGGGCGCGATCTGCTCCCTGTGCTGCACGCTGGACGCGCGCTGCGGCGACGCGTGCAAGCCGCACGCCCGGCTGGCCTGGCAGTGGTCGGCCACGCTGCGCGCGCTCACGCCGCGCCGCATGTGGCCCTACCTGGACACCGGGCTCGGCCACTTCCTCCTGCTCACCGCGGTGATCGTGCCGGTGCTCGCGGCGGTGTTCGCGCTGCTGTACCACCAGCAGCTGCGGGTGCTGGACGCGATGGCGCCCGACGCGGCGCAGCTGGCCCGCGACGCCCTCTTCGCCGGCTTCCTCAAGGCCTACTTCGCGCTGCTGGTGATCGCCGGCATCGTGGCCTGGTGGCTGGTGCTGGCGCACCAGAGCCGGCAGGTGGCGCAGGAGGAGTCGAACCGGCAGACGCACCTCCTGATGCGGGAGATCGACTCCCACCGGCAGACCGACGAGGCGCTGCAGCAGGCCAAGCGCGTGGCAGACGAGGCCCGCCGCGCGGCCGAGCTGGCCAACCAGGCCAAGAGCCGCTACGTCAGCGCCATCAGCCACGAGCTGCGCACGCCGCTCAACAGCATCCTGGGCTATGCGCAGCTGATGGGCGAGGACCCGGGCCTGCCCCCGCAACGGCGCCAGGCGGTCGACGTGATCCGACGCGGGGGCGAGCACCTGCTGTCGCTGATCGAGGGCACGCTGGACATGGCGCGCATCGAGGCCGGCAAGCTCACGCTGAGCGTCAAGCCGATGCGCTGGGCCGACTGCGTGCACGAGATGGCCGGCCTGTTCGAGGTGCAGGCCGCGGCCAAGGGCCTGGGCTTCCGCTTCGAGGTGGATGGTGCCATTCCCGAGGTGGTCCGCGCCGACGAGAAGCGGGTGCGGCAGATCCTGATCAACCTGCTGGGCAACGCGGTGAAGTTCACCGCGCGGGGCCGCGTCACGCTGCGGGTGCGCTACGCCCGCGAGATGGCGCAGGTGGAGGTGGCGGACACCGGCCCGGGCATGTCGGCGCGCGAGATCGCTCAGGTCTTCGAGCCCTTCTCGCGCGGCGAGGGCGTCGCGTCCGCGGCGCCCGGCGCCGGCCTGGGCCTGACCATCGCCAAGATGCTCACCGACCTGATGGGCGGCGAGCTCTCGGTGCACAGCGCGCCGGGCGCGGGCTCGACCTTCGTTGTGCGCCTCTTCCTGCCGCAGGTGCACGGCGGCAGCCTGCCGGCCGAGGCGCCGGCGCGGCCGCGGGGATACGCCGGGCCCCGGCGACGCATCCTGGTGGTGGACAACGAGGAGACCGACCGCGAGCTGCTGGTGCAGCTGCTGCAGCCGCTGGGCTTCGAGCTGCGCACCGCCGCCAGCGGCCACGATGCACTCGACCTGCTGGCGGCCGGGCTCGACCCGGACGTGATCCTGCTGGACCTGGCCATGCCGGGCATCGACGGCTGGGAGACGCTGCGCCGTGCACGCCGCCTGCCGTCGGGACGGGCGCAGGTCGCCATCGTCTCGGCCAACGCCTTCGACAAGGGGCTGGACCCGGAGGGCAGCGTGCCGGCGGAGGACTTCTTCGTCAAGCCCGTGCGCCACGGCGAACTGCTCGACTGGCTGCAACGCAAGCTCGGTCTGCGCTGGACGTTTGATGCACCGGCGGCGGCCACGCCAGCGGCCACGCCGCCACAGGTCCGCCCGGACGCGCAGGCCCTGGCGGCGCTCGCCCCGCTGGTGGAGCTGGGCTACCTGCGCGGCGTGCTGAACCAGCTGGATGCGATCGAGGCGGCCCAGCCCGCCACGGCGGCCTTCTGCGCGGCCATGCGGCAGCTGGCGCAGTCGTTCCAGTTCGACGCCATCGGCCGTGCACTGGCCGGGGACGACAGGGAGGCGGCGGCATGACGCCCCAGGCCGGCCTGCATCCTGCGCTGGACCGCGCCAACACCGACGTGGTGCTGGTGGTGGACGACGTGCCGGACAACCTGGCCATGCTGCACGACGCGCTGGACGAGTCGGGCTACACCGTGCTGGTGGCCACCAGCGGCGCCGCCGCGATCGACCGGGCGGTGCAGGCGGTGCCCGACATCGTGCTGCTCGACGCGATGATGCCCGGCATGGACGGCTTCGAAGTGGCGCGCCGCCTCAAGGCCAACCCCGGCACCGCGCACATCCCCATCATCTTCATGACCGGCCTGACCGAGACCGAGCACCTGGTGGCCGCGCTGGAGGCAGGCGGGGTGGACTACGTCACCAAGCCGATCAAGCCCAAGGAGGTGCTGGCGCGCATGAATGTGCACATGCAGGGCGCGCGCCAGGCACGGCAGACGCGCAACGCCCTGGACGCCTTCGGCTACGCGAGCATCGCGGTGCGCGCGAGCGACGGCCGGCTGCTGTGGCAGACGCCGCTGGCGCGCGAGCTGCTGCAGCTGTACTTTCCCGCCGCGCCCGGCGCCACGCGGGCGCCGCAGCCGGTGGTGGACTGGCTGCGCGCGCACCTGCCGCAGGCGGTGCAGCAGCGGCTGGAGCCCCCGCGGCTGACGGTGGAACTGGGCGCCCGCCGCCTGGGTTTCCGCCTGCACCAGCAGATCGGGCAGGACGAGGAGGGTGGCGACTGGCTGATCGTCATGCGCGAGGTGTCGGACACCGCGGTGATCGAGTCCATGAGCCTCGCGTTCAAGCTCACCGCGCGGGAAGCCGAGATCCTCTACTGGGTGGTCAAGGGCAAGATCAACCGCGACATCGCCGACATCGTCGGCGCCAGCCCGGCGACGGTGAAGAAGCACCTGGAGCGCGTGTTCGCCAAGCTGGGCGTGGAGACGCGCACCGCTGCCGCCGGCATGGCGATGCAGCGGATGCGCCAGCTGCATCCGAGCTTCGGGGAGTAGGGGCGCTTCTTTCGCGCCCGGTCGTGGATGCCGGGTCGAGCCCGGCACGACGTGCAGGGCGTCGCGGTCTCAGTGTCCCCAGCGCTTGGGGTTGAACCACTGCCCGCGCGTGGCCGGGTTCTGGGTCTTGCGTGCCAGCAGCAGTCCGCCCGCGGCCGCCAGGGCGCCGGCGGCAGCCAGCAGCGTGCCGCTGCTCATCGAGCGCGCCATGCTCCCGGCGATCTCGCCGCTGCGGGGGCCCACCAGCTGCAGGCGCCGGCGCGTCATCCGCGCGCCCATCTCGGACAGCTGGTCGCCCAGCAGGCGCTCGGCCTTGGGCAGCAGCTGGGTCTCCTCGTCGGCCACATGGTGCAGCACCACGCGCATCAGGTCGAACACGGTCTGGTCGAAGCCGGGGTCCTGCGGCTGCAGCGCGCGCAGCCGCGCGATCAGCGTGCGCATCTCGTTGTGCTCCGGCTTGGCCTTGTCCAGGGTCTCGTCCGGCGCCAGCTCGCGCAGCGCCGGGTAGAAGATCTCCTCCTCCAGCTGCGCGTGCACTTCCAGCGCCAGGCAGATGTTGTCAGCCAGGCCCTTCTTGACCCGGGGAGGCGTGTCCACCTGGTACTGGTGGAAGGCCGCGACCACGTGGGTGTGGTCCATGCGGATCATGTTGGTGATGGTCGGCGACACGCGCGACATGAGGGACGTGGTCATGGCTTGCCTCCGGTCAGGCCACGCGGGCCAGGGTGGTGTCCTGCGCTTCCTCGGCGGCCGACTCGTCCTTCGCGCGGTCGGCCTGCTCGATCAGCTCGGCCATCTGCTGGGCGGTCTTGTCCCAGGAGGTGCGGGCGATCGCCTGGGCCAGCTCGGCGGCGTGGGCGGCCTGCTGCTGCGGCGTGCGGGCCAGGATGGACTCGCACGCGGCCACGTAGTCGGCGGGGGTGTCGGCGATGGACACCACGTGGCCGTAGGGCTCGACGACATCCTTGATCGAGGTGCTGACGGAGGGGCGGCCGCAGGCCATGTACTCCAGCATCTTGGTTGGGCTGATGAAACGGGTGGCCTCGTTCAGCGCGAACGGCATCAGGCAGACGTCCCAGCCGCAGATGAAGGACGGCAGGTCCTGGTAGGACTGCTGGCCCAGCCAGTGGATGTTGGCGTGCCGCGGCAGGCCGGTGGGGTCGATCTTCACCACGGGGCCGACCATGACGATCTGCCAGTCGGGGTGGGCGGTGGCCATGGCGTCGATGAGGTCCATGTTGATGCGCTCGTCGATCACGCCGCAGTAGCCCAGCCGCGGGTGGGGCAGCTGCGCCTGGAGCGGATGGTCACCGGCCGCCCCGGAGAAGTGCGCGGCGTCCACGCTGCTCGGGAAGCAGTGCACGCTGGGGTGCCGGTTCTTCTTGGAGTTGTAGAGGCTGGGCCCGCCGGTGAACACCAGGTCGGCTTCCTTGAAGAGCACGTTCTCGCGCTGGACCAACTGGCGCGGCGCGTTCTTGAACAGCGTGAGCTCGTCCATGCAGTCGTACACGATGCCCTGCGGCTTGAGCTGCGCCGCCAGCGGCACGGCCATGGGCGTGTAGAACCAGATCCAGTAGTCGGTGATCTTCTGTTCCTGCAGGGCCTGCTGCACGAGGCGCTGCATGACCGAGATGTGGTCGTCGTGGTAGCCGGGCGCGTCACCGCTCACGTGGGGCCGCCAAACCTCCACGTTGTCGCAGGGCGCGAACTTCTCCAGCCGCTGATCGGCCTCGCCCACCAGCGGCTCTTCGATGAACACCACGCGCCATCGCGACGCCAGCCTGGACAGCAGGTGCTGGGGGCGCTGGTAGACGAAGTTCCAGCGGAGGTGGGAAAAGACGATCAGTGTCTGCATTGGCGGCTCCTGAGGGAAGTGCGTGTTCTGGGTGTCTGGCGATGGGCAACAGACGTGCCGGGCCATGATGCCCAGCGACATTTGCGCCCCCTGTAGGAACAGGGCTTTTTTGCTGCGCCGCGGCGCGGGTTTTGCGTTTGTTACCCCGGCCGCGCTGGGTGAACGTCCGGTCGCGCCACGCCGGGCTGTCCCGGCCGTACGCCATGCGGCGTATTTGCGGCACCTCAGCCGCTGCCTAGCATGGACCCGTCCATCGCTGCTGCCGCGCAGCGCGGTGCAGACGGACCCAGTCCCCTTCCTTACTTCCTGGAGCGAGCACGCGATGCAACGACGATTCACCCTCAAGGCATTGACCGCCGCCGTGGCCCTGGCGGGCGCCGGCACCCTTCCCGCATTCGCCCAGAGCGGCGGCACCATCAAGGTGGGCGTGCTGCACAGCCTGTCGGGCACGATGGCGATCTCGGAGACCGTCCTGAAGGACACGGTGCTCATGGCGATCGAGGAAATCAACGCCAAGGGTGGCGTGCTCGGCAAGAAGCTCGAGCCGGTGGTGGTCGATCCCGCCTCCAACTGGCCCCTCTTCGCCGAGAAGACCAGGCAGCTGCTGACCCAGGACAAGGTCGCCGTCATGTTCGGCTGCTGGACCAGCGTGAGCCGCAAGTCGGTGCTGCCGGTCGTGGAAGAGCTGAACGGCCTGCTGTTCTACCCCGTGCAGTACGAGGGCGAAGAGCTGTCCAAGAACGTGTTCTACACCGGCGCCGCGCCGAACCAGCAGGCGATCCCCGCGGTCGAGTACCTGATGAGCAAGGAAGGCGGCGGTGCCAAGCGCTTCGTGCTGCTGGGAACCGACTACGTCTACCCGCGCACCACCAACAAGATCCTGCGCGCCTTCCTCAAGAGCAAGGGCGTGAAGGACAGCGACATCGACGAGAAGTACACGCCTTTCGGCCACAGCGACTACCAGACCATCGTCGCGGACATCAAGAAGTTCTCGGCCGGCGGCAAGACGGCGGTGATCTCCACGATCAACGGCGACTCCAACGTGCCCTTCTACAAGGAGCTGGGCAATGCCGGCCTGAAGGCCAAGGACGTGCCGGTCGTCGCCTTCTCGGTGGGCGAGGAGGAACTGCGCGGCGTGGACACCAAGCCGCTGGTGGGCCACCTGGCCGCCTGGAACTACTTCCAGTCGGTCAAGAACCCGACCAACGACGAGTTCGTGAAGAAGTGGGCTGCGTATGCCAAGGCCAAGGGCATCGCCGGCCACAAGGACAAGCCGCTGACCAACGACCCGATGGAGGCGACCTACATCGGCGTGTACATGTGGAAGCAGGCGGTCGAGAAGGCCAAGTCCACCGACGTGGACAAGGTGATCGCCGCGATGGGCGGGCAGACCTTCAAGGCGCCGTCCGGCTTCACGGCCAAGATGGACGAGAAGAACCACCACCTGCACAAGCCGGTGTTCATCGGCGAGGTCAAGGCGGACGGGCAGTTCAACGTGGTGTGGAAGACGCCCGGCCCGGTCAAGGCCAAGCCCTGGTCGCCCTACATCGAGGGCAACGACAAGAAGAAGGACGAGCCGGACGGCAAGAGCAAGTCTTGACTTTCGAATCGCTGCGCGATTCAAAAGTTGCCACGGCCAGTGCAACGAGGACCGGCAAAGCCGGACCCTCGTTGCAGGGCGATCAGACGGCGCGCTGCGCCGTCTGATCCGGCAGACCGGCTTCGCCGGACTGCCGACGGGGCTTGCGCAATGGGTGGCGTGCCGCCCATTCCACAGGTTCACACTGCATGAAGCGATTGTTCTTTCTCCTGGCGGCGGCCGTTGCCGTCCATGCCCACGCCCTCACCGCGCAGGAAGCCGCCGCCATCGCGGTGGGCGAGTCCGATGCGCGGATCGAGGCCTTGAACAAGGCAGTGGTGGCCGGCGACGACCGCACCGCCGCCTTCCTGCAGGCGTTGGCGGACGACGTGGTGAAGGTGGTGGGCGACCGGGTCTTCATCGTGCGCGACGGTGTGGCGACCGATCCGGTCAGCGGCGCCCCGGCCACCCTGCCGGAAGGCGCCGAGGACGTGGTGAGCAACAACCGGATGCGCGGCGAACTCGACGCGGCGCTGGCGGGCCTGCGGCTCTTCTCGCCGGACGTGCGGCAGCGGGCGGACGCGGTCCGCGCGCTGCAGAAGGATGGGGACGAGGCCCGCCTGCCCATGATCGAGAAGGCTCTCGCCGCCGAGCAGGACCCGGGCGTCCGGGCGCAGCTGGCCCTGGTGCGTGCCGCCACCCTGCTGGGCAGCAGCGACGCGGCGCGCCGGCTGGACGCCGCACGCCTGCTGGCCACCAGCCGCAGCCCCGCCACGCAGACGCTGCTGGCCGACCGCCTCGCGGTGGAGACCGACCCGCAGGTGAAGTCGGCCCTGGCGGTCTCGCTGCGCGAGGTGCAGGCGGCACTGGCCTGGGGCGACCGGCTGGGCGCGGTGTTCTCGGGCATCAGCCTGGGCTCGATCCTGCTGCTGGTGGCCCTGGGGCTGGCGATCACTTACGGCCTGATGGGCGTGATCAACATGGCGCACGGCGAACTGATGATGGTGGGTGCCTACGCCACCTACGTCGTGCAGGGCGTGTTCCGCAGCTGGTTCCCGGGCGCGTTCGACTGGTACCTGGTGGCCGCGGTGCCCGTCTCCTTCGGCGTGGCCGCGCTGGTGGGCGCGGTGCTGGAGCGGGGCGTCATCCGCTTCCTCTACGGGCGGCCGCTGGAGACGCTGCTGGCCACCTGGGGCATCAGCCTGATGCTGATGCAGCTGGTGCGCACCGTGTTCGGCGCGCAGAACGTCGGCGTGGAGAACCCGCGCTGGATGAGCGGCGGCGTGGAGGTGCTGGGCAACCTGCAGCTGCCCTGGAACCGCATGGTGATCATCGGCTTCGCGATGGCGGTGCTCGGCGGCATGGCCTTCCTGGTGGCGCGCACCCGGCTCGGCCTCTTCGTGCGCGGCGTGACGCAGAACCGGCCGATCGCCTCCTGCATGGGCGTCAACACCGCGCGCATCGACACCTACGCCTTCGCGCTCGGCTCCGGCATCGCCGGCCTGGCCGGCTGCGCGCTCAGCCAGGTGGGCAACGTGGGCCCCGACCTGGGCCAGGCCTACATCGTCGACGCCTTCATGGTGGTGGTGCTGGGCGGGGTCGGGCAGCTCGCGGGCACGGTGTACGCCGCGCTGGGACTGGGCGTGCTGAACAAGTTCCTCGAGGGCTGGGCCGGCGCGGTGCTGGCCAAGATCGCCGTGCTGGTGCTGATCGTGGTGTTCATCCAGAAGCGGCCGCAGGGGCTGTTCGCGGTCCGTGGCCGCAGCGCGGAGACCTGACATGGACCGCGCACCTTCCGCCATCCTCGCCGCCGGCGCGCCCGCCGCCGTGCTGCCCGGCCCCCGGCCGCTGCTCACCCGCGCCGGCTGGACGGCGTTCCTGGCCGCGCTGGTGCTGGTCTGCGCCGTGGCGCCGCTGCTCAACCTGGTGGTGCCGGCGGACAGCGCCTTCCACATGGGCGAATACGCGGTGGCGCTCACCGCGCGGATCATGTGCTACGCCATCTGCGCGCTGGCCATGGACCTGATCTGGGGCTACACCGGCATCCTGTCGCTGGGCCACGGCCTGTTCTTCGCGCTGGGTGGCTACGTGATGGGCATGTACCTCATGCGCCAGATCGGCCGCGACGGCCACTACAAGAGCGACCTGCCGGACTTCATGGTCTTCCTGGACTGGAAGGCGCTGCCCTGGCACTGGACCTTCTCCGATAGCTTCCTCGCCACGCTGGTGCTGGTGGTGGCGGTGCCGGGCGTGGTGGCCTTCGTCTTCGGCTACTTCGCCTTCCGCTCGCGCATCAAGGGCGTGTACTTCTCCATCATCACGCAGGCGCTGACCTACGCCGCCATGCTGCTGTTCTTCCGCAACGAAACCGGCTTCGGCGGCAACAACGGCTTCACCGACTTCAAGCGCATCCTGGGCCTGCCGCTGCAGACGCCGGGGATGCGCATGGCGCTGTTCGTGCTCACCGGGCTGACGCTGCTGGGCTTCTTCCTGCTCGCCCGATGGCTGGTGGGCGCCAAGTTCGGCCGCGTGCTGCAGGCGATCCGCGATGCCGAGAGCCGGGTGATGTTCTCCGGCTACGACCCGGTGCGCTACAAGCTGGCGGTGTGGACCCTGTCCGCGGTGATGTGCGGCGTGGCCGGCGCGCTGTACGTGCCGCAGGTCGGCATCATCAACCCCGGCGAGATGAGCCCGGCCCAGTCGATCGAGATCGCGGTGTGGGCCGCCGTGGGCGGGCGCGGCACCCTGGTCGGGCCGATCGCCGGCGCCTTCCTGGTCAATGGCGCCAAGAGCTGGCTGACCGTCAGCGCGCCGGAGTTCTGGCTCTACTTCCTGGGCGGGCTGTTCATCGTGGTGACGCTGTTCCTGCCGGACGGCATCGCCGGCCTGGTCAAGCGCCTGCGGAGGACGCCATGAGACCGGCCGTCACGCAGGACCCGAAGGGAGCCACGGCATGACGCCCGACCTGATGGAGGAGGGCGCGCGCCGCGCCGCCGCCCGCGCGGCCACGGCGCCGGGGCAGACCGCGTCCGGCGGACGCGCCGCGGGGTTTGCGCACCCCGTCACGCCGGGGGAGGTGGACACGCGGCACGGCCGCATCCTGTACCTGGAAGACGTGAGCGTGAGCTTCGACGGCTTCCGTGCCATCAACAAGCTGTCGCTGGACATCGCGCCCGGCGAGCTGCGCTGCGTGATCGGGCCCAACGGCGCCGGCAAGACCACGATGATGGACATCATCACGGGCAAGACCCGGCCCGACAGCGGCACCGTGTACTTCGGCAGCACCATCGACCTCTTGCGGCACAAGGAGCCGGAGATCGCCCAGCTGGGCATCGGCCGCAAGTTCCAGAAGCCGACGGTGTTCGAGCAGCTCACGGTCTTCGAGAACCTGGAGCTGGCGCTCAAGACCGGCAAGGGCGTGCGCGCGTCGATGTTCTTCCGCCTGGACTCCGCCCAGAGCGACCGCCTCGCCGACGTGCTGCACACCATCCACCTGGCCGACGACGCCACGCGGCTGGCCGGCACGCTCAGCCACGGGCAGAAGCAGTGGCTGGAGATCGGCATGCTGCTGATGCAGGACCCCAAGCTGCTGCTGCTGGACGAGCCCGTCGCCGGCATGACGGACGAGGAGACCGCGCGCACGGCGGAGCTGTTCCTGTCGCTCAAGGGCCGGCATTCGCTGATGGTGGTGGAGCACGACATGGGCTTCATCGAGACCATCTCGGAGAAGGTCACGGTGCTGCACGAAGGCGCGGTGCTGGCCGAGGGCCCGCTGTCGCAGGTGCAGAACGACCCCCGCGTGGTCGAGGTTTACCTGGGCAGATGATGGGCGAACGATCCGACGCATGGCGCGCAGTGGACACGCAAAGGACGCAGAAGATGCAACGAGCCGACCGGACACCTTCCGAAGTTCCTTCGCGACCTCTGCGAAACCTCCGCGACCTCTGCGTGCGGCCGTCCGCTCCCGCATTCCCATGCTGAACGTCAAGAACCTCCACCAGTACTACGGCGGATCGCACATCCTGCGCGACGTCTCCCTGCAGGCCGCCGCCGGGCAGGTGACCGTGATCCTGGGGCGCAATGGCGTGGGCAAGACCACGCTGCTGAAGTCGCTGATGGGGCTGGTGCCGATCAAGTCGGGCAGCATCGAACTGGAAGGCCGCCGCATCGAGGGTGCCACCCCGTATGCCCGGGCAAGGTCCGGCATCGGTTTCGTGCCGCAGGGGCGGGAGATCTTCGCGCGGCTGTCGGTCGAGGAGAACCTGCGCATGGGGCTGGCCTACCGGCCCGCGTCCACGCCGATCCCGCCGCACCTGTTCGAGTTGTTTCCCGTGCTGCGGCAGATGCTGGGGCGCCGTGGCGGCGACCTGTCCGGCGGCCAGCAGCAGCAGCTGGCGATCGCCCGTGCGCTGGCGGCCGGACCGAAGCTGCTGGTGCTGGACGAGCCGACCGAGGGCATCCAGCCCAGCATCATCAAGGACATCGGCCGGGTGATCCGCATGCTGGCCGACCAGGGTGACATGGCCATCCTGCTGGTGGAGCAGTACTACGACTTCGCACGTGACCTGGCCGACCGGTACGTGGTGATGGAGCGTGGCGAGGTGATCGCGAGCGGCGAGGGCGGCCGCATGGATGCGGATGGGGTGCGCGGGCTGGTCGCCATCTGACGACAGTCGCGTTCGGCGGCCGCCTACCGCGGCCATTGCCTGCGCCCGTCACGGCAGGGACGGGGACGGGACTACCTTGGAACCACCTTCCAAGGAGAGTTCAAAATGCCCGTCATTCTCTGGTTGCTCGGCGTCCCGCTCACCATCATCGTGCTCCTGATGCTCTTCGGCGTGCTCTGACGCGCTGCTGCCCGACGACGTTGCGGGCCGCACGGCCGGTCAAGGCTTGCGCTTGACCCGGTCGAGCTGGTCCGTGGCCTGGCCCGAATGCGCGCCGCGGTTGCCTTCCGGCGCCTCGACGCCGGCCGCGGGGCTGGGTGTCTCGCGGCGGCCCTGGTTGCTGTAGGGCTGGCGGCCCGAACCACCTTCCCAGTTCACCTCGTTGCGGTAACCGTGGCGGGCCTGCCCCGGCGCGGGCTCCTTGCCCGATGTGTCGTCGTTCATGTCCTGCTCCGTGTGGTCCCCAGCGGCCACGACGCCCGCACGATCCGTGCCCGGCGCCTGGACAAGGCTAACGGTCGTGCTGGCAATTGCTGTAGGACGGCGCCGCATACACGGCACGTTACCCCCGCGAGGGGTCAGCGTCCCGGCGTCGGGATGATCACCACCGGGTCGGCGGTCTTGGGCTCGATGGTGACCTCGCTGGTGCCGGGGGGCAGCACCACGGTCTCGACCTCGCGCAGCACGCCGCCGCCGGCCACGCTGCCGCTCACGTTGCCGTAGCCCATCATGCGGGCCAGGCAGGCCGCCTTCTCCTCGCCGGCCAGCACCTCGCAGCGTGCGGCCGCATTGGCGCGGTACTGCTCGCCCGTGTCGCCCAGGGCGCCGCGCTGGCGCTCGGCCCGCGCGTTGCGGGCCTCGCGCAGGCAGGTCTCGCGGTCCTGCGGGGTGCGACCGCTGACGCAGGCCTGCACCTCGGACTGGTAGTTGCCGCTGGCATCGATCCCGGTGGTAGCGGGGGCGGTGGTGGCGACCTGGGCGGTGGCGGCGGTCATGGCCAGCAAGGCGGCGCTGCCGAAGGACCACAGGCTCTTGCGTGCGCGCAGGCGGGAATGGACAGGCATGGTGTCTCCTGGCGGGGTTCCGATGCGTCCAATCTAGGCAAGCGCCCGCGGGCCGGTTGCCGGAGGAGGGCGCCACGGCGCGGCGGCCTGCTGCCGCCATGCCCGTAGGAGGCTGCCGTCAGGGCTGCGCACCGCTGCCCGGTGTGCGCCGCTACAGGGCCCAGAGCCGTGGCTCGGTGCCGTCCAGCGACCACAAGCCGCTGCGCCAGGCCCGGCGCACCTGGCGCAGCAGCTGCATGGCCGGCTCGACGCGGTCCGCCAGCACCCGCACCGCCACGACGCCCGGTGCCGGTGCGGTGGCGCCGGCCGTGGCGGCCAGCGCGTGCTGCGCGAGCACGGCGCGCGCCAGGTCGAGCGCCTGCTCGCGCCGCCCGCGGTCGAAGTCGGTGCCGGCGGCGAAGTACAGCGTGCCGGCGCAGCGGTGGCCGGCCAGGCCCAGCGGTCCGTCGAGCAGGCGCCGGTTGCCGGCGTCGATGCGGCCGCGCTCCAGCCAGCGCTGCCCGACCGACAGGTGCTGCAGCAGCGAGCCTGCGGCAAAGGGTTGCCCGGCCTCGGGCAGGCCCAGCGCGCACACGTCCCAGCCGATCATCTCGGCGCCCTCGGCCAGCTCGATCTCGGTGCGGTTCTCGGCGATGCAGCCGCTGTAGCAGATCGCCTCGAGCGGGAGCCACTCGAGCCGTGCGCCGCCGGCCAGCGCGATGCGCGTGCGCTGCACCGCCGGGGCGCCCTCGCTGCGGTAGAAGCGGGTCGCGCCCGGCGTGGTGACCAGGCCGTGCGCGCCACGGTCCACCCGGACGTCGACGTCCAGCGTGTCGCCGCCGACCAGCCCGCCGGGCGGATGCACCAGCACCTGGTGCGCGATGCCGGGCCCTTCCGGATAGAGGGTCTGCAGGATGCGCAGGGGGCCGTCGTGCCGGAACACCGAGACGCTGCGCTCGTCGCGCCGCTGCAGGTGCAGGTCGAGCCGCGCGTGCCAGGCCATGGCTAGGCCGTGCCCTGCGATCCCCGGTGCGCCCAGGCCGTGGTGTGGCCCTCGATCCAGCTGAAGAGTTCGTACATCACCATCGCCATCGCGCCCACCACCACCAGGCCGGCGAAGGCCAGGCCCATCTGCATGGCCGAGCCGGCCGAGATGAGCAGGTAGCCGATGCCTTCGTTGGCGGCGGTCATCTCCGACACCGTGGTGCCGACGAAGGCCAGCGTGATCGCCACCTTGAGCGAGCCGTAGAAGTACGGCATGGAGCGCGGCAGGCCGACCTTGACCAGCACGTCCCAGCGCTTGGCGCCCAGCACCCGCAGCACGTCCTCCAGCTCCGGCTCCAGCGTGGCCAGGCCGGTGGCGATGTTCACCATGATCGGGAAGAACGAGATCAGGAAGGCGGTGAGGATGGCCGGCCCGATGCCGATGCCGAACCACACCACGAGGATGGGCACGAAGGCTGCCTTGGGCAGCGCGTTGAAGGCGGTCATCAGCGGGTAGACCGCCGAATAGGCCAGGCGCGAGCTGCCGATCAGGAAGCCCAGCAGCACGCCCACCACGATGGCCAGGCCGAATCCGGCCATGGTGACCCAGAAGGTGCGCCAGGCATGGCCGGCGATCACGCCGCGGAACTCGATCAGCTGGTTCCAGATCCGCAGCGGGCTGGGGAAGATGAACTCCGAGACGTTGAAGGCCGTGCACACCAGCTGCCACAGCGCGATGACCGCCACCAGCAGGATCCAGGGCGACCACTGTTCGAGCTTGCGCGCCTTCATGCCGCAGCTCCCGTGGCGGCGGGCGTGGTGGCCCGGCCGCGGATGGCGCCGATGTGCGTGCGCAGGTCGTGGACGATGTCGGTGAACTCCTTGGTGTAGGTCACCTCCAGCTCGCGCGGGCGGGGTAGGGCGATCTCCTGGCGGGCCATGAAGCGGCCCGGGCTCTTGCTCATGACGTAGACGGTGTCGGCGAGGAACACCGATTCGCGCAGGTCGTGCGTGACCAGGATGACGTTGAAGCGCTGCTCGGTCCACAGGTCGCGCAGGATGCACCAGAGCTCCTCGCGCGTGAAGGCGTCCAGCGCGCCGAACGGCTCGTCCAGCAGCAGCATCTTGGGCTCGTGGATCAGCGCGCGGCAGATGCTGGCGCGCTGCTGCATGCCCCCGGACAGCTGCCACGGGAACTTGTCCTCGTAGCCGCCCAGGCCCACCTTCTGCAACAGGGCGCGGGCACGCTGCTCGTATTCGGCACGGCGCTGCTTGAACTGGCTGCGGTACGGCTCCACGATCTCCAGCGGCAGCAGGACGTTGTCGACCGTCGTGCGCCAGGGCAGCAGCGACGGCGCCTGGAACGCCATGCCGGAGATCTTGAGCGGGCCGGTGACGGGCTGGCCGTCGATGAGGATGCGGCCGCGGCTGGGCATCTTGAGCCCGGTCGCCAGCTTCATGAAGGTGGACTTGCCGCAGCCCGAAGGCCCGACGATGGCGATGAACTCGCCCTGGCGCACCTGCAGGTCGATGGCCTCGACCGCGAAGTGGTTCTGGGCGAGCAGCTCCTCGTTGTAGGCGAGCCAGACGTCCTGGAAGTCGACGAAATGTTGCATGGGTTCGGTGCGCAGGGGTGCAGGTGGGGGCGCACGAAAAATGACGGGGCCGGGCCCCGTCAGGTTCGTCGCGTCACCGGGCGCCGGCCCGGTCCCTGCGCAGGGTGTCCTTCACTTCTTGGCGGCGGGCAGCACGTTCAGGTCGGCCTTGGACGGCAGGAAGGAGCCGTTCCACACCGCATCGGGATTGACCCGCGTCTTGGTGTTGAAGGCGTCCGACACCTGCGAGGCCATCAGGGACAGGCGGCCGGGGTTGACCTGGCCGAAGCCTTCGGCGCGGGCGTCGGGGCTGTTGATCACCGTGTCGATGGCCAGCTTCAGGCGCCGGGTCTCCAGCTGCGTGTTGATGATGCCGTCGCGGGCCTTGACGTCGGCGATGGCGGCTTCGGGGTTGGCCATCACCTCCTTGGCGCCCCTGGCGAACGCCGTGAGGAAGGCCTTGATCGCCTGCGGGTTCTCGCGCACCAGCTTCGGGTTGGCGATCACCACGTTGCCATAGAGCTTCACGCCGTTCTCGGCGTAGGGCAGGATCACCACGTCCTCGGCCTTCACGCCCCGGGCTTCCAGGTTGAGCAGCGAGGTGAAGGTGAAGCCGGTGATGGCGTCCACGTCGCCGCGGGCCAGCATGGTCTCGCGCAGCGGCGGGTCCATGGAGGTCCAGGCCACGTTGCCCACGTTGTTGGCCTTGGCGAAAATCGGGAAGGCGCGGCGGCCGGCGTCGAACACCGGTGCGCCCAGCTTCTTGCCATTGAGGTCGGCGGGCGACTTGATGCCCGACTTCTTCAGCGCCATGACGGAAGCCGGCGTGTTGTTGTAGACCATCATCACGGCCACCGGCTTGTTCGGCGCGTCCGGGTTGTTGGCGTGGAACTCCATCAGGGCGGCCAAGTCGGCGAAGCCCATGTCGTAGGTGCCCGAGGCCACCCGGGTCACCGCGCCGCCCGAGCCGTTGCCTGCGTCGACGGTCACGTCGAGCTTGGCGTCCTTGAAGTAGCCCTTGGCGGCGGGCGTTAGGAACAGGGCGGCCGGGCCCTCGAAGCGCCAGTCCAGCTGGAACTTGAGCGGCGTCGGCGCCTGGGCCGATGCGGTGGAGAAGGCCGCCGCGAGGGCGGTGGCTGCGACCGTCTGGAGGAAAAGCCTCTTCGTCATGGAAACCTCGAAAAGCCGGATGGCGTGGAAAACAAAAGGAAAACCCTGAAAAGCAAGAAGGGTGCCGCCCCGCATTGTCGCCTTCCGCGCCGGGCCCCCTGCTCCGGGAGAACCCCCTGGCGCCGGACGCGCGGAAATAGCCGAGTGGAGGTAGGGGTTGTCTGACGTTTCCACGCGATGGGTGCGCACGGGGAGGCCCTGTGGGCGACTACGCCCGCGCTTGGGCGACGCAACCATATTGCCTGCACCGGCTGCCGGTTTTGGGGTGGCAGGGGGTCGGGGCCCTCGGGTTCCGGCCAGCTTCCAACAACACGCCGTACGCGGCATAGGAGTGCAACATGGGCTTTCTCGTTTGGTTGATCGTGGGTGGTGTCGTGGGCTGGCTGGCCAGCCTGATCATGCGCACCGATGGGCAGCAGGGCATCCTGCTGAACGTGATCGTCGGCATCATCGGCGCCTTCATCGGCGGCTGGGTGATCTCCCCGATGGTTGGCGTGGGCACCATCAACGAAGGCATCAGCATCGGCTCGGTCCTGGTTTCCCTGGTCGGCGCCGTCATCCTGCTGGCCATCGTGAACCTGTTCCGTCGCGGCCGCGTGCGCTAAAACGCGCCGCGCCCCGGAAAGCCGCAGGGCGGCTTCCAGGTGGCGCATGGAGCAGTTGAAAAAGCCGGGCAGCGCCCGGCTTTTTCGTGGGCGCCATGTGCACACCGCGGCGCGAACACCGACCGGGGGACTCAACGCAGCAGGTCCAGGAGCGTCCTGGCCACGACCTTGGTGGCACCGCGCAAGTCGTCCAGCGACAGCCGCTCATCCGCGCGCTTGGCGTTCGATTCCAGGACGGTGCGCGGCCCCGCGCCGTAGATCACGCCCGGGATGCCGGCCTCGGTGTAGAGCCGCACGTCCGTGTACAGGGGCGTGCCCACCGCCGGAATCGGCTCACCGAACACCGCCTGCCCGTGCCGCTGCAGCGCGTCCACCAGGGGCCGGTTGCCGGGCAGCGGCACCATGGCGCGCGCCAGGAGCAGCCGCCGCACGTCGACCCGGATGCCCTTGCGGCCGCGGGGCGGGTCGAACGACGCGGCAGCGGCGGCGATGGTTTCGCGCAGGGACGCTTCCACCTGCGCCGGGTCCTCTTCCGGGATCATCCTGCGGTCGAGCTTGAGCACCACCTTGCCGGGGACCACGTTGGTGTTGGTGCCGCCGGCGATCCAGCCCACGTTCAGGTACGGATGGGTGATGCCGGCCACGGCGGAGCGCACCTGCAGGTAGTCGCGGTTGAGCGCGTAGAGCGCATGCAGGATGTGCACCGCGCCCTGCAGGGCGTCGGTGCCGCTGTCGGGAATGGCGGCATGGCTCATCTCGCCCTGCACCGTCACCTCCAGCTGCAGGCAGCCGTTGTGCGCGGTCACCACCTGGTAGCTGAAGCCGGCCGCGACCAGCAGGTCCGGCTTGGTGATGCCGTTCTTCAGCATCCAGCCGGGGCCCAGCTCGCCGCCGAACTCCTCGTCGTAGGTGAAGTGCAGTTCCACCCCGCCGCGCAGCGGCAGGCCCAGCGACTCCAGTGCCCGCACCGCGAAACTGAAGGTGGCGAAGTCGCCCTTGCTCACCGCCGTCGCACGGCCGTACACGAATCCATCCTCGACCGCGCCACCGTAGGGGTCGTGCGTCCAGCCGTCGCCCGGCGGCACCACGTCGCCGTGGGCGTTGAGGGCGACCACCGGCCCTGGGGCCCCGTAGCGGCGGCGCACCACCAGGTTGGTGATCGACTCCAGCCCGGCGGCCCGCACCGCGGCGGCCGGCACCGGATGCTTCTCTGCCTCGAAGCCGAACCCGGCCAGCAGTTCGGCGGTGCGGTCCGCGTGCGGCGCGTTGCGGCCGGGCGGCGTGTCGGTGGGCACGCGCACCAGCGCCTGCAGGAAGCGCAGCTCCTCGTCGAAGTGCGCGTCGACCCAGGCGTCCAGCCGTTGGTGCTCGTTCATGCAGTGGCTCCGGCAGCGTCGGTGTCCAGCTGGCCGAGCAGGTGCCCGAAGGCCTGCACCGCCAGGTCGATGTCGTCCGCACTGGTGGCCTCCAGCGGGTTGTGGCTGATGCCCGAGTTCTGCCCGCGCACGAACAGCATGGCCTGCGGCATCACCTCGTGCAGCTTCATGGCGTCGTGGCCGGCGCCGCTGGGCATGCGGTGCAGCGGCACGCCGAGCGCCTCGACGGCGCGTTCCCACCGGGCCTGCCACGCCGGGTGGCTGGGCGCCGCGGCGGCACGCATGGTGCGCTCGCAGCTGTGGCGCAGCCCGCGCCGCGCGCAGATCGACTGCAGCTGCGCCAGCACGTCCTCGACCATGGCGTCGCGCTGGGCGTCGTTGGGCGCGCGCAGGTCCAGCGTGAACTGGCAGCGGCCCGGCACCACGTTGGTGGAGCCGCCGGGCACGTTCAGGATGCCGATGGTGCCCACCGAATCGCCGTCGCGTGCCGCCCGCTGCTCCACGAAGAGCGCCAGCTCGGCGACCGCGACCGCGGCATCGCGCCGGCGGTTCATCGGCGTGGTGCCGGCGTGGCTGGCCATGCCGGCCACCTCGCAGGTGTAGCGCACGCCGCCGTTGATCGAGGTCACCACGCCCAGCGGCAGGTGCGACTCGCTCAGCACCGGGCCCTGCTCGATGTGCACCTCGACGAAACCGAGGTAGCGCGCCGGGTCGCGGCGCAGCGCGGCGATCGACTCCAGCGTGCCCGGCAGCCCGGCGTGGTGCATGGCCTCGCGCATGGTGATGCCGTCGGCGTCCTTCTGTTCCAGCCAGGCCGGATCGAACTGGCCGATCAGCGCGCCCGAGCCCAGGAAGGTGGCCTTGTAGCGCTGCCCTTCCTCCTCGGCGAAGGCGACCACCTCCAGACCGCAGGCCAGGCGCCGTCCGGCCTGCGCGAGCGCCCGCACGCAGGCCAGCGGCACGTAGATGCCCAGCCGGCCGTCGTACTTGCCGCCGTTGCGCACGGTGTCGTAGTGGCTGCCGGTCAGCAGGGCCGGTGCGCCGGGCGTGCGCCCGTGGTACCTGCCGACCACGTTGCCCACCGCGTCGACCGACACCTCGTCGAACCCGGCCTCCCGCATGTCCTGCTCGATCCGCCGGGCCGCCGCGCGGTGTGCTTCGGTGAGGTAGGTGACGGTGAGCTGGCCCTGCTCCCGGAAGCCGGGGTCGCTGTACTGCGCCAGGCGCTCCAGCTGGTCCCAGACCTGCTCGCCCTGCGTGGGCGCCACCCCCAACTTGTCGTTGAGGCGGATCTCGGCGATGCGGTGCACGTTGCGCAGGCACTCCTCGCGTTCGAAGTCCACCGGGTTGTCCAGCCGGCGGGCGAAGGTCTCGATGATCTCGCCGCGCGACCGGCCGGTGCCGCGCGGGCCGCGCACCGCCAGGATGAACGGGAAGCCGAACTTGGCGTTGTAGGCCGCGTTGAGCTCCTGGATGCGGTCGAATTCCGCCGGCGTGCAGTCGGTCAGGCCCGCCCGGCCCTGCTCGTTCGTGCTCTCGGCGGTGAGCGCGCGGCTGACCATCGCCTTGCCGGCCAGCTCGGGGTGGGCGCGCAGCAGGGCGAGCTGCCGCTCGGTGCCGGCCTCCTGCACGGCGCGAGCCAGGGCGTGCTTCAGGTGCGCCGGCGACCGGAACGGCCGCTGCGCCAGCGCGGCCTGCGCGACCCAGGGCGAGTGCTCGTACAGCCCGTCGAGCAGGGCCGCCGCTTCGGCGGGGGCGGCGGCATTGAGTTGTTCCAGGGTGAGGGGCATGCGTTCAGCGGGCGTAGGGGTGGATCAGTTTCCAGTGGCGGGCCAGGTCGATGCGGCGGCACACCCAGACGTGCTCGTGCCGCTCGATGTGGTCCAGGAACTTCTGCAGCGCGACGATGCGCCCGGGACGCCCGAGCAGGCGGCAGTGCATGCCCACGCTCATCATCTTGGGCTGGTCGAGGCCGTTCGGGTCGCCCTCGGCGTACAGGGCGTCGAAGCTGTCGCGCAGGTAGACGAAGAAGTCCTCGGCCTGGGCGAAGCCCTGCGGCAGCGAGAAGCGCATGTCGTTGGCGTCCAGCGTGTAGGGCACCACCAGGTGCGGCACCACGTTGCCGTCGCTGCGGCGCACCTCCATCCAGAAGGGCAGGTCGTCGCCGTAGTAGTCGCTGTCGTATTCGAAGCCGCCGTCGTCCACCACCAGGCGGCGGGTGTTGGGGCTGTCGCGGCCGGTGTACCAGCCGGCGCCGTGCACCGCGCCGGCGCTGCCGTGCCGCACGCCGGTGAGCTGCTCGATGGCCCGGATCGCCAGCCGCATGTGCTCGCGCTCGACGTTCCTGTCCATGTCCTGGTAGTGGATCCAGCGCCAGCCGTGGCTGGCGATCTCGTGGCCGAGTTCCACGAAGGCGGCCACCACCTCGGGATGGCGTTGCAGCGCCATGCCCACGCCGAAGACGGTGAGCGGCAGCCGCCGGCGCTCGAACTCCCGCAGGATGCGCCACACGCCGCTGCGCGAGCCGTACTCGTAGATGCCCTCCATCGAGAGGTGCCGCGCCGGGTAGCTGGCCGGGTTGAACATCTCCGAGAGGAACTGCTCCGAGCCCGCATCGCCGTGCAGCACCGCGTTCTCGCCGCCTTCCTCGTAGTTCAGCACGAACTGCACCGCGACGCGGGCCTGCCCCGGCCAGCGTGGGTGCGGCGGCGTGCGCCCGTAGCCGGCCAGGTCGCGCGGGTAGGCGGCGGTGCTGTCGTAGTTGGTGCTCACGGGCTCGCGTGCCTTTCAGTGGGGCGCCGCGCTCAGGCGGCCAGGGCCTGCGCCACGTCGTGCGTCGGCCGGGGATGGTCGAAGGCGAGGCTGGCCTCGACGTTGCGCAGGTGCTCGTCCATCAGGGCCGCGGCGCGGTCGCCGTCGCGGGCGGCCAGCGCGCGGACGATCTCCACGTGCTCCTGCTGCGAGTGGCGGGCCGCGCCGGCGCGCTGGTACATCAGCGTGACCAGCGAGCTGCGGGAGATCAGGTCGCGCAGGATCTGCGCCAGCACCGCGTTGTCCATCAGCTCGGCCATGCGGACGTGGAAGTCGCCGAGCAGGGCGATGCGCTCGGCGGCGTCGGGCCCGTCCAGCGCCGCCTTCTCGCGCGCCACGTGCTCGCGCAGGGCACGGATGCGGGCCGGCGTGGCCTCGCCCGCGAACGCGCGCGCCATCCCGGCTTCCAGCATGCGGCGCACCGCGAACACCTGGCGGGCCTCGTCCACCGTGGGCGCCGCGACGAAGGCGCCACGGGCCGGCTCCAGCGTCACCAGGCGGTTCTGCGCCAGCTGGTGCAGGGCCTGGCGGACCAGCGTGCGCGACACCCCGAAGTGATCGGCCAGCTTCTGCTCGGCCAGCTTGGCACCCGGCAGCAGCCGCTGCCCCGCGATGGCCTGGGTCAGCTCGTGGGCGATGAGGCTGGTGGTGGTCGGCTGCACAGGCGCGATGATAGCGGCTGGTGCGAAACTGTATACACTCCTGTCGACTATAGGAGCTGCACATGGGCCTGAGCACCCACGTCCTGGACACGATGCACGGCACGCCGGCGGCCGGCATGGCCGTCGAGCTGCACGCGGTGCAGGACGGCCAGGCCTGCCTGGTCAAGCGTTTCGTGCTGAATGCCGACGGCCGCAATCCCGACGGTCCGCTGTACCGCGATGCGGAGCTGCGCCGCGGCACCTACCGGCTGGTGTTCGACGTGGCGGCGTACTTCCGCGCCCGGGGGGTGCAGCTGCCCGAGCCGCCCTTCCTCGACCGGGTGACGCTGGACTTCGGCATCGCGCACCCTCAGGAGCACTACCACGTGCCCCTGCTGGTGAGCCCGTGGAGCCACTCCACCTACCGCGGCTCCTGAGGGCCGCGCCGCGATGCGTTCAGTCCTGGCCTTCCGTCAGCGTGTCCAGCTGGAAGCGGCCGCTCTTGTGCCACAGCCAGGTGTCGGTGTAGACCACGCGGCCCATGCGCTCCGGCACCGGGAACGGTCCGGCCGCGCGCACCATGCCCTCGATCTCGGCGATCACCTCGGGCGCGTGCTTGGGCGCGCGCATCCAGTCGATCTTCTGCACCGCGCCCTGCCGGTCCACCTCGACCTGCAGCACGCCCACCGCGTACAGCAGCGGCGGCATGCGGCCCTTGTAGATGCGGTCGCGGTGCAGGCCGTACAGGTGCGAGGCGGCATCCTTGCGGTAGGCGCGGGGGTTGGTGGCCTCGGAGATGCGCGTGTTGGCGGGCGGTGCCTCCACCACCACCGGCGGTGCGGCTTCCTGCACCATCGGGGGCACGGCGACCACCGGCGGCTGCGCGGGTGGGGGGACGGGGGTGGTGCCGCAGGCGGCCAGCAGCAGCGCGGCGCCGGCGGCGAGGGCGGCGCCGGCAGTACGGGTGGACATGAACATCACTTCTCCTCCGGCGCCGACAACGCGCCTCAACCATGGAGATGATGCTTGCAGCTCAGCCATGGGCCCAGCGTGAAACTACGGATGATTTTTCTTACCGCTGAGTTCGCTTGTTGCCGTGTGTCACAGACAGGCGTGGCGCTTCCATGATGGACGCCCTGCAGGCACTCGCCACCCACGGGCGCGGTGTGCTGGTCACCGTGGGAGTGGTCGAAGGCTCGGGCCCGCGCGAGCCCGGCGCCTGGATGCTGGTGACCGCCGACGGCGTGCACGGCACCATCGGCGGCGGGCGCCTCGAGTTCAATGCGATCGCCCAGGCCCGCGCCGCGCTGGCCGGCGCCGACCTGCCGGCGCGCCGCCGGGTCGCGCTCGGCCCCAGCCTCGGCCAGTGCTGCGGCGGCGTGGTCCACCTCCACCAGGCCCTGGTGACGACGGCGGACGTCCCGGCCCTGCGCACGCGGCTGGCGCCCGCCAGGCACCCGCTCGCCCTCTTCGGGGGCGGCCACGTGGGGCAGGCCATCGCCCGCCTGTGCGCCGACCTGCCCTTCGCGCTCACCTGGATCGACAGCCGCGACGGCATCTTCCCGGCGGACGTGGCGGCCGCGGTCACCTGCGAGCACTCCGATCCCGTGCAGGCCGCCGTGCCCCAGCTCGCCCCGGGCAGCCTGGTGCTCATCATGAGCTTCAGCCATGCCGAAGACCTGGACGTGCTGGCCGCCTGCCTGCAGCGGCGCCGCACGCGGGCCGACCTGCCCTTCGTGGGCCTGATCGGCAGCAAGACCAAGTGGGGCACCTTCCGCCATCGGCTGGCGGAACGTGGCTTCACCCCGCCCGAACTCGACGCGGTGCAGTGCCCGATCGGCGTGCCCGGCATCCACGGCAAGCAGCCGGCGGTGATCGCGGTGAGCGCCGTGGCACAGCTCCTGCAGGCACTCTCCACGATCCCCGCGACCTCTCCGACCTGACCCGAACCCCACCCATGGAAAGCTACCTCCTCGACTGGGCCAACCTGCTGCTGCGCTGGCTGCACGTGATCACCGCCATCGCGTGGGTGGGCTCGTCGTTCTATTTCGTCTTTCTCGATTCCAGCCTCACGCCGCCGGTCGACGAGGACCTGAAGCGCCAGGGAGTGAGCGGCGAGCTGTGGGCGGTGCACGGCGGCGGCTTCTACCACCCGGTGAAGTTCGCGGTCTCGCCGCCCAGGCTGCCCGCGCACCTGCACTGGTTCTATTGGGAGAGCTACACCACCTGGATGTCGGGTTTCGCCCTGTTCGCCGTGTCCTACCTCTGGAACGCCGGCACCTACCTGGTGGACAAGTCGCGGATGGACTGGTCGCCCGCCGCGGCCGGCGCCACTGCCGTCGCCTTCCTGGTGGTCTTCTGGTTCGCCTACGACGCGGTCTGCCGCCTCTTCGCCGACCGGCGGCGCGGCGACGCGATCGTGGGGGCCGCGGTCGCGGTGCTCGTGGCGCTCGCGTCCTGGCTGGCCTGCCAGTGGTTCCCGGGCCGCGCCGCCTTCCTGCTGGTGGGCGCCATGATCGCCACCGCCATGAGCGCCAACGTGCTGGTCTGGATCATCCCGGGCCAGCGCAAGATGGTCGCATCCATCCGCGCCGGGCAACCGGTCGATCCGGTCCACGGCCTGCGCGGCAAGCAGCGCAGCGTGCACAACACCTACTTCACGCTGCCGGTGCTGCTGGCGATGCTGTCCAACCACTACAGCTTCCTGTGGAACCACCCGCGCAACTGGCTGGTGCTGGTGCTGCTGATGTTCGCCGGCGCCGCCATCCGCCAGTTCTTCGTGCTGCGGCACGGCTGGAAGCTCGGGCGCAACCGGCATCCGCTGCCCCATGCCGCCGTCGGCATCGCGGTGATCGCCGCCACCGCCGTCTGGATGGCGCCGGCCCCGGCGCCCGCCGGTGCCGCCGCCGCCCCGGCGGCCGCGACCACGCAGCCGGTGGACTTCGCGCAGGTCCGCACCGTCATGGAGCAGCGCTGCACGTCGTGCCACGGCGCCCAGCTGCAGATGAAGAACGTGCGCCTGGACACGCCCGAGGCCGTGCGGCAGCAGGCGGCCCAGGTCTACCAGCAGGTGGTGGTCACGCGGCTCATGCCCATGAACAACGCCACCGGCATCACCGAGGACGAGCGCGGCCTCATCGCGCGCTGGTTCCAGGCCGGCGCGCCGGTGCGCTGACGGCTCAGGGGGAATCCGGACCGGGGGACCAGCGGGGCAAGGTGTAGCCGGTCACCAGCGCCAGCACGCGCAGCCCGCTGGCGCAGGCGGCGCCCAGCAGCAGACCGATGGCCGGCGGCGCGCCCGCGTGCTGCGCCAGCACCAGCACCCAGCCACCCGCGAAGGCGCAGATCGCGTAGGGCCGGTGGTCGCGCAGGGCGGTCGGGATCTCGTTGCAGACGACGTCGCGCAGCACGCCGCCGAAGGTGGCGGTGATCACGCCCATCAGCACCGCCACGATGCCGGGGAGGTCCTGCGCCAGCGCCAGCTGGGTGCCGCTGGCGCTGAAGAGGCCCAGGCCCAGTGCGTCGGGCCACTGGATCGCCTTCTCGGTGGGTGCGAAGTGGCGCGCCCGCAGGAAGGCCATGGCCGCGGCGCACAGCACCAGCAGCGCCCACAGCCACTCGGAGTGCGTGACCCAGATGAAGGGCCGGCGGTCCAGCAGCACGTCGCGCAGCGTGCCGCCGCCGAAGGCCGCGAGGCCGCACACCAGGCACACGCCCACGGCATCGAGGCGCTTGCGCGCGGCCGCGAGCAGGCCGGACAGCGCGAAGGCCAGGGTCGCGGCCGCCTCCACCGTGGTGAGCAGCAGCGAAAGCCAGGGTCCGTTCGACATGCGGCCATTGTCCACGCGGGCCCCGTCGCAGCACGCACGGTCGGGGTGACCGGCTGTGCACTGGACGTCGGCCGGTCGCTAAACTGGCCTGCATGGACTCCCCCGCCGGCCGCCGCGCACGCGCCCCTCGCCAGCTGGCGCCCCGGCTCGACGGGCTGCGCGGCGCCGTGCGCCTGGCCGTGTCCGGCGTGCTCGGGGTGACCCACATCGCCGAAGGCCTGCACGCGCGCATCGCGCGCCTGGACCCTCCGCTCGGCCGCCGGCCGCAGCGGCCGGCCCCGGGCATCTCCGGGCTGGTCTACCGGTCGGTGCGCGGCACCACCCGCGTGGTGGGGCGCGGGCTCGAGACCGCCTTGTCCGCCGTGCACGCCCTGCTGCCGCCGGACGATCCGGCGGGGGACGATGCGGACGCCGGCGCCGCCGGGGCGGGGCGCGCCGCACGTGCCGTCCTGAACGGGGTGGTGGGCGACCACCTGGCGCACACCTCGAACCCGCTGGCCATTCGGATGCAATTGCTGCCGCGGGCCGCGCCAGGGGAGCGCGTGGTCGTGCTCGTGCACGGCCTGTGCATGCACGACGGGCAGTGGACCCGTGGCGGCCACGACCACGGCCTGGCGCTGCACCAGGCCCTGGGCTGGTGCCCGGTGTACGCGCGCTACAACTCGGGCCGGCACGTGGCCGCGAACGGCGCGGACCTGGCGCGCGAACTCGAAGCCCTGGTGGCGGGCTGGCCGGTGACGGTCGAGTCGCTCGCGATCGTGGGGCACAGCATGGGCGGCCTGGTCGCGCACAGTGCGGTCCACCAGGCGCAGCAGGCGCAGCTGGACTGGCCCCGCCGGCTGCAGCGGATGGTGTTCCTGGGCACGCCCCACCATGGCGCACCGCTGGAGCAGGCGGGCCATCGCCTGCACCAGCTGCTGGAGATCAGCCCGTATGTGGCGCCTTTCGCAAGCCTCGCGGGTCTGCGCAGTGCCGGCATCACCGACCTGCGCCACGGCCGGGTGCTGCACCCCGGTGCGGCCACCGCCGTGCCGCTGCCGGCCGGCGTGGCCTGCCATGCGATTGCCGGCGCGCTGGGGGCGGCGTCCAAGGCCGCCGTGGTCGGCGACGGCCTCGTCACCGTGGCCAGCGCGCTCGGGCAGCATCGCCGGGGCACGCACCGCCTGCAGTTCCCCGCGGGACACACCTGGGTGGCCCGGGGCGTCGGGCACCTGGCGCTGCTGGACAGCCGCGCCGTGTCCGACCAGCTGTGCAGCTGGTTCGCAGCGGCGCCGGCCTAGCGCGCATGGAACCCACCCACGGCACCGACCGGCCGCTCCTGGCCTGGCACGAAGGCGGCCAGCCGCGCGCGGCCGCCTGGCGGTCCGAGTCCGGGTGGCCGGCGCCCCGGCGCCTGCAACTGGCCGACGACACGATGCCGGCGGACTTGGCCTACCGCCTGGCCAGCGAAGGCACCGGGCTGCTGTGGCGCGGCGATTTCCAGAACGCGCGGCAACTGCTGCAGGCGCTGGCCCGGCGCCTCGACCGCGCCACGCGCAAGGCGCCAGCCACGCAGGCCGCGCCGGCCGATGTTTTCTACCGCCACCGCCAGGCCCAGGGCCGCCGGGCGCGGGTGCTGGGCCTGGTGCTGGTGGAAGTGGAGGGCGACCACGCCATCCGCCTGCGCCGCGCCCCGGACCTGCGCGTCGCCATCGGCGAGGCCTGGGGACCGCCGGACGGCCAGCCCTGCATCGTCGCGCTGCGCGAGTGCCTCGGCCTGGTCGGCGCGCACGAGTGGCGCAAGAGCGGCGTGGAGGTGGCGGCGCTCGGCCCGCCGCCCGGCAACCGCATCCACCCCCACTACGGCGTGTTCTCGCCGGTGCGCGGCGAGTACCTGGACCTGGTGGCGCGGGCGCCGCTGCCGGCGGCGGGCGGCGATGCATGGGACATCGGCACCGGCACCGGCGTGATCGCCGCGGTGCTGGCCCGCCGCGGCATCGGGCACGTGGTGGCCACCGACCTCAGCCCGCGTGCGCTGGCGTGTGCCCGCGACAACGTCGGTCGGCTGGGCCTGGAAGGACACATCGACGTGGTGGAGGCCGACCTGTTCCCGCCCGGGAGGGCGGCGCTCGTGGTCTGCAATCCACCCTGGCTGCCGGGCAAGCCGAGCTCGCTGCTGGAGCAGGCCGTGTACGACCCCGACAGCCGCATGTTGCGCGGTTTCCTGGCCGGGCTGCGGGCGCACCTGGCGCCCGGCGGGGAGGCCTGGCTCGTCTTGTCGGACCTGGCGGAGCACCTGGGCCTGCGCTCGCGCGAGGCCCTGCTCGCGTGGATTGCGGACGGGAGGCTGGCGGTGCGCGACCGCCTGGACGTGCGGCCGCGGCATCCGAAGGCCCTCGATCCGGGCGACCCGCTGGCCGCCGCGCGCAGCCGCGAGGTCACCTCGCTCTGGCGCCTGGCGGCCGGCTGAGCACCGGGGCTTCGGTGCGGCAGGCGGCTGGGCCGCGCCGGCCCCGCGCCGGACCGCCCTGCCGTACAGTGCCTCCATCCCTTGTTTCGATGGAGAGCGCCATGCGCCGGATCGTTGTCGTCGTGCTGATGGGTGGCCTCCTGGCCGGGTGCGGGTGGTTCGAGCGGAAGGTCACGGCCAACCTGACCGGCCATGCGGTGTCGTGCGTGGAGGGCGTGGCCTACCTGCAGTTCGCCAGCGGCGTGACCGTGCAGTACGAGCGCAGCGGGCGCATCAAGACCTGCTGAGGGCTGCACGCATGGACCTGCACACCGTCGATGCCGCCCTGCAGTCCTGGATCGACCAGGACCGACTGCCCGGGGTGTCGTATGCCATCGTGCGCGGCGGCGACGTCGTGGCGCGCCGCTGCCTCGGCTGGGCCGACCACGAAGCCCGGATCCCGCTGCGCGAGGACCACCTCTTCCGCGTGTTCTCCAACACCAAGCTGGTGACCAGCATCGCCGCGCTGCAGCTCCTGGAGCAGGGCCGCTTCGACCCGGACGACCCGGTCGGCGCCTACATTCCCGAGTTGGCCGACCTGCGCGCCCTGCGCCGTGGCGCCACGCGCCTGGACGACACCGAGCCGGCGCAGCCCGTGCGCGTGCGCCACCTCCTGACGCACACCGCCGGCTTCACCTATGCCTTCACCGACCCGAACGCGCCGCTCGGCCGCGCCTACGCGGCCGCGGGCATGGGTGCACCCACGCAGGACCTCGCCCAGCAGATGCAGGCGCTCGGGCGCCTGCCGCTGCTGTTCCAGCCGGGCGCAGCATGGAACTACTCGGTGGCCACCGACGTGGTGGGGCGGCTGGTCGAGGTGCTCGCGGGCGAGCGCCTGGACGCGTACTTCCGCCGCCACGTGTTCGAGGCGCTCGGCCTGCGCGACACCACGTTCTTCGTGCCACCCGAGGCATCGGACCGGCTCGTGCAGCTGTACGTCGGCGACGCGGCCGATCCGATGCGTCCCGGACTGCGGCCGGTGGAGGGCCACGGCGACGCGTTCCGAACCCCGGTGCCCCGGCTGAATCCCGGCGGCGGGCTGGTCAGCTCCCTCGGCGACTTCACCACCCTGGTGACGGCCCTACTGCGCGGGGGAGCGCCGCTGCTGCGCCCGGAGACGATGCGGCTGGTGCTGCAGAACCAGCTGCCGGCGGGCCAGTGGATGGGCTGGCCGCCGGAGCGCGGCAGCGGCCACAGCTTCGCCGCCTCGGTGCGCGTGGAGGCGCCGGCGCCCGACAGCCCGCTCGGCGAGGTGCACTGGGGGGGCCTGGCGGGCACCAAGTGGTGCCTCTGGCCGAACGAGGACGTGGCGCTGGTGCTGATGACCCAGCGCTACATGGGCTTCGACCTGCCGTACTGGTCCGAATTCAAGCAGCACGTGGCCGCCGCCCTGCGTTGAGGCGCGGCGGCGCGGGCGCGCGTCAGCCTGCCGGCCCGCGCGGGGGCGCCGTGGGCACAATGCGGTCCGCATGCACCACCAGGCCACGCTCGAGTTCGCCACCACGCGCCGCGGCACCCTGCCGATCACCGACGCGGTGGCCGGCGTGGTGCGGCGCTCGGGCGTCGGCACCGGCATCGCCCACGTCTTCGTGCAGCACACCAGCTGCGCGCTGGTGCTCACCGAGAACGCCGATCCGGACGTGCGGCGCGACCTGGAGACGCTGATGGCGCGGCTGGCGCCCGACGGCGACCCGGCGTGGCGCCACGACACCGAAGGCCCGGACGACATGGCCGCACACGCCCGCAGCGTGCTGACCGCGACCTCGCTCACGCTGCCGGTCGGCGCGGGGCGGCTGATGCTGGGCACCTGGCAGGGGCTGTACCTGTGGGAACACCGCACTGGGCCGCAGCAGCGCCGCGTGGTGGTCACGGTGCTGGGCGAGACCTCCTGACGCACGCAAGAACACGAGACCCCGAATGAACCCGAGCCCCCCGCCCGCCACCCCCGATGCGCGCACGCAGCCGCGTGCCTTCCTCGAGCACCTGTACCGCGCCGCCGTGCAGCGCGCGCTGCCGCTGCACACCACCGCGCCGCACCTGCCCCCGCCACCGAAGGGCCGGACGCTGGTGCTCGGCGCGGGCAAGGCCGGCGGCGCGATGGCGCAGGCGGTCGAGGCGCTCTGGCCCGCGGACGCGCCGCTGTCGGGGCTGGTGGTCACGCGCTACGGCCACGTGCCGCCGCGGCCCGCCGGGCTGCCTGCGCGCATCGAGGTGGTCGAGGCCTCCCACCCCGTGCCCGACGCCGCCGGGCTGGCGGCGGCGCGGCGCATCCTCGCCTTGGCAGAAGGACTCACCGCCGACGACCTGGTGCTGTGCCTCGTCTCGGGCGGCGGCTCCGCGCTGCTCACGCTGCCGGCCGACGGCCTCACGCTGGAAGACAAGCAGCGCATCAACCGCGAGCTGCTCGATTCGGGCGCCAACATCGGCGAGATGAACTGCGTGCGCAAGCACCTCTCGCGCATCAAGGGCGGGCGGCTGGCCGCCGCCTGTGCACCGGCGCGCGTGGTGACGCTGACCATCAGCGACGTGCCCGGCGACGACCCGTCCACCATCGCCAGCGGACCGACGGTGCCCGACGCCACCAGCTGCGCCGACGCGCTGGCCATCCTGCAGCGCTACCGCATCGCGCTGCCGTCGGCCGTGCAGCGGCAACTGGAGGAGGGCGCGCTGGAGACCCCCAAGCCCGGCGACGCCGCGTTCGAGGGCCACGCCGTCCACATGATCGCCACGCCCCAGCAGTCGCTGGAAGCGGCCGCCGCCGCCGCGCGCGCCGCCGGCATCGAGGCGCACATCCTCAGCGACGAGATGGAGGGCGAGTCGCGCGAGGTGGGCAAGGTGCACGCGGCGCTGGCACGCGCGGTGGCCCGCCGCGCCATGCCGTTTCGCAAGCCCTGCGTGATCCTGTCGGGTGGCGAGACCACGGTGACGGTGCGGCCGCAGCCGGCCGGCACGCCCAAGGGCCGTGGCGGACGGGCCGGCGAGTTCTGCCTGGGCCTGGCGCAGGCCCTGCAGGGGCAACCGGGGGTCTGGGCCCTGGCCGCGGACACCGACGGCATCGACGGCATCGAGGACAACGCCGGCGCCTTCGTCGCGCCCGACACGCTGGCGCGGGCGCAAGCCCTGGGCCTCAAGGCCGACCGCCACCTGGACCGCAACGACGCCTACGGCTTCTTCTCGGCGATCGGCGACCTGGTGGTCACCGGGCCCACGCACACCAACGTCAACGACTTCCGGGCGCTCCTGATTTTGTAGCGCTTCGCCCGCTCCCGGAGCGGGCTGCAGCCCGATTTGGCAAGATGCCCGGCGGCGCGTTCAACGCCGCCGGCGACCGGTGGTGTCCGCCCGCAGCTCCGGCGGCAGCCGTCCCAGCAGCCAGCGGATCGCCAGCGGCACCAGCACCAGGTCGTCCACGACGCCCAGGAACGGGATCACGTCCGGGATCAGGTCGATGGGCGAGAACAGGTACACCGCGATCGCCGCCGTGCCGAGCTTCAGCCAGCCAGGCGCGGCGGGGTGCCGCAGGGCGAACCACAGCTGGCGGGCATCCCCGCGCACCACGGTCCAGAGGACGGTCAGGCGTTTGAACATGTTCGGCAACTCCAGCGGCGGCCCCGGCGTGGGGCCGTCCAGCAGATGGTGCCGCCAGGATGGCCTGCAAGACCGCGCAACACCGCGTTACCCGCTTCACCTGCGGGCACCAGTGGCCGTGCAGAACATGCCGACCGTCGGCGCCTCCAACCCGGATGGTCAAGCGGCACCTCCGGCACCTCCGCCATCTTCGGCACCTGCGCCCGTGGGCCGTGGCCGCCGTGCTGGCGGGCCTGTGGGCCGCGCCCGGCGCGGCGCCCGATCCCACCCTGCTGCAGTGGCAGGCCCCCGCCGAGCTGGCCGCGGGCGCCGGGCTGCGCGGACCGTGGCAGCAGAACGACTCGCGCTACGACTTCGTCGACGACCCGGCGGTGGCGCTGGCGCCGGACGGCGCGGCAGTGGTCGCCTGGGTCGACCAGGCGCGCAAGGCCGTGCTGGTGCAGCGGCGCGGCAGGGCAGGCGAGCGGCCCGCGCCGGCATCGGCCATCGACCGCCAGCCCGCCACCTTCTCCTGGCTGCCGCGTCTGGCGATTCCCGCCGACGCGCCGCAGACCGTGCTGGCGCTGTGGCAGGAGATCATCTTCTCGGGCGGCTCGCACGGCGGCGAGATGATGCTGGCCCGCTCGCAGGACGGCGGCCGCAGCTTCTCGCCGCCGGTCAACCTGACGCAGTCGCGCGGCGGCGATGGCAAGGGACGCATCACGCCCGAGGTCTGGCACAACGGAAGCTACGACCTGCTGGCGGCGCCCGGCGGGCAGGTGTTCGCGGCGTGGACCGAGTACGACGGGCTGCTGTGGTTCGCGGCCTCCACGGACGGGACCCGGACGTTCTCGCGTCCGCGGCTGGTGGCCGCCGGCGGTCCGCGCCCGCTGCGCGCACCCACGCTCGCGCGCCTGCCCGACGGCACGCTGCTGCTGGCGTGGACCGAGGGCGACACGCCCGACGCCGACATCCACCTGGCCCGCGCGCCGGCCGGTGGCGACTTCGGCGCGCCCGCCGTGGTCGCACGCACGCCCGGCTACTCGGACGCGCCGCGGCTGGCGGTGGACGCGCAGGGCACGGTGCACCTGGCCTGGGCCGAGAGCGCGGGCGACGCGTTCCAGGCCCAGCGCATCGTCTACGCCCGTTCGCAGGATGGCGCCCGGACCTTCGAGGCCGCCCGCACGGTCTCGCAGCCGATGCCGGCGCCGTTCCGCAGCGCGGCCTATCCCAACCTGGAGGTGGACGGGCGGGGCCGCGTGGTGCTGCTGTGGGAGCTGCACGACGCCCCGCGCCAGCGCCCGCGCGTGCTGGGCATCGCGGTGTCCGCGGACCGCGGCGCGCGCTTCGCGGCGCCGGCCCTGGTTCCGCACGGCGGCGATGCGCGCGGCGGCTTCAACGGCAGCAGCCAGGGCCTGCTGGTGCGCAAGCTGGCGGTGAACGCGGCGGGCGAGGTGGCGGTGGCCAACAGCAGCCTGCGCGAGGGATCGCACAGCCGGGTGTGGCTGGTGCGCGGCCGCCTGCCGCGCTGACCCAGCGCGGCCGCATTCAGGGCCGCGCGAAGGCGACGCAGCCCAGCGCCACCGGCGTGCCGCCCACCAGCCACGCACCCCGTGCCTGCAGCGCGGAAGCGCCAACCCCGGGCGGCAGGCGCACGGCCCAGACCGTGCCGCTGCGGTCGACCCAGCGCACGCGCGCATCGACCGCCGCCAGCGCATCGAAGGCCGCGGCCGGGCGCATGCCGGGCGCGAACAGCACCACCGCCTCGCGGCTCCCGTCGGCCGCCTGTGCGGGCACCGGCCAGGCCGACCACGCGCCGGCGCCGATGGCCAGCGCGGTGAGCGCGACGGCGGTGCCGCGGCCGCCCGGTGCGCCGCCTCGCCCCTGGCGGCCGCGGCGCGCCAGCGATGCCGCCACCAACAGCGGCGGCACGCCGAAGACCACCAGCCATCCGATGTCCCACACCAGCGGGTCGGGCACGTCCAGCCGCACGCGGTGGATGCCCACGGCCCAGTGGAATCCCACCACGTCGATCGCCTGCCACAGCGAGAAACCCACGAGCGTCCACACCAGGAGACGCTGGCCGGCACCCGGTGCGCCCAGCGTGGCGCGGGCGCGCGCCAGCCGCACCAGCGCGCCGATGGCCAGCGCATACATCAGGAGGTGGAACACGCCGTCGGCCAGGATCTGCGTGCGCAGGTCGCGCACCGCGTCCACGTTGCTCAGGAGGTGGTGCCACTGCAGCACCTGGTGCAGCAGGATGCCGTCGATGAAGCCGCCCAGCGCCACCCCCAGCAGCAGGGCGGCACCGACTGGCAGCCGGGGCAGGGGCGCGACGGTGGAAGGGGAAGGCGGAGCCATGGTGGCAGCAGGTCGCGGCCAGTATGGCGCGCGGCGCTGCTCGTCCGGCCGCGGCGTTACACGCGGCTACGCGCAGCGTTCGCGGATCGACTCGGGAATGGGCAGCGCATGGATGCTGCCGTCCGGCCGGCGGCCCGCGAAGATGCGCACCTCGTCGCACTCCATGAGCACGGCCTCGCCGCGCAGCACGCGGTAGCGCTGCACGAAGCTCTTGCCGCGCCACTCGGCGATGCTGGTGTGGATGTCCAGCGTGTCGCCGTAGGTGGCGGTTCGGATGAAGCGCGCGTGCGTGTCCACCAGCGGCGTGCCGATCACCCCCAGCGTGGCCTCGGTCTCGTGCCACGGCGGCACGCCGCAGGCGATGAAGAAGTGGCGCGACGCCGCGTCGATCCAGCGGAAGAAGTTGGGAAACCACACGATGCGGGCGGGGTCGCAGTCGCCGAACTCGACGCGCTGCGTGTAGATGACTTCCTTGGCCATGGCCGCGATTGTCGCCGCGCGTGCCGCCCAGCTGAAATGTTTGCGGGCACGCGCGTTGCCACCACAGGCCCACAACTCGAAGGCGCGACGCGTTGAACGCCCGTCGTGATTCGCCAGGCGCCCCCCGTGGCCGCTGTGCCATTCCGGCGCGGCCGGCCGTCTCCATCCCAACCTCAAGGACCTCTCCACATGAACGCCATCACCAAACCTTTCGCCCTGCTCGCCCTCAGCGCCGCCATGGCCGCCGGCTCGGGCCTCGCCGTCGCTGCCTCGGGCAGCAGCGGCGCTTCCGGCTCCAGCGGATCGGGCAGCTCGGGCGCATCGGGCACCTCCGGCTCGAGCAGCATGGGTGCGTCGGGCGGCTCCGGCTCCGGCTCCAGCACCCTGGGCGCTTCCGGGTCGTCCGGCACCACGGGCAGCACGAGGCCCTGCATCAACCCCAGCGGCAGCAGCGCGATGGGCGCCTCGGGCACCTCCGGCAGCTCCAGCAGCCCCAGCGCATCCGGCTCGGGCGGCTCGTCCACCGGCGGGGGCAGCACGGTGGGTTCCACCGGTTCAGCAGGCAGCACCGGCTCCGGCAGCACGCTGGGCGGATCCACCGGCTCGTCGGTCGCGTCTAGCGGCAGCAGCCCCAGCGCGTCCGGCTCGGGCGGCTCGTCCACCGGTGGCGGCAACACCGTCGGGTCCACCGGCTCGACGGGTTCGAGCGGCTCCAGCATGGGTGCGGGCGCCGGCTCGTCCTCGGGCGGCACCACGCTCGGCAGCTCGGGCGGCAGCAGCAGCGCCACCGGCTCGTCCGGCACGCTGGGCTCGGGGGGCAGCGCCACCGCCAGCACCAACTGCTGACGACGCAAGACCGGCGCGGGAAGCGTTTTCGGCGCCCTGCGCCGGTCCGGATGAGTTGCCGGGGCGCAGCATTCATGCTGGCCTGCTCGGGCAGAATGCCGCGTGCCCAATGCGAATCCGACGGTCCGCCGATGGTTGATCGCCCTGGTGGCGGCGGCCGTGCTTCCCACGCTGATCGCTGCCACGGCCACCCTCTTCTATGCCTACAAGGAGGAGCGGGAAGGCTTCCAGGACCGCCTGCGGGACACCACGCGTGCGTTGGCGCTCGTGGTGGACCGCGAGATCGCCCGCCGCGAAGCCATCGCCCTCACCCTCGCAGGCTCGCCGACCCTCACGCGCGGCGACTTGCAGGCCTTCCACGAGTACGCCACGCAGATCGCGCCGACGCGGGACAAGGTCGTGGTGCTCAACGGGCTGGATGGCGTGCAGCTGGTCAATACGCGCGTGCCGTTCGGCACCCCGCTGCCCAAGACCTCGACCATCGCTCCGGAGCGTGACGCGGTCGGTCCCGTAGCCACGCTGGTGTCCAACGTCTACTTCGCACCGCTGGGCAAGCAGTACAGCTTCGCGGTGCAGGTGCCGGTGGTGCGGGACGGCAAGCCCATCTACTACCTCTCCCTGGCCGGCTTCGCATCCGCCATGCAGAGCGTGCTCGACGACCAGCGCGTGCCCTCCGGGTGGACCACCTCCATCCTGGACGCCAAGGGCGTGGTGGTGGCACGCAACATCGGCCCCGAGAAGTTCGTCGGCCGGCAAGGCAGTGCGCTGCTGCTGGCGCAGATGGCGCGGGGCGCGGAAGGGGCCTTCGAGTCGGTGAGCATCGAGGGCACCCCCATCTGGGCGACCTTCAGCAAGTCGCCCAATTACGGCTGGTCGGTGGTGGTCGGCGTGCCGCTCACCGCCGCCAATGCGCCGCTGCGGGTGGTCGCGACCTTCGCCGTGCTGGCGGCCCTCCTCCTCCTCTGTGCGGTCCTGGCAGCGCTGGCGATCGCCCGGCGGCTGCTGCAGCCAGTGCGGCGCCTGCAGGTGGCGTCCGAGTCGGTGGGGTCGGGGCGGGTCGGCGCCGGCTCGACGGGGCTGCTGGAGACCGACCAGGTCCTGGCGGGCTTGCGGGCGGCGGACGAGCGCATCGTCCAGGCCAACCGTGCCCTCGAAGCCCGGCGTGCCGAAGCCGTAGCAGCGGCAGAGGCGCTGCGCATCAGCGAGGAACGCCTGCGCCAGCTGGCCAACACGATCCCGAACCTGGCCTGGATGGCGGACGGCCAGGGCGAACTCACCTGGTACAACGAACGGTGGTACGACTACACGGGCACCCTGCCCGAGGAGATGAAGGGCTGGGGCTGGCAGCGCGTGCACCACCCGGACACGTTGCCGGAGGTGGTGGAGCGGTGGAAGCAGAGCCTGCGCACCGGCGAACCGTTCGAGATGCCGTTCGTGCTTTTGCGCGGACGCGACGGGGTCTTCCGTCCGTTCTTCACGCGCGTGGTGCCGCTGCGGGACGCCAGCGGCGCCATCGTGCAGTGGTTCGGCACGAACACGGACGTCTCCAGCCTCAAGCAGGCCCAGGAGGAACTGCGCGAGGCCGACCGGCGAAAGGACGAATTCCTCGCCACCCTGGCGCACGAGCTGCGCAACCCGCTCGCCCCCATCCGCACCGCGGCCGAGTTGCTCAAGCGGGTGCCGACGCAGCATCCGCAGGTCGCAAAGGCCAGCGAGATCATCGCGCGCCAGGTCGGCCACATGGGCGGGCTGCTCAGTGACCTGCTGGATGTCTCGCGCATCACGCGGGGACTGGTCACGCTGGAGACCGAGCGCGTGCGCATCGAGCGGGTCGTCGCGGCGGCGCTCGAACAGGTCCGTCCGCTGCTGGACGGCAAGCAGCACCAGGTCGAGGTGGTTCAGCCCGACTTCGGCCTGGAGGTATTGGGCAGCCCGCTGCGACTGACGCAGGTCGTGGCCAACCTGCTGGACAACGCTGCGAAGTACTCTCCCGCCGGTTCGCGCATCCGGATCGAGGTCCGTGGGGAGGCCGGCCGCGTGGTCATCGTCGTCGCCGACAACGGCCAGGGCATCGCGGCGGAACTGCTGCCGCGGGTCTTCGAGCCGTTCACCCAGGCCGAGCGCGGCGCCCACCGGTCCGACGGCGGCCTCGGGCTGGGGTTGGCCGTGGTCAAGGGTCTGGTGGAGCTGCAAGGCGGCCATGTGCGCGCCGAAAGCGCCGGGGCCGGCCAGGGGAGCACCTTCGTCATCGATCTGCCTGCGGCCCCTGCCGGCCCCGGGTCACCCGCGGCCGAGGGCGGCCCGGGGCCGACGGCCCCTGCCTCCTCGCAACCGGTGCGTCCGCTGCGCCTGCTGGTGGTTGACGACAACCGGGATGCGGCTGACACGCTGGCCGCCCTGCTCGAGGGCGCCGGGCACCGGGTGGAGTCGGCCTACACGGCTTCCGCGGCGCTGGCCCGCGTTCGTGCGGCGGCCTTCGATGCGGCCATCCTGGACATCGGGCTGCCGGACATGAGCGGCTATGCGCTGGCGTCCGAACTCCGCGCGACCGGCCACGTCGGCGCCCTGATCGCATTGAGCGGGTACGGACAGGACTCCGACCGGCTGAGCAGCGCCGAAGCCGGCTTCGACCACCACTTCGTCAAGCCGGTCGAACCGGAGCAGCTGCTCGCGGCGCTGTCCACCGGCGGCGACGCCCCCGGCACGGTCCCGTAAGGCTGACGCTTCACGCGGGTCAATCCGCCGCGATCTTCCGCTCGCGGATGATTGCGCCGAAGCGCTTCGAATCCTCCAGCGCCTTGGCGCCGAACTCCGCCGGTGACAGCGGCAGCGCTTCGCCACCCATGGCCACCGCACGGTCCTGCAGCGCCTTGGTCTGCAGGATGCGGTTGATCTCGGTGTTCAGGCGCGCCACCACCGCCGGCGGCGTGCCGGCCGGCGCGTAGAAGCCGAACACCGTGTCGGCGTCGAAGTTCTTCAGACCCACCTCGTGCAGCGTGGGCACTTCGGGGAACTGCGGCGAGCGCTTCATGCTGCCCACCGCCAGCAGCTTGAGCCGGCCGCTCTTCGCATGCTGCAGGCCGATGCCGGGGTCGAAGAAGAAGTCGAGCTGCCCGGCCAGCAGGTCCTGCAGCGCCGGGGCCGCGCCACGGTAGGGCACGTGCACGGCGAAGAGGCCCGCCTGGCTCTTCATCATCTCGGCAGCCAGGTGCGGCGAACTGCCGTTGCCGGGCGAGCCGAAGGTCAGGCGCCCCGGATTGGCCTTCACGTGGCGGATGAACTCCTGCACGGTGTTCACCGGCACCTTGGGGTGCACCTGCAGGTACACCGCGATGCGCGCCGCAGCCGCCACCGGCACCAGGTCCCTGGCCGGATCGAACGCCATCTTGGGATAGAGGTGCGGGTTGACCGACACCATGCCGCCCGAGCTCATGAGCAGCGTGTAGCCGTCCGGCGTGCTCCTGGCCACCGCCTCGCCGCCGATGTTGCCGTTGGCGCCGGCGCGGTTCTCCACCACCACCGGTTGCCCCAGCGCCTCCGACAGCGGCTGGCCGATGGCGCGCGCCAGCTGGTCGGCGGCACCGCCCGGCGGGAAGTTGACCACCAGCCGCAGCGGCTTGGATGGCCAGGCCGCGCCCTGCGCGAAGGCGGACGGCAGGGCCAGTGCGGCGGCGCCGGCCAGTGTGGACAGCAGCGCGGCACGGCGGTGGATGGCGCGGTGGGTCATGGGGTGGTCTCCTCTCGGGTGGTGGTGATCGTGGCCTCAGGCCTTGCCGCCCGCCAGGCCCTTGGGCGGGTGGGTCCAGCGGATCGGCTGCGCCTTGACGGGGCGCGCGGGCGCGCCGTGCGCGAGCAGGGTGGCGTCGAGCGCGCGGCCGGCGTCGTCGGCCAGCGCGGCCTCGCGCGCGGCATCGACGGCCACCGCGGCCGCGGCGGCATCGGGCCCGGGCGCCAGGTGGTCCAGCACGTGCAGCAGGTTTTCCTTGCCGCGCTCGTTGGTGCTGCCGTAGCCCTTGATCAGGCGGCCGCACTGCGCGATGGCGTGGCCCAGCGCCCACTGCCGGCCCGTGCCCTGCACCACGCCGTCGAGCCAGCGGTCGATCATGGCCTGCTCGGTGGCGAAGCGGTGGCCGCGCACGCGCAGCCACTTGAGCCCGCCCAGGGCGCGCAGCGCCAGCATGCCGGTGGCCGTGTGCGTGCCCACCTTGAGCGGCAGCGCCCAGGGCTGGCGTCCGCGCGCCACGCGGCGGGCGTCCCAGGCCAGCGCGCGCTGCGCGATGCCGGCCGGCATCAGCGCGGCGAACTCCGGCACGCCGGGCTTGAAGTGGTCCCACACGCGCAGCAGGTCGGCCTCGCCCGCCTTCACCTCGCCCCGCACCCGCTGCCAGCGCGCGGCACGCGCCTTGAGCCCGGCCACGCGCACGATGTCGTCGAAGGCCATCCACAGCGCCAGCCAGCGCGCCATCTCGCGGGTGGTGGCCAAGCCGTGCGTGCCGGCCGGGTCGGACGCGCGCTCGGCTTCCAGCACGCGGCGCACGCGGTCCAGGTAGCGCTGCGCATAGGCGGCGTCCTGGTACTCCAGCACGCGGGCGTGGCCGAGGGCCAGCATGTCGTGGACCGGCGCCGGAAAACCCTGAAGGAAATCGGCCTCGGGGCCGCTCCCGGTGCGGGCGAGATGCTCCTCTTTCGATAGCAACTGTTCGACGAAGCCGGCTTGCGTGTCCGCCTCCTGCACCAGCGCGTAGGCCCGCGCGAAGCCGCGCAGGCTGGCCTCGGCACCCTTGCCGCCCGCGCGCACCACCGCCTCGTAGTGCTCGCGCGCGAACGGCAAGAGGCCGCTACCGGCGATCGCGCCCAGCATGACGGCGCTGACCACGGTGCCGCATTCCCGCGCCAGGGCGGCCATGTCGAAGATCTGGTGCCGCCGGCTGAAGGTGGCCACCAGCTGGCGCAGCGCCGCCGGGTCCCGCCGGCCGTCGGCCAGCTGCATGCGCTCCTGCGTGGTCAGGCTGCGGCTCGACGAGGTGATCACGTGCGTGCGGTCGGGCGAGGCCATGCCGTTGCCGACCTGCCGCGCCGTCTCCAGCAGCTCGGACGAGACCAGCGCGTCCAGCGCGCCGGGCACCGGGTTGAGGCCGAACACCGGGCGGCGGCCGCCCAGCGCCGCGAGCGTCTGGGGAAACACCTCCAGGTAGTAGGTGGTGGCGCCGGTGCGCTGGGCCACGCCGGGGATCGACGTGCTCTGGGCCGGGTAGCCGGCGACGCGCGCGGTCTCCACCAGCCATTCGGTGAGCACGCCGCCGCCTTCGCCGCCCAGGGCGCAGACGAGGAGCGTGATCGGTCGCTGTGCGGTGTGCATGGTGTCGTGTCCTCAGGCCGGTTGCAGTGCGCGGACCACCGCGCCGCGCACCGCGTGCAGCAGGCGCTCGTGCCACTTCGGGTTCTGCACCACCTCGGCCCGGTAGAAGCTGGGGCACAGGGTGGCGGCGTGCGCGTTGGCGCCGCACAGGCCACAGCCGACGCAGCCGTCGATCACGGTGGCCACCGGGTCGACCTTCAGCGGATCGGGGTTGTCCTTGAGCGTGAGCGTGGGGCAGCCCGACAGGCGGATGCAGGCGTGGTCGCCGTTGCAGACGTCCTCGTCCACGCCGTACTTGACCCGCACCACGCGCTCGCCGCGCTGCAGCAGCCCGGCGATCCAGGGCTTGACCCGGCGCTGGCGCTCCAGCTGGCACTCGCCCTCGGCCACGATCACCTTGAGCCCGTCGAAGTCGGTGGTGAAGGCCTCCGTGAGCGTGGCGCGCATGGTGTCCACCTCGTAGGTGTGCACCGTGCGCATCCACTGCACGCCCAGGCCCTTGAGCGTCGACTCGATGGTCTGGTCGTGGTGCACGCTGCTGCGGCCGGGGTCCTGCCGGCGGGTGGCGCTGCCGTCTCCGGGCGTGGAGATGATCGCCTGCGTGCCGGTGGCCGAGGTGTAGCCGTTCTTGAAGATCAGGAGCACCGCGTCGTCGCGGTTGAATAGCGCGCTTTGCACGCCGGTGAGCAGCCCGTTGTGCCAGAAGCCGCCGTCGCCCATGATGGCCAGCGTGCGCCGCTGCATCATGGGCGAGACGCCCGCGCGGCTGGCCAGGCTCATGCCGTAGCCCAAAATGGAGTGGCCCATGGAGAACGGCTCGAAGGTGGCGAAGGCGTGGCAGCCGATGTCGCCGGCGATGTGCACCTCGCCCACGTCCTTCTGCGCCAGCTGGATGGCCGAGAACACCGGCCGCTCGGGGCAGCCGATGCAAAAGCCCGGCGGCCGCGCCGGCAAGGGCACCTCCAGCAGGGCGGCGGCCGCCGCGCGGCGCTCGCGGTTGCCCTCCAGCCAGCGCTTGGCGGCTTCGGCGCCGCTGGCCGGCAGGTGGCTGGTGGCGAAGGTGGCCAGTCCCTGCGCCAGCACCTCCACCGTGTACTCGCCGCCCATGGGCAGCAGGTCCTTGCCGTGCAGGCGGGTCTGCACGTCGCGCCGTCGCAGCAGCGTGGCGATCTCCTGCTCGATGTACTCGGGCTGGCCTTCCTCGACCACCAGCACCGCGCGCTTGCCGGTGCAGAAGTCGACCACCTGCTCGGGCACCAGCGGGTAGGTCACGTTGAGCACCAGGATCGGCACCTCGCTGTCGCCGAAGGCATCGGCCAGGCCCAGCTGCTGCAGGCTGCGCACCAGCGTGTTGTACAGGCCGCCCTGCACCACGATGCCCACCTCGCCATGCCGGCCGGGCATCAGCTCGTTCAGGCCACGCTCCACGATCTGCCGGCGTGCCGCCGGGATGCGTTGCTCCGACTTGAGCTTCTCGTGCCGGAAGGTCACCGGCGGATGCGCCAGGCGCATGTAGTCGAACCTGGCCGGGTCGGCCATCAGCGCGCGGGTGGACACGGCCGGCGCCACGTTGTCGGCGGCCTGGAAGCTGCCGCGCACGTGGCAGGCCCGGATGCGCAGCTCCAGGATGGTGGGCATGTTGGACGCCTCCGACAGGCGGAAGGCCTCCTCGACCATGCGCACCATCACCGGCAGGTCGGGCCGCGGGTCGAGCAGGCACATGCCCGACTTGAGTGCGAAGGCCTGGGTGCGCTCCTGGATCACCGAGGCGCCCTCGCCGTAGTCCTCGCCCACCACGATCAGCGCGCCGCCGGTCACGCCCGGCGACGACAGGTTGGACAGCGCGTCCGCGGCCACGTTGGTGCCGACAATGGACTTCCAGGTGACCGCCCCGCGCAGCGGGTAGTGGATGGACGCACCCAGCATCGCCGCGGCCGAGGCTTCGTTGGAGCAGGCCTCCACGTGCACGCCCAGCGTGTCGAGGTAGGGCTTGGCCTGCACCATCACGTCCAGCAGGTGCGAGACCGGGGCGCCCTGGTAGCCGCCCACGTAGGCCACGCCGGACTGCAGCAGCGCCTTGGTGATGGCCAGGATGCCCTCGCCGTGGAAGGTGTCGCCGCGGCCGAGCTTGAGCGATTCGATTTCGGTGTGGAACGAGACTTCCAAGCGGTGCTCCCAGGTGCGCCCGCCAGTGTGGCGGCGCGGCTGGTATCCATCAATACAATGAACCGACTATCGGACATCACGCAAATGCATGTCACCGCGCTCGACCTGAACCTGCTGCGCCTGTTCGACGCCGTCTACCGCGCCCGCAGCGTGAGCGGCGCGGCCGAACGGCTGGGCATGACGCAACCGGCCGCCAGCCAGGCGCTGGGCCGCCTGCGCGGCGTGCTGCACGACCCGCTCTTCATGCGGGCACCGGGCGGCGTGCGGCCCACGCCGCGGGCCGAGCGGCTGGCGCCTGCGGTGGCCTCGGCGCTTTCCACCATCGAGGCGGCCCTGGGCGAATCGCAGGCGTTCGAGCCGGCGACCTCGCGTCGCGCCTTCCGCATCCACATGAGCGACATCGGCGAGGGCCGGTTCCTGCCGGAGCTGATGGCGGCCCTGCGGCTGGAGGCGCCGGGCGTGCGCATCGAGACGCTGCCCCTGCCGCGCGGCGAGATCGGCGAAGCGCTGGACGCCGGCCGGCTCGACTTCGCCTTGGGCTTCCTGCCGATGGTGAAGGACACGCGCCGCACCGAGCTGCTGCGCGACCGCTACGTGGTGCTGCTGCGCGAGGGACACCCGTTCACCCGCACCCGTCGCACCGGCGCGCGGCTGCTGCAGGCGCTGCGCACGCTGGAGTACGTGAACGTGCGCACGCACGGCGACACGCTGCGCATCCTGCAGCGGCTGCAGCTGGAGGACCGCCTGCGGCTGACCACCGAGCACTTCATGGTGCTGCCCTCGATCGTGCGGGCCACCGACCTGGCGGTGGTGATGCCGCGCAACATCGGCGAGGCGTTCGCCGGTGCCGGGGGCTACGCCATCGTGGAGCCGCCGCTCACCGGCCGCGACTTCGCCGTCTCGCTGCACTGGAGCCGGCGCTTCGAGGCCGACCCGGGCAACGCGTGGCTGCGGGCGCTGGTGGTGCGGCTGTTCCGGGAGGAGGGGTGCCCGCGCGGCGGGGCCGGCCGGGGGGGAGGGCCGCGCTAGTTGGTGTCGCGGTCGCCGTCGCGGTTGCGGTTGCCGCCCTGGGCGTCGTTGGAGGCCTCCTGGCCGGCGCTGCGCTTCCTGGACGGCCCCAAGATGACGTTGAGGTAGTCGTCGGCTTCCTTGCGACGTTGCGCCGCGTCCCGCATGAGCGCGGCGGCCTCGGGGCTGGCGGCGAACTGGCCCAGCTCGCGGACCTCCTGTTCCAACGCCCGGGCCGCCGCCTCGAGGGCGCGCCAGCGTTTCATCTGAACAGTGAACTCTTCCATGACCGTCGGGATTCCTGGGTCCCGATTATCACCACGTGTGTGTTGGCGCTGGTAGGACGCTGCCGCCGCCGGCGTGGGGAATGGTTGACTTCGTCACGGCGTCGTCGCGCTCCCGACCACAGCGGCCGCCGCTCAGTCGAAGGCCCACTCCCCGGTGACGGCCTGCCCGGTGCGCAGGGTCAGGCCCTGGCCCTGCAGCGCGATCGCGTACATGCCGAAGGTGACCGCGCCGCCGAAGTGCGGGTGGCGCCGGTAGCCCTGCAGCGTGTCGCCGACGGCCGGGTGGCTGTGCGCGGTCTCGGGATCGATGTTGGGGATGGGGCAGCGCTCGCAGGGCTTGACCAGCGCCAGCGTGAGCGGACCGTCGGCCTCCACGTGCAGCGTCCGGACGCGGTCCTCGTCGTGCGCCTCCGCCCCGGCGAGCACCAGGTTGGGCCGCAGCCGCTCGATGCCCACGGCCGCGTGCCCGGCGCGGGCCAGCCGCGCGTTCAAGCCCTGCAGCGACGCTTCGCTCACCACGTTCAAGGGGTAGCCGTCGGTGAACTGGTTGGGCGCCTCAATCCCGCCCGTCCACTTCGGGTTGGTGAGCCGACGGTGCGTGGTGTCGAAGCGCACCAGCCGCAGCGGCCGGCCCAGGAAGCCGGTGAACCAGCGCGCGGCGGCATCGCCCATGTCGTGGGCAGCCACCTCGTCGCTCCAGACCCGCACGCGCACCGGCCGCCCTAGCGTGTCGAAGGGCAGGTGCTGCGGCTGCATGCCCGGTGCCTGGAGGCCCAGCGCACCGGCGCCCAGCTGCGTGTGCACCAGCGCCAGGCGCGGCAGCTCCCGCTGCGTGAGGCCGACGCCGGCACCGTCGACGACCATCCAGGCGCGGTCGAGGTGCAGGCCGGTCGGGGTGAGCAGGGCCTCCCGCAGCTCCACGCCGCGGCAGGACTTGACGGGGTAGACGAAGAGGCGGGCGATGCGCGCGGAAAAATGCGCGGCGGAATCGGTGGCCATGGCGGCGGGTGCGAAGCGAACGGGCCGCGATTGTGTGCACGGGTCCGCAGGCCCTCTGGCGGCGGCGCCCACCAATCGGTCGATGCGGAACGGCCCGGAGCCGGGGGCCAGGCGCGGATCAGCTGCCGCGCCGCACGCCCAGCACCGAGCGCTCGAGCACGTTGAGCGGCCGGCGTTCGCGGTAGGCACCGAGCAGGCCCGGCGCGGGCAGGTTGGCGGCATCCTGCCGCGCCAGCGCCTCCGCCTCCCGCAGTGCCGTCTGGGCATCGCCCGCCGTGGTATCGGTGCAGCCCTTGACCATGCAGATGGCGTCCCAGTAGCTGTCGGGCTCGCCGGCGCAGATCTTGTAGAACCCCCGGTAGCGGCCGTCGGCTTCCGCTTCCCGGTAGGCGCAGAGCGCGAGGTAGTAGCCCTTGACGGGCCCGACGGAGCGCTCGTGCGAATCCCAGTCCGTCTTCACCTCCAGGTATTCGTCGTCCATGTGTTCACCCTGTGCCTGCATGGTCGCCGTGGCTCAGCCGCCGGCCTGTAGGAGGCCAGGACTTGCTTGCAATGTGCAACACCTACAGCCGAGGCAGCGGCGCGTGCGGGGCGCCGCGCTGTCTCATCCGTGCATCAGCCCTGCCGAGCGCTGCACACCGCAGGGGCATCGTCGGTGACACGACGGTGGCAGGCGTGCAGCGACGCGGCGGCGCGGCATGATGAGTTGATGCTCAACGCGATGTCGACCTGGTTTGCCGCCGCCCCCCGCCGCATGGTGCAGGCGGGCCTCTGGACGTTCTTCGCCGGTGCGGCCGCGCTGCTCTCCGGCGTGCTGGCGGCCCTGGCGCTGGCCGGCCCCGGTGCCGGCGCGGCCACGCTGGCCGAGCGCTACCCGGCGTTGCCGACCTGGTTCGTGCCCGAATCGCCCATCGGCTTCACGGCGGCCTCGATGCTGGTCTGCTGGGGCGTCTGGGCCATGGCCAGCGGCCTGCGGATCGCGCGCGGCGACGCGGCGGCGCAAGACTAGAAGAAGACAAAGCGCGGCCGGGGTGCGCACTCAGCTGCGCCGCGCCACCCAGTACGTCGCACCGTCGCTGCCGTAGCGTTCGCGGTGCGGCACGTTCGCCTCCAGCCGGAAGGTGTCGCCGGGCTGCAGGTGGCGCTCGTCCAACCACATCTCCCCCTGCACCACCAGCGCCTCGGCCGCGAAGGGGTGCGTGTGCGTGTGCAGCACCACGCCCGGTTCCCAGCGGCGCACGACCACCTCGTCGAAGCCGCGCGCCAGCGCGGCCGTGCGGAACGCGTCGAAGTCGGGCAGCGGCAACGATGCGGAGGCTGGAGCAGGCGAGCGTGGAGGCGTCGGCATGGCGCCATTGTCGCGCGGTGGGGCCTGCCGGAGGGCCACGGCCGCGAAGCCGTCCTCGCCCACGGTGCGCGATCCGCCTCGCCCGACACCGGAGCGCTTCCTACACGTCGCCCCGGGTGCCGCCCGGAGCATGGTGTCTCGCAACGGAGACGACCATGCCCAACCGAGAGCCCCGCGCCATCGCCCTCCCGCAGACCCTGCCCGGCAGCGGCTGGGGTCCGTGGGCGCCCGACGCCGAGCGCGTGGCCGACGAGCCGGCCGAGGACCGGGCACCCTGGCTGGGCGCCGCAGTGTCGTTGATGCTGTGGGGCTGCGCGACCTGGCTGGCCGTGCAGTGGATCTGAGCGGCTATCGGTCCCCGCGCAGCAGCCGCTGCGCCTGCTCTTCGCCGATGCGCAGGCAGTAGCCGCGCGCGATCGCCCGCGCGAAGTGGCGCAGTCCGCCCGGCTGGTATTTGAGCGACACGCGGTAGGCCTCGACCTCGGACCACAGGCGAAACGCCGGGCAGGTGAAGTAGAGCCACCAGAACCGCAGCATGCCCACCTCGCGCATCTGCCGGCAGTGCACGGCCTCGTGCGCCAGCAGGCCGGCGTCGGAGCGCACGCGCGGGTGCACGAACACGAGGCTGGGCGAGACGGTCATGCCATCGGCCCAGAACAGCAGCGGCGTGGCGAAGATGCGCATGCGGGCCATTCTGACGCGGAGTTCTCATTCTTGCAGGGTGACGTGACAACGGATGAGCTGCGGAGTGCCGACGCCCGTCGTCGGGGCGTGCGCCGTGCGACGGCGAGCTGCTTAGCGGTCGGGCAGCTCGCGAGCGGCGGATCCCTCGATCGGCATGAGCCAGGTCCTTGCGGCGTCCTCCGGGTCCATGCGCCGCAGCCGCTCGTCTGCCCACAACGCCTGCGCCAGCGATTCCAGTTCGCCCGGGTCCACCGTGCGCCATCGGCACTGCAGCCGGTGCGCGCAGGCGGCGATCCAAACGGGGGCCGGTACAACGTCCATGTGACGATGGTACTGGAATACTGTAGGTGCGTACAGTGGTTGGCCCGCGGTTAGATCCCGTGCGGGCTGCGGGCGGGGTGGATTGCGGGTCGAGCCCGCAATGACGGGTTGCGAGGCGGGGCCGCTCTGGCGTCCTGCGCGCTGCTCAGCGTTCAGGGCTTGGAAGCTTCAACGCTTCAACGCCCGCAACACGTTCTCCGCCGTCGCCGGCGCGATCAGCGGCGCCAGTCCATCCCCGCGCGCAGCCGCCACCGCCTCGCGCAGCGCCTCCCACGCGCTGATCGCCAGCATGAAGGGCGGCTCGCCCACGGCCTTGCTGCCGCCGACGTTGTCCTCGCGGTTGGCCTCGTGCCAGAGCTCCACCACGAAGTGCTCGGGCACGTCGCCCGTGGCCGGGATCTTGTAGGTGCTGGGGGCGTGCGTGGCCAGCTTGCCGTCCGCGTTCCAGACCAGCTGCTCGGTGGTGAGCCAGCCCACCCCCTGGATGAAGCCGCCCTCGATCTGGCCGATGTCGATGGCGGGGTTCAGCGAGGTGCCCACGTCGTGCAGGATGTCCACCGCCACCAGGCGGCTCTCGCCGGTGAGGGTGTCGATCACCACCTCGCTGCACGCTGCGCCGTAGCTGAAGTAGTAGAAGGGCCGGCCGGTGAGGGTGGCCTTGTCGTAGTGGATCTTGGGCGTGCGGTAGAAGCCGTCGCTCCACAGCTGGATGCGGTTGGCATACGCTGCCTTCACCACCGCGTCGAAGCTGCGCACCTCCTTGGGCGAGATCACCTCGCCGGCACGGAAGCGGACGGCGCCCGCGCCGCAACCGTCCAGCCCGGCGACGAAGGCGGCCAGGTTGTCGCGCACGTTGCGCGCGGCGAACTGCGCGGCGCGGCCGTTGAGGTCGGTGCCGCTGGAGGCGGCGGTGGCCGAGGCGTTGGGCACCTTGCCGGTCTCGGTGGGCGTGCAGCGGATGCGCTCGAAGGGCACGCCCAGCTCGTCGGCCACCAGCTGCATGATCTTGGTGTGCAGGCCCTGGCCCATCTCGGTGCCGCCGTGGTTGACCTGCACGCTGCCGTCGGTGAACACGTGGACCAGCGCGCCGGCCTGGTTGAAGAAGGTGGCCGTGAAGCTGATGCCGAACTTCACCGGCGTGACGGCGATGCCGCGCTTCAGCACCGGACTGGTCGCGTTCCAGGCCAAAACCGCCTCCCGTCGGCTCTGGTAGCGGGCGGTATGCTCCAGTTTCGATAGCAACGGTGCGAGGATGTTGTCTTCCACGCGCATCTGGTAGTGCGTGGTGTGGCGCTCGTCCACGCCGTACAGGTTGGCGCGGCGCACGGCCAGCGGGTCGCGCCCGAGGTGCCGCGCGATGTCGCCCAGGATGGCCTCGATCAGGATCACGCCCTGGGGACCGCCGAAGCCGCGGAACGCGGTGTGGCTCTGGGTGTTGGTCTTGCACCGGTAGGAGGCGATCTCCACGTCGCCCAGGTAGTAGGCGTTGTCGGTGTGGAAGATCGCGCGGTCGGCCACCGGGCCGGACAGGTCGGCCGAGAAGCCGCAATTGGCCAGCATGGTGACCTTCAGGCCGCACAGGCGCCCGTCGTCGTCGAAGCCGGCCTCCCAGTCGTAGGCGAAGGGGTGGCGTTTGCCGGTGACCAGGAAGTCGTCGTCGCGGTCCAGCCGCAGCTTGACCGGGTGGCCGAACTTGCGCGCCGCCAGCGCCGCCCACACGGCCATGTGGCCGGCCTGCGTCTCCTTGCCGCCGAAGCCGCCGCCCATGCGCCGGCACTCCACCGTCACCGCGTTGTTCTCGATGCCGAGCGCGTGCGCCACCCAGTGCTGCACCTCGCCCGGGTGCTGCGTGCTGGAGTGGATCCACCACTGCCCCTGCTCAAGCGGCAGCGCGTAGGCCACCTGGCCCTCCAGGTAGAAGTGCTCCTGCCCGCCCACCTCCAGCTGGCCGCGCAGGCGGTGCGGCGCGCGGGCCAGCGCCGCCTCGGGCTCGCCGCGGCGCACGGTGACGGGCGGCAGCACGTACGACTGCTGCGCGTGGGCCTGCCGCACGTCCAGCACGGCGGGCAGGGGCTCGATGTCGAGCCGGACGAGCCGCGCGGCGCGGCGCGCCTGCATCACCGTCTCGGCCACCACCAGGCCGACCACCTGGCCGACGTGCTGCACGGTGTCGCGCGCGAACACCGGCTCGTCGTGCACGAAGGTGGCGAGCACCGGGTCGCCGGGAATGTCGCCGGCGAGCACCACGCCGCGCACGCCGGGCAGCGCCAGCGCGGCGGCGGTGTCGATGCCGTGCAGTCGGCCGTGGGCCACGGTGGAGAGGATGGGCGCGGCGTGCAGCGTGCCGCGCACCTCGGCGATGTCGTCCACGTAGGTGGCACGGCCGGCCACCTGGGCACGGGCGCTCTCGTGCGGACGCGAGCGGCCGACGGCGGGCTGCGGCGAGGCGGGCGCGTGCGGCGAGCGGGTGGCGGGCGCGAGGTTGCGCTCGCCGGCATCGGCCGCTCCGGACGGTCCGCCGCCGGTGGTGGAGGTGAACTCCGGTTCGCGGGCGGTCATGGACGGCTCCAGGTGGCCGTCCCGCCGGTGGGCGCGGGCGGGGGAAGTGGATCCCGGTTCGGGCCCGGGATGGCGGGCAGCGGGGCCAGGCCGGTGAGGTCTTCCAGATTGATGCCGGTCATGCCCTGGCTCTCCAGCCAGAAGCGGTGCATCAGGTTGCCCAGCACTTCGGTGCGGTAGCCCGCCGAGGCGCGCATGTCGGAGATGGGCTGGAACTCGCCGCGCAACACCTGCGCGGCGGCGGTGGCGGTCTCATCGTTCCACGGGCGGCCGGCGAGGAAGGCCTCGGTCTGCACCGCGCGCACCGGGGTGGCCGCCACGCCGCCGGCGCCGATGCCCACGCGGGCCACGCGGCCGGCGCCGTCCAGTTCCAGGCGCAGCACCAGGCACACCGCGGAGATGTCGTCGTCGTAGCGCTTGGAGATCTTGTAGGCCCGCAGCAACTCGCCCGGATGCGGCTTGGGCACCAGGATCCAGGCCACCAGCTCGTCGGGGGCCAGCACGTTGCGGCGGTAGCCGGTGTAGAAGTCCTCCAGCGGCAGGTGGCGGTGGCCGCCCTGGCGCATCAGCACCAGCTGCGCGCCCAGCGCGATCAAGAGCGGCATGGAGTCGCCGATGGGCGAGCCGTTGGCCACGTTGCCGCCCAGCGTGCCGGCGTTGCGCACCGGCAGCCCCGCAAACCGGTTGGCGAAGACCTTCAGCACCGGGCGCTGCGCCACCAGCGCCGCGAAGGCGTCGGTGAGCGACACCGCGGCGCCGATGGCGATGTGGTGCGGGTGGTCCTCGATGCGGCGCAGCTCGCGGGCCCGGGTGACGTCGAGCACCTGGGCGAAGCGCCGGTGCTGCTTGGTGACCCAGAGGCCGACGTCGGTGCAGCCGGCCACCACCTGGGCCTGCGGGTGCGCGGCTCGGGCGGCGAGCAGGGCTGCGAGCGTGTCCGGGGCGAGGTAGGTGGGGACACTGGCGTGGCCCACGAGCTGGTCATTCCGGCGAAGGCCGGAATCCAGCGGCCCGTTGGTCGGCAATGCAGCGCGAGGTGGATCCCGGCGTTCGCCGGGATGAGGGGCACTGGAGTGAGCAAACCCGGCGGAGGGCGCGCGGAGAGCCTGGAGCTGCGCCAGCAGACGCCCTTCGTCGACCGGCACCCGGGGCAATGCCGCCATCTGCTGCGCCGCATCCAGGATGGGCCGGTAGCCGGTGCAGCGGCACAGGTTGCCCGACAGCTCCTCCTGGGCCAGCGCCCGGTCGATGGCGCGGCCCTTGCACACGTGGTTCTGGTACATGCCGAACAGGCTCATCACGAAGCCTGGCGTGCAGAAGCCGCATTGCGAGCCGTGGCACTGCACCATCGCCTCCTGGGCGGGGTGCAGGGTGCCGTCGGCTGCGGCGAGGTCCTCCACCGTCCACAGCGCCAGGCCGTCGACCGAATGCGCCAGCCGGATGCAGCTGTTCACCGCGCGCCAGCGCAGGGCACCCGCACCCGCCGCGTCGTCGGGTTCGGCCAGCACCACCGTGCAGGCGCCGCAGTCGCCTTCGCCGCAGCCTTCCTTGGTGCCGGTGGCGCCCAGGTCCTCCCGCAGCACCTCCAGCAGGGTGCGGTCGGGTGGTACATTGCCCAGCGAAACCAGCTCGCCACGGCGCAGGAATCGGATCGTCTTGGTGTCCATGGATTGCGGATGGGGGAAACCCGAGGGTAGATCGCTGCCACGCCGCGGGCATAAGGCGTGCCATATGGGAACAATGCCGCTGCGGGTATGAGAGATCAAGCGCTTTTCGACAAGATCGACCTCCACCTCATCCGGGTTTTGCACACGGTGTTGACTGAACGCAGCGTCTCGCGCGCCGCCCTGCGGCTCGGCATGCACCAGCCCCAGGTGTCGGCTGCGCTCAAGCGCCTGCGCGAGCTGGCGGGCGATCCGCTGCTGGTGCGCTCGGGCGCCACCATGGTGCCCACCGATGCCGCATTGCGCATGGTCGAGCCCAGCGCCAGCATCCTGCGCGCGGCGCAATCCCTCTTCAGCGATGCCCGCGGCTTCGAGCCGGCCACGGCCGAGACCACCTTCCGCCTGATGGCCAGCGACTACCTCGACCCGCGCTTCCTGCCGGGCCTGGTGGCCGAGGTCAGGCGGGAGGCACCGCGCACCCGCATCGAGATCCTGCCGCTCTCGCCCGATGGCGACTACCACGCGCGGCTGGCGCAGGGCGACGCCGACGTGGTCATCGGCAACTGGCTGCAGCCGCCGGGCGAGCTGCACCGCGGCGAGCTGTTCACCGACCCCGTCGTGTGCCTCGTGGCGCAGGACCATCCGGCCGTGCGGCGCGGCTGGAGCCTGGACGACTGGCTGGCCTGCGAACACGTGGCGCCCACCGCCACCCACCCGGGCGCGCGCGGCGTGATCGACGAGCACCTGGAGTCCCTCGGCCTGGCGCGCAACATCACGGCGCGCTGTGCGCACTTCGGGCTGATCCCGGCGATGGTGGCCTCCAGCCTGCTGGTGATGACCACCGGCCGGCTGTTCTGCGAGCGCTACCTGGCGGGCCTGCCGGTGGCCATCCTGCCGCCGCCGGTGGACTTCCCGCCGCTCACCTACTACCAGCTGTGGCACGAGCGCAGCCACGGCTCGGCGGCCGGCCGCTGGCTGCGTGGACGCATCAAGGTCGTGGCGGGCCAGCTGCGCGAGCGGGCATGAGCAGCGGCACCCGTCTCGCGCTGCAGGGCATCACCAAGCGCTACCCCGCGGTGGTGGCCAACGACGGCATCACGCTGTCGGTGCTGCCGGGGCAGACCCACGCGGTGCTGGGTGAGAACGGCGCCGGCAAGTCCACGCTGATGAAGATCATCTATGGCGCGGTGCGCCCCGATGCCGGCCAGGTGCTCTGGAACGGCCGGCCGGTGCAGGTGCGCAACCCGCAGGAAGCGCGGGCGCTGGGCATCAGCATGGTGTTCCAGCACTTCAGCCTGTTCGACACGCTCACCGTGGCCGAGAACGTCTGGCTGGGGCTGGGCAAGCGGGAGAAGCTGCCCGAGGTGGTGCGCCGCATCGAGGCGAAGGCCGCCGAGTACGGCCTGCCGGTGGATCCCCGGCGGCCGGTGCACACGCTGTCGGTCGGGGAGATGCAGCGGGTGGAGATCATCCGCGCGCTGCTCACCGATCCGCAGCTGCTGATCCTGGACGAGCCGACCTCGGTGCTCACGCCGCAGGCGGTGGACAAGCTCTTCGTCGTGCTGCGCAAGCTGGCGGCGCAGGGCTGCAGCATCCTGTACATCAGCCACAAGCTGCACGAGATCCGTGCGCTGTGCGACGCCTGCACCGTGCTGCGCGGCGGCAAGGTCACCGGCACCTGCGACCCGCGCCAGGAGACCAACGCCTCCCTCAGCCGCCTGATGATCGGGGCCGAGCCGCCGCGGCTGGAGCACCACGACCGCACGCCCGGGGAGCCCGTGCTGCAGGTGGAGGCGCTCACGCTGGGGCGTGACTCGCCATTCGGCGTGGACCTGGAGGGCGTCTCGCTCGAGGTGCGTGCCGGCGAGGTGGTCGGCGTGGCGGGCGTCTCGGGCAACGGCCAGCGTGAATTGATGTACGCGGTCTCGGGGGAGGACGCGCGCGCCGCGCCGGACATGGTGCGCATCGCCGGCCAGGCCGCCGGCCGGCTCGGACCGCAGCAGCGCCGCGCGCTCGGCCTGCACTTCGTGCCCGAGGAGCGGCTGGGTCGCGGTGCGGTGCCCTCGCTGCCGCTGTCGCTCAACCTCATGCTCACCCGCGGCGACGCGGTGGGCCGCGCCGGCTGGATCGACGTGAAGCGGCTGCGCGCGCAGGCCGGGGACATCATCCGCCGCTTCGGCGTGCGGGCCGGGGGTCCGAACGCGGCTGCGCGCTCGTTGTCGGGCGGCAACCTGCAGAAGTTCATCGTCGGCCGCGAGATCGATGCCCGCCCGCGCCTGCTGGTGGTGTCGCAGCCCACGTGGGGCGTGGACGTGGGCGCCGCGGCGCAGATCCGCGGCGAGATCCTGGCGCTGCGCGACGCGGGCTGCGCCGTGCTGGTGGTCAGCGAGGAGCTGGAGGAGCTGTTCGAGCTGTGCGACCGGCTGCACGTGATGGCCAAGGGGCGGCTGTCGCCGTCGCTGCCGCGCGCCGAGGCCACCGTGGAGCGCATCGGCGCGTGGATGAGCGGCCTGTGGGACGCGCCGGCCGAGGTGGCCGCCCGGGAGGCTGCCGATGCTTAGGCTGGAAGCGCGCCCCGACGCGTCGCGCGTGTGGAGCGTGGCCTCGCCGCTCCTGGCGCTGGTGCTCACCGTCGCCATCGGCGTGCTGCTGTTCCTGGCGCTGGGCAAGGACCCGGTGCGCGGTCTGCAGGTCTTCTTCTGGGAGCCGATCAAGTCGGCCTACGCGCTGGGCGAGCTGACCATCAAGGCCACGCCGCTGCTCCTGATCGCGCTGGGGCTGGCGGTGTGCTTCCGCTCCAACGTCTGGAACATCGGCGCCGAGGGCCAGTTCGTGCTGGGCGCCATCGCCGCCGGGGGCGTGGCGCTGATGGCCGGCAAGGGCACCGGCGGCTGGATCGTGCCGGTGATCCTGCTGGCCGGGGTGGCCGGCGGCATGCTCTGGGCGTCGCTCACCGCGCTGCTGCGCGACCGCTTCAACGCCAACGAGATCCTGGTCAGCCTGATGCTGGTGTACGTGGCGGTGCAGCTGCTCAATTGGCTGGTGTTCGGGCCCTGGAAGGACCCGGGCGGCTACAACTTCCCGCAGACCAAGACCTTCGAGAAGGTCACGCAGATTCCGCGGCTGATGACCGGCTCGCGCGTGAGCATCGGCGTGCTGATCGCGCTGGCGGGCGTGGCGGTGCTCTGGGTCTTCCTCTTCCGCACCCGGGCCGGGTTCGCCCAGCAGGTGGGCGGGCTCGCGCCGGCGGCGGCGCGCTACGCCGGCTTCTCGTCGCGCCGCGCGCTCTGGACCGCGCTGCTGGTGTCCGGCGGCACCGCCGGCCTGGCCGGTGCACTGGAGGTGGCGGGGCCCATCGGCCAGCTCACGCCGTACGTGCCGGCCGGCTACGGTTTCGCCGCCATCATCGTGGCCTTCGTCGGGCGCCTGCACCCCGTGGGCATGGTCTTTTCCGCGGTGCTCATGAGCATGTTCTACATCGGCGGCGAGCTGGCGCAGTCGCGCCTGGGCCTGCCCAAGTCGCTCACCGGCGTGTTCCAGGGCCTGCTGCTGTTCTGCCTGCTGGCCTGCGACACGCTGATCGGGTACCGGGTGCGGTGGGTGCGGAAGGAGCTGGCATGAAGTCAGGGATTCGGGCAGCCGGACGCAGAGGACGCAAAGGTTTCGCAGAGGACGCGAAAGAAGGCCCTTCGAGGTTTCCCTTGTCCCTTCTGCGTCTTCTGCGGGTGTCTGCGTCCTCTGCGTCCGGAAGTCCGCTTTGGGGCTTGCGCTGATGGACAGCTACGCGCTCCTGCTCGCGGCCACGCTCAACGCCGGCACGGTGCTGGCGATCGCGGCGCTGGGGCTGCTGGTCAACGAGAAGGCCGGGGTGGTGAACCTGGGCGCCGAGGGGATGATGCTGTGCGCCGCATTGGCCGGCTTCGTCACCGTGGTCCACACCGGCAGCGACGTGCTGGGCTTCCTGGCCGGCGCCGCTGCCGGCGCGGTGCTGGCGGCGGTGTTCGGCGTGCTGGTGATCTGGCTGGGCACGAACCAGTACGCCACCGGCCTCGCGCTGAGCCTCTTCGGCGCCGGCTTCTCGGCGTTCGCGGGCATCGGCTACGTGCAGGAGAAGCTGCCGGAGCGCACGCAGTTCTCGCTGCCGGTGCTGGGCGACCTGCCGCTGGTGGGCCCGGCGCTGTTCCGCCAGCACCCGATGGTGTACGCCACGATCGCGCTGGTGCTGGTCCTGGTCTGGTTCCTGTACCGCTCGCGCGCCGGGCTGGTGCTGCGCTCGGTCGGTGAGTCGCCCGAGTCGGCGCACGCCCTGGGGCTGCCGGTGCGGCGCATCCGCCTGGCCGCGGTGGTCGCCGGCGGCGCGCTGTGCGGGCTGGCGGGCGCGTACCTGGCGGTGGTCTACACGCCGCTGTGGGTCGAGGGCATGGTGGCCGGCCGCGGCTGGATCGCGCTGGCGCTCACCACCTTCGCCACCTGGCGGCCGGGACGGGTGCTGCTGGGCGCCTACCTGTTCGGCGGCGTCACCATGCTGCAGTTCCACCTGCAGGGCACGGGCGTGGACGTGCCGAGCCAGTTCCTGACGATGCTGCCGTACATCGCCACCATCGTGGTGCTGGCGCTCATCTCCCGCAATCCGGCCTGGATCCGGGTGAACATGCCGGCCTCGCTGGGGAAGCCCTTCCATCCCGGCACATAATTTGCGGTTTCCGGCCTTCCACGGTTTTCGACTCGTCACTCAGAGGAACCCATGACCGACATGACCAAACGTTCGCTGCTGCAGGTTGCGGCACTGTCCAGCCTGGCCGCCGCCGCCCTGGTGGGCTGCGGCAAGTCCGAGCCGCCGGCGCCCGCGGCCGCCTCCGCGCCGACGGCTGCGGCCCCGGCCTCGGCTCCGGCGCCCAAGGCCGAGCCGCTGAAGATCGCCTTCGCCTACGTCGGCCCGGTCGGCGACGGCGGCTGGACCTTCGCCCACGACAACGGGCGCAAGGCGATCGAGAAGGAGTTCGGCGACAAGATCCAGACCAGCTTCGTCGAGAAGGTGCCCGAGTCGGCCGACGCCGAGCGCGTGATCCGCGACATGGTGGGCCAGGGCAACAAGCTGATCTTCGGCACCACCTTCGGCTACATGGAGCCGATGATGAAGGTGGCGGCCGACCACAAGGACGTGCGCTTCGAGCACGCCACCGGCTACAAGACCGCCGAGAACCTGCGCACCTACGACAGCCGCACCTACGAAGGCGCCTACATGGCCGGCGTGATCGCCGGCAAGATGACCAAGACCGGCACGCTGGGCGTGGTCGGCTCGATCCCGATCCCGGAAGTGGTGCGCAACATCAACAGCTTCACGCTGGGTGCGCAGTCGGTCAACCCGAAGATCAAGACCCGCGTGGTCTGGGTCGGCGAGTGGTTCAACCCGCCGAAGGAGACCGAGGCCGCGACCTCGCTGATCAACGGCGGTGCCGACGTGCTGATGCAGAACACCGACTCGTCGGCCGTGCTGCAGACCGCCGAGAAGATGGGCAAGCGCGCCTTCGGCTGGGACAGCGACATGACGGCCTACGGCCCCAAGGCGCACCTGGGCTCGGCCATCATCAACTGGGCGCCGTACTACACCAAGGCCGTGCGCGACGCGCTGGAAGGCAAGTGGAGCACCGGCCAGGCCTGGTGGGGCGTCAAGGAAGGCGCGATCGACATGGTGTCGGTGGCGGCGGACGTGCCGGACGACACCAAGAAGCGCATCGACGAGATCAAGGCCGGCCTCAAGGACGGCAGCTTCCAGATCTGGAAGGGTCCGCTGAAGGACAACACGGGCAAGGAAGTCCTGGCCAAGGACGCCGTGGCGGACGACAAGTTCCTGGGGGGCGTGAACTTCTACGTGGCCGGCGTGGAGGGCAAGGTCCCCGGCGGCGAGAAGAAGTAAGGCGTCGCGCGCCGCGAGATCAAAAAAGGCCGCCTGCGGGCGGCTTTCTTCATGGCCGCGAGGCGCCGGGCGGTCAGCAGACCTTCTGCGCCAGCACCGCGACCATGCTGCCAGGGCCGATCGGCTCGGGCGCCTGCGCCTGCGCCCCGCCCAGGTACTTGCCGCGCCCCTGCGGCGCGCCGTAGTACAGCGTGCGCAGGTACCGGTAGGTGCCGCCGCGGCAGTCCAGCTCGAGCAGGGCCTTGCCGGACTGGATGCTGTCGGGGCGCGGGTCCTTCAACTCGAACAGCCGCCAGACGTGCTTGCGCTCTCCGACGATGCGCACGCTGGCCGGGTCGAAGAAGAAGGTGCCGGTCTCGCTCTGCCCGTACGGGACCCAGCCGACGGGGGCGCCTGCTTCCACGGCGGTGGCCGCCGTGCCCGGGCCCGCCAGCATGCCGGCCAGGGCGATGGCGAGTGCGGGCAGCGTTTGCGGCAGGCGGGGCAGGGCAGGCATGCGGCTAGCGGTTCCTGGGGGCCGGGGGCTGGGGCAGGTCGAGGTCGAGGTCGACATCCAGCGTGGCCGAGGTGGCGGCCGACGACGCCGGCCGCGGCTCCAGTCGCAGCTGGCCGAGGTCGAAGGGTTCGAGCATCGGCTGCGGCTCGGTGGGCGCGAGGTCCAGTGGCAGGTCGGGCAGGTGGGGCGGGTCGTCGGGCGCTGGGCCGGGGGCGGCGGCGATCGGGACCGCGGGGACCTCGGGCAGCTCCGGGGCCGCCGCCGCGGCCGGGGCTGCCGGGACGCGCGGGGTCTCGAGGGCACTGAAGTCGAGATCGAGGTCGAGCACGTGCACCGGCTCGGCGTCGTCTCCGGTGTCCAGGGCCATCAGGGGCACCGGCTGCGTGTTGAGGCCGCCACGCTCGGAATCGAGCGGCACGCGTTCCGTCGGGTCGTACGGCGTGCCGTCCGGGCTTTCGTGCACCACTTCCTGCGCCAGGCTGTACAGGAGCAGCAGGTCCCGCGAGGCTTCGAGGTCGAACATGATCGAGCCCGGCGCCGGGTCTTCGAACAACGACTTCTCGATCTCCTTGAGCACGCGCGACGTCGGCCAGAGCAGCATGATCCGGGACAGCGCCCGCGGGTAGCGCTCCAAGCCGTCGGTGTTGACCGGGGCGTTGCCGAAGGCCGGCAGCCGCGCCGCGAAGACCTTCTGGAACTCCATGCGCACGCGCTCGTAGTCGTCGCGGCGGTCCAGCTTGCGGCACAGGTCGAGCAGGTCCAGCCACAGGAACGGGCTGCTGCCCAGGTGCTCCAGCAGCCGGGTCTCCAGCAGCAGGATGGCTTGGTCGGCCTGGCCGATCGCGACGAAGAAGTTGGCCTGCTCCTGCACGTCCAGCAGTTCCTCCGGGCTGGGCAGTCGCGAGCGGCCGTAGAGGCTGTCGCCGAACGCGCTGCGCGCGGCGTTGCCGAGCGGCTTGCGTGGCGCGGGTGCGGGCTGCACGCCGAGCGGCCGGCTGATGCCGCCCCAGCTGCTGTCCGCATCCGGCACCACCAGCGGCACCTTCGGGGCGTCGTCGAAGCTGCTGTCGACGAAGTTGCTGTCCTGGACGGGTCGTGGGCCCCCAGGCGGCCGCTGGCCCTGCCACCACGGCGCCTGCCGCGCCGCCAGCCGCGTGCGGCGCCAGAGCAGCACGGACAGGAGCAGGGCGATGGCGGCGGCGACGCCGGCCAGGATGTCGCGCATCAGGTCGCGCTGCGCCGTCACCCGCTGCAGCTGCTCGGACTGTCGGTTCGTCTGCTCGCGCTGCAGGCGCAGCTCCGCGAGCATGGTCTCGGCCTGCTTCTGCAGCGCGGCCAGCTGTTCGGCGCCCGGCTGCAGGGACTGCCAGGCGGCGGCCGCCTCGGTACGGCTGAGGGCGCCGGTCTCCGGAGCGCTCATCTCGTTGCTGATGCGCAGGGCGGAGGACTGGTCGATCGCGAAGTCGAGCAGTTCCACCTGCAGGCGGGCCCCGCCGCTGCTGCGGCCGGGTTCGGCGGGGGGCGGCGTGTCCGCCGGGCGGCGGATGCGGCGTGGCACGGCCGGTGCGGCCGCAGTGCCCGCAGTGGCCGCCTCTGCGGTGCCCGTGCCGACGGACGGCCCGGCGCGGCGGCTGGTCGTGGGGGGGCGTGCCGCGCGCGGCGCCGTGGCGGCGGGGGCCGACGACAAGGGTGCCGCGGCCGGCTCTGCGCGCGCCTCGCCTCGCTCCGGGGCGGCAGCGGTCTCGCGCACCGGAGGCAGCTCGGTGAGCAGCACGTGCGCCTGGACGAACTGCTCCGCGCAGCCGGTGGCCAGCCGCACGGTGACCACCGGCTCCATGACCGGCGCGGTCGAGGTGATGCGCAGCGTGGTCCGCCCGTCGCTGGTGCGCTCCACCCGCCACGGCAGTGGTGCCGCCGGATCGTCGCCATGGAGCAGTTCCGCACGAACGCAGGTCAGCTCCTCGCCCGGGGCCAGGGTGACGGGGATGGTCAGCTGCAGCGGCCGCCCGATGAGGGGGGCCCCCAGTGGTCGGCCGAACGATGCGGCGACCGCCGGGCCGGTCGCCCCGAGCAGCAGGAGGGCGGCCCATGCCGCGCACAGGCGCCCGCCGGCCGCGCGCCGGGGCGCCGCTGCCGGGTGCAGTGCTCTCGTACTCCTCTGGTTCACGGACCGCTCTCCTGACCCGAGCATCCCCGAGGGCGCGGTCATTTGCAAGCGTTTCGTTACAGATTCATGTGGAACGTGGCCGCCAGGGCGCATCGCGAGGTGCGGTTGATACGATGGTGTGCACGATGACCACCCTGCCGCCCATCCCCGCCGAGCGCCTGCCCGAACTGCTGTGCCGGATGCCCAAGGCCGAACTGCACATCCACATCGAAGGCTCGCTCGAGCCCGAGCTGATCTTCGCGCTGGCGCAGCGCAACGGGGTGTCGCTGCCCTATGCCAGCGTGGAGGACCTGCGGGGGGCGTACGCCTTCACCAACCTGCAGAGCTTCCTGGACATCTACTACGCCGGCGCGAGCGTCCTGATCACCGAGCAGGACTTCTTCGACATGGCCTGGGCCTACCTGGAGCGGGCCCGGGATGACCATGTGGTGCACACCGAGATCTTTTTCGATCCGCAGACGCACACCGCGCGTGGCGTGGCGATGGAGACCGTGATCGGCGGGCTGCACCGTGCCTGCGAACAGGCGCGGACCCGGCTCGGCGTGGACGCCAGCCTGATCCTGTGCTTCCTGCGGCACCTGAGCGAGGAAGAGGCCTTCGAGACGCTGGAGCAGGCGCTGCCCTGGCGCGACAAGTTCATCGGAGTGGGGCTCGACTCCAGCGAGGTCGGCCATCCGCCGGAAAAGTTCGCGCGGGTGTTCGCGCGCTGCCGCGCGCTCGGCCTGCACTTGGTGGCGCACGCGGGCGAGGAAGGTCCGCCCGAATACGTGTGGACGGCCCTGGACCTGCTGAAGGTGGAGCGTGTGGACCATGGCGTGCAGTCGGCGAAGGATGCCGCGCTGATGCGGCGACTCGCGCAGGACCGCATCCCGCTCACCGTGTGTCCGCTGTCGAACCTGAAGTTGTGCGTCTTCCCCACGCTGGACGCGCACAACCTGCGCCAGCTGCTCGACGCGGGCCTCGTGGCCACGGTGAACTCGGACGACCCCGCCTACTTCGGCGGCTACATGAACACCAACTTCACCGAGACCTTCCAAGCCACCGGCCTCTCGGCGGCGCAGGCCTGGCAACTGGCGAACAACAGCTTCGAGGCCAGCTTCATCGCAGCGGAGCAGAAGCGGGCATACCGCGACCGGCTGGATGCGGTGTTCGCTGAGTTCGCGTAAGGGCTGCTGCGCGACGGGTCGATGGCGGGGTCGGGCCCGCCATGACCGGTTCCCCTGCGTCGGCATGCCGGACTCGCGCCGGCATTCACCCCCACCCGGCAAGACGGCTGCCGCGCCGCTCCTACCCGCCAGTGAGCCCGTCCACCGCCTGCACCATCGACTCCCGCGCCTGCTCGACGATGCGCTGCTTCCACTGCGGCGTGTCCGTGTAGAACGCCTCCAGCATCTGCCGCTTGATGCCGGCCGCGAGTGCGGCAGGCGCCTCGGGGTGCTGGTGCAGCCAGTGCTCGGCGCGCAGCGCATGCAGCACCTGCATCACCGGCTGCGTGCCGTACTCCATGGCGATGCCGGTGTACTCGGCCTGCGGGCACTCGTCGCCCACGCAGGACCACATCATCCCGGTGAGCTTGGCCGAGGTGGAGGAGCCGTCGTAGATGGACGTGACCGGCGTGGCCCCCCCGCCCGACCACCAGCCACGGGCCCGCGCCAGGTGGGTGACGTCGTCCGGGCCCGCGAAGATGCGCTCGCCGTGGCCGCTCGGGCCCAGGCCGGTATGGAAATCGATCCATGCAATGCGACCGGCACGGCGGCCGTGCACCCGCAGCACCTCGCGCAGCGTGCGGTTGCTCCACGTCGGCGCGGTGCCGCCGAAGTACATGCCGTCGGGAAAATCGTGCTGGCCGCTGCTGATCGCCGCCTGGTACGCGGCGGGGCCGTGCGCCTCGACCCAGCCGGACAGTGCCTGCTCGTTTTCCGGTGTGGGCGGCCACTCGGGCGGGAAGAGCAGCGGGTGCAGCTCGGCATAGGCCGGGTTGCGCGGCAGCGGTTGGCTGAAATCGTGGAAGTTGCGGTTCAGGTCGACGTTCTCGTGCGTCGTGCGGCGCAGGTGCGAGAAGCCGAAGGGGTTGAGCGCGTGCACGTAGAGCACGGCCACGCCGCGGCTGCGCGCGTGCGCGCGCCAGGCGGCGTCCTGCAGCGCAGCGACCTGCACACCGCTGCCGCAGAAGCCCTCGACGCCGTGGCAGGCACTGGACAGGATCAGCAGGGCGGGCGCATTCGGGTCCCCGTCGCGCGCGACGTCCATGGCGAGGTCCTCGCCTTGCGCACCCTTGTGCGGATGGAGCTTGGATTCGACCAGCAGCCCTGCCGCGGTGGCGGCATCGACGAAGCGCTGGCGCGCCTGCGCGTAGTTCTGCGAGAAGGTGTCGGGCATCAGCGCGCCTGCTCCGCGAACCACGCCTCGGCCAGGCGCACCCAGTAGGTGGCGCCCAGCGGGATCAGCTCGTCGTTGAAGTCGTAGCTGGGGTTGTGGATGACGCACGGGCCGCCGCCGTGACCCATTTCGCGATGACTGCCGTCGCCATTGGAGATGAAGCAATAGGCGCCGGGCTTGGCCTGCAGCATGTAGGCGAAGTCTTCCGCACCCATGGTGGGCTCCTGCACGCCGACGTTGGACTCGCCGACGATCGAGGCCATGACGCGCCGGGCGAACTCGGCCTCGGCGGGCGAGTTGACCGTGGGCGGGTAGTTGCGCACGAACTCGAATTCGCACTCGGCGTCGTGCGCGGCGCACACGTGGCGTGCGATCTGCTCCATGCGGCGCTCGATGAGGTCGAGCACCTCGTTGGTGAAAGTGCGCACGGTTCCCTGCAGCTCGCAGCTGTCGGGCACCACGTTGGTGGCTTCGCCCGCGTGGATCATGGTCACCGAGATCACGCCGGCATCCACCGGCTTCTTGTTCCGGCTGATGATGGTCTGGAACGCCTGGACCATCTGGCAGGCGACCGGCACCGGGTCGATGCCGTTGTGGGGCAGGGCGGCGTGGCTGCCCTTGCCGCGGACCGTGATCTTGAACTCGTTGGACGAGGCCATCACCGGCCCGGGGCTGACGAAGAAGGTGCCGACCCGCGGGCCCGCCCAGTTGTGCATGCCGAACACGGCATCCATCGGGAACTTCTCGAACAGGCCGTCCTTGATCATCTCGCGCGCGCCGCCACCGCCTTCCTCGGCGGGCTGGAAGATCAGGTAGACCGTGCCGTCGAAATTGCGGTGCTTGGCCAGGTGCTGCGCGGCCGCCAGCAGCATGGCGGTGTGCCCGTCGTGCCCGCAGGCGTGCATGCGGCCGGCGTGCTTGCTGGCGTGCGGGAAGGTGTTGAACTCCTGCATGGGCAGCGCGTCCATGTCGGCGCGCAGGCCGATGGCGCGCGGGCTCGTGCCGTTCTTGACGATGCCCACCACGCCGGTGGTGCCCAGGCCGCGGTGGATGGGGATGCCCCACTCGGTGAGCTTTTCGGCGACGACGTTGGCGGTGCGCACCTCCTCGAAGCAGAGTTCGGGATGGGCGTGCAGGTCACGGCGGATGGCGGCGATGCTGGCCGCCTGGGTGACGATGGAGTCGAGGATGTTCATCGCGAAAGACTTCTTTGGTCGGAGCCGGTCAGTCTAGCCCCGCGGTGCGCACCTGCGCATCAGGGGATATCCGCGAGAATCGTGCAATGTCTCCTGTCATCCCCGCGCTGTCGCCCCGCGCCCTGGAACTCGCGCGAACTTTCGTGCGCATGAACACCGTGAGTGCCAACAGCAACCTCGCGCTCATCCATTGGATCCGGGACGAACTCCTCCGGCTGGGCGTGACCTCGCGCCTCACCTACAACGCCGATCGCACCAAGGCCAACCTGTTCGCCACGCTGGGCGAGGGCAAGCCATCGGGCGTGATCCTCTCGGGACACACCGACACCGTGCCGTGGGACGGGCAGGACTGGACCGTGGATCCGTTGTCCGCCGAGGTGCGCGACGGCAAGCTCTACGGTCGCGGCTCGGCCGACATGAAGAGCTTCATCGCCATCGCGGTGGCGCACGCGGAGGCGTTCCTCGCTTGCGACGCACCGTTCGCCATCCACTTCGCCTTCAGCTACGACGAGGAAGTCGGCTGCTTCGGGGTGCGCGAGCTCATCGCCGACATGCGCGATGCGGGTGCGAAGCCGCTGGCCTGCATCGTGGGCGAGCCGACCAGCATGGTGCCGGCCATCGCGCACAAGGGCGTGTACCGCTACCGCTGCTGCGTGCGCGGCAAGGAGGCGCATTCGTCGCTCACGCCGCAGTCGGTCAACGCGATCGAAATGGCCGCCCGGCTCGTGGGCAAGGTGCGCGACATGGCCGAGCGCTTCGAGCGCGAGGAGCCGCGCTACGAGGGCTTCGACGTGCCGTTCTCCACCGCGAGCGTCGGCCAGTTCCATGGCGGCATCGCCGACAACGTGGTGCCGCGCGACGCGGAGTTCCGCTACGAGTTCCGCGACCTGCCGACCGCCGATGCGCAGGCCATGCAGCGGCAGGTGCTGGAGCACGCGCGTGCCCTGGAGCCGGCGATGCAGCGGGTGGCGCCGGACACGGGGTTCCGCTTCGAGACGATCTGCGAAATCCCGAGCTTCCTGGGATCGGCGCAGGACCCGGTGACGCGCCTGGCGCAGCGCCTGTCGGGCGAGACCGGCACCACGCTGGTGGCGTTCGGCACCGAGGCCGGCATCTTCAAGCAGTCCGGGATTTCCACCGTGGTGTGCGGGCCCGGCAGCATCGTGCAGGCGCACCAGCCCGACGAGTACGTCAGCCTGGAGCAGCTGGCCCGGTGCGAAGCCTTCATGCGCGGCCTGGCGGCCACGCGCGAGATCGGCTGACGCCGATCCCGACGATCAGGGCGCCTTGGGCGTCGTGGTCGTGCCGGCCCCGGCACCCGAAGCCGCCGTGTTGTTGGCGGTTCCGTTGTTCCCCGGGATGCGCTTGCCGATCTTTTCGCCGGTGCGGCGGATCGCGCCGGCCGTGCGCGTGCCGGCATCGGACACGACGTTCTTGGTCTTCTTGGCGGCGCGCTTGGTGACCTGGCCCGCGCCGCTGTTCTCGACCTTCTTCACCACGGGAGCGTTGCGGTTGGCTTCGCCGGCGGCCGTGGTCTCGGACGTTGCGGACTTGCTGCCGGAGGTGCTCTGGGCGTGGACGGGGAGGGCAACGGTGATCGCGAGGGCCGCGGCGGCGAGCGCCTTGATGGTGGTGGACATGCAGAAAGCTCCGTGGTTTGTGATGCGGCCAGTATGGCGCCGCACGGCCCAGCTTGGCATCCCTGAACCGCGGTCGTGGCTTGGTCCTACGGTGTGTTGCGCGCTTGGCAGACGCCGGTGCAGGTCGGCGCTGTCGCCAGTGGAGACGGTCATGTGCCGTTCAGCACAGCGGACCGGGTTTAGTTGCCTCGTCCGCAATCCGTCGCGTCACCCCGCCGAACTGTCGCCAGTTGTAAGGTTACATTCACGTTGGTGTGCACTCACTCTAAGTTTGATGCAACTGGCTCAACAGTAAGGGTGCAAAGGGACGTGAAGGCAGGAAGAACAACGTCACAAATTCGTCCACGAAAACAAGGACTTAACCCTCGGCATGTCATGGTGCTGTTGTGCTGGCGCCAATTTGTCATCGTCGCCGTGGAATCTCCTCCAGTTGTGCGAAATGACCTCGGCTGGCATAGTCGCGCGTTGCAATTTCAACATCTTGTTGCAACCGCTCAGACAGGTGATCGATGGCCAATTTCGTTTCCTTCCAAAGCATCAACTTCACGGCGTTTCCGGACGTGGATGGAGGCGATCTCCAAGACCTGACGACCAGCGGCTTCACGCAGGAAAGCACGGCCTTTCCTGGTGAGTTCATGGAGATCACCGGTGAGTTCGTGCTGGATGGTTCCGGAGACATCGCAAGCGGCATCGTCACCGGCTTCGCCTGGATCGGGGTCACGTATGACTTTCAGGTCACCGGACTCAATCTGGATGTCAATGCGCCCACCGCACCGTCTGTGGTGGATGGCGTCACCCTGACACCGACAGAAGCAGAACTCGCGTGGTGGCTCAGCGGAGCGGACTCGATCACCGGCTCGACGCAGAACGACACCCTGAAGGGATACGCAGGCAACGACACGGTGAACGGTGGCGATGGTTCGGATCGCCTTGAAGGCTGGTCGGGTGATGACGTCCTCGATGGCGGTTCCGGCAGCGACACGCTGTCCGGCGGCGCTGGGAACGACACGCTGATCGGCGGTGACAGCAACGACCGGCTCTCCGGAGATGCAGGCGACGACTCGGTATCGGGTGGCGCGGGTTCAGACGTCCTCCTCGGCGGCAGCAATGCCGGCAACGACACCCTCGACGGCGGCGTGGTCACGGACCGCATCAACTTCTTCGACTCCAACACCGTCAGCTATGCGAGCGAGACGGCTGGCGTGACCGTCGACCTGACGGGCATCACCGGCGACGGTAGCGTGGGCTCCGGCTTGGCGACCTCGTCGTCGATCGGCATCGACGTCCTGCGCAACGTGAACCTGGTCCAAGGCGGTTCGGGCAATGACATCATCACCGGCAGCGGCGCATCGATCTTCGAGCAGATCGAAGGCGGGGCGGGCGACGACGTGTTGAGCGGCGGCGGTGGCAGCGCCGCCGACAACCGGGTGTCATACGCTGGCGCAAGCTCCGGCGTGAACGTCAACTTCTCGACCGGCCGTGCCAGCGGTGGCGCTGGCAGCGACACCATCAGCGGCTTCGCGAACGTGGCCGCTTCGGCATACAACGACACGCTGACCGGCAGCAACCGGACCGACGTGACAGAGACGTACCGGGCAGCCGGAGGCAACGACTACATCGACGGGCAAGGCGGCTTTGACCTCGTGCGCTTCGACGCCGAGCCCAGCGGTGCGATCGACGCCAATCTGGTCACGGGCTTGGCCACCAACGCCACCGCGGGCACTGTCGACACGCTGGTGGGGATCGAGGGCCTGTGGGGCACGGGGCTCGCTGACACGCTGACCGGCGGCAACACGCTGAACGGGGCCAACTACTACGAGACGGGCAAGCAGGAGGTCTTCCGCGGCGCCGCAGGCAACGACACGATCGACGGCGGCGTCGGCTTCGACCGCGCCGACTACATCAACTCCAACACTGGAGTCGTGGTCGACCTGTCCGCAGGTACGGCGTCCGATGGTTTCGGCAACACCGACACCCTGATCAACATCGAGGGGGTGCGGGGTTCGAGCTACAACGACTCGATCCGCGGCAGCGACACCGACACCTTCGACGTCGATGGCCACTTCGATTACCTGGAAGGGGGCGCCGGCAACGACACCCTGGACGGCGGCGGCGGCGCGGACGTGGTGTCCTACGTGAACTCCACCGGGGGCGTCACCGTCAACCTGCAGACCGGCACCGCGAGCGACGGGATGGGCGGCACCGACACGCTGTTCAACTTCGAGGCCATCCGGGGCTCGAACTTCAACGACATCCTGACCGGCATCAACGGCGACACGCGCGTCTTCGGCTTCGACGGCAACGACAGCATCGCCGGCGGCGACGGCGACGACGTGCTCGACGGCGGCGCCGGGAACGACACCCTGTTCGGTCACGCCGGGAACGACTCGCTCGTCGGCGGGGCGGGTGGCGACGTGTTCTGGGCTGGCGCTGGCAACGACACCATCGACGGCGGCGCGATCCTCGACCGCACCAACTTCAGCGACCTCAACACCCTCAACTACTCGAACGCGACGTCGCAGGTCATCGTCGACATGTCGGGAATCACCGGCGACGGCAGCCAGGGCGAGGGCACCGCGACCGGTGCCGACATCGGGAACGACCTCTTCGGCGACATCAACTCGGTCGTCACCGGCTCCGGCAATGACTCCATCTTGGGAAGCTCCGCTGCCATCTTCGAAGTCTTCAACGGTGGCGCCGGCAACGACACCATCGACGGGGGTGCGCTGGTGGATCCGGCTCAGCTTGGCACCAACCGGGTTAACTATGGAACCATGGCGGGCGGCGTCAACGTCACGCTGGGCAGCAACGGTTTCGGGACCGCCACTGGCGCCAACACCGGAACTGACATCCTGCGCAACATCCATGCGGTGTACGGCACCTCCGGCAACGACTCCATCACCGGTTCGGACGACAACACGTACACCGAGCAGTTCTCGGGGCGCCAAGGCAACGACCTGATCGACGGACGGGGTGGTTTCGACATCCTGCGCGCCGACGCCAGCGCGGGCAACTTGACCGTCAACCTCGTCACCGGCCGGTTCACCAGCTCCGACTCTCAGGAAGGCGTGGACACGCTGATCGGCATCGAAGGCGTATTCGCCGGCAATGGCAACGATTCCCTAGTGGGCGGGAACACGCTCAACGGCGCCAACTTCACGGACAACCGGTTGGAGGTGTTCCGCGGCGGTGGCGGCAACGACACCATCAACGGTGGCGTCGGCATCGACCGGATCGACTACAACTCGTCAGGTGTCGGCGTCGCTGTGAACCTGGGGACTGGTGCCGCGAGCGACGGCTTTGGAGGTGTCGACACGTTCTCGAACATCGAGGGCATCCGCGGTTCCGAATTCGACGACACGCTGACCGGAACCGACCGGGCGACGGCCGACGGCTACTTCGAGTTTTTCGAAGGGCGTGGCGGCAACGACACCATCGACGGCAAGGGCGGCTATGACCGCGTCGACTACCACTTCGCCACCGGCGGGATCAACGTCAACCTGGGGTCCAGCACCGCGTCCAACGACGGCACCGGTGGTGCCGACACGCTGCTGAACATCGAAGGAGTCCGCGGCTCGGCCTTCAACGACGCCATCACCGGCAGCATCGCCAATAACCGCCTGGACGGCGGCGCGGGCAACGACCAGCTCAACGGCGGAGATGGCAGCGACACGCTGAACGGCGACGAAGGCCACGACAACTTGGCTGGTGGCGCGGGCAGCGACGTGATCAGTGGCGGCGCCGGCAATGACGTTGTCCAGGGCGGAGGCGGCAATGACACTCTGGACGGCGGCACCATCACGGACCGCGTCTCCTTCAGCGACGGCAACACGCTGAGCTACGCCGGCGACACGCTTGGCGTGAACATCAACCTATCGGGCATCACGGGCGATGGCAGTGTGGGCTCGGGCACGGTCACGGCGCGCAGTTCCCTCACCGGAAACGCCGGGACGGACGTGGTGCGGAACTTTAGTTTCATCGTTGGAGGTTCAGGCGCGGACAGCATCCTCGGCAGCAGCGCCTCGATCTTCGAGCAGTTCGTCGGCGGCCTTGGCAACGACACCATCGACGGCGGTGCGATTAGCGCCGATGGAACGAGCAACAACCGTGCGACCTATGTGAACGAGACGGCGGCCGTGGTCGTGAGCCTGGGCGGAAACGCCAATGCCAGCGGCACCGCCACCGGCACCACCATTGGTACCGACACGCTGTTCAACATCAACCAGGTGCGCGGCTCCGCCTTCGCGGACAGCATCACCGGCTCGGACCGTACCGACGTCACCGAGTCGTTCGAGGGACGGGCTGGCGACGACACGATCGACGGCGAGGGCGGCTTCGACATCGTGCGTTTCGACCTGTCGAATCCCACAAGCGGCGTGACGGTCACGCTAAACGCGGGTGAGGGCGAGGGCGTCGCCGTCAGTGCCGAAGGTACCGACGTGTTGCGGAACATCGAAGGCGTCAATGGCACCAGCTTTGCGGATTCGCTGACTGGCGGCGGCACCAGTCTTGACTACTCGGACACCACGGTTTTCGAGCTGTTCAGGGGCCTGGGGGGCAACGACACCATCAACGGCGGGGCGGGCTTCGACCGTGCAGACTACTCCACCGATGCCACTGGTGTCGATGTGGACCTCCAGAGTGGCGAAGCAGCGGACGGCTTTGGCGATGTCGACACGCTGATCAACATCGAAGGCGTGATCGGCTCGGCCTTCAACGACACGCTTCAGGGCTCCGACCGAGACACGTTCGGCACCGACGGCTACCTGGAAACCTTTATCGGCAACCGCGGCAACGACTTCATCGATGGCCGCGGCGGCATCGACGTAGTGGTATACCAGGGTTCGACCGCAGGGGTGAAGGTGAACCTTGGCACTGGCCAGGCCGATGACGGCATGGGCGGCAATGACACGCTGTCAAGCATCGAAGTTGTTGTTGGCTCAAACTTCGCCGATACGCTTATCGGCAGCAGCGGCGACAACCGGCTGGACGGCCGGGGCGGTGCTGACAGCATGGCAGGCGGTGGCGGCAACGACCGCTACATCGTCGACGTCTTCACCGACGTGGTGACCGAGCTGGCGAACGAAGGCGTGGACCGCGTCGACCTGAACGTCACGGCGGGCGGGGCCTACACGCTGACGGCCAACGTCGAGAACGCGTACGTGACGCCCGGTACGGCCGGCTCCACGCTGGCGGTCAACGTCACCGGCAATGCGCTGTACAACCAGATCGTGGGTAATGCGGGCAACAACAGCCTGTCGGGCCTGGACGGCAGCGACACGCTGGACGGCGGCGCCGGCAACGACACGCTCGTGGGCGGTGCGGACAACGACACGCTGATCGGCGGCGAAGGCAACGACTCGCTGGTCGGCGGCAACGGCGACGACCGCTACACCATCGACGCGGCCGGCGACGTGGTGGTCGAGACCACCCTGGCCGGTTCCGGGTCCAGCGACACGGTCAATGTGGTCGGGTCGGCGTCCTTCACCTACACGATGGGTGTCGGCGTCGAGAACGTCCAGTTGGCGGGCAGCACCGGGACGGTCCACGTGACCGGCAACGCCGCCAACAACTTCATCCAGGGCAACGCCGCCTCGCAAACCCTGTCGGGAGGCGCGGGTGACGACTGGATCACCTCCGGTGGCGGCAACGACACCATCGATGGTGGCGTGCAGACCGCGACCGGCAAGGACACGGCGGAGGTGCGCGGCGCCCTGGGCGACTACGACGTGCAGCGCCTGGTCAATGGCGACGTGATCCTGACCGGCAAGGCCGAGAGCACCGCGCCGGGTGTGGCCGGCTCCGTCGTCACCCTGAAGAACGTGGAGCAGGTCTACTTCTGGGACGCTGACGTGATGTACTCGCTCAGCGAGGTCGCGGCGGGCAACGTCTCCGCCTTCGACGACATCGTGGACATGGCCGACCTCGGTGGCCAGGACACCCTCGACGCCCTGGCCGGCAACGACACCGTGATCGGCACCGAAGGCAATGACACGATCAAGGGCAGCGCGGGCAACGACAACCTGGATGGCAGCGGCGGCGATGATTCACTCGAGGGTGGCGAGGGCAACGACACTCTGAATGGCGATGGTGATAACGACACCATGGTCGGCGGGCTCGGCAATGACACCTATGTTCTTGGCGCAACTGGCACCATTGTCGAGAGCGGCGGCACGCTCGGCGGTGTGGACAGCGTCCGTACCTGGGCGACAGAGTTCAGCTTGGAGACCCTGACCAACGTCGAGAACCTGACCTATACAGGTGATGCCGCGTTCACCGGGACCGGAAACGCCGCGATCAACCGCATCGAAGGCAGCACCGGCAACGACACCTTGGACGGCAAGGGTGGCATCGACACGCTGGTGGGCGGTGCAGGCAACGACACCTACGTGCTGGGTGCCGGCGACGTCATCATTGAGCTGGCCGAAGGCGGCACGGACACGGTGCAGGTGGCGGCCAGCTACACCCTGGGGGTCGACTTGGAGAACGCGGTGGCCACAGGCACGGCCGCGATCAACCTGACCGGCAATGCGGGGAACAACGAGCTGACCGGCAACACCGCCAACAACTCGCTGAGCGGCGGTGCCGGCGACGACACGTTCTACGTCACCACCGGCAACGACACCATTGACGGCGGCGCGAACGAAGGCGACGGTGGCGACACGGCTGTGTTCACCGGTGCGAAGAGCGGATGGACGGTGGAGAAGATCGCCAGCGGCGTCAAGATCTCCAAGGCGGGCACCAACGTCACCTTGCAGGGGGTCGAGTTGTTCGAGTTCGTCGACGGCGAGACCACCGAGGCCTTCACGCTCAGCGAGCTGCTGAACAACAGCATCAGCGAGTTCCCCGACGACTGGCGCGGGGACTATCCGGACGACACGCCGACCAACGACAGCAAGAACGGCCTCGGCGGCAACGACACCCTGGATGGCCGCGAGGGCGACGACACGCTGTTCGGCGGCGCCGGCAACGATTCGCTGGTCGGCGGCAACGGCGCAGATGTCCTGGACGGTGAAGCCGGCGTCGACGTGGCGGACGGCGGCGCCGGCGACGACACCTACTACGTCGGTGTTGCGGGCGACTCGATCCTGGAAGCCCCCGGAGGCGGCCTCGACACGGTGCGCGTGGCGTTCAGCGCGACCGGCACCTACGTCATGTCGAACACGCAGGAGCTGGAGAACGGCACCATCATCAGCGCGCTGTCGGGTGTCAACCTCACCGGCAACGACCTGGCGAACTCGCTTGTGGGCGGCGACGGCAACAACGTGCTGACCGGCAACCTGGGCAACGACACGCTAGACGGCGGGTTGGGGTCCGACACGCTCGTGGGCGGCAACGGAGACGACGTTTACCACCTGAACGTCAGCACCGACGTGGTGACTGAGACGAACAGCGACTCCGTGACGGGGGGCGAGGACGAGGTTCGGCTGCAGTTCGCAGCCAGCGCTGCATACGTGATGACGGCCAACGTGGAGAACGCCACCGTGGTCGCATCGTCGGGCGTGAATGTCACGGTGACCGGCACGCTGGGCAGCAACGACATCATCGGCCACGCGGGCAGCAACGTGCTGAACGGCGGGGCGGGCGACGACGTCCTGGAGGGCGGCGGTGGCAACGACACGCTGGACGGCGGCACCGGCAGCGACTACGTGGTGCTGGAGGGGCTGCTCTCGGACTACACCGTGACCCGTGATTCGGCCACCCTGACCCGGTTCACCCACGACTCGGGCTACGCGGTGCTGATGTCGAACGTCGAATGGCTGGAGTTCGCCGGAGACGACAGCACGAGGAGTTTCGCGTCCGTGATCGCCCAGATCGGCTCGTCGGGCAACGACAGCCTGGCCGGCGACGGCGACGGCAACGCGCTCGATGGTGGCCTGGGCAACGACCTGCTGGCCGGCAACGGCGGCAACGACAGCCTGTCGGGCGGCGTCGGAGCGGACACTCTGCGCGGCGGCGCGGGCGATGACACGCTGCTGGGCGGCGCCGGCGCGGACACGTACGTGTTCGGCTACGGACAGGGCACCGACCTGCTGAGCGAGAACGACACCGTCGCCGGTGTGGTGGACGCCGTGCAGATCGAGGCCGACAGCGGCAACATCGCCGGCGGGGAGGTGCAGCTCGTCCGTGCCTCCGACGATGCCACTGACGTGCTGGTGCGTGTGTATGGCCAGAACGATTCGTATGCGGAACTGAGGATCGACGGTTTCTTCACCGCCACTGACACCGTGGGTGCTGGTGCCATCGAACAGATCCGCTTCGCGGACGGTGGCGTGGTGTTGACCCAGGCGCAGATCCTGCAGGAGCTGCTCAAAGGTACCGGCAGCGGCGACTTCATCCGTGGTTTCGGCACCAATGACCTGATCAATGGCCTGGACGGTGACGACGAGCTGTTCGGAGCGGCCGGCAACGACACGCTGATCGGCAACTGGGGCATCGACCTGGTGGACGGCGGCGCTGGCGCCGATCAGCTGTTCGGCAACTTGGGCATGGACACGCTCGTGGGCGGGGCCGGCAATGACATCCTGGACGGCGGCGCCGACAACGACACGCTGGCCGGCGGCTCCGACAACGACGTGCTGCTGGGCGGCCTGGGAGACGACACGCTGGACGGAGGCGCCGGTTCCGACACCCTGACCGGGGGCGCTGGCAGCGACGTGCTGGACGGCGGCAGCGACAGCAATGCCGACCGGTTCGTGTTGAACAACCTGGACGGCACGGACACGCTGCTGAACTTCGATGCGGCCGACAGTGACAAGATCGCCATCAGCAAGTCGGTGTTCTCAGCGACCGACAGCGCGCTCAACGCCACGGGGGCCAGCCTGGACGACCTGGGCGACGCCTGGCAGTACCACGCCGGCACCGGCGAACTGCGCTACGACGCCGACGGCTTCGGAACCGGTGACGAACATCTGGTCGTGGCGCGTTTCGACGACGTGCCCGCCGCACTGACCGGCAACATCTTCCTGGTCGTCTGACCCGACCGGGGCGCGCTGCGCCCCGGTCTGCAGTTGCAGTTGCCGTTCCATCCCATCGTGAAACCCGACCGCCTCAACCGAGGCGGTCGGGCGTCGCCGTATCCGCGCCCATCAGAACAGTCTTGAAGTAGGAGTCTCCATGGCATTGCTCACCGTCGGATCCCAATCGCTGAACATGGCGGAGCCGCTGCAGATCGGAGGCGTGGTTGAGACAGGTGATCTGCCGAACGGCAGCTTCACGATCAGCAATGGTGCAGACAGCGCCGTTTTTCTCGTCGAGTCCCCTGTGGTCTACGACGGGGAGGGCGGCTTCACCGGCGGAAACGTGACGGGCCTGTCCTGGAGCGGCCCGGATCTGGACTTCTCGATCCAAGGATTGAACTGGGATCTGGGAGTCGCGAACGAAAACTTTTATCCGCCCGGCCACACGTTGAAGTTGGAGACCTGGTTCAACGGCGACGACATCGTCGAAGGCGGCAGCGCTGACGACACGCTCCTCGGGTACACGGGCAACGACACCATCACTGGTGGCGGGGGCAACGACTCGATCGCAGGCGGCACCGGCGTCGACTTCCTGTACGGCGACGCGGGGAACGACACGATCGTCGGCGGAGACGAGTCCAACCTGCTCGATGGCGGTGCAGGCGCAGACGTGATGGTGGGCGGCGGCGGCAACGACGGCTACCAGGTGGATGACGTGAACGACGTCGTGGTCGAAATGGCCGATGGTGGCCGGGACGGCGTCGGCACGACCCTGCTGAGCTACCTGCTGCCGGACGAAGTCGAGAACCTGATCTACACGGGCGACTATGGCGGCACCGACGACAACCAGTTTCAGGGCATGGGCAACAGCGGTGACAACGCCCTCGCGGGCGGTGAAGGCTCCGGGCGCGACCATCTCGACGGCATGGCCGGCAACGACACCTTGACGGGTGGAGACGGTAACGACACCCTGATGGGCGCAGGCAGCGACGATGCTGATGTCCTGGCCGGTGGTGGCGACGACGACATGTACGTCGTGGACGCGAACGACACCGTGATCGAGCACTCCGGCGAAGGGATCGACACGGTCGTCACTGCGGCTGCGAACTATGGCCTGGCCGCCAATGTGGAACACCTCGTATTCACCACGGGGAGCGACGTGACGGGCACCGGGAATGCCCTCGACAATTCCATCACCGGATCCTCTGGGGCGGATTACCTCGCGGGCCAAGGCGGAAACGACAACCTGGACGGCCAGGGCGGAGGTGACACACTGGACGGTGGGGAGGGGAACGACACCTTCGTCGTCGACAGCCTGTTCGACACGGTCCTTGAGGCGGCCGAGGGTGGCAACGACTCCGTCCGGACCGCGCTGAACGACTACACGCTCGCAGCCCACGTCGAGAACCTCGCCTACACGGGCGAGTACGACGGCGGCGCGGGGATCTTCGTCGGCACCGGGAACGAGTCGCGCAACGCGATCATCGGTGGTGCGGGCACCGACCATCTGAACGGGGGCGCTAACATCGACACCCTTGCCGGAGGTGGTGGGGACGACTTCTACACCGTCGATGTCATGGGCGACGTGGTGGTCGAGGCGGAAGGAACAGGCCTGGACCATGTCAACGTGAACTTCTCCGGGCCGGGCACCTACGTGCTGTCCGCAAACATCGAGTTCGCAACCGCGACCGGCGCCGAGCCGCTTAGCACGACCGCCGTGAACATCACCGGCAATGCCGCGAACAACATCCTGACGGGCAATGCCGGCGCCAACAGCCTGGCGGGTGGTGCCGGCCACGACATCCTGACCGGTGAAGCGGGCAACGACACCCTCGCGGGGGACGGCGGGAACGACATCCTGGACGGAGGCCTCGGCACCGACGCGCTGGTTGGGGGCGCCGGCGACGACGATTACTACGCGGGTGCCGGCGACACCGTGGTCGAGCAGGCGGGCGGTGGCACGGACCGCGTCAATTACATGGGATCCGGCCAGGCCTTCACCCTGGCTGCCAACGTCGAGAACGCGAGGACCGACTCCGACAACGTCACGATCGTCGGCAACGCCGGCGGCAACGTCCTGGAGGGATTCGACGGCACTCAGATTCTCTCCGGCGGAGACGGGAACGACACGCTGCGCGGCGAATGGGGGAACGACACGCTGGATGGCGGGGCTGGCACCGCAGACCTCGCGCTCATCGCGGGGAACGTGTCCAACTGGTTCGTCTCCCGGGTGGATGCGGGCACCACGCTGCTGCGCCTCAAGGGGGGCTTGGAGCTGCCGGGGCCGACCGTCACCTTGCGCAACGTCGAACAGGTCCAGCTCGGTGACAACCCCGTCATGTCCATGACGGCACTGCTCGCGCTTGCGCCGGGCGCGGGCGACGACACCGTGATCGGCACGGACTTCGCCGACACGCTGGACGGTCTGGCAGGCAGGGATTCAATCAGCGGCGGCGGCGGCGACGACAGCCTGGCTGGAGGGGCCGGCAACGACACCCTAGACGGAGGGACCGGCGAAGACCTGCTCCGGGGTGGCACGGGCGACGATCTCTACATTGTCGACGACGAGGACGACCACGTGGTCGAGACGGGTGCGGTCACGCTCAACGGCACGGACACCATCCGCACGACCATCGGGTCCGTCGATCTCACGTCGAATGCCGACCTGGCGGGCGTGGACCGGCTGGAGTACACCGGCAGCGGTGCCTTCTCCGGCACCGGCAATGCGCTCGCGAACACGCTCAAAGGCGCCGCTGGCAACGACACCCTCGATGGCCGCGAAGGCAACGACCGCCTGGAAGGCGGCGCAGGCGCCAACACTTACAAGGTGGACTCCGCGGGCGACCTGATCGTCGAGGCATCGCCAAGCGATCCGCTCATGGGCGATGAAGATCCCGACCGCGTCCTGTTCCAGGCCGCATCGGCAAGCCTGACCTTCTCGATGGCGACCAATGCCGCCAACGTGGAAGAGGGCGAGATCGTCGGCAGCCTGGCGGCCAACCTCACGGGCAACGCCCTGGACAACACGCTGCGCGGCAACACGGCCAACAATCTGATCCTCGGCGGTGGCGGCACCGACAATCTGATCGTCAGCGCGGGCACGGACACGCTGGACGGTGGCGCTGGAACCGACCGCATCCAGTTCTCGGGCGCGCGGTCGGACTGGGGGCCGGTGACCAGGCTGAATGCCACGGACTATCGCATCTCCAACGGCGAGTCCACGGTCATCCTGCGCAACTTCGACTACAAGGCCGACGACTCCATCGCCGGGACCGATGCCCTGCTGTTCGACGACGGGCTCGTCGACGACCTGGTGGGCTTCTTCGAGGACGCCGGCAACTTCGACGACACCGCCGAGACCTTCGAGGGCAGCAACGACACGCTGCGCGGCGACAACGTCGATGGAGGCGGCGGCAACGATGTCCTGAACGGCAACGATGGCAACGACACGCTCATCGGCGGCGCAGGCGCCGACCAGATCCACGGTGGCGCGGGGAATGACTCGCTCGTCGGTGGCGCCGGCACGGACGTCCTCCAGGGTGGCGCGGGTGACGACATCTACGTCGTGGACGCCGCTTTGGAAGCATCCGAGAGCGGCGGGGGCGGTGTCGACACGGTGCACGTCGCGTACACCGCGGCCGGCACCTACACGCTGGGCGGCGACTTCGAACATGGACTGGTCACCAGCACGTTGTCGGGCGTCTACCTGACCGGCAACGAAGGCAACAATTCCCTGACTGGCGGCGCGGGCGCCAACATCCTGCGGGGCGAGGGAGGGAACGATGTGCTGGACGGTGGCCTCGGCGCCGACACGCTGGTCGGTGGCATGGGGAACGACACCTTCCTGATCGACAACGCGGGTGACGTGGTGAATGAAGGGGTTGGAGGGGGCAGCGACAACGCGCTGGTGACGCTGGCGACCGCGGGCACGTGGACCATGGGTGCCGAGCTGGAGGCCGCAGCTGCATCCGCATCCAGCGTTGCGCAGGTCAACATCGTCGGCAATGCCATCCACAACGTCATCGGCGGACACAGTGGTGCCAACGTCTTGTCCGGCGCCGGCGGCAACGACACGCTGAACGGTGGTGGCGGCAACGACACGCTGGACGGCGGTGCCGGCGAGGACGTGGCTGAAGTTGATGTCATCATGGGCTTCACCGTCACCAGGCAGTCGGCCACTCAGGTCACCATCACGTCGTCCCTGGGCGGCACGAAGACCGTGGTCCAGAACGCGGAGACCGTGATTGTGCGCGATGCGTTCATGCCGGACGTGCCAAGTGTCTTCACGATGCAAGACCTGATCGACCGGTACGGCACGGCCGCCGCGGACAGCCTGCGCGGGAAGGAGTCCAGCGACATCTTGGAAGGCCTCGCTGGCAACGACATGATCCAGGGACTGGGAGACTCGGACACCTTGGTCGGTGGTGCCGGTGCCGACACCCTCGATGGCGGGGAGGGGGACGACCGCCTGCAGGGCGGCATTGGCAGCGACACCTACCTGCTCGAGGTCGGCAGCGGATTCGACCGCGTCCAGGAAGCCGGCGAGACCGTCGCCGGCGCCATTGACACCGTGGTGGTCGGCGCCGGCAGCGGCAGCCTGGCGGGCGGTGACGTGCGCTTCTACCGTGGGGGCGAGCTCCCGGAGACGGATCTCGCGGTACTGGTCTACAACGCCGAGCTGGGCAATAGCGCGATCATCTTCGAAGGATTCTTCCACGCGGATGGCACCGTCAACGCGTCCGGAGCCTTCGAGCAGGTCCGTTTCGTCGACGGCGGTGCGGTGCTGACGCAGGCCCAGGTGCTGAGCGAGCTGTTGAAGGGGACGGCGGACGGCGACTCGATCCGGGGCTATGGCACGAACGACCTGATCAACGGCCGCGAAGGCAGCGACCACCTCCAGGGCGACGCGGGCAACGACACGGTGATCGGCGGAAGCGGGGACGACGACGTGTACGGCAATGCGGGTGCCGACATGTTGCATGGCAACCTGGGCCAGGACGACCTGTTCGGCGGTGCAGGCAACGACGTCCTCGACGGTGGCCAGCAGGGAGATTGGCTGGACGGGGGAACGGGCAATGACGTGCTGCTGGGCGGTGCTGGCGACGACCACCTCGATGGCGGCGAAGGTGCCGACACCCTGATTGGGGGCGCGGGGGCCGACGTGCTGGATGGCGGCCTGGGCAGCACCCAGGGGGCGGGCGACGGCGACGGGGTATCCGACCGCTTCGTGCTGAACAGCCTGGACGGCACGGACCAGATCCTCAACTTCGTGAGCGGCGTCGACAAGATCGCCATCACCAAGTCCGTGTTCCTGGCGACCACAGGAGGGTCGAATGCGGGCGGGACCAGCGTGTCCGCGCTCGGCCAAGCCTGGGCATTCGCGAACGGGCAGTTGCTCTACGACGCCGACGGCGCAGGAGGCGCGGATGCCCTGGTCGTGGCGCAGTTCGAAGACGGCGTGTCGCTCGGTTCGAGCGACATCCTGATCGTCTGACCGGACGAGAACCGCCACCGCTCGCAACACCAGAACACACAAGGTAGTCACACCCATGGCCAAGCTCGACGTCTTCACCAAAGCCATCAACTTCAATGCGCTGCCCAACATCGAGGGCACCATCTCGGACAAGTCCAGCACCAGCTTCGACGTGGTGAGGGCCGGTCTCTACAACATCGAAATTGGGGGCAACGGCTTCACGTTCTCCGGGGACGAGCCGATCACCGGCGTTGTCGACACGATCGACTGGGCACCGCTCCAAGACAGCGCCAACACGCTGGACTTTCTCTTGGACGGCATCAGCTGGGACCTGCAGGGCCCCTTCGCCGACACTGGCGACACCGGTTACACGGTGGACGGACAGCGCCTGCTCGGACCGAAGGCCGAGGTGGCCTACTGGCTGCGCAGCGACGACACGCTCAACGGTTCGATCTTCAGCGACACGATGTTCGGGTTCGCCGGCGACGACGTCGTGATCGGGAACGATGGACACGACTCGCTGGACGGATGGTCGGGCGCGGACACGTTGCAGGGCGGCGCCGGCAACGACACGCTGGCCGGCAGTGCAGGCAACGACACGCTCGAGGGCGGGCTCGACAACGACACGCTCAGCGGCGGCACGGAGAACGATTCGCTGGACGGTGGCGAAGGCAACGACACGCTGAATGGCGGCGCGGGGGCCGACACGCTCCTGGGGGGCGCTGGGAACGATCTCTACTTGGACACCTTGGGCGACTTGATCACCGAATTGGTGGACGGGGGTATCGACACGGTTCGCCTGACCTCGACCGTCGGCGGCACGTACCTCCTGGACGAGCACGTGGAGCTGGGGGAGATCACCGCGGGCGGAATCGCAGTCGTCGGCCTCATCGGCAATGCACTGAACAACACCCTCACGGGAGGCGCAGGCGCCAACGCATTGGATGGAGGCGAGGGCAATGACTCGATCCTGGGCAATGCGGGCAACGACACTCTGCTCGGCCAGTTGGGTGTCGACACCCTGCGGGGCGGGGCGGGCAACGACAGCATCGATGGCGGTGCCGGCGCCGACCTCCTCGCCGGAGAGTCCGGCAATGACATCTACGTCGTCGGCGCAGGGGACGCCATCGAAGAGGCCAGCGGAACGCTCGGTGGCGTCGACCAGATCCAGACGGAACTGGGAACGTTCACCCTGGGCGCGCTCGCCGGCATCGAGGACCTGAAGTTCGTGGGTGCAGGCGGCTTCTCGGGCACGGGCAACGCGCTGTCCAACCGGATCACGGGCGGTGCCGGCGCCGACACCCTGGACGGCGCGGCCGGCAACGACGCTCTGGATGGCGGCGAGGGCCACGACAGCCTGTCAGGCGGCACGGGCGCGGACAACCTGCTGGGCGGCGGTGGCAATGACAGCCTGGACGGTGGCGCCGGAACCGACACGCTGGTGGGCGGCGCGGGGGACGATCACTATGTGATGGACGTGCTCGCGGACGTGGTTTCCGAAGCGTTGTCGGGGACGGCAGGCGGGGTGGACTCGGTGGACGTGGTCCTGGCTGCGGCCGGCGCCTACACACTGGCTGCAGGACTGGAGCATGCCGATGCCGGCGGCTCGGCGATCGCAGTGAAAGTGTCGATCACGGGCAACCAGAACAACAACTTCATCCTTGGCCACGGCGGCAGCAACGTGCTGTCCGGCGGCGCGGGCAATGACAGCCTGGACGGGGACGGCGGCGCCGACACCCTGGACGGGGGCACCGGCGATGACACCGCCTTCTTCTTCGGGGACCGGGACGACTTCACCGTGGAGCGCACGTCGGCAACCCAGGTCACCGTGCGGCAGACCGCCGGGAACGATGTCGTGCTCCTGACGGGCATCGAGCAGTTCATCTTCTACGGCGAGAGTGGCGACGAGATCGTCTACAACGATGTGCTCTCGCTGGCGCAGCTCTTGTCCGGCACGCCGTCCAACTTCAACGACACCCTGCAAGCGTCCGAGGGCGGTTCGATGGCCGGTGGACTCGGGAACGATCTGCTGCTTGGCGGTGGGTCCAACGAACGTCTGGAGGGTGGCCTCGGCAACGACACCCTGGATGGCGGCGATGAAGGCGACACACTCGTCGGTGGCGCCGGCAATGACATCTACGTGTTCGGTGCTGGCGACGTGGTGGTGGAGGCGAGCAGCACGCTCGGCGGCGTGGACACCATCCGCACGCGGATCGGCATGTTCAGCCTGGAGACCTTCGCGGGCGTCGAGGACCTGCAATTCATCGGCGACGACAACTTCCTGGGTACCGGCAATGCGCTGGTCAACCGGATCACCGGCGGCGCGCAGGCCGACACGCTCGACGGCGCCGGCGGAAACGACTTGCTGGATGGCGGAGCCGGCGCCGACGTGCTGAACGGGGGCATCGGCAACGACAACCTCGTCGGTGGCGCCGGAAACGACACCCTTGCCGGCGACGACGGGCTGGACACCCTCTCCGGCGGCACCGGTGACGACGAGTACGTGCTGAGCAACCTGTCGGACGTCGTCAACGAAACGCTGGCAGGTGCCGCGGGCGGATACGACTCCGTCGACCTGGAACTGGCCTCGCTCGGCACCCATGCCTATGTGCTGGGCGCCAACATCGAGCAGGGCGACGCCGGGGGCTCCAACGAGGCCGCCCGGGTGAACATCACCGGCAATGCGCTGGACAACTTCCTCATCGGGCATGGCGGAAGCAACACCCTGTCGGCCGGGATCGGAAACGACAGCCTGGATGGAGACGGTGGGAACGACAGCCTGGATGGCGGCTTGGGCGATGACACGGCGTTCTTCTTCGGCGAGCGTGGGGAGTTCACCGTGGAGCGCACCTCGGCGACCCTGGTCACGCTGAAGCACGGTTCGGCAACCGTGTTCGACTACGCCGTGTCGTTGACTGGAGTGGAGCGGGTCGTCTTCTACACGGGCGAGGACGAGGCCGGCAACCCGGCGTACGGACTGGACGACGTGTATTCGTTGGCCCGCCTGCTGTCCGCGACACCTTCGGCTTTCAACGACACCCTGCAAGGCAGCAACATCGGCCAGACCCTGGAGGGCCTGGCCGGCAACGACATTCTGTTGGGAGGCAGCAGTCCGGATCTGTTGCAGGGCGGCGCAGGAGCCGACACCCTCGACGGCGCCGGCTACAACGACACCCTGGAGGGCGGCGCCGGCGGCGACACCTACGTGTGGGGTCTGGGCCGCAGCAATGCCGAAGTGGTGGAGAACGACACGGTGGCCGGAGCGATCGATGCGATCCTGATCGAAGCCGGCAGCGGCAACCTCGCCGGCGGCGAGGTGCGGCTGCTGCGCGACGAGGAAAGCAGCGACCTCACCGTTCGCGTCCTGGACGGGAACGGGGGGTGGGGCGACCTGCGCGTGCGCGACTTCTTCCTCGAGTCCGGCGCCGTCAACACGCCCAGGGCAATCGAGCAGATTCGCTTCGCCGACGGGGGGCAGGTGCTGACGCAGGCGCAGATCCTGGCAGAACTGCTGCGGGGAACCGGAGAGGACGACTACCTCGCCGGATACGCCGGGAACGACCTGATCAACGGCCTCGAAGGCAGCGACTACGTGGTTGGCATGGGGGGTGCGGACACCCTCATCGGGCACTGGGGCGACGACTCCTTGTTCGGGGGCGAAGGCAACGACGTGCTGCAAGGCAACGAGGGCTCCGATGACCTGGTCGGCCACACCGGCAACGACAGCCTGGACGGCGGCACGGGGAACGACACCTTGCACGGCGATGACGGCAACGACACCTTGTCGGGCGGCACCGGTTCCGACGACCTGCGCGGGCACGCCGGCGCGGACGTGATCACGGGCGGTGCGGGCGCTGACACGCTCAGCGGCGGCGATGCCAACGACCGCCTGGACGGCGGCGACGGCGACGACGCGCTCACTGGCGACCTGGGCAACGACACCCTGCTGGGCGCGGCGGGCGACGACGGGCTGGCGGGTGGCGAAGGTGCGGACAGCCTCGACGGCGGTGCCGGCAACGACAGCCTGGAAGGCGGGGCGGGCGCCGACACGCTGGTCGGTGGCGCCGGAAACGACACGCTCTCGGGCGGGGTCGGCGACAACGCGGTCGACCGCCTCATCCTGAACAGCCTGAACGGCACGGACACGCTCCTGCTGGTGACCGGGTCGGGAGACAAGATCGGCATCAGCAAGGCGGTGTTCACCGCCACGGCCGGCACCGTCGGCGCGGCCACGGATCTGGCCGGGCTGGGGGCGGCGTGGAGCTACGCCGGCGGCGCCTTGCTATACGACGCCGACCAGGGGGGAGCTGGGGTCGCCGTGACCGTGGCCGTCCTGGGGGAAGGGTACGTGCTGGACCCCACGCAGTTCGTGATCGTGTGACCCGGCCGGGGCCCCGCGGCCCTGAACCGATGTTTGCAGGGAACGCAAAACGGCGTCTTCATGGCCTCCCGCTGTTACAACTTTGGGTCTGTGCCCGCGTCCAGCGACGCGGGCCATCTCGTGCCTGGTGGGCGCGGGTGGCACGCCGCCGTGACAAAGCACACAAAAATATCACCCGCTGCGCCATTGCCTCCTCAAGGTTGAGCTGTCATGATGAGGTTGCAAAATTTGACAGCTTGTTACAAAGGCGCATCACATGGCTTCGTTTCAGTTCAACGGCGGCAGCGGCATTGACTTTGTGAATTTCCCGGAGATTTCCGGGACGGTCACCAATCAAAACACCGAATACTTCAAGCTGGAGAAGGACAACGGCCACGCAATCTACGTCAACGGCCCGGGTTTCACCTACGACGACGCCGGGGAGCCAGTCGGCGGGGTGGTCACTTCGCTGACCTACTCGTACGGCTCGGGTGAGGGGGCCGAGTCGTTCTCCCTTAACGGCCTCGACTGGGATTTGGCCATGCCGATCCCCGCGACGACGTACGACGACACGATTCCGTATGGGGGCGTCGAAGCCGAGTTGAACGATTGGCTGAGCGGCACCGACACGGTGACCGGTGGCTGGGGCAACGACACCATCAAGGGCTATGCAGGCAATGACCTTATCGAAGGCCGTTCAGGGAACGACGTTCTCCATGGTGGGAGTGGTAGCGACACGTTGTCCGGCGGCAGCGGTGATGACGTGCTGCTGGGCGGCACGACGGGCTTCGATTGGTATGACTCGGGCGACTGGGTGACCTATGGCAGCGGCGAGGGTGGCGGCGTGCGGGTCAACCTCCAGGATGGCAACGCCCTGGGCCCGGATGGGAACGACACCCTGATAGGCATCGAGCACGTGGAAGGCTCCAGCTACGACGACACCCTGCTGGGAAGCGGCAGCAACAACTCGCTGCGTGGCGAGTCCGGAGACGACCTCCTGGCCGGCGGCGTAGGAGCCGACCACCTGGACGGCGGAGAGGGCGCCGACTGGGTGAGCTACGAAGCCGAGAGCGGGGGGGCTGATCGTTTCGCTCGTGGAAGGCGGCGCCCTCGTGAACACGGAGGGCGGCAACGACACCCTGGTCAGCATCGAGAACATCGAAGGCACCAATGGCGGCGACGAGCTGACCGGCGACGCCGGCGACAACATCTTGCGCGGCGGTGCAGGCAACGACACCCTGGCGGGTGGCAGCGGCTTCGACGTGGCCGACTACGCCACCTCCACTGGCGCAGTCAACGTGAACCTCGGCACGGGCCGCGCGACTGCGGACGGGCAGGGAGACGCCGACACCTTGTCGGGCATTGAAGGCATCGGAGGTTCCGCCCACAACGACACGCTCACCGGCAGCACGCTGACCGGCAGCGGCCTGTACGAAAGCTTCGAAGGGCGGGCCGGCAACGACCTGATCACCGGCGGGCTGGGGACCGATTGGGCGACCTACGGCAGCGCCGCCAAAGGCATCCACGTCAACCTCTCGCTGCTCACTGCGCAAGTGACGCAGGACGGCCTGGACGGCAAGGACACGCTGTCGGGCATCGAGAACATCGGCGGCTCCGACTTCGACGACGTCATCATCGGCAACGCCATTGCGAACGAGCTGGTGGGCGGCGAAGGCCAGGACACCATCACCGGTGGCGCCGGCAACGACACGCTGCGCGGCGGCTACGGCGTCGACAGCCTGGTCGGCGGCGATGGGGACGACCAGCTGTTCGGCGACGGCAACAACGATGTGTTGGTGGGCGGCGCCGGCAACGACACCTTGGATGCGAGCTGGGGCGAGGCCTGGCTGCAGGGCGGCGTCGGCAACGACACCTACGTCATCAACCAGGACTGGGGTGTCGTGGTGGACGAAACGTCCGGCTCCGGCATCGACACGATCCAGACCACCTACACGTCTTTCAGCCTCGAGAACTTCGGGGCAATCGAAAACCTCATTCATGCTGGAGAAGCCGGCGAAGGCGTCGACTTCTACGGCAACGCGCTGGCGAACCGCCTGGAAGGCAGCCTGGCTGACGATGACCTGTACGGCAGCGCGGGGGCCGACACACTCGTCGGTCGGGGCGGCAGCGACAACCTGGACGGTGGGGCCGGGAACGACAACCTGCAGGGCGATGAAAGCGGCGACTACCTTGCTGGCGGCGAAGGCAACGACAACCTGTCAGGTGGTGCCGGTGGTGACGACCTCGATGGCGGCAGCGGAGCCGACACCATGGTGGGTGGCACCGGGGACGACACCTACTACGTGGACAACGTGGCCGACGTGGTGAGCGAGACCGGCTCGAACGCGACCCTCGACGGGGTGGACCATGTGTATGTGCGCCTTGCGGGCGGTACGTACACCCTGGGCGCGAACGTCGAGGACGCTACGGTTGCGAACGCCGGGGAGGGCGAGCCGGTCAGCAACCTCAACCTGACTGGCAACGCACTGGCCAACCGCCTGGAAGGCAGCTACGGGAACAACGTCCTGGCCGGCGGCCTGGGCGACGACACACTGATCGTCGGGTACGGAAATGACACGCTCGACGGTGGCGCCGGCGCCAACGCTTCGCTCGCCGGCAGCGACACCGTCATCTTCATGGGCAGCCGCGCCAGCTGGGGTGTCGCCTCTGAATTGGCCACCGGCGCCATCGTGCTGACCGACGGCGAGAACCGCGTCGAGCTGCGCAACATCGAGAACTTCGTCTTCACACTGGATGGGGCAGGTGCACTTTCGCGTACCCAGCTGCTCGGCGGGACCCCCTTCACCGCCGGCAACAACACGTGGGTCGGCACCACCGATGACGACAACAGCGGCGATGCCGGCCTGGGCACCGACAGCCTGGTCGGCTCCGCGGGGAACGACACCCTGAACGGCGGCGGGGGCAAGGACACCATGGTCGGCGGCACCGGCAACGACACCTTCGTCGTCAGCGAGTCCGACGACGTGGTGGTGGAAATGGCCGACACGATCAGCGGTGCCGACACGATCCTCGGCGGCAACGACAGGGTCCAGGTCGCATTCACCGCCGCCGGCACGTACACGCTGGCGGACCATGTGGAGGACGGCTACATCACCACGGCGCTCAGCGGCGTCAACCTCACCGGCAACAGCGGCGACAACGTCCTCGTTGGCGGGGACGGCGCGAACACGATCGTGGGCGGCGGTGGCAATGACAGTCTGATCGGCGAAAAGGGAATCGACCGCCTGGTTGGCGGCACCGGCGACGACACGTACTACGTCGATGCCTACGGCGACGTGGTGGTCGAAGGAAATGACTCGCTGGCTGGTTCTGAAGACCGGGTGTACCTGAGCGTCACGACTGCCGGCACGTACCTGATGACCGCCAACGTCGAGGAACTGCAGGTCGTCTTCGAGGGAGGTGACTCCATCCCCCAGATCAACATCACCGGCAACGCATCGGACAACGACATCATGGGGCACCATGGGAGCAACGTCCTGATCGGGGGCGCGGGGGATGACGTGCTGGAAGGCCGCGGTGGCAACGACACCCTGGATGGCGGCGGCAACACCACGCTGGAAGGTGGCGGTGACTATGCAGTGATGCAAGGGTCCGAGGACGACTACGACATCGAGGTGCTGTCGGCGACGGACACCTTGTTCACCCACCGCGAATCGGGCGAGCGCACGCTGTTGCGCGGCGTCGAATTCGTGGAGTTCAACTGGGGCAAGTCGGTCGTGGACCTGGCTGACCTGCTGGAAGCGCGGGGTGGGACGGCACTGGCGGACGTGATCGTGGGCGAGGACGAGGAATTCGGCGGTGACGAGCTGTCGGGCGGTGCCGGGAACGATCTCCTGCGCGGCCTGAGTGGCAATGATGTTCTGCTGGGCGGCCTCGGCGCCGACACGCTCGTCGGCGGCGAAGGCGATGACGATCTCGGCGGCGGCGCCGGCGGGGACACCTACGTCTGGAACGTCGGGGACGGCGATGACGTCATCGACGAGAACGACACGATGGCGGGCGCCATCGACAAGCTGGTGCTGGGCGCCGGGGCGGGCAACATCGCGGGCGGCGAGGTTCGCTTCTTCCGCGGCTGGGACTACGAGGGCTACGACGACGGCGACGACTGGGGCCCGATCATCATCAGCAGCTTCAGCGACGAGGAAGAAGAGATCGAGTACGAGGATCTCGTCATCGAGGTGTCCTCGGGCGATGACGGGTGGCAGTCGGAGGTCGTGGTCATCGAAGACTTCTTCAATGCCACGATGGGCACGGTCAACACGGCCAAGGCCATCGAGTCGATCGTCTTCACCGACGGCGGCACGACGATGACGATTCCCCAGATCCTGCAGGAGCTGCTCAAGGGTACCGGCGAGGGCGACGACATCCGCGGATATGCCACGGCGGACCTCATCAACGGGCTGGACGGCGACGACGACATCGAAGGCGGCGGCGGCGCCGACACGCTCATCGGCAACTGGGGCGATGACGAGCTCGAAGGCGATGATGGCAATGACATTCTCACCGGCAACATGGGTGACGACAATCTGGAGGGCGGCAACGGCAACGACAACCTCCATGGAGGTGCCGGGTATGACGATCTCTACGGCGACAACGGCTCCGACGTGCTGATGGGTGGCACGGGCGACGATGACCTCGATGGCGGCGCCGGCATGGACACGCTCATCGGCGGCGCGGGCGACGACTACCTCTATGGCGGGGACGGATCCGACCAGTTCGTGCTCGACAGCCTGGACGGTGACGACTACATCTCGGATTTCGACAACTTCGGACCTGATGCGGACAAGATCGTGCTGAGCAAGTCCGTGTTCACGATGCTGTCGGGCGGCACCGGCGGTCCCGCGACCAACCTGGCCGGACTGGGTTCCGCGTTCACCTACGACACCGACTCGGGTGCGCTCACGTACGACCGCGATGGCGCCGGTTCCGCAGAGGGCCAGGTCATCGCCCACCTCGGTTCCGGAACGATCCTGGGGAACGACTTCCTGATCGTGGCCTGATCCTGGAACCGGACCGCTCTGGCGGTCCGTGTGGAGTTCGCCCCACACAAAGCCATCGGGCCGCATCTGCGGCCCGATGGCTTTGTGGCGCGCCGCGTTGCGCTGCGCAAGGTCAAGTCTGGAAGTGCCGCCCCGCCAGCGCCTTCACCTCGTCGACGGGCATCGCTTGCATGCAGCCCAAGGCCCAGAGCTCGAACTGCCTTGGGCGCCGATGCACCACGGTCGGCACGAAGCCGGCCGACTTCAGGGTGGCGCCCAGCACCGTGGCGGTGAAGCCGCAGCGGTGGGCCATGAACAGGTTGCCGCGTGCCATGGCGGCACGGTGGCCGTAAAGAATGTCCAGCGGTGCGATTGGGCCCGCCGGCGATTGGTACGCAGGTTGCGTCAACTTGTCGGCGGCGACCAACTCGGCCACGGGTTGCAGGTCGGGACAGGTGATGACCACGAAACCGTCCGGTTTGAGCACGCGGCGGAACTCCTTCAGCGCCACCGGCACCTCATGCGGATACAGGTGCTCGATGTTGTGGCTGGAGAAGAGTGCATCGCAACTCGCGTCGGCTACGGCCGACATGTCGGTCATGGTCCCGACGATGTCGGGTTTCGCTGCGGGATCGATGTCCAGGCGCAGCTCGCGCCATTCGGCTGCGTCTGCGAAGCCGCGGGTGGTCTGGTTCTGGCGCTTCGGTCCGCAGCCCACGTGCAGGAACGTCTTGGTCATGGTTTCTCACCGGTGATGAAGCGCACCCACTGCGGCAGGCAGTGCGACTGGAGGTCAAAGCCGTCCACCACGGTCCTGCGTGCTGCCGCGCGCAAGCCGGCCAGGTCGTTCCGTCGGTCCAGGACCTCGGCGGCCTTGCGTGCCAGCGTCTCGGGCTCGAAGAAGGGCACGAGGAACCCGTTCTCGCCGTCGCGGATGACTTCCTGCAGGGGGCCCGTGTCCGAACCCACCACGGCGCAACCGATGCTCATGGCCTCCAGCAGCGACCAGGACAGCACGAAGGGGTACGTCAAGTACACGTGGGCCGCGGACACCTGCATCAGTTGCGTCAGGAGCGCGTGCGGCAGCTTGCCGACGAAGTGGATCCGCTTCATGTCCAGCTGGCCGCGCACCTCGTCGAGGAAGTGCTTGCGCCAGGTGGTCCCCTTGGGCGCCGGGGCGCCGTAGCTGACGCCGTCGCCGCCGACGATGACCACCCGGGCTTGCGGACGCAGCTTCTGCAGCAGCGGCAGGCTGCGCATGAAGATGTGATAGCCGCGGTAGGGTTCCAGTTCGCGCGCGACATAGGTGAGCACCTCGTCCCCGAACCGCAGGGGAACGCCCGCACCGCGAAGCGTGACGGCCGCCTGCGTGCTGGGCATGAAGCGCCGCGTCTCGATGCCGTCGTGGATCACCTGGATACGGTCATGGGCCCAGCCGGGATGCTGAGACTTCTGGAATTCGGTGGGTGACAAGGCGGCGTCGCAGGAGGCCAGTGCGTGCAGCAGGTGCGTGTTCTTCAGCCGGGCGCGCATCCGACTGGCAGCGTCCGGCTTGGAAAACTCCGGATCGAAGCCCGCGTCTCCGCCCGGCGTGCCGTAGTAGTACTCCGCGTAGACGAGAAGGCGTGCCTTGGGGAACAGGTCCTTGACGTACATGGCCTCGCCCCAGCCGGAATGGGCGAACACGACGTCCGGCACGAACCCCTTCTCCGCCAGCGCCGCCATCGCACGGGCTGCACCCTCCCCACGGACCAGCTTGCCATGCAGCTCCTGCACGGACGGGCTGGCACCTTCGCCCAGCACGTTGGGCGCGCTGCGCGGCCGGTACAGCACGTGCTGCACGCCGGGCAGCGCGTCCGGGGTCTTGTTCACACCCAGGCCGATCACCTTGTGCCCGCGGCGGACGAGCTCAGGTGCCACGTGCCGGAACTGCCCCGGAAAATTCTGGTGAACAAGCAGGATGTTCATGGAATGTCGATGGCCCCTTGCAGCACGCGCAATTGGGACTCCTCGGCCTCGCCTCGGGCCGTGGTCAGTCTCCACCAGGCGCGCAGGTAGTCGGACAGGGCCTGCTGCTCGTCTCGCAGCACTTGTGCCAGTTGCCGCTCGGCCAGCAGGAGATCGGCGCGCGATCGAACGCCCCCGGTGATGCTGCGGGTGGTCGCGGTGATGAGCTGCTCCGTCGAGCGACGGGCCGATTGAAGCGCGCGCCAGCGCTCCTGCGAAGACTGCAAGCCGCGCAAGCCTTGACGCAGCTTCAGCCGGACCTCCTCGGCGGTGTCGTCGCGCTCCGCTTCGGCCTTGCCCACCAGCAGAACCGCCTGGCGCTCCGCGCTGCTTTCCCGCCCACCCGCATACAAAGGCACGCTCAGTTGCAGCCCGAGGCTCTTGAGCGTGTTCGTCTGGTTGACCGTGTTGACCGCGTCCGACTCGCTCCGGCTGGCAGTGGCCAGCCAATCCACGCGTGGCCTGTACGGTGCCCGCGCCAGCGCGATGCTCTCCCGGGCCAGGTCCACACCCAGCTGGCGCGCCCGCACCTGGGGGTGCTGCAGCACCAGTGCCTCGGCATCGCCAGCCTCGAGCGGCAGTTCCGGCAGACGGCCCGCAAGGCGCGGCACGCGCACCGGCACCCTGGGGCCTGCAATCGACCGCAGTTGCTCCTCGGCATTCTGGCGCTGCGTTTCGGCAGCACGCAGTTGCGCCCGCAAGACGTCGGCACGGCTCGTGGCCTCGAGCACATCGGTCGTCGTGCCTTCGCCTCCCGACAATGCGCGCCGCGCGACTTCGATCAGCTGCTGCTGGCGCTCGAGGTCGCCTCGGGTGAGCTCCTGCACGCCGGCAGCCAGCGCGTAGGCCACATAGGCGTCGACGAGTCGCTCCGTGAGTTCCAGGCGACGGGCGTCCAACACGGCGTCGGCCTGTTGGGCCCGTAGCCTCGCCAGGACTTCACGGCTTTCGAGTTCGCGGTTGACGATGGCCTGGCGCAGCTGAAGCGCGAGGCTGCCGCCCTGGTACTCCTGCGTGCGCGAAAAGGCGCCGACCTGCTGGTCCAACTGGTTGAAGTTCGCGCCACCGGAGACGGACACTTCCGGACGGCGCGCGCCCACGGCCTGGGGAATGCCTTCCTGCGCGGCCTGCTGCTCTTGCCGCGCGGCGCGAAAGCCGGGGTCGTGCTCCAGCGCCGAGCGGTAGATGTCGAGCAGGCCGCTGCCAGCCGGTGCTTGCGCCAGTGAGGCCGTGCAGGCGGACAGCACCAGGCCGGCCAACAAGCGACGTATCGCCGTCCGCACCGATCAGTCCTCGCGCATGCCAGTGTGCCAGCGGTCGAGGAAGGGCTTGACCAGGTAGCTGAGGAAAGAACGCTCGCCGGTCTTGACGAACACATCCACCGGCATTCCGTGCCGCAGCGGAAGCTGGGACGCTTCCTGCGACTTGTCGATCGTGGTCCGCATCTTGTAGAACGGAATCCCGCTGCGCTGGTCGATCACGCGGTCCGCGGACACCACCAGCACCTCGCCAAACGCCACCGGCGTGGTGTTGCGGTTGAGGGCGCTGAAGCTCAGTTCCACCTGCAGGCCGGGCTGCAGGCGATCGATCAGGTTGACCGGCACCTGGGCTTCGACCTCCAGGCCAGCGTCGCGCGGCACGATCTCCATCAGGACTTGGCCGGGCGTGACCACCACGCCCGGGCCGAACACCGCCAGGGACTGCACCACGCCGGCAGCGTTGGCCCGGATCTCGGCCTGCTGCAACTCGTACTCCTGCGCGACCAGCCGCTGGCGGATCTCCTCCATCTGCTTTTCTGCCATGGCGATGGTGCCCTCGTCGCGGGCCATGTCGCCGGCCAGTTGCTGCTCCTGGCGGTCCAGCTCGGCCAAGCGGTTGGAAGGCACGTAGCCCTCCTGCGCCAATGGGCGCATGGCCCGGATCTGGTCCACCAGCGACTGCATCTGCACCCGTTTGGTGGCGCGGGCCGCCCGGGTGGATTGCACCTGGCCCTGCAGGCCGGCGAGTTGTTCGCGCGCCGCCGCGGCCAGAGCGCGATTCTGGGTGGTGTCCAGGCGCACGAGCACCTGGCCTTCGCTGACGGTGTCGCCCTCCCGGACCAGCACCTGCGCAACACGGCCGCCCGTGGTGTGCTGCACCGGCTTGCGGTTGCCCTCGGCGATGAGCGTGCCCTGCACCGCGACGCCTCGGTCGAGAGGCGCCCAGGCCGCCCATCCAACGAACCCACCGAAGCCGAGGACCACCACAAGCCAGCCCGTGGCAACCATCCGGCGCACGCCGGACGATGGGAGCAGCACGGCCTCACTCATGGCCCAGAGCGGCGGGAGCCGCTTCCTGCGCTGTGGCCGCGCCGCCGTTGCGCGCCTTGGCCAAGGCGGCCAGGAGCTTCTCGCGCGGACCGAACATCTGCAGCTTGCCTTCGTGCATCAAGAGCAGCTTGCCGGCCGTCGACAGCGTGCTGCTGCGGTGGGTGACCAGCACCACGGTGCAGCGGTGCTCACGCAGCTGCTGGACACATCGCAGCAGGGCCTGCTCGCCAGCCTCG